>OBLF01000105.1_pt1 | contig 108209 bp, 118 predicted proteins | sample 1519231 | NCBI WGS metagenome assembly OBLF01 (sample SAMEA2602895, study PRJEB22501) | metagenome
TGATAGAAACAGAAGCCACTGGAGCACCTCAAAAACACCATCATACACTAAATCAGTAAGTTGGCAGCATCACCACGTGTGCTTACCGGGATAAGTTTTAGAAATCCTTAAGAAGGTTAGAAAATCCAAAGAAGTGAGAGCAATCATCAATCTCTCTTCTTTCTATAAGACCTGTATTCAGTTTCCGCCCATAATGCGATAGCAAAAATCTCTACAATGATAAGTGGCTGGTTACCCCAGGAGCGTCCAGAAACAAGCCACAAAACGCTCATGGCTCCCGCAAACCGAGTAGCCCATTTAGTGAAAGAGTGCAATGTTATTGCCATCTGCTGCCCACCCAACCCATAAAGAAATCCTTATAAGTGGCACAGGCTACCATTAACTCGGAACAAGATCGACGCTATAACCTAAGCAACTTTATTTCCTGTAGTAACTATCACTTAACCGCAACTCACTCTAAACGCCTTGATCGACACCGCCGATCAATAATACTGTGTGTATATACAGTAACTATCGGAGGTGAGCATGTCACGCACAGCAGACGTACCTAACACATTTGTTTCGATCACTGAGCCATTCCTTCCTCCTTCTGCAAACATCGTTGAAACACAGGAAGGCTTTGATGTCATTGATAAAGCATTGTCATTCAATCGCGGAGAAACGTTGCTTATCTGGTTTTGTGGCCGCCAGCAGCACGCCTATTGGGCGGGTAGCGCGCTTATCACGGATGATGGCGAAGCCATCGAAGGAGATGCGCTGGATGACGTTCGCCTGGTTGGTGTAGTTACCCATACCATTCACCGGGTGTACACAGACGAAAATCCCTTCATGTAGTATTCAAAGTGAGCAATCAGCACTTTTTCTCCGGAAATTTACAAATACCAAAAAACCAATAGCGTTACAGGGTTAGAAACGAAGCGGCCAGGAAGTAGCCACTCAGGAACAAACGGCCATCTTGATCAGTATCTCGGTTAAAACTACTGTATATAAAAACAGTATCAGAGGTATGCATCATGGAGTTCTTCAGACCGGCAGAATTACGCGAAATTATTGCTATCCCGCTGTTCAGCGATTTGGTGCAATGCGGGTTCCCCAGCCCGGCTGCTGATTACGTTGAGCAGCGCATCGATCTCAATGAGTTGCTAGTGTCCCATCCCAGTTCGACGTATTTCGTTAAGGCGGCCGGCGACTCAATGATTGAGGCCGGGATCAGCGACGGCGATCTGCTGGTGGTAGATAGCTCGCGCACAGCTGAGCATGGAGATATCGTAATCGCCGCGGTAGATGGAGAGTTCACTGTTAAGCGTCTGCAGTTACGCCCAACCGTTCAACTGATTCCCATGAACAGCGCTTACTCGCCGATTATTGTCGGTAGCGAGGACACTCTCGACGTGTTCGGCGTCGTGACTTTCATCGTTAAATCTGCGAGCTGAATATGTTTGCGCTCTGTGATGTGAATTCGTTCTACGCATCATGCGAGACGGTGTTCAGGCCAGATCTGAGAGGGCGCCCAGTTGTCGTTCTCTCGAATAACGATGGCTGTGTAATCGCACGCAGCGCCGAGGCCAAAGCCGCTGGAATTACAATGGGGGAGCCATTCTTCAAGCAAAAGGACCTATTCCGGCGCGCTGGAGTTGTTTGCTTCAGTAGCAATTACGAGCTTTACGCTGACATGTCGAACCGGGTAATGACGACGCTGGAGGAAATGAGCCCTCGCGTCGAAATCTACAGTATCGATGAAGCTTTTTGTGACCTGACTGGCGTTCGCAACTGCCGGGACCTTACAGAGTTCGGCAAAGAAATTCGCGCTACCGTTCTGAAGCGGACACACCTTACAGTTGGTGTTGGCATTGCCCAGACAAAAACACTCGCCAAGCTGGCAAACCACGCCGCCAAAAAATGGCAGCGCCAGACGGGCGGGGTAGTGGACCTGTCCAATATCGATCGCCAGCGCCGACTCCTTGCCCTGGTACCCGTTGAGGATGTGTGGGGCGTGGGCAGGCGCATCAGTAAGAAGCTCAACGCTATGGGCATTAAAACGGCTCTGGACCTCTCAGAACAAAGCACATGGATTATTAGGAAGCACTTTAACGTGGTACTCGAGCGAACGGTCCGTGAGTTGCGCGGCGAGCCATGTCTTGATCTGGAAGAGTTTGCACCGGCAAAGCAGGAAATCGTCTGCAGCCGGTCATTCGGCGAACGCGTGACCGAATACGAACAGATGCGCCAGGCAATCTGCAGCTATGCCGCGCGCGGCGCCGAGAAGCTACGCGGGGAGCATCAGTATTGCCGGTACATATCGGCGTTTGTGAAAACGTCACCATTTGCCCTGAACGAACCATATTACGGCAACAGTGCATCCGTGAAGCTGCTGACCCCGACGCAGGATAGCCGCGACATAATCAATGCGGCCACACGTTGCTTGGATGCAATATGGAAGGATGGTCACCGGTACCAGAAAGCCGGCATTATGCTGGGTGACTTTTTCAGCCATGGCGTGGCTCAACTCAACTTGTTCGATGAGAACGCGCCGCGCGAAGACAGCGCGCAGCTGATGCAGATCCTTGACCAGCTCAATGCCAAAGGAGGAAAGGGCACACTCTACTTTGCAGGGCAGGGAATTCAGCAACAATGGCAGATGAAGCGAGAAATGCTTTCTCCGCGGTATACGACCCGCTTCCAGGATTTATTAATTGTTAAATAAATGCAGGACATTATGGTCAAAATAAAGTATCTTATTCAGGCACTTATAAATACTTAAATGGAATTGATATGTTAAAACCTATTCTCGCATTAGCAGTTCTTACCTTATCTGGGTGTGCAATTATCCAAGAGCCTCCAAAACATGGCACTCCTGACGCTGTATATACGACTAAGAGCGATGCAAAAAGCGTTGCATTATGCATTGCTGATGTCTTTGCAGATTACGACCCTTTCATCAAAGCTCGCTATAAAGAAGAATTCTGGGGTTATAAAATTAATTATTCCGCCGGGCAATATGGCGAAGCTGAAATTTACAAGAAAAATAACGTTACCACTGTGAATTATTTTGGTCAGAATAATTCAGACAAGAAAATGGTAAAGCATCTTAAAGACGGCATCCAAAAATGTGTAAATAAGGTGTACGACATGTCTCCAGTGGGTGGTAAGCAGCCAGATGGAAGCGTAAAACTCTGGTAATATCTGTCAGGATATCACTGAATATTATCAATCAATTCAGCACCCTGATTTTTTGGATTACCAACGGCACGCGACACTGCGTGCCAGATAAACTTGTCGGCGGCCACTGTGCCGTCGGCAATTATTTCCTCAACTTCTTTCCCGCCTACGTCCTGACGCATCCATTCCCTTGCAGCTTCTGGCGACAGAACCAGCGGTCGGCGGTCATGTATATCGACCAGGCCTTTGTCAGCTGCTGACGTCACAATTAGAAAACCTTCCGCTTCATCACCACGCTCGAACGGCGTGCTGCCGATCGCTGCCATGAATATGGGCTGGCCGTCAGCGCGGTGAATGAAGTAGGGATGTTTTTTGTCGCCTTCCTTCTTCCACTCAAACCACCCATCCGCAAAACAGATCGCCCGGCCATGTTGCCATAGAGGCTTGAACATTCTGCTGGTAGCCGCAGTCTCAACGCGGGCGTTTATCAGTGGTGCTTTATCCCACCATCCTGGGGCATAGCCCCAGAGCACAGGATCGAGGTGCAGATGCTCGTCGCGTTCGCTCAGCAGCAGAACTTTGGTACCGGGAGCAACGTTGTATCGTCCAATTGGCTCAGGGTCATATGCAATGTCTCGATCGCCTTCGTCGGCCAGGTAAGCCAGGTATTCTTCACGGGTTTGGGCTTGTGCAAAACGTCCACACATAGAAACCTCCAGTCAGTCAGACTGAAAGTATAGGGCAGGGAGAAAAAACAGGTGCGCACCGAAACTTTATGATTTTGAAGCAGGGGCATCATGATGGAAGTCAGCGAGGCGGTAAAGCGGGGCTTCGTGAAACTGGAAGGAGCTACGCAAAGTTTTGCGGTGGGGCATGGGTGGGACATAAAACAGCACTCGCTCTAAGGTGAACTTAGACGACTGACGTTTTCGACGACTCTAACCATCTGTTATTTGGTGCGCTCTTGGACGATCTTTGTCGATTATGAAAAATGTATGCTCATGTGATGGGCATGCAGGTTTAAGCCTTTTATCTTCGCTGGCAGCCGCAGCGCTTTAATGCCACAATATTTTTTTCTTCGAAAGCAGGAAAGATGATGAAAAAAATAGCAATTGCTGGCGCGCTGCTGGCACTGACCGGGTGCGTACAGGTCGATAACTATCAGGATGTGATCAAGCATCCTGTCCCGGCGCATCTGGCGGGATACTGGCAGTCAAAAGGACCGCAGAGTAGCCTGGTCAGTCCTGAAGCGATTGCCACGCTGGTGGTGACCGAAGAGGGCGATACGCTGGACTGCCGACAGTGGCAGCGCGTGATTGCCGTGCCGGGTAAAATCATGCTGCGTTCAGACAGCTACTACAACGTTACCCGCAAGCTGGATATCTATCCGCTGGAGCGCGATGGCGCGACGCTTGAGTATGACGGGATGGAGCTGCAGAAGGTTGACCGCCCAACGGTGGAATGTGCTGATTACCTGAGCAAAAACCCGCTGGAGAGTAAACTACCGTAGCCGTTTGTTGCCGGGTAAGCGTCAGCGCCACCCGGCATTGTTTCTACAGCGCATCTTCTATTACCCAAACGCTGACACTCCCTCCATTACAGGTAAAGGTGCCTTCGCCATCTGCCGCGGTGGTGACCGTTTCTTCGCGATTGCCGAGGAAATCACGCCACGTTTTGTCGCCGTAATTTTCCCCAAGACAAATCACTTTCTCGCCGTCGTCGCCGTTCGACATCACTACCACACAGCCGGGATCGTCTTCCGTACCGCTGCGGCTGAAGGCGATGCAGTTAGGATGGTCAAAAAACAGGGTCTGCACGCCGTGGGCAAAACGCTGCCGGGCGAGGATCAGTTCGTGAAGCTGCTCAATGACCGGCATGTCGATGTGGTAGGTCTCGCCATCTCCACCCGTATCGTCATAGCTCGCCCCGAAGAGATCCGGATAAAACACGCTCGGCACGCCGTTTTCCCGCAGCAGGATCAACGCATACGCCAGCGGTTTAAACCAGGCTTCTACCGGTGCTTCCAGCGCCTGCAAAGGTTGGGTGTCGTGGTTAGCGACGAGAGTGACCGCATGGAACGGATCCGCCTCCACCAGCGTACCGGTGAAGATCTGGCTCATGTCATAATCCCGTCCCTGACGAGACGCTTCGTGGAATTTCATCTGCAGGGGAGCATCAAAGAGCATGGTTTTACCGTCGACCTGGTCAATATAGGCCTGCAGCTTATCCACCTCATGGGACCAGTATTCCGCCACAATAAACAGCGGCTGGTCAGCGACGTCCTGGACATGCTCAATCCACTCTTTGTAAAACCAGGCGGGAATGTGTTTCACCGCGTCCAGACGAAAACCGTTACAGCCCGTCTGTTCCATCACCCAGCGGGCCCAGTATTTGATCTCTTCGGTGACCGCGTGATTGCGAAAATCAATATTCTCGCCCATCAGATAATCGAAGTTACCCATCTCATCATCAACCTGATCGTTCCAGCCTTCGCCGGTGTAGTCGTTGACGATTTTAAAAATGCCGTCTTCATCCGGGTTTTCAATATGGTCCACGCCGCTGAAGCATTTGTAATCCCAGACGAATTGGGAATATTGCCCGGCACGGGCAGGGAAGGTGTAGCGGGTCCAGGCTTCACACTCAATGATTTCATCATCAATTTGCGTGCGGTCCTGCTCGTTCACGCGCTGAACGCGGACAGGTTCTTTCTCGTCTGCCCCCATCTTGTGGTTCACCACGACGTCCAGCAGCACGGCGATATCATTGCTTTTCAGCGCCTCTATGGCCTCCAGCAGCTGCGCTTTGTCACCGTATTTCGTGGCAATACTGCCTTTCTGGTCAAATTCGCCGAGATCGAACAGATCGTATGAGTCATAGCCAACCGAATACCCGCCGGACGCACCTTTATACGCGGGGGGAAGCCAGATCATATTGATGCCGATTTCATTAAGATTAGGGGCTAACGCCGTGACTTCGCGCCACAATTCACCGCCAGCAGGGTAATACCAGTGAAAACATTGTAAAAGTGTTGGGTTGCGCATGCACCATCTCCATGAGGTCGCGAGACTCAAGTATGGCGCAGGTTTGGCAGAAATGCTGGCGTACGAAACGGTTAATGCTCGTACGCCAGTAAAATGGCTAACTTATATCGCTATTACTTTGCGGAACCAGGACATGGCCGCCTTGATTACCGTAGGTGGAGAGAACGGTTTTCTGGATGGAGGATTGCCCAACTAGCTTCGCCAGCTCATCCATTCTGGCTTGCAGCAATGTTTTTACCTGGCCTTCGTTGTCCAGGATCACCCGCAGCGTCGGGCGAAGCTGCTCCTGAATCTGCATCGAAGGTTCACTTTCCTGAGTGAGACGAGCCAGTGAGTGCACCGCATTAACATAGTCGGTTTCACAGATGATCAGATCATCCCATAGCCCCTGCCGGGCCAGTCGCAACATCAACTGGCTCTGCTCAAGGAGTTGCTGATAAAGGGTATAGAGCTGCGGTGCATTACTCATTAGACGGCGTCCTGGACAAGAGTTGGAATACCTGCTGCCTCCTTCCATCCATCCGCAATATTGCGCAGTAAATTCTCCACCTCTTCGATGGCACTGGCATCATTGCGAAGGTTGGCCTGCAGAAGTCGACGAACCATATAGGCATAGAGAGCTATCAGGTTCTGTGTTAGCTCGTCTTTACTCTCTTCATCCAATCCGACCTTCAGGCCATTTTCGATGATATTAATCGCTTTGGAGAGCGCCAGTCCTTTTGCCGGGATATTGCCGTCTTGCAGGAACAGACGCGCGCGAACTAGCGCGCTGAGGGCTCCATCAAATAGCATGATAACCAGATGTTGCTGGCTGGCGCTCATCACCGCGCTTTCAACTTCTATTTTTGCGTAGGCTTGCGTGCCTTTTGCGCCGTACATGTTATCCCCCTCGGGTCTGATTAACGGTTACTACTTGTTGGAAGACGTATTTTCAAACTGTTGTGTTAGGTAGCTGCTGGTGGAGTTCAGGGAGTTCATCATGACGTCCAACTGCGTAAACTGTTCTTTATAACGTGCTACCATAGTGTCGATGCGATCGCTGGCTGCGTTATATTGCTTGGTTAAATTGTTAAGCGTTTTGCTGACGCCATCTTTGGCGGCCTGAATGATGCCGGTGCTGGAAAGCCAACCTGTCAGGTTTGTACCCACGGAGGTGGTGATACCAGATGTTTTACCGTCGCCGACCAGCAGATCTTTGATACCGGCCGCGCTGTTTTTCATTGCCTCGTTAAGCTTGTCATTATCAACTTCCAGCTTGCCGGTGCTCGGATCGGTGGTAATCCCCGCCTGGGCCAGCGTTTTGATATTGGAACTGGAGAGAGGGTTGTTAAGAACGCTTTTTAACTGGGTTTGAATAGTGCGCAGGGTACTGTCACCTAACAACGCGCCGTTGCTGTTACTCTGTGCGTCTGAGCCTGCATCCACCGCTGTATATTTTGTCAGGCTGCTAAAGGTGTCTTGCAGAGAATTATATGCAGTAACCCAGTCATTAATCGCTTTGGTTGCTTTGCTGGTGTCGTTGGTGATGGTTAATGTCTGGTTGCCGCTCGTAATATCATTCAGATTTAGCGTGATATCTTCCAGCGCATCGCTGATTGTGTTACTGCTGTTTTCAATGTCGACGTTGTTTACCTTCAACATTGCATTTTGCGCGTTAACGCTTTCCAGCATGCCGTTGCTGGCATCACCTTTCGTGCCGTTGTAACCCATAAAGGATTGCAGCGCCGAATCGCCGCTGACGCTGATGGTCATCGCATTGTCTTCGCCAGTCTCTTTAGAGGTAATGGACAGACGATACTCACCGTTTCCAACGTTAATAATACTGGCGCTTACGCCCGCATCCGCTTTATTGATTGCGTCGCGGATGCCGGTCAGAGACGAGTTTGCTGCGCTGATATCAATAGTGACGGGTTTCTTATCGCCGCCCTGCTGAATGGTGATCTTGCTGTCCGCGGTTGCAATCGCCGATTTGCTGTCGCTTTGCGTTTTAGATGTGGTCAGCGTTTGGGCCTGAGCGAGCTGCGACACGCTAATGGTGTATTTACCCGCGATTGCGCTGCCGGTGGTGGTTGCGCTAAACGCCGTTGAGCTGCTGACAGTGGTGGTTGCAGTAAAGAGGTCCGCTTTACTTAAAGCAGTATTCGCCGTCTGGAAGGACTCCAGAGCACTTTTCAACGTGCCGTAGGCGCTCAGTTTTGCTGTGTAGGAAGACTGCTGTTTAGTGATTGGCGTTAACTGAGCCTTCTGTGCAGCGGTAAGACTATCCAGAATGTCTCCTAACTGCAGACCTGAGCCGACTCCCAACGTAGAAATACTTGCCATATTTATTCCTTAATGTAACGACACGTAGAACGAATAGTGGGGTTATCGGCCTCAACTCAGGAAAGTTTACGGTTAGATTCTTTTTTTTAATGGCGAGAATAGCGCTAATAGAGAAGAGTATTTCTGTGGCTAAAAAAAATGATGCGATCCTGAAAAAAATTCTAAAGGTTGTTTTGGACCAGACGATAACACCTTTGACGGCGATGAAGCCGAAGGGTGGAAACCCAAATCTAATCCACAGATTTGATGAACAACAGGAAACGAAATCATGGCACAAGTCATTAATACCAACAGCCTCTCGCTGATCACTCAGAACAACATCAACAAGAACCAGTCTTCAATGTCTACTGCCATTGAGCGTCTGTCATCCGGTCTGCGTATCAACAGCGCAAAAGATGACGCAGCTGGCCAGGCGATTGCTAACCGCTTCACCTCTAACATCAAAGGTCTGACCCAGGCTGCACGTAACGCCAACGACGGTATCTCCGTTGCGCAGACCACTGAAGGCGCACTGTCTGAAATAAACAACAACTTACAGCGTATCCGTGAACTGACCGTTCAGTCCTCTACTGGTACTAACTCCCAATCTGACCTGGACTCCATCCAGGACGAAATCAAATCCCGTCTGGATGAAATTGACCGCGTATCCGGTCAGACCCAGTTCAACGGCGTGAATGTGCTGGCAAAAGACGGTTCCATGAAAATTCAGGTTGGCGCGAACGATGGTCAGACCATCACTATCGACCTGAAACAAATCGACTCTAATACTCTGAAACTGAGCGGTTTTAACGTTAACGGTAAAGGTGGCGTAGCCAACGCAGTTGCAACTGCTGCTGATATGACCGCTGCTGGCTTTACTTTAGCTGGTAATACGTATACAGGTTCTGCAGGCTTTAAAGCTGCATCTTCTGCCGACGTATTGGGTAGCCTGGCAAATGGTGCAACCGTCACCAGTACTGGCACTGTTGCTGATGGTCTCTCAGGTGCAGCAAATACCTACACCTACGATAAAGCAAACGACAAGTTTACTTTTGGTGTAACAGGCGCAACCTCTGCTCAGGTTCTGAGCTATCTGAACCCAGCTGCGGGCGATACTACCTCAGCTACCGTTACTATCGGTACAACTAAACAAGACGTCATTATTGCTAAAGACGGTACTTTAACCGCTAAAGATGATGGTGCCGCTCTGTATCTGGATACTACCGGCAACCTGACCAAGAACAGCGCGGGTACCCCACCGGTTGCAACACTGGCTGGTCTGCAGGCTAACGGCGGTGGTACTGCGATTGCTTCTTCTATCACCACTGCATCTGGCGAAACCCTGACTCTGACAGGCGGTACGGCTGGTACTATCGATGTTACCAATGCCTCTATCAGCGCTGACAAACTGCAGAGCGGTGCCGCTGCAGCAGGTTACACCACATCTACCGGCTATACCGTTGATAACGCCGGTGCTGTTAAAAGCGGTGCTGCCGATGTTTATGTTGATAATGACGCTGCATTAACTACCACAAATACAGCTACTTATTTCGTTCAGACTGATGGCTCTATCACCAATGGTTCTGGCAAAGTTGCGCATAAAGATGCAAATGGTAAAATCACCACCGACGCTCAAACTGCTACCACTACCACTAAGGACCCACTGAAAGCCCTGGACGACGCTATCAGCTCCATCGATAAGTTCCGTTCTTCACTGGGTGCTATCCAGAACCGTCTGGATTCCGCGGTGACCAACCTGAACAACACTACCACCAACCTGTCTGAAGCGCAGTCCCGTATTCAGGACGCCGACTATGCGACCGAAGTGTCCAATATGTCTAAAGCGCAGATCATCCAGCAGGCGGGTAACTCCGTGTTGGCTAAAGCTAACCAGGTTCCTCAGCAGGTTCTGTCTCTGCTGCAGGGCTAATCGCCTGATAATGCTCAAACCCCGCTTCGGCGGGGTTTTTTATTTAGCGCTATTCGCATAACCCCCCAAATAACCCCTCATTTCACCCACTATTCACCCAATTGAAACCCCTGCAGAATCGGATAATCATGCCGATAACTCAATTAACGCAGGGCTGTTTATCGTGAATTCACTCTATACCGCTGAAGGTGTAATGGATAAACACTCGCTGTGGCAGCGTTATGTCCCGCTGGTGCGTCACGAAGCATTGCGCCTCCAGGTGCGTTTGCCGGCGAGCGTGGAACTTGACGATCTGCTACAGGCGGGCGGTATCGGGTTATTGAATGCAGTTGACCGATACGACGCTCTGCAAGGAACGGCATTTACGACTTACGCAGTTCAGCGTATTCGTGGTGCGATGCTGGACGAACTGCGCAGCCGTGACTGGGTGCCGCGAAGTGTTCGCCGCAACGCCCGCGAAGTGGCGCATGCGATGGGGCAGCTGGAACAGGAACTGGGACGCAACGCAACGGAAACCGAAGTGGCGGAACGTCTTGGCATTGCTGTTGAAGAGTATCGTCAGATGTTGCTCGATACCAATAATAGCCAACTCTTCTCTTATGACGAGTGGCGCGAAGAGCATGGCGATAGCATCGAGCTGGTGACGGATGAGCACCAGCAGGAAAACCCGTTACACCATTTAATGGAAGGGAATTTACGCCAGCGCGTAATGGAAGCGATTGAAGCGCTGCCTGAACGCGAACAGCTGGTGTTGACCCTTTATTATCAGGAAGAGCTTAATCTCAAAGAGATTGGCGCTGTTCTGGAGGTGGGGGAGTCGCGGGTGAGCCAGTTGCACAGCCAGGCCATTAAACGCTTACGAACCAAGCTGGGTAAGTTATAGGTGATTTTTTCACCCGAAAAATGCCGCACAACGTATTGACAACCAGGAGTTATCATGACGGTGCAGCAATCAAAAAGACGGCCTTTAAGCCGCTACCTGAAAGACTTTAAACACAGCCAGACGCATTGCGCCCACTGTAAGAAACTACTCGATCGTATCACGCTGGTTCGCCGTGGCGAGATCGTGAATAAAATCGCGATCTCTCGCCTCGACACGTTGATGGACGAAGCGGCGTGGCTCGAAGAGCAGAAAGAGTGGGTGGCGCTTTGCCGTTTCTGTGGCGATCTCCATTGCAAAGAGCAAAGCGACTTCTTCGACATTATCGGCTTCAAACAATTCCTGTTTGAACAAACGGAGATGAGCCACGGCACCGTGCGCGAATATGTGGTTCGCCTGCGCCGCCTTGGACAGCATCTGACCGTTAACAACATCTCTCGCGATCTGCTAAAAACCGGTTATCTGGATGAGAATCTGGAGCCGTGGCTGCCTGCCACCAGCACCAACAACTACCGTATTGCGCTGCGCAAGTATGCGCAATATAAGGTACAAATGCCGGGTGCGATGAAGCAGAAAGGCCACGCCGGAACAACTTCTGATATATATTAAAAAAGAATAAGATGTAGCGCAGTCGCCTTTGACGTCGCAGGCGATTTCTCTACACTACGTAAAAATTCTACGCTATCGGGGTATTTATGAAATTAGCACTTCTGGGTCGTCAGGCGTTGATGGGCGTTATGGCCGTGGCGCTGGTTGCGGGTATGAGCGTGAAAACGTTCGCTGCAGAAAATCTGCTGAACAAAGTAAAAGAGCGTGGAACGCTGCTGGTGGGGCTGGAAGGAACCTATCCTCCGTTCAGCTTCCAGGGCGACGACGGCAAACTGACCGGTTTTGAAGTGGAATTTGCCGAAGAACTGGCAAAACACCTCGGCGTGAAAGCCTCCCTGAAACCGACAAAATGGGACGGTATGCTGGCATCGCTGGATTCCAAACGCATTGACGTGGTGATTAACCAGGTGACCATTTCTGACGAGCGTAAGAAGAAGTATGACTTCTCCACGCCGTACACCGTGTCCGGTATTCAGGCGCTGGTGAAGAAAGGTAACGAAGGCACCATCAAAACCGCGGCCGACCTGAAAGGCAAAAAAGTGGGTGTCGGCCTGGGCACGAACTACGAAGAGTGGCTGCGCCAGAACGTTCAGGGCGTGGACATCCGTACCTATGATGATGACCCGACGAAATACCAGGATCTGCGCGTAGGCCGTATTGACGCCATTCTGGTTGACCGCCTGGCCGCGCTGGATCTGGTGAAGAAAACCAACAACACTCTGGCGGTTGCCGGTGATGCGTTCTCTCGTCAGGAATCCGGTGTTGCGGTCCGTAAAGGTAACGAAGACCTGGTGAAAGCGATCGACGCTGCGATTGCTGATATGCAAAAAGACGGCAGCCTGAAGGCGCTCTCCGAGAAGTGGTTCGGCGCAGACGTCACCAAATAAGTCTTTGACGTGAAAAAAAGGCGCTTTTAAAAGCGCCTTTTTTATTTCTTACGCGTCTGCGTGCATAATGAAAAATATCACATTTTGTCTGAGTTACCGGAGAACCCATGTCACTACAGAATTTAACGCGCTTTCCCCGCCTGGAGTTTATCGGCGCGCCGACTCCGCTGGAGTATCTGCCGCGATTTTCTGATTACGTAGGACGCGATATTTTCATTAAGCGCGATGACGTGACGCCGATGGCGATGGGGGGCAACAAGCTGCGTAAGCTGGAGTTTCTGGCCGCGGATGCACTGCGTGAAGGGGCGGACACGCTCATCACCGCCGGGGCAATCCAGTCCAACCACGTTCGTCAGACGGCGGCAGTGGCGGCGAAGCTTGGTCTCCATTGCGTGGCACTGCTGGAAAACCCAATTGGCACGCGGGCAGAAAACTATCTCACCAACGGTAATCGTCTGCTGCTGGATCTGTTTAATGTGCAGGTGGAGATGGTCGATGCGTTGACCGACCCGACTGCGCAGCTAGACGAACTGGCTACGCGCCTCGAAGCGCAGGGTTTCCGTCCTTATGTTATCCCTGTCGGCGGTTCGAATGCGTTGGGCGCGCTGGGTTATGTGGAAAGTGCGCTGGAGATCGCGCAGCAGTGTGAGGGGGCGGTGAGCCTCTCCTCCGTGGTTGTCGCGTCTGGCAGTGCGGGCACGCACGCCGGGCTGGCGGTGGGGCTGGAGCAGCTGATGCCCGAGGTGGAACTGATAGGCGTGACGGTGTCCCGCAGCGTTGCGGATCAAAAGCCGAAAGTGGTCACGTTACAGCAGGCGGTGGCAGAGCAGCTGGCGCTTAAGGCAAAAGCCGATATTCTGCTCTGGGATGACTATTTTGCGCCGGGCTACGGCACGCCTAATGAAGAGGGGATGGAGGCGGTTAAACTGCTGGCGCGCCTTGAGGGTATACTGCTTGATCCGGTTTATACGGGTAAAGCGATGGCCGGGCTTATAGATGGCATTACGCAGAAACGCTTTAAGGATGAAGGGCCGATTTTATTTGTGCACACCGGCGGGGCGCCCGCGCTGTTTGCTTATCATCCTCATGTCTAAAAATCAGGTCGAAAAATAATAATGCAAGAAAGTATACAACTGGTTATTGATTCACTGCCGTATCTGCTGAAAGGTGCGGTATTCACGCTCCAGCTGAGTATTGGCGGGATGTTCTTCGGCCTCGTGCTGGGCTTCGTGCTGGCCTTAATGCGTATGTCGCCCATTCTGCCGGTACGCTGGCTGGCGCGCTTCTATATCTCCGTGTTTCGCGGTACGCCACTCATTGCTCAGCTCTTTATGATCTACTACGGTCTACCGCAATTCGGTATCGAGCTGGATCCGATCCCGGCGGCGATGATTGGTCTGTCGCTCAATACGGCGGCCTATACCTCTGAAACCCTGCGCGCGGCAATCTCGTCCATTGATAAAGGTCAGTGGGAAGCGGCGGCCAGTATCGGGATGACGCCGTGGCAAACATTGCGTCGCGCTATTTTGCCGCAGGCTGCGCGTGTGGCGCTTCCGCCGCTGAGCAACAGCTTCATCAGCCTGGTCAAAGATACCTCTCTGGCCGCAACGATTCAGGTGCCTGAACTGTTCCGTCAGGCGCAGCTTATTACCTCGCGCACCCTTGAAGTCTTCACCATGTATCTGGCTGCCTCGCTGATTTACTGGGTGATGGCAACGGTGTTGTCTGCTCTGCAAAACTATTTTGAAAACCAGCTTAACCGCCAGGAGCGTGATCCAAAATGAGTGCTATCGACGTTAAAAACCTGGTGAAAAAATTCCATGGTCAAACGGTGCTCCACGGGATCGATCTGGAAGTGGAGCAGGGCGAAGTGGTGGCGATTATCGGGCCGAGCGGGTCGGGAAAAACGACGCTGCTGCGCAGTATTAACCTGCTTGAACAGCCGGAAGGGGGCACCATCCGGGTCGGGGAGATTACGATTGATACCGGTAAATCCATCAGCCAGCAGAAAGGATTAATTCGCCGTCTGCGTCAGCATGTGGGCTTTGTGTTCCAGAACTTCAATCTTTTTCCGCACCGCACGGTACTGGAAAACATTATTGAAGGGCCGGTCATCGTAAAAGGTGAGCCAAAAGAGGACGCGACGGCGCGTGCCCGCGAGCTGCTCGCTAAAGTTGGGCTGGCAGGTAAAGAGACCAGCTATCCGCGCCGCCTGTCAGGAGGCCAGCAGCAGCGCGTGGCGATAGCGCGTGCGCTGGCGATGCGCCCTGACGTGATCCTGTTTGATGAACCGACCTCCGCGCTCGACCCCGAGCTGGTGGGCGAAGTGCTGAACACCATTCGCCAGCTGGCACAGGAAAAGCGCACGATGGTCATCGTGACCCATGAAATGAGCTTTGCTCGTGACGTGGCGGACAGGGCCATTTTCATGGACCAGGGGCGGATTGTGGAGCAGGGGCCGGCGAAAAGTTTATTTGCGGATCCTCAACAGCCACGAACCCGCCAGTTCCTTGAAAAATTCCTCATGCAGTAGCATTTTTGTCCTTATTTGCTCCGGAAATCTTTTCTGGAGCAAATTATTCTCCCTGTTGCCCCGAGCGTCTGCTTTTTTATTCCACCCGACGCAGATAAGCCTTATCAATAGTAAAGTTAATTGTGCTATTGCCGATATTTTGTGGTTAGAAATAAGTTTTATGTGTTAGGTTATATTCACCATAATAATGATTATCTTTTCAGAGGCTTCTTTTAGTAAGTATGAAGGATTCAGACTTTTTCACCTGGCGACGGGATTGCTTCCTCCGGTTTCAGGAATTGACCTGTGCCGACGAGGTATATCAGGAACTTCAGCGACAAACGCAGGCGCTTGAATTCGATTATTACGCGCTCTGCGTGCGCCATCCCGTGCCATTTACGCGACCCAAGGTCTCGTTGCAAACCACTTATCCAAAGCAGTGGATGGCGCAATATCAATCCGCGAACTATTTCGCGATTGATCCGGTTTTAAAGCCGGAGAATTTCATTCAGGGTCATCTTCCCTGGACGGACGCATTATTCGCGGATGCGCAGGAGTTATGGCATAACGCACAGGATCACGGTTTACGCACGGGAATAACGCAGTGTCTGATGCTGCCTAATCACGCGCTCGGTTTCCTCTCGGTTTCCCGTACGAGTGTGCAGGATGTGCCGTACAGGCAGGAAGAAATAGAACTACGGTTGCAAATGCTGGTGCAAATGGCATTAACCACGCTGTTGCGTTTTGAAGATGGGATGGTGATGCCGCCAGAGATGAAATTCAGCAAGCGTGAGCGGGAAATTCTGAAATGGACTGCGGAAGGGAAGACGTCAGCGGAAATAGCGATCATTCTCTCCATTTCAGAGAATACGGTTAACTTCCATCAGAAGAATATGCAGAAAAAATTCAATGCACCCAACAAAACCCAGATTGCTTGTTACGCGGCGGCAACGGGACTGATCTGATTAGAGAGTACGTTCTGCGTGACAGACGAGCGGACGGCTGAATGCAGTGCATCCAGCCGTTTTTTGTTACTGGCGGTACGCTTGTTTAATTTGCTTAACGGTGTTTGCAAATACAGCCGATTCCGCCTGGTCTTCCATCTGCGCGATTTGCTTTTCCATTTTAATGATCACACGACCAGCATCAGCCTGGCCCATCGCCTGCAGCATCAGCGTCAGCAGTGCTTTCAGGCAGTTTACTTCCTGTGCCAGTTCCTGGTTATTCTCCGCAGTGGCAAATTCAGGTGTGCTCATTTATTTTCCTCATTATTAAACGGCGCTAAAGCGCGACGACGAAAGTCAAGGCGGCGGAGTATACCACAAGCTGTAGCAAAAAATGCAGCGGTTGTTTTTCGTACTTTTACTGCGCTGTTTATTTGCGTAAACTCCGCCAGGCGGTAGACTGATGCCCTGGTATGACTATTAATTGTTTATGAGTGGTTTGCTTACCGTTAATTATTGTTACAAAAATCTGAAAACTGTTTTCCCCGAGGAAAAGGAGCAAGGTTTTTGTAACTTTTTGAATACGGATGCTTAAAAAAAAGCGCAAAAGCCCTGATGGCAAGGACTCTCTTTCCACGGACTGTACAGGCTAATTTCCAAAAACGAGAGCAAAATCGAATAGCCGATTTTTTAACGTTTTAATCTTGTGAGGAAAACCGTTAATATAAACCAAATTATCACTCAGTAGCGTTATCCCTATTCTGGAGACATTTCCTTTGATCAACGTCCTTCTTGTTGATGACCACGAACTGGTGCGCGCAGGGATACGACGCATTCTTGAAGATATAAAAGGGATTAAAGTTGCCGGAGAGGTGTGCTGTGGGGAAGATGCCGTAAAATGGTGCCGCACAAACTCCGCCGATGTGGTGCTGATGGATATGAACATGCCCGGCATCGGTGGCCTTGAGGCAACGCGCAAAATTGCGCGTACCTTCGTAGATACCAAAGTCATCATGCTGACCGTGCATACTGAAAATCCACTGCCTGCGAAAGTGATGCAGGCGGGTGCGGCCGGTTACCTGAGCAAAGGTGCCGCTCCGCAGGAGGTCGTCAATGCCATCCGCTCCGTGTTTGCCGGGCAGCGTTACATCGCCTCTGACATTGCGCAACAGATGGCTTTGAGCCAGATCGAACCCGAGAAAAACGAGTCCCCGTTTGCCAGTTTGTCTGAGCGCGAATTGCAGATTATGCTGATGATCACGAAAGGTCAGAAGGTAAATGAGATCTCGGAACAGCTGAACCTTAGCCCGAAAACGGTGAACAGCTATCGTTATCGAATGTTCAGTAAACTGAACATTCATGGTGATGTTGAACTGACTCATCTGGCCATCCGACATGGTTTATGTAATGCGGAGACGTTGTTAAGTCAGTGAGTGATGTGTTCGATTCAAAAGCATTTCTGAAAACGGTAACCAGCCAGCCTGGCGTCTATCGGATGTATGACGCTGGCGGTACGGTTATCTATGTGGGGAAGGCGAAAGACCTTAAAAAACGCCTTTCCAGCTATTTTCGCAGCAACCTTGCCTCCCGTAAGACTGAAGCGCTGGTCTCTCTCATTCATAATATTGATGTCACCGTCACGCATACCGAAACCGAAGCCCTGCTGCTTGAGCACAATTATATAAAGCTCTATCAGCCGCGCTATAACGTGCTGTTGCGGGACGATAAATCCTATCCCTTTATCTTCCTGAGTGGCGATACCCATCCGCGTCTGGCGATGCACCGTGGTGCAAAACACGCGAAGGGGGAATATTTTGGTCCTTTCCCGAATGGCTATGCCGTGCGGGAGACGCTCGCACTGCTGCAAAAAATCTTCCCGGTTCGTCAGTGCGAAAACAGTGTCTACCGTAACCGCTCGCGTCCGTGTCTGCAGTACCAGATTGGTCGCTGCCTGGGCCCCTGTGTCGCCGGGCTGGTCAGTGAAGATGAGTATGCCCAGCAGGTGGAGTATGTACGCCTGTTCTTAGCCGGAAAAGACGATCAGGTGTTAACCCAGCTGATCGCGCGGATGGAAAAAGCCAGCGCCGCACTTGAGTTTGAAGAGGCCGCACGGATCCGTGACCAAATTCAGGCGGTGCGCCGGGTCACCGAGAAACAGTTTGTCTCGAATACCGGTGACGATCTCGACGTTATCGGCGTCTCCTTTGACGCCGGAATGGCCTGTGTTCACGTGCTGTTTATCCGCCAGGGCAAAGTACTCGGCAGCCGCAGCTATTTCCCCAAAGTGCCTGGTGGCACCGAGCTGGGGGAAGTGGTGGAAACCTTTGTCGGCCAGTTCTATCTACAGGGAAGCCAGATGCGCACGCTCCCCTCGGAGATCCTGCTCGATTTCAACCTTGACGATAAAACCCTGCTGGCCGATTCGCTTTCCGAGCTGGCGGGCCGTCGGGTCAACGTACAAACCAAACCCCGCGGCGACAGGGCGCGTTATCTGAAGCTCGCGCGGACCAATGCGGCGACGGCGCTGACCACAAAATTGTCTCAGCAATCGACGGTCAGCCAGCGGTTAACCGCGCTGGCAACGCTCCTGAGGTTGCCGGAAGTGAAACGTATGGAGTGTTTCGATATCAGCCATACGATGGGTGAGCAGACGGTAGCATCCTGCGTCGTGTTTGATGCTAATGGCCCGCTGCGCGCCGAGTATCGACGCTATAACATCACCGGCATTACGCCGGGGGACGACTATGCCGCCATGAATCAGGTGCTGCGTCGTCGTTACGGTAAAGCGATTGAAGAGAGCAAGATCCCGGATGTGATCCTGATTGACGGTGGTAAAGGCCAGCTTGGCCAGGCGAAAGCGGTATTTGAATCGCTCGACGTTGAGTGGGACAAAAACCATCCGCTGCTGTTAGGTGTGGCGAAAGGGGCCGATCGTAAGGCGGGTCTGGAGACGTTGTTCTTCGAACCGGAAGGTGAGGGCTTCAGTCTGCCGCCAGACTCCCCGGCGCTGCATGTCATCCAGCATATTCGCGATGAATCGCACGACCATGCTATCAGCGGGCACCGTAAAAAACGGGCGAAGGTGAAAAATACCAGTACTCTGGAAACCATTGAGGGCGTCGGGCCAAAACGTCGCCAGATGCTGCTGAAGTATATGGGCGGATTGCAAGGATTACTCAACGCCAGCATGGAGGAAATTGCAAAAGTGCCGGGTATTTCGCAAGGGCTGGCAGAAAAGATCTACTACTCGTTGAAACATTGAGGGCTCTGTAGCAACATAGAGCTAAATTTTACTGACAACAAATAGTTACCGTCACTATGCAATATAATATCCCTACGTTGCTCACTCTCTTTCGTGTTGTACTCATTCCGTTCTTCGTGCTGGCGTTTTATCTGCCGGTTGTGTGGGCACCTTTTGCCTGCGCATTGATCTTCCTTATCGCAGCGGTAACGGACTGGTTTGATGGCTATCTGGCGCGTCGCTGGAATCAAAGCACTCGCTTCGGCGCGTTTCTCGATCCGGTAGCGGATAAGGTCATGGTTGCTATCGCGATGGTGCTGGTGGCTGAACACTATCATACCTGGTGGGTGACGCTGCCTGCGGCAACCATGATCGGCCGTGAAATCATCATTTCTGCGCTGCGTGAGTGGATGGCGGAGTTGGGTAAACGCAGCAGCGTGGCGGTCTCCTGGATCGGGAAAGTGAAAACGACCGCACAGATGGCGGCGCTGGTCTGGATGCTCTGGCGTCCAAACGCCTGGGTTGAGTGGGCGGGAATTGGTCTGCTGTGGGTAGCGGCAGTGCTGACGTTGTGGTCAATGCTGCAATATTTGAACGCTGCGCGCGGGGATTTGCTTGATCAGTGATCGTTTCGCCGTAATTTTCAGCAAACGATCCAGGGAAGCAAAAAATAACGTTGACTCATAACGTCATATCAGTAGAATGCAACGCATCGAACGGCGGCACAGCAAGCCGGACGATAATGAAATCAAGTGTTTAGAAGTTGACTTGATGACATGCGGGAATAGCTCAGTTGGTAGAGCACGACCTTGCCAAGGTCGGGGTCGCGAGTTCGAGTCTCGTTTCCCGCTCCAAATTTAAGACATCGGCAATAGCGGATGTCGGCTGTAAAGCCAGAAGATTTCGGCGCGTTAGCAAAGCGGTTATGTAGCGGATTGCAAATCCGTCTAGTCCGGTTCGACTCCGGAACGCGCCTCCACTTTCTTCCCTGGCCGGATGGTGGAATCGGTAGACACAAGGGATTTAAAATCCCTCGGCGTTCGCGCTGTGTGGGTTCAAGTCCCACTCCGGCTACCATGGGAAACAAAGAATAATCAAAGCAATAAGCAGTGTCGTATAAACCACCGAAAGGTGGTTTTTTTATTTTCTAATTTCACTCTCCCATTATTCCCACTTTTCGCAAGTACAGCTTACCGATTACATCATTGCGTCTACATATTGTTATGTTGCCCCGATACTGCAACGGAGTTGGTGTGTGGAATAAGGGGGATTATATAAACATGTCAGGTATTGGTGAATGGCATGATGTGGGCGACAGCAGGCGTTCGGAAGAATGGAATGGGAGGGTAACCCTCCCGATTCGTTATTTTGCGAATATACAATCTCGCCCAGAAGGTGCACCCATTACTCGGATCATTTTTTTACAAATCACAGTGACCTGCTGTCCTTTTTTCAATGCTACGGCAGTAGCCTTTTCTGAGTTTTCCATCTCCATTCGTGCAGGCATGAACTGATTGTCTGTTTGTAAGCCGATGATAATTGAGTCTGTAAAATCTTTATCAATGGACTGAACAACCCCGTTGACTGAGATGAGCTTACCTTTCATGTTTTCATCGGTTGCGACTTCATTCTCTTCATAAGCTTTAAAAAGCTGTTTTGCGGAGGTCGTAAACACTTCTTTTTGCGGTACTGACTTCTGCGTATCCGTAACTGGTGCAGAAGACGAAGTCGCGCCTGCTTCCGATTTGTCGTTTTTACCGACGATATATCCCAGAATCATCAAAGCAATAAAGATATAAAAAATCCATTTAATAAATTTCTTCATGAAATCACCTGTTAGCTAATAGTTTTGCTGCGAAAATAATGTGAGAATTTCACCTTATTACTTTATCGCATAAGGACGCTTATTGCCTATAAAAAGAATTTACGCGAGTAAATTATTTTATCACTGTTTCAGTGAAAGCATTGTTGTGGCTTAAATGAGGATAAGTGCAGCGATATACGTCATGAAATGCCGCTGAATTGCCGATGTTACAGTATAAAGCTGGTTCAATGGTGCATGAACATCGTGTCGTCACACCCCACCCAAATACGCCTTCCTCACCTCCTGATTGCCCAGCAGCTCCTCGCCGCTGCCGCTCAGGCGGATCTGCCCGTTAACCATCACATACCCGCGATCGGAAAGCTTCAGCGCGTGGTGCGCATTCTGCTCCACCAGGAAGATCGTCATCCCGTTGCGGGCCAGCTCGCGCAGCGTCTGGAAAATCTGTTTCACCACAATCGGGGCTAAGCCCAGGCTGGGCTCATCCAGCAACAGCAGCGTCGGACGGCTCATCAGCGCCCGGGCAATAGCCAGCATTTGCTGTTCTCCGCCGGACAGGGTCATCGCGCGCTGTTTACGCCGTTCTTTCAGGCGAGGGAACAGATCGAACATCGTTTGCATATCTTCGGCCGCAAACTGGTTGCCAATCGGGATGGTCCCCATCAGCAGGTTCTCTTCGACGGTCATATCCGGAAAGATACGTCTGCCTTCAGGTGCCTGCGCAATGCCGCCGGAGGCGACGTAGTGGGTGGATTTATGGCTGATGTCTTCGCCGCGATAAAGGATCTGTCCGTTGCGGATACGCGGCTGGCCAAAGATGGACATCAGTAATGTCGATTTACCCGCGCCGTTTGCGCCAATCAGAGCCACGGTTTCTCCTGTATTCACCTCAAGTGAGACCTGTTTCAGCGCCTGAATCACGCCGTAAAACACATCCACCTCGCGGAAGGCCAGCAGCGGTTCGCTCATAGGGTGACCTCGCTTTCATCCGTGCCCAGATAGGCGGCAATGACCTTTTCATCATGCTGGATCTGCGCGGGTTTCCCCCTGGCAATCACGTCACCGTGGTCGAGCACGATAATATCGTCCGAAATCTCCATCACCATCCCCATGTCATGCTCAATCAGTAATACCGTGATGTCATGATGATCCCGCAGAAAACGAATAATGCTGCTCAGCTTATGCGTTTCAACCGGGTTTAGCCCGGCGGCAGGTTCGTCGAGACAGATCATCTCCGGTCCGGTACACATTGCCCGGGCGATCTCCAGGCGCCGCTGCTGACCGTACGACATCTCCCCCGCCAGGCGATTGGCACAGTCCACCAGATCGACCACTTCCAGCCAGTAGAAAGCTCTGTCGAGGGCGTCGCTTTCCGCCCGACGGTAGGCCGGGGAATTAACGATCCCGGCGAGCAGATTACGGTTAACGCGCATATGCTGTGCGACCAGCAGATTTTCCACGACCGACATCTCGCGAAACAGACGGATGTTCTGGAAGGTGCGCGCCAGCCCGGCGCGGTTGACCAGGTGGGTTCCGCCAAACATTTTATAGAACAGACGCTGCCCGAACTGCGCGGGGTTAATCCAGTCACCCGGCTGAAATTTTTGCCCGAGTACCTGAATGACGTTGGTCGTCTTATTGCGGCTGGTAAATAAAATATTGCCGCCGGAGGCTCTGTAGAAGCCTGTCAGGCAGTTAAATACGGTGGTTTTTCCCGCCCCGTTTGGCCCAATCAGGGCAGTAATGGAACCGCGCTGCACGTCCAGGTTGACGTCGTTTAGCGCCTTAATCCCGCCGAAGTGCATCATCAGATGTTCAACGCGCAATATCGTTTCGTTCATGGCGCGACACCCTTACGCACGGCAAATCCGCTGCGGTTAATGCGGATCAAACCGCGTGGACGCCAGATCATCATCACCACCATCAGCATGCCAAACAGCAGGACCCGGTACTCGGCAAAACTGCGCAGCAGTTCCGGCGTGACCGTCAGCACAAAGGCGGCCAGCACCACGCCAAGCGTAGACCCCATGCCGCCCAGTACCACAATGGCGAGGATCAGCGCGGATTCAAAGAAGGTAAACGATGTCGGGTTCACGAACCCCTGATAGGTGGCGAAGAATACCCCGGCGATGCCCGCAGTCGATGCGCCCAGCGTAAAGGCCGAAAGCTTGACCAGCACATGATTGAGCCCCATGGAGCGACAGGCAATTTCGTCTTCCCGCAGGGCTTCCCACGCCCGGCCGATCGGCATCCGCGTCAGGCGGTGCTTGATATAGAGCACCAGCATTACCACCAGAAACAGCACCGTATAGATGAAGATAAACTTCATGTTCGGGTTATAGGTGAGGTGGAAAAACTCGTGAAAAGGCACGCCGCCTTCTTTTGCGCGTCGTCCAAACTCAAGGCCGAAAAAGGTAGGAGGAGGGGCCGACACGCCATTAGGCCCGCCGGTGAACGTCAGCCAGTTGTTCAGGATCAGGCGAATGATCTCCCCGAACCCGAGGGTGACAATGGCCAGATAGTCGCCGTGCATGCGCAGTACTGGAAAACCGAGCAGGGCGCCCGCGGCAGCGGCCATAATGGCCGCCAGCGGCAGCATGCTCCAGAAGCCTAAGCCGAGATACTGATACCCCAGCGCCAGGCCGTACGCACCAATCGCATAGAAAGCGACATACCCCAGATCCAGCAAACCCGCCAGACCCACGACGATGTTCAGCCCCAGCCCGAGAAGCACGTAGATCAGCCCGAGAATGGCGACGGTCAGCACATATTTGGTGGCGACAAACGGGAAGAAAATGGCAACGGCAATCACCAGGGGAATAATCCAGCGCATGCGGCTTTTGTATTCCGGTGGCCGGACATAAACACCTGCGCTGTCGGCTTCAAAACGTGCCTGGAAACGTGCGCCTGGGGCGGTACCTAAAAAAGCGCTCAGCAGAAAACGACCCAGCATAACGATGCCGACTATCCATGCGAGTCGCTGCCCGGCGAAGTTAAAGCTGTATCCGTCCAGCACCACGCCGGCAATCGGGCCAAAAATGATTAACGCAATCAGGCCGGAAAAAATGGCGTCCAGAATACAGCGCTTAAGCGAAAAGCCGTGAGAGGTCATCGTATTCTCCTTCACACTTTGGCGACAATCGGGCGGCCAAGCAGACCCTGAGGGCGAAAAATCAGGATCAAAACCAGTAAGCCAAACGAGAACACATCTTTATAATCGGAGTTCACCATGCCGGAAAATTGCGCCTCGGCGACGCCCAGAATCAACCCGCCGAGCATCGCGCCCGGCAGGGAGCCAATCCCGCCGAGCACCGCTGCGGTAAACGCCTTAATGCCAATCACAAACCCGACGTAGAAATCAAAGGTGCCGTAATTCATGGTAATGAGCACACCTGCCAGGCCCGCCATGGCCGCACCAATGACAAAGACCAGGGAGATAATCCGATCGGTGTTGATCCCCAGAATGGAGGCCATTTTACGGTCCTGCTGTACCGCGCGGCACATCCGCCCCAGCCGGGTATGGTTGATTATCCAGGTCAGCACCAGCATGCCGGCAAACGAGGCGACCAGGATAAATACTTTGGTATAAGTTATTTGCACAAAACCCGCGCCCAGATGCAGACGAAGTACGCCGTCGAGCATGGTTGGCACTCCTTGCTGGCGCGGCCCCTGGCTCAGCTGCGCGTAGTTTTGCAGGATAAGCGACATCCCGATGGCAGAGATAAGAGGCGCCAGGCGCGTAGAGTTCCGCAACGGCTTATAAGCAATACGCTCGATGGTCCAGCCGTACACCCCCGTAACGACAATGGTGAATACCAGCGTTCCCAGTATCAGCAGGGGGAATGACTGCAGGCCGAAGAAAGAGAGTAGCGCCAGGCCAATGGCGCAGAGGTAAGCGGAAATCATATACACTTCGCCGTGGGCGAAATTGATCATCCCGATAATGCCATACACCATGGTGTAGCCGATGGCGATGAGGCCGTAGACGGAGCCCAGCGTTAAGCCATTGATTAACTGCTGCAGGAAGAATGTACTCATCTTAGCGCGCTCGTTTTATAGGCTGCACGTGGTGCGCAGCCTGATGTTTATTACGCGCCGGCAGGCAGGCCCGCCGACGTTGAGCGTGATTCCGTCCCGTTACTGCACTTCCTTATATTTTCCTTTGTCGTCCCACTGGTAAACCACGTAGTCGGAGACTTTCAGATCGCCCTTGCTGTCCCAGGCTTTTTTACCCATCACCGTGTCGACCGTATTCGCTTTCAGCCACTCGCTGGCTTTGGCGGAGTCCTTGCCGCCCGTGGCTTTAAACGCAGCAGCAATGGCCTGCACGGAAGCATAGGAGTAGAGGGTGTAACCTTCCGGTTCGAATTTAGCGGCGCGGAATTTCTCAATCACTGCTTTACCGTCCGGGATCAGGCGAGGATCTTTACCGAAAGTCATATAAATGCCGTTGGTATACTGTGGGCCGCCCGCCGCCGTCACCATCTCTTCATTGACAATGCAGTCGCCGGAGAAGAATTTCGCCTGCACGCCCTGTTCACGCATCTGGCGAACCAGCGGACCGGCTTCCGGGTGACAGCCACCGAAGAACACCACGTCCGGTTTTTGCGCGCCAATCTTCGTCACCAGCGCGTTAAAGTCTTTTTCACCGCGCGATAACCCCTCGTACATCACATCCTTGACCCCGCGTTTCGCCAGTGCCGCTTTGGTGGCGTCTGCCAGCCCTTGCCCATAGGTGTCTTTATCGTGAATGATCGCCACGCGTTTGGCTTTCAGCTTATCGATGATGAAGTCGCTGGCAACCTGGCCCTGCTGGTCATCGCGGCCGCACATGCGGAACATATCGCTCATACCGCGTTCGGTGATCAGCGGGTTCGTCGAGCCGGGGGTAATGGAAATGATCCCCGCATCGCTATACACCTCAGAGGCGGGCATGGTCGATGAGGAGCAGAAATGGCCGACAACGGCGTTGACTTTATCCTGGTCGACTAAGCGGTTGGCGACAGCCACGGCCTGTTTAGGCTCGCACGCATCATCACCCTGAACCAGCTTGATTTTCTCACCGTTAATCCCGCCGGCAGCGTTAATATCTTCAGCGGCCTGCGTTGCGCCGTGCCAGTACTGATCGCCATAGGTGGCATTGGGTCCCGTAAACGGCCCGGCGACACCAATCACGATATCTGCCCGGGCGGAAAACGCCGTCACCAGACAACCAGCTAACACAAGAGACAGGGGAGTTCTGATTAATTTCAGCGACATTATTATGTTCCTTAGCAAAGAGGTTTTTGCACCACGGCGTAAACCTGAACGCCCAGGGCGCAGCCAATCCAAAACACGGGCAAGAACAAAATGCACTAAACGAACGGCATCCTGCATGATACGGCGAGGTTTCCATGCGCAGCGTCGCGCGAAGAACAGCAAGCAAAAACGTTGCCAGAATGGTTAACCCCTTGACGGGGTTATGACATCTTTGAGTATAGAGCGCCGCGTTCTGCCGCCCTGCGGCAGGAGAAGAAATTACAGCGGAGATCACATATCGTTAACATTAAAGCCCATAAGTTGTGCAAGGGTCACGATTTGCACACTTTTGCAGCAATAAAGACCTAAACTTCAGCCGGGAACGGCGTGAGAACTGTGTTAGGATCTTTTCCTTTTTATCAGGAGTGTCCGCGATGACAGAAGGTCCATTAAATGAAAGCGAAATGGCATGGCTGGAAGAGACTCTCATGTCTTACGGCCATGACGATGCGTCCGTGATTGACGTATCCGAACTGGACGGCATGCTTACCGCAGTGCTTTCCGGCCCTGTTGTCGTTGAGCCAGATACCTGGCTGGTGGCCGTGTGGGGCGGGGAGAAATACATTCCGCGCTGGAAAAACGATCGTGAAATGAACCGTTTTATCGATCTCTGCTTTAAGCATATGAACGACATTGCTGAGCGGCTGAGCGAATACCCGGACCAGTTTGAGCCGATGTTTGGATATAATGACGTCGATGGTGAGAGCTACACCGTGGTGGAAGAGTGGTGCTATGGCTATATGCGCGGCGTGGCGTTGACGGACTGGTCAGCCTTGCCGGAGTCTCTGAAGGCCGATCTCGAGGTGATTGCCCTGCACGGTACGGAAGAGAACAGCGAGAAGCTGGATGAACTGAGCGAAGAAGACTATATCGCCAGCATTGAGCGCATCCAGCCAGCGGCACTGCGTTTATATCAATACTGGGTAGATAACCCGCAGCAGCCGGAAGCAAAGAAGCCGATTGTGAACGGTACGAAGGTCGGGCGTAACGATCCGTGTCCTTGCGGCAGCGGGAAGAAGTTTAAGAGCTGCTGTTTGCATTGATAAAAAAGGGGCTAAAGATAGCCCCTTTTTTATTTAACCCACTTCCGGCAACATGCCGGCGGCAATCAATACCTGCACCAGAATAATCACCACCCCACAGCTAAACACAATGCCTAGCAGCGGTTTTCCTCCCGCCACGCGGTACCCCTGCTGAGGATGCTGCTGGCGGCTCTTCCATGCCAGCAGGGAAGGGAGTAACAGTGCCAGGATCGACAGCGCCACGCCGGCGTAACCCAGCGCCATCACAAACCCGCGTGGGTAAAACAGCGCAAACGCGAGCGGCGGCAGGAAAGTAATTACCCCCGTCTGTAACCGCCCGCTAACCGTATTGCGACGCTGGAACAGGTCGGCCAGGTAATCAAACAGGCCGAGCGCCACGCCCAGGAACGAGGTCGCCAGCGCCAGGTCGGCAAACAGGTGGACCGCCAGCTCCACGTGAGGAGACGTGACGACCTCGCGCAGTGCCAGCAGAAAACCATTCAGGCCAGCGTGCTGCGCCATGAGTCCAATAAAGGTTGAAGAGTCAATGCTGCCCAGCGTCACCAGTTGCCAGAAAATATAGGCGATGAGCGGGATCGCGCTGCCGATAACAAACACGCGGCGCAGCTTGCGAATATCACCGTTCATATAGCTGACAATACTCGGTACGCTGCCGTGGAAGCCAAACGAGGTGAAAATCACCGGGATAGCGGAAAGTGCGAGCCCTTTTTCCAGCGGCAACGTCAGCAGATTAACCTTGTGCACATGAGGTGCCAGCAGGACCAGCATGACAATCAGAAACAGAATTTTGGCGCTGAAGAGAAAACGATTGAACAGATCGACCAGCGAGGTCCCCACGCAGACCACGCCGCCGCCGATGAGCGCAAAGAAGATTGCCCCCGTCGCCGGGGTAATGTCAGAGCCAAACCAGTCATTGACGCTGGAGGCGATGAGCTCCCCGGCCCCGCTAATATACGCGGCAGTCAGGGCGTACATCAGGAACATCATGCTAAAGCCGGTTATCCACTGACCGTAGCGTCCCAGGTAGCGCGCCGCCAGTGAACCCAGACCGGTGTCGGCGGGCACGTGCTGGTAAACCTCAAGCAACAACAGCGCGGTGTAACACATCAGCGCCCAGAGTGTGCCAAGAAGCAGCAGCGTCATCCCGAATCCCACACCTGCAGCAGCCAGGGGCATTGCCAGCATTCCTGCGCCAATCGTCGTTCCGGCGACGATAAAAATACTTCCCAGGGTTCTGTTTTTCACGCTTTCCTCTACAACGATGGTGAATCGCGACAATTTCTGCGGCGCAGAGTAAGGGAAAAGCAGTAATTCGTCAAATCACCGTTACAAGGTGTGTAATTAAATATTTACAGGTTAGGCGTACTGTGATCCTTAATGGGGCGATACCTACTTCATAAGAGCAATGTCACGGCGCAAATTTCAGGCGTAACGTAAACAACTCGTGCAAATAATAAAATAATGTGAGGGTTTTTTATGGCGGGGGAGAATCCATTTACGGCGGCATGGAGCCGGGGAGGTAATCTGTTGTGCCATGGACACTGGATAATAAGCTGGCAGAACCAGCCTCTGACGCTGCCTGAGTCCCGCCGCGAAAAGGATATGGGCACCTGGGCAATCTATTCGGTTATTGATCCTGAAGATGAAACCTTTGCACAAGGCTTACAGGAAGATGAGTGGATTATCGAAAACGTTGACTGGCTGACAGACCTGTTTTTCGAGGTGGGTATTCCGCTTGAGACGGCCAGCTACCGCTATTTTTATCAGGCCGTCAATCCCTATGACTGGCGCTGTACCAGCTGCGCAGGATGTATGTAAATTAACGCGGTGCAGGAAACCCGCACCGCGTTGAAATTAATTCTGTGTATCGAGAGTGGAAAGTTCTTTATCAATAAAGTAAAGACCTTCACCTGATTTACCCACCAGGGATAATTTATCCAGCACGGATTTAAACAGCTTCTCTTCTTCATGCTGTTCTGCCACATACCATTGCAGGAAATTAAAGGTTGGATAATCCTGGCTGGTCATTGCCGCATGAACCAGTTCGTTAATTTTCTGCGTGATCAGCTGTTCGTGCTCGTAGGTGGCGCGGAACAGTTCATCGAGAGAATTATACTCGGCAAAAGGCGAGGCCACGGTCTCAATGCGCGGCAGGCTGCCGGTGTCGGTCAGATAATCAAACAGGCGCTGCATGTGGGTCATCTCTTCCTGCGCATGGCGACGCAGAAACGCGGCCGCACCTTCAAAGCTGTGGTAGCTGCACCAGGCGCTCATCTGCTGGTAGAGAAGGGATGAAAAGAGCTCAAGGTTCATTTGCGCATTGAGCTTGTCGATCATTTCAGTTTTCAGCATGGTGACGCTCCGGGTTATTATTACTGGTTCACAATGAGCGACACTATAATTTGTTATTTAATTATTTGCAAAACGTAAAATAAATATTCATTACTTTAAAATACGAATGGGAATAAAACGCATTGTCGGTTTTATATTAATGCGAATTGTTTTTGTTCTTAGTTAAATAAAGTGCCAGCAAACGCTGGCAGCTTGGATTAATACCAGGGATTATTTGACTTAGGGTTAACGGCATAACCCATGCATTTATACTGAATGGTCACGCTTTCGTTAAGACACAAAGAGCCGCTTATCAGCGTACAGGTTTTGACGGGTTGCCCGTAGGCAGACGCGGTGGCATACCCCATACCCTGACAGGCTTTCACTGCGGTGCCGTTATTTACATATTCGTCAGACCAGGCATTTTGCAGCACGGCCTGACCGTAATCGAGGCGGACAATGCCGTTTGGTGCGTCGAGGCTACTGATTTCCGCCTGACGGTTAACGCTGCATCCCGCGAGCAGCAGGATCGTACCGGCTACGATGACTCTTTTCATGGTTCGCTCTGAGTGGATGGAGATACGTTATCGTACCCGCAGAGACGTAGCCCAATGCCAGGAATAGCCGGACGATCTGCCTTCTCTCTTTGATTTTGTTCGCGGTTTTGCTGGCTAACAGGTGTTGCAGTAAATTGAATTGTGATGCATGTCACAAAAACATTGATTTTTGTGATGGTGGTCATATTATAGGCGCATTGACGATAAAGCTGTATGACAAGTTAATGGAGCATCACAATGAAACTGCGCAAAATCCTCAAAAGTATGTGGGCCAATTACTGCCGCACCTTTAAAGACGTGCCGCCGGGCGCCATGTTCTGATAAAAAAAAACCTGCTTCGGCGGGTTTTTTTGTCCCTGCTGGTGACGAAGGGGAGATGTCAGGGGCTGCGTTTTGATACTATGGCGGCCTTTAAATAAGGAGAAGCCCCATGTCACAAAACCTGAGCGCCGATCAGGAACTGGTCTCTGACGTTGTTGCCTGTCAGCTGGTTATTAAGCAAATCCTTGATGTTCTGGATGTCATTGCCCCGGTTGAAGTCCGCGAGAAGATGTCCACGCAGCTGAGAAACATTGATTTCACCAGCCATCCTGCCGCCGCTGACCCGGTGACGCTTCGTGCGATCCAGAAAGCCATCGCGCTGATTGAGCTGCGCTTCACCCCGCAGGGCGAGTCGCATTAATATCTGCAAACGGGCGACCGCGTAAGTCGCCCGTTGATGCCTTTAAAAGAAAGTCTGTACCAGCAGGTAGCTCGCCGCACACGCGCAGCTCACACCGATTAACCCGGGCAGAATGAAGCTGTGGTTAATGATGAATTTGCCGATGCGGGTGGTTCCTGAGCGATCGAAGCCGATGCAGGCTAAATCACTGGGATAGGTCGGCAGAACAAAATAGCCGTATGACGCCGGGAAAAAGGCGATCAGCATTTTTGGATCGATCCCCAGCATCAGCCCCATTGGCGCCACGGCCGTCAGGGCAGCCGCCTGGCTGTTCACCAGTTTCGACACCAGGAAAAGCACGATGGCATATGTCCACGGATGGCTTTTCACCACGCCTTCCAGCGCCAGTTTTAACTCGTCGAGATGCGCCTGGAAAAAGGTATCGCTCATCCACGCCACCCCGAACACCGAGAAAATCGCCACCATACCGGCCTTAAATACCGCGCCGTTAGAAATGGCTGAGGCATTGACCTTGCAGGCCATCAGCATCACGGCACCGGCAATGAGCATCATCATCTGAATGACCAGGTTCATCGACAGCGCCGTCATTTTGCCTTTCAGCTCGAAGGCGGGGCGCAGTTCGGGGAAGGCCCCGAGCAGGACAACCACGGCAATACCGGCAAAGAAAATCCAGGTCGACCAGTAAGCCTGCTTCGGAAAACGTTGATTCATTAACGTCTCCGTACCGCCATAGATAAACTCGCGCTGCTTTGGATCTTTTAGTTTTTCCTGAAACTCCCTGTCGTCAGACAAATCTTTCCCGCGGCGTAAACTCCACAGGGCAGCAATGGCGACACCAAAAAGTGAAGCGGGAACCGACACGGCGAGTATTTCCAGGATCCCCCACGCGTGACCGATCCCATGCTGGGCGGCCAGGATGGAGACCAGCGACACGACGGCGACGGAAACCGGTGATGCCGTGATTGCCATCTGCGATGCTACCGATGCCACGGCCATTGGACGCTCGGGTCGGATCCCTTTTTTCAGGGCGATATCCGCAATGATGGGGAACATGGTGTAGACCACATGGCCGGTACCGCAGAGAAAGGTCAGCATCCAGGTGGTAAACGGGGCGAGAAGCGTGATGTGCTGCGGATGTTTGCGCAGGAGGCGTTCGGCAAATTGCATCATGACATTGAGCCCACCGGCCGTTTGCAGGGTGGCTGCACAACCAATCACGGCGAGAATGGTCAACATCACGTCAACCGGCGGCTTGCCGGGCTGGAGACCAAAGACAAAACACAAAATAAAAAGGCCAATCCCGCTGATTAACCCAAGCCCCATGCCGCCAAAACGTGTACCCGTCAGCAGGCAGAGGAGAATGACAATAAACTCAATGGTGATCATGCTGCTCCCTCGTCAATGATTATGTAATTAAATAAATCATTACATGTTGTGTGGTTAATCATTGGGAGCGAGATCTGATTTGTTAAATCTTAGCAAAAGCAGAAGGTTGGCGCAGGGAAGGTAACCTGCTCCAAACGGGAGCAGGTCAAAAGCGTCAGTGATGCTGCACTGTGACAATGTCGAGCAGGTGGCGATCGGTTTGTTCCGGGCACAAACCTGCCTGTTGCGCATTATGGATCTCGTCCGCAAGGGTTTTCAGCAGCATTCCGTCCTGCTGCTGCTCTTTATCCATATCGCGCAGGAATTTCAGCGTGGTCATGTCATGCTGCGCTCTGGCTTCATCGGCCAGCTTGTTGAGCGTCGTGCAACGCTGTTCATACTCTTCCAGCGTCTTTTCAAACAATTCTTCCAGAGAAGAGTAATTATCGTTGATCCCCTCCAGGGCTTTAACAACCGGGTTTGCCCCCGCCGCTTTCAGGAAATTAAAGACGCGCATCATGTGGGTGACGTTGCTTTGGGCCTGTGAACGAAAGAACGTGGCAGAGCCCGTAAGGCTTTTCTCGGAACACCACGCACTGAGGTAAAGGTGCAGATTTGAGGCGTAAAACTCAAGGTTCATCTGCGCGTTAAGTTTTTGCATCATCGTTTGGGTAGCCATACTCATATCCTTATAGACTGTGGGACGTGATGTCCGTTGCTTAACCTGAGCGCCAGGCAAATACGAAGAAATAGAGCAGAAAAAGAGATTCTGCAGTGCCAAAGCTGACCGAAATTCACTTCCTGTGTTCGATATAAATAAGCATACCGTTGTCTTTAATTTAAGAAAAGTCTTAATCCTGCTGTTTTTACCATACATTACAAAATTTAATATAGTACAAATATGCAAATAGATTCCCATGAAATGAAATCTCGCTATCTTACTGATAATAAAGAGATAGTCTGTTTTTAGTGCTACGGTTTGTGTTTCGGGAGTATTGCGCCGGAATAATTATCTGGGAAAGCAATAAATACAGATAATTCATTTCGCATATATGATGTTTCATTAAAATTGCGCTAAATCAATTTTTGCCGGGAAATATATTTTCAGCGCGAGAGTGTTTTTTTGATGGAAAGCAGGATGTTCCTTTCAACCCTTAACCCCGGCGTGACAGGTCTAATGACATCAGGGACTTCTTAGCTAATCTTATGGATAATTCTGCTCACCCCTCTTTTATTTGTCTGACAAATCCTGCCTTTTTTATGTCATTTTTCGCTGAATTTATGTACGCAATTACTGTAATTCTGCGGTGTGATGGGGCTCTCTTATGGATGATTAATTTCCCGCTAAAACTATCACCAGCAATAACGCTTATGACGAGGTAAGCGCTAATGCCTTGTTTTAAGTCCGATTAAATAAGAAGCACGCAAATATTCCCTACAGAAAAGAATGCTAAAGCTGGAGTTTACCATGCACAAATTTACTAAAGCGCTGGCGGCCATCGGTCTGGCTGCCGTTATGTCACAATCCGCTATCGCTGAGAATTTAAAACTCGGTTTTCTGGTAAAACAGCCCGAAGAACCCTGGTTCCAGACCGAGTGGAAATTCGCAGATAAAGCCGGGAAAGATTTAGGTTTTGAAGTGATTAAAATCGCCGTGCCCGACGGTGAGAAAACGCTGAACGCCATCGACAGCCTGGCGGCCAGCGGTGCAAAAGGTTTTGTTATCTGTACACCGGATCCGAAACTGGGGTCCGCCATTGCGGCGAAAGCCCGCGGTTACGACATGAAAGTCATTGCCGTTGACGATCAGTTCGTGAATGCCAAAGGCAAACCGATGGACAGCGTGCCGCTGGTCATGATGGCGGCGACCAAAATCGGCGAACGTCAGGGTCAGGAACTCTATAAAGAAATGCAGAAACGCGGCTGGGATGTGAAAGAGACCGCCGTCATGGCCATTACCGCTGATGAGCTGGACACAGCACGTCGTCGCACGACGGGCTCAATGGACGCGCTGAAAGCGGCCGGTTTCCCGGAGAAACAGATCTATAAAGTCCCGACCAAATCCAACGATATCCCAGGGGCATTTGACGCCGCGAACTCCATGCTGGTTCAGCACCCGGAAGTGAAGCACTGGGTGGTGGTCGGTATGAACGATAACACCGTGCTGGGTGGGGTCCGTGCGACAGAAGGCCAGGGCTTTAAAGCGCCCGATGTGATCGGAATTGGCATCAACGGCGTTGACGCCGTCAGTGAGCTTTCCAAAGCGCAGGCCACCGGCTTCTACGGTTCTCTGCTGCCAAGCCCGGATGTCCACGGCTACAAATCCAGCGAAATGCTCTACAACTGGGTAACCAAAGGCGCTGAACCGCCGAAATTTACCGAAGTGACCGACGTGGTGCTGATCACCCGCGACAACTTCAAAGAGGAACTGGCGAAAAAAGGACTGGGCGGTAAGTAATACGCTGTGATTGTGCCCCTTACTCGCCGTAAGGGGCCAGACGTACAGACTACAGGAATCACGGAGTCGTTATGCAACAGTCTCATCCCTATCTCTCTTTTCGCGGCATCGGGAAAACGTTCCCCGGTATTAATGCGCTGACCGATATCAGCTTTGACTGCTATGCCGGACAGGTTCACGCCCTGATGGGGGAAAACGGAGCGGGGAAATCCACGCTGTTAAAAATCCTCAGCGGCAACTACGCGCCAACAACCGGCACGCTGGCTATTCGCGGCGAAGAGATGGCCTTTGCCGATACCACGGCGGCGCTTAATGCCGGGGTGGCCATTATCTATCAGGAATTGCACCTTATTCCCGAGATGACCGTGGCGGAAAATATCTATTTAGGCCAGCTTCCGCACAAAGGCGGCGTGGTGAACCGTTCGCTACTTAATTATGAAGCGGGGCTGCAGCTTAAACATCTTGGTCTGGATGTCGATCCCCAGACGCCGCTGAAATATCTCTCCATCGGCCAGTGGCAGATGGTTGAAATTGCCAAGGCGCTGGCGCGCAACGCCAAAATTATTGCTTTCGATGAACCCACCAGCTCGCTCTCCAAGCGTGAAATCGAAAACCTGTTCCGCGTGATCCGCGAGTTGCGACAGGAAGGACGCACCATTTTGTACGTCTCGCACCGCATGGAAGAGATATTTGCCCTGAGCGATGCCATTACCGTCTTTAAAGATGGGCGCTATGTGCGCACCTTTAGCGATATGCAGCAGGTTAACCATGACCAGCTTGTTCAGGCGATGGTCGGACGCGATCTGGGCGATATCTATCACTGGAAGCCGCGCGAGTATGGCCCTGAACGCCTGCGGCTAGAAAACGTGAAAGCGCCAGGCGTGAGAACACCGGTTTCATTATCCGTCCGCAGCGGCGAGATCGTCGGGCTGTTTGGCCTGGTAGGGGCTGGGCGCAGCGAATTAATGAAAGGCTTGTTCGGGGGTACCCGCATTTCCGCAGGGCGGGTCTCCATCGACGGTGAGCAGGTTGATATCCAGAAACCCGCCCACGCAATCAGGGCAGGAATGATGCTCTGTCCGGAAGACCGTAAAGCGGAAGGGATCATTCCGGTGCATTCGGTGCGTGACAACATCAATATTTCCGCCCGCCGTAAGTTTATTCGCGCGGGTTGCCTGATAAACGACAGCTGGGAGTCGAGCAATGCCGACCACCATATTCGCTCGCTGAATATTAAAACGCCCGGCCCGGAACAGCTGATTATGAATTTGTCAGGGGGGAACCAGCAGAAGGCCATTTTAGGCCGCTGGTTGTCGGAAGACATGAAGGTCATTTTGCTGGATGAGCCGACGCGCGGTATCGATGTGGGCGCAAAACACGAGATTTATAACGTGATCTATGAACTGGCAAAACGCGGCGTGGCGGTACTTTTCGCCTCCAGCGATCTGCCGGAGGTGCTTGGCGTTGCCGACCGCATTGTGGTGATGCGTGAAGGCGAAATCGCCGGTGAATTACTTCATGAACAGGCGAATGAACAACAGGCGTTGAACCTCGCCATGCCTAAAGTCAGCCAGGCAGTCGCCTGAGTAAGGAGTTAATGATGTCCTCTGTTACTACATCCGGAGCGCCGAAGTCGGCTTTTAGTTTTGGTCGTATCTGGGATCAGTACGGCATGCTGGTGGTCTTTGCCGCACTTTTCGTCGCCTGTGCGATCTTCGTCCCTAACTTTGCCACTTTCATTAATATGAAAGGATTGGGCCTGGCCATTTCCATGTCCGGCATGGTGGCCTGCGGTATGCTGTTCTGTCTGGCCTCCGGTGATTTCGACCTGTCGGTGGCCTCTGTTATCGCCTGTGCGGGCGTGACCACCGCCGTGGTGATCAACATGACAGAAAGCCTGTGGATTGGCGTGCTGGCGGGTCTGTTACTCGGCGTGCTTAGCGGCCTGGTGAACGGTTTTGTCATTGCTCGTCTGAAGATTAACGCCCTGATAACCACGCTTGCGACGATGCAAATTGTGCGAGGTCTGGCCTATATCATCTCCGACGGTAAAGCGGTCGGGATTGAAGACGAGCGCTTCTTTACGCTGGGTTACGCCAACTGGCTGGGCCTGCCTGCGCCAATCTGGCTCACCGTGGCCTGCCTGATCCTGTTCGGCTTCCTGCTCAACCGGACCACGTTTGGCCGCAATACTCTGGCGATCGGGGGCAATGAAGAAGCCGCACGTCTGGCCGGTGTGCCGGTGGTGCGCACCAAGATTATTATCTTTGTCCTCTCGGGACTGGTTTCTGCCGCCGCCGGGATTATTCTGGCCTCGCGTATGACCAGCGGCCAGCCAATGACCTCGATTGGTTATGAGCTGATCGTCATTTCTGCCTGCGTTTTAGGGGGTGTTTCCCTCAAGGGCGGCATCGGAAAAATCTCATATGTGGTGGCCGGTATCCTGATTTTAGGGACGGTAGAGAACGCCATGAACCTGCTGAATATTTCGCCGTTCTCTCAGTACGTGGTGCGTGGTCTGATCCTGCTGGCGGCGGTGATATTCGACCGTTACAAGCAAAAAGCAAAGCGTACCGTGTAACCCCGACGCTGACTTTTTATTGCTCAACTTATAACCATAGTTGACCCCTGAACCGCCTCGCCAGTTTTGCTGGCGGGGCGGTTGTCAAATGGCGAGCCCCATCACACTGTCTATACTTACATGGCTATGAAAGAGGTAAAGGCGTTTATCTCTCATCAACTGTAAGGAGGAAAAGGGTGGCTGACTCGTTAACCGCACCGCCTGTACTGCCCGGAAAATATGCTTTCTTTTTTGACCTCGACGGGACACTCGCCGGGATCCAGCCGCATCCTGACGACGTGGTCGTACCGGATACGGTGTTAGAGAATTTGCAGCAGCTCTCTCGACTGAACGAGGGCGCATTGGCATTGATTTCAGGGCGCTCAATGGCCGAGCTGGATGTGCTCGCCAGTCCTTACCACTTTCCCCTAGCCGGTGTACACGGAGCGGAGCGCCGCGATATCCATGATCAACTGCATGTTGTATCACTCCCCGATACCTTAATTCAGGCGTTACACACTGAACTCTCCTCGGCGCTGGCGTCACTCCCGGGTACGGAACTGGAAGCGAAAGGCATGGCATTCGCCTTGCACTATCGGCAGGCACCGCATCACGAAGCAGCGATATTTGCGATTGCCCGTAGCGTGGTCGATGCACACCCGCAGCTCGCGCTGCAGCCGGGGAAGTGTGTCGTTGAGATAAAACCTGAGGGCATTAATAAAGGTGCTGCTATTGCGGCGTTTATGGCGGAACCGCCATTTAAGGGACGTATACCGGTATTTTTAGGCGATGATCTGACCGACGAGGCCGGATTTCGCGTGGTGAATCAGGCCGGAGGGATCGCCGTTAAGGTGGGGCCTGGTAACACTGACGCAGAATGGCGTCTGGCAAATGTCGACGCCGTCTGGCAGTGGATATCTGATATCGCTAACCAGCAACAACAACAAATAGCGCAAAACAAAGGGGGAAACCATTATGGGTCGCTTAGTCGTCGTCTCTAACCGAATTGCACCGCCTGATGATAAAAAATCCAGTGCAGGTGGCCTGGCGGTAGGGGTGTTAGGTGCCTTGAAAGCTGCTGGTGGGCTGTGGTTTGGCTGGAGTGGTGAAATCAGTGAAGAAGAGAAACCGCTTAACAAAGTGACGCGTGGGAATATCACGTGGGCATCCTTTGCGCTGAAAGAGAAAGACTATGACGAGTATTACTCGCAATTCTCCAACGCCGTGCTGTGGCCTGCGTTTCATTATCGTCTTGACCTGGTCAAATTCCAGCGTGAATCCTTCGAAGGCTACTCGCGCGTCAACGCGCTGCTGGCGGATAAACTGCTGCCTCTTATAGAGGAAGACGATATTTTATGGATCCACGATTACCACCTGCTGCCCTTCGCCCGAGAGCTGCGTAAAAGGGGAGTAAACAACCGGATTGGCTTCTTCCTGCACATACCGTTCCCGACGCCGGAGATCTTTACCGCACTGCCGCCGCATGAAGCGCTGCTGGAGGGGCTGTGTGATTACGATTTATTGGGCTTCCAGACCGAAAATGACCGCCTCGCGTTCCTGGATTCGGTGTCAGGTAAAACGCGACTGATGACAAAAGGCGGCAAGACCCATACGGCGTGGGGGAAAACCTTCCACACCGAAGTGTATCCGATTGGGATTGAACCTGACGAGATTGCGGATCAGGCTTCCGGCCCGCTGCCGCCGAAGCTGGCGCAGCTGAAGAATGAACTCAAGCATGTGAAGAATATCTTCTCGGTAGAGCGTCTGGATTATTCCAAAGGGCTACCGGAACGCTTCCTGGCCTATGAAACGCTGCTGGATAAATACCCTCAGCACCACGGTAAAATTCGTTATACCCAGATAGCGCCAACGTCGCGCGGTGAAGTTCAGGCCTACCAGGATATTCGTCACCAGCTGGAAACGGAAGCGGGGCGCATCAATGGTCGCTATGGTCAGCTTGGCTGGACGCCGCTCTTTTACCTGAATCAGCATTTTGACCGCAAAATCCTGATGAAAGTCTTCCGCTATGCAGACGTGGGGCTGGTCACCCCGTTACGTGACGGGATGAACCTGGTGGCAAAAGAGTATGTGGCGGCTCAGGACCCGGCGGACCCGGGGGTGCTGGTGCTTTCCCAGTTTGCCGGGGCGGCGAATGAGCTCACGTCAGCGCTTATCGTGAACCCTTACGATCGGGATGATGTGGCTAATGCCCTCAACCGCGCGTTGACCATGCCGCTGACGGAGCGCATTTCACGCCATGCTGAGATGATGGAGACGATCCGTAAGAACGATATTAATCACTGGCAGGCGCGTTTTATTCAGGATCTCCGCGAAATAACGCCGCAAAGCCATGAGGGCGATCTGCAAAAAAAGATCGCAACATTCCCTAAACTCGCCTGATATTCCTCCGGGGGGTTACGACCCCCCAAGCGGCACTAACAGCACATCAACCTGGCTTGACGCGACAATAGATTTTGCCGCGCAAGCTGCGCGCGATAAAAAGCTGTGGTTATGGTTCCCGCAAATCACTAAATCAATATTCTGTTTGCGACACATGTCGAGAATATGAGCATTAAGTTCACCGGTCGCAATTACGGTCTCGTAAACAGGATATTGTGCCTTTTCTACCAACTCTCGCAGAAATTGCTGTGTTTCTTCCTGCAATACCTCACGAATATCTTCCAGCATGGGGGCTGCCAGCTGATTATACATCTCGGGTTCGGCTGCAAGCGTGATGAGGCTAATGCGCGCATTGCTGGGCCTGGCGATGGACACGGCCCGGGAAACAAGCAGATGGCTTTCGGGGGAAACAGCAACAGATACAAGCAGATGGGAGTAACTCATGTCGCACTCCTTAGATGTCTGAAAGACAGCGTGTGATCACCATTACCGCGAATGACCAGGATCTGCAAGAGGGGATTACGACATTAGTGTGAAGCTTATCATAATTATTCATTAATTATTCTTATAAGAAGAATAACTGAAAAACGCGTCTAAATGAAAAAAATTAACAACTTAACGTAAATCACACAATTTCCCTCTTTTACCGTTAAATCGTTTTAACCCGTTATAAACATATTTCGAATGATCACGCTCTGAAACAATTTTTGTGGGCGGCTTGCATAACTCTATGTTTTTTCACGGTAAGAAAAATGTTTCCTTAAGATGAGCATCTTGTGAAGGTTTCCGGGGCGCGCTCACGGCAGGAAAAGCACGATACATGCCAGTTCGCTTCACCCTTCTGCATGACTATTCGTCGATTAAGAATACAAAACTGTGCCAATTGGGCAAAAAATGAACAAACTACAAGTCATACTGATGGATTTATGGAGGATATTCACTTAAATTGTGTGACGTGGATCACATTTTTTTTAAATTTGAGGGTGGCTGCATTGTATGTGGCAAATCTGACGAGTAGAGTTTGCGTCGAATTAGGAAAAATCTTAGTTATTTGTAAGAAATGATAAACCACGTAAGAGACGTTACTGCGTTTCGACTCTTGCGCGTTTCGATGAATACAAACCTAGATTCAACTATGCATTTAGCCTTTTCTTTTTATACCGGGTGATTTCCCGGCGACATCACGGGGTGCGGTCTTTCCGCATAAAAATAATAGTTGGTTATTCGGGATGGGAACAATGCATACATCCGAGTTGCTAAAACATATCTATGACATCAATTTGTCATATTTACTGCTCGCGCAGCGTTTAATTAGTCAGGACAAAGCGTCCGCGATGTTTCGTCTGGGTATTAACGAAGAAATGGCAACCATGCTGGGTGGTTTAACCCTCCCGCAGATGGTAAAACTGGCCGAAACGAATCAACTGGTTTGCCAGTTCCGTTTTGACAATCCGCAGACGATCACGCGTCTGACGCAGGAGTCCCGTGTTGACGATCTGCAACAGATCCATACCGGTATTCTTCTCTCCACTCGCTTGCTTAACGAAATCAGCCAGCCTGATGACGCAGCCCGTAAGAAAAGGGCCTAGCAATGAGCGAGAAAAGCATTGTTCAGGAAGCGCGTGACATACAGCTTGCCATGGAGCTGATTACGCTGGGTGCTCGTTTACAAATGCTGGAAAGCGAGACTCAGCTGAGCCGTGGTCGCCTCATTAAACTGTATAAAGAGTTACGTGGTAGTCCCCCGCCGAAAGGCATGTTGCCGTTTTCGACAGACTGGTTTATGACGTGGGAGCAAAATATCCACGCATCGATGTTCTGTAACGCCTGGCAATACCTTCTGAAAACCGGTTTGTGTAGCGGCGTCGACGCCGTGATCAAAGCGTATAAACTTTACCTTGAACAATGCCCGCAGCAGGACGAAGGCCCCCTGCTGGCACTGACCCGCGCATGGACGCTGGTACGTTTTGTTGAGAGCGGAATGCTTGAATTGTCGCGCTGTAATTGCTGCGATGGCAATTTTATTACCCATGCTCATCAGCCTGTTGGCAGCTTCGCCTGTAGTTTATGCCAGCCTCCATCCCGCGCAGTAAAAAGACGTAAACTTTCCCGGGATGCTGCCGATATTATTCCACAACTGCTGGATGAACAGATCGAACAAGCTGTTTAACCCGAACGTGTGGGCAAGATTCCAGCAGCGGTAAGTCATTACCGCTGCTTTTTTTTACCCCTCAAACGGTAAACGCTACGAACTGAACGTCCTTGCCATAGTCACTAGCGGAAGGATGATGTCGTGCTTATCTTATTAGGTTACCTGGTAGTTCTCGGTACAGTTTTCGGCGGTTACATGATGACCGGCGGGCACCTTGGAGCACTCTATCAACCGGCTGAACTTATTATCATCGGCGGCGCAGGGGTAGGGGCTTTTATCGTTGGTAACAACGGCAAATCCATCAAGGGCACGTTGAAAGCCATTCCATTGCTGTTCCGTCGCTCGAAATATACCAAAAGCATGTATATGGATCTGCTGGCGCTGCTCTATCGCCTGATGGCGAAGTCACGTCAGCAGGGGATGTTCTCTCTTGAGCGGGATATTGAAAACCCGAAAGAGAGCGAAATTTTTGCCAGCTATCCGCGCATTCTGGCTGATGCCATGATGCTGGATTTCATCGTCGATTATCTGCGACTCATCATTAGCGGCAATATGAATACCTTCGAAATCGAAGCGCTGATGGATGAAGAGATCGAAACCCACGAAAGCGAATCTGAAGTGCCGGCCAACAGCCTGGCGCTGGTGGGTGACTCGCTTCCGGCTTTCGGTATCGTTGCGGCGGTGATGGGGGTGGTACATGCCCTGGCGTCGGCGGATCGTCCGGCGGCCGAACTGGGCGCGCTGATTGCCCATGCGATGGTAGGGACCTTCCTCGGTATTTTGCTGGCTTATGGTTTTATCTCTCCGCTGGCCAGCGTCCTGCGCCAGAAGAGCGCGGAAACCACCAAAATGATGCAGTGCGTGAAGATCACGCTGCTCTCAAACCTCAACGGTTATGCGCCGCCGATCGCGGTTGAATTTGGCCGTAAAACGCTTTACTCCAGCGAGCGTCCGTCGTTTATCGAACTTGAAGAACACGTGCGCGCGGTGAAAAACCCAAACCAACAGACGACAACTGAGGACGCATGAAAAATCAGTCCCATCCGATCGTCATCGTAAAAAAACGCAAGCACAAGGGCGGTGGGCATGGCGCGCACGGCTCGTGGAAAATCGCTTACGCCGACTTTATGACTGCAATGATGGCGTTCTTTCTGGTGATGTGGCTGATCTCCATCTCCAGCCCGAAAGAACTGATCCAGATTGCCGAATATTTCCGTACGCCGCTGGCGACGGCAGTGACCGGTGGGCCGCGTATCTCTAACAGCGACAGCCCCATTCCTGGCGGCGGTGATGATTACACCCAGCAGAAGGGTGAGGTGAAAAAAGAGCCGAACATCGACGAGCTGAAGAGGAAGATGGAACAGGCGCGTCTGAAAAAACTGCGTGGCGATCTCGATCAGCTGATTGAGGCTGACCCCAAACTGCGTGCGTTGCGACCGCACCTGAAAATCGATCTGGTGCAGGAAGGGTTGCGTATTCAGATCATTGATAGCCAGAACCGTCCGATGTTTAAAACCGGCAGCGCCGAGGTTGAGCCGTACATGCGCGATATTCTGCGCGCTATTGCACCGGTGCTGAACGGCATTCCTAACCGAATCAGCCTGTCAGGCCACACGGATGATTTCCCGTACGCCAGTGGGGAGAAGGGATACAGCAACTGGGAGCTTTCTGCCGATCGTGCCAACGCCTCGCGTCGCGAGCTGGTGGCCGGTGGGCTTGATGATGGCAAGGTACTGCGCGTGGTCGGCATGGCAGCAACCATGCGCGTCTCCGACCGCGGGCCGGATGACGCCATCAACCGTCGTATCAGTCTTTTAGTGCTGAACCAGCAGGCGGAGCAGGCCATCCTGCATGAAAACGCCGAAAGTCAGAATGAGTCACTGGACGATTTAAAACAGCCTGGGGCCGTTCCTTCGGCTGCCGTTCCAACATCGCCACCAGCCAATCCGAGGTGATAGCGTGAGCATGGATATTAGCGATTTTTACCAGACATTCTTTGATGAAGCCGACGAATTGTTGGCCGATATGGAGCAACATTTGCTCGACCTGGTGCCCGAAGCACCGGACTCCGAGCAGCTCAATGCCATCTTCCGTGCGGCGCATTCCATTAAGGGCGGAGCCGGAACGTTTGGATTTACCATCCTGCAGGAAACAACCCATTTAATGGAAAACCTGCTGGATGAAGCACGACGCGGTGAGATGCAGCTCAATACCGACATTATCAACCTGTTTTTGGAAACCAAAGATATTATGCAGGAACAGCTCGACGCCTATAAAAGTTCGGCAGAGCCTGATGCCGCCAGCTTTGAATATATCTGCAATGCGCTTCGCCAGCTCGCTCTGGAAGCAAAAGGTGAGGTCGCAGCAGCCGTTGTCCCTGCTGCAAAACTGAGCGTTGTCGATGCGGTTGGTGCCGGTGAAACCGCGCCAGCCGCTGCGCAAGCGGGCAAATTGCGTGTTGTGCTTTCACGCCTGAAAGAGAATGAGGTTAACCTGCTGGAAGAAGAGCTGGGTAACCTGGCGACGTTAAGCAATGTCGTGAAAGGCAAAGACAGCCTCGCCGCTACGCTTGATGACGGGATTGGTCAGGACGATATCGTGGCGGTGCTGTGCTTTGTGATTGAAGCCGACCAGATTGCCTTCGAAACCGAAACCGCCGAAGCGGAAGCTCCAGTAGCGCAGGAAGAGGTGGCCGTCATCGCTCAGGCTCCGACCCCGGCTGTCGCGCCTGCGGCCCCGGCGCTGAAAGCGGTGCCAAAAGACGCTGCTGCACCTGCACGTGGTGAAAAACCGGCCGCGCGCTCCAGCGAATCCACCAGTATTCGCGTTGCCGTTGAGAAGGTTGACCAGCTGATCAACCTGGTGGGCGAACTGGTGATCACCCAGTCGATGCTGGCACAACGTTCTAATGAACTGGACCCGGTTACCCATGGCGATCTGATCACCAGCATGGGTCAGTTACAACGTAACGCCCGCGATCTGCAGGAATCGGTCATGTCCATCCGTATGATGCCGATGGAATATGTCTTCAGCCGCTTCCCGCGCCTGGTACGCGATCTCGCGAGTAAACTGAATAAACAGATTGAACTGACGCTGATGGGTAGCTCCACCGAGCTGGATAAGAGCCTGATCGAGCGCATTATCGACCCGTTAACGCACCTCGTGCGTAACAGCCTCGACCACGGTATTGAACTGCCGGAAAACCGCATTGCTGCCGGAAAATCGCCGGTGGGCAATTTGATTCTCTCTGCGGAACATCAGGGCGGGAATATTTGCATCGAAGTGACCGATGACGGCGCGGGTCTTAACCGCGAGCGTATTCTGGCGAAGGCGATTTCGCAGGGCATGGCGGTCAACGAAAACATGACCGATGAAGAAGTGGGGATGCTGATCTTCGCGCCCGGCTTCTCTACCGCAGAGCAGGTGACTGACGTTTCCGGGCGCGGCGTCGGCATGGACGTGGTGAAACGTAACATCCAGGAGATGGGCGGCCACGTTGAGATCCAGTCTAAGCAGGGTTCCGGCACCACCATTCGCATCCTGCTTCCGCTGACGCTGGCGATCCTCGACGGGATGTCCGTGAAAGTGGCAGACGAAGTGTTCATTCTTCCGCTGAACGCGGTGATGGAATCCCTGCAGCCACGTGAAGAAGATCTGCATCCGCTGGCGGGCGGTGAGCGCGTGCTCGAAGTGCGCGGGGAATATCTGCCGCTGGTGGAACTGTGGAAAGTGTTCGAAGTGGACGGCGCGAAGACAGAGGCCACGCAGGGCATCGTTGTGATCCTGCAAAGTGCGGGCCGTCGCTATGCGCTGCTGGTTGATCAGCTGATTGGTCAGCATCAGGTGGTGGTGAAGAACCTCGAAAGCAACTACCGCAAAGTGCCTGGTATTTCTGCCGCGACCATTCTGGGTGATGGTAGCGTGGCGCTGATCGTCGATGTGTCGGCGCTTCAGGGATTAAATCGTGAACAACGTGTGGCGTACACAGCCGCCTGATTAAGTAGAAGGTAAAAACATGACCGGTATGAGTAATGTAACGAAACTGGCGGGCGAGCCATCAGGGCAGGAATTCCTGGTATTCACTTTAGGCGATGAGGAGTACGGCATCGATATCCTCAAAGTGCAGGAAATTCGTGGTTACGATCAGGTTACCCGCATCGCTAACACACCTGCTTTTATTAAAGGTGTCACCAACCTGCGCGGCGTCATTGTGCCCATCGTCGATCTGCGCGTGAAGTTCAGCCAGGGCGACGTTGACTACAATGACAACACCGTGGTGATCGTCCTGAACCTGGGGCAGCGCGTGGTGGGTATCGTGGTGGATGGCGTATCTGACGTGCTCTCTCTGACCTCTGACCAGATTCGCCCTGCGCCGGAGTTTGCGGTCACCCTGTCGACCGAATACCTGACCGGTCTGGGTGCGCTCGGCGAGCGTATGCTGATTCTGGTGAACATTGAGAAGCTGCTGAACAGCGAAGAGATGGCGCTGCTGGATATCGCGGCGAATCACGTAGCGTAGGTAAAAGCAAAACGGCAACCCGGTTGCCGTTTTTTATGTTTGCTCCCTCTCCCTGTGGGAGAGGGTCGGGGTGAGGGCATCAGGCCTCACCCCTTTCATATCCTTACGCTTCCTGCTTTACCAGCTCAGCTTCTGCTTCCCGCGCCCCTTCATTCTGCGACAGCATCGCGGTCGCAATCCCGTTCCCCAGCACGTTAATGGCTGAACGCCCCATATCCAGGAAGTGGTCGATCCCCATCAGCAGCAGAATGCCCGCTACCGGGATATTAAAACTTGGAATGGTCGCAGCCAGCACCACCAGGGACGAACGCGGTACGCCCGCAATCCCCTTTGACGCCAGCATCAGGGTTAACATCAGTACCGTTACCTCTGAGAAACTCAGGTGAATGTTATACGCCTGGGCGATAAACATCGACGCGAACGAGCAGTATACCATCGACCCCACCAGGTTGAAGGAGTAGCCAATTGGCAGAACAAAAGAGGCGATATTGCGTGAGCAGCCAAAACGCTCCAGTTGCTCCAGCGTTTTAGGGTAGGCGGCTTCAGAACTGCTGGTGGTGAACGCCACCAGTACCGGGTCTTTCAACATGCTGACCAGGCGAAACACCTCTTTTTTCAAAACCATATAGCCCACGGCGAGCAATACCAGGCAGGTGAGAAGGATGGCAACATAGTAACCGCCAATAAAGGAGGCATAGTTCAACAGAATGCCTAAGCCCTGAGTGGCAATGACGGAGGAGATCGCCGCAAAGATGGCCAGCGGCGCAACGTACATCACGTAACCGGTTACCTTCAGCATGATATGGGAAACCACATCCAGCGCGGCAACCAGCGGCGCGTTGAATTTCTGCCCCAGCGACGCACCGCCGATACCGAAGAACATTGAGAACACACCAATCTGCAGGATCTCATTGTTCGACATCGCGCCTGCGATACTGGTTGGAATAGTGTGAGACAGAAACGCTTTCAGCGTCATGCCTCCAACGGCAAGACCGGTATCTACCGCTTCGGTTGGGATCGTCAGGTTCAGACCACTTCCCGGATGCTCCAGCGTGACGATAAACAGTCCGACCAGAATGGAGAGCACCGATGAGCTGATAAACCACACCATCGCTTTACCGCCAACGCGGCCAATGGTGGAGGTTTCGCCCAGTTTCATAATGCCGACGGTCAGCGTACTGAAGACCAAGGGCGCAATAACCATTTTGATCAGACGAAGGAAAATGTCGGTCAGCAGGGTAATATTATCCGACCAGGCTTTAATGGCATCCGCAGATGCGTATTCATGAATTGCTGCCCCTGAAAGAATACCCGCCAGCATGAATATCACGATGAAGAGTGTGAGTTTGTTTGCACTTGCCACGAAAAAAGACCCTCTATGCGCTTTAGATGTTGCCCGCGCCGATACATATAGATTTTTTATTACTGCGCGGGAAATTATTCGGCACATAAATTGACGCAAAGTGTAGGGGGATACAACAAGTTTTTAAGTTTTATTAATTTTGTTGTTAATGAGCAGACGATATATTGTGATGCTTATCACACTTTTGCGGATATATCCTCAGCCTGCGCGCACGAATATTCTTTTATTTCGGTCTAACCTTCTGTTTTTAAAATATAAATGCTGTCAATAAGACATAAGTTGTGACTACCCTGCGTCGGGTGGTCGAAGCGATATCCGTAAACTAAATTCTCAATAACCCCCTCAGAGGAACGTTAAGCGGGGCTAACATCTTGAACGTTAAAAATAAAATGTTGCAAGGGAACGGAGACGTCTTCTGGAGGGTGGTAAATGAAAAGAAAACTCCTTTTGATCTGTGCAGGCACATTACTGACTACGACCGTAGTTCATCAGGCACTGGCCGTTACCAGCAGCGGCACCATCGGGGCGACGCTGACGCTGACAAACGGCTGCCTGATAAACGGATCGCCCACGCAAAGTGGTATTAACTTCGGGACGCTCGATTTTGGTACCCATCCCGCAACGTTTTCCACCCTTACGACGCAGTTGAGCGGCGCCAGCGGCGGAAACACCTTTACCGTCCAGTGTACGACCGCCAGCTATACGGTCGCGATAACCGGCAATACCCATTCCACCGCCCCTGGCTCCGTGGTGGGGTCGCCAGGGACGCCTGAGCGCTACCTGGTCAATACGGCCAACGCGGCACAGGGTGTGGCTTATAGCCTGTACAGCGACAGCGGGTTCAACTCTGTGATTGCCAATAACACCGCGTTGCCGATCGCGTCTACGGCAGGTGGGGTCGACAGTTATACCCTGTACGGCCGCATTACCGGAGGCGGGAACAGCGTAACGGTGGTACCCGGCACCTATACCGACACGATTAACGTCAGCGTGACCTATTAGATCTGCACTGCCATGAAGGCCCCTTTTACAGGTCTGCGCAAACGCGCAGAGGGAAGCGTGCAGCCTTTTTTCGCGCTGATCGTCGGGCTGTTGCTGATACCTGCTGCGGGGGCGGTGACATCGCAGTCCTTTAAGGTCAGCGCGACCATTGTACCGGGTTGCGCGGTGGCCACCGGTGGCGGGGGGCTTCTCGGTACGCTGGATTTTGGCACCCATAACGGGGTGGAAAGCGCGCCAGTCAGTACCAGCTTTGTGCCAAACGGGGCGTTGTCTATCGCCTGTACGCCTGGCGTGGCGCTGAGCATGAGCATTAATGGCGGTCAAAATTATTCATCCGTCCGTCGGATGAAGCGGTCCGGAGGAACAGAACTGGTGCCGTACCGGCTCTACAGCAGCAGCTCGCTGGCCGCCAACAGCGAAATTGGCGTTAACCAGGCAATACCGGTGACCTATACCAACAGTAATAACATCGCGCTGCCGCTGTTTGGCGTTGCGCTACTGACCGGCTTTAGCCCGGCAGGAACCTATACCGATCAGCTCACCGTGACCTTGTCATGGTAATAAAGGGAGAGAGTCGATGAAGCCATTGTTCCGGCAGTTGTGTCTGGCGGGTGTTTTATCAGGCGTCGCGGCCACAGGCGAGGCGCAGGCGGCGGCCACCATTCTGCTCTGGCCCATTGATCCCTGGCTTGCCGCAGATGCCAACGCCACGGAGCTGTGGATCCAGAACCAGGGAAACAGCGCAACGACGATGCAGGTGCGTATTGTGCGCTGGAAGCAGGAAGGGGGATACGAACGCTACAGCGCGCAGCAGGACGTGGTCGCCAGCCCGCCCATTGTCACCATTCAGAAAGGCAATAAACAGCTGATTCGCCTTATCAAACAGAGCGCAGTCCCTGTCGGGGTCGAACAAGCCTACCGCATTATTGTTGATGAAATTCCCCAGCCCGACGCGAAAGCCGAACCCTCCATCGGCCTTAAATTACAGATGCGCTATTCCATTCCGCTGTTTGTCTACGGACAGGGTATCCCGACCCTTAAAGAGGGGGCGCATCATGCCCTGGCCGAGACCCGAAACCTGAGCTGGCGCGTGACCCACGAGGGAGGACAGCCTGCATTACAGGTACGTAATCAGGGGGATGTGCACGTCAGATTAAGCCAGGTGTCACTGGAGCAGGGCGGACAGAAACGCACCGTAGCGGAGGGATTACTGGGTTACGTCCTCCCGGGCAGCACCCGCAGCTGGCCAATACCCGCTGGCGTTCGTCAGCCGGACCGGATGAGCGCGCAGATTAATGCCAGGGATGAACAATGGCAGTCGACGCCCGTCAACTGAAGCCGGCAATGATGCTACTGCTTTGCGTCAGCACCACAACCTGGGCCGATCCCGGTGACGACAGTTTACCGCCGCCTCCTCAGGCGCAGGCGGTAAATGATGAGGCGGTTTTCCAGCTTGCCCTCGTGCTCAACCACTACGACACCGGTCTGGTGGTACCCGTGACGCAACGTAACGGCGCTTTCTTTATCTCCAGCGCCGATTTGCTGCGCGCGGGGCTCCCCCCGGAGCATGTGCCCGCCGGCGAGGTGAATCTCGCCTCACTGAGTCAGGTTCGTGTGGCGTATGACAGTGCCGCACAGCGCCTGTTGCTGACCGTTCCCCGCGACTGGATCAGTGCCCGGGTGACGCCTTTCAGTGCCCAAACGGCGCAGACCAAACCGCACTATGGGCGCGGGGCGCTGCTGAATTACGATCTGTATACCAACCACACGGAACATATCGGCGGTCAGGCGTCGCTCTGGCATGAATTCCGCTACTTCAACGAGAACGGCTCGTTCTCCTCCACCGGCTACGCCCGGAAAAATTTCACCGGAAACGACGGTCAACAGGAAGGGTATGTTCGCTATGACACGACGCTGCTGATAACCCGTGAGGATGACGCGACCACCTTGAGCGCGGGGGACGTGATCAGCGATGCCCTGAGCTGGACCTCCAGCGTGCGGATGGGCGGTATTAGCTACGGACGTGATTTCTCCCTGCGCCCGGACCTGGTGACATGGCCGCTGCCGGAGTTTTCGGGTGAAGCCGCGGTGCCTACCTCGGTGGATCTGTTTATCAACGGCTATCGCTCTGGCTCAACCCAGCTTCAGCCTGGCCCCTTCACCCTGACCAATCTGCCCTATATCAACGGTGCCGGGGATGCGGTGCTGGTCACCACCGATGCGCTGGGCCGTCAGGTGAGTACCACGCTACCGTTTTATGTCACCAGCGATTTGCTCAAACAAGGGCTGAGTGACGGCGCCGTGACGCTCGGCAGCCTGCGCCGTAACTATGGCATCAGGAACTTTGACTACGGTCCTGCTGCCGGTAGCGGCTCGTATCGCTACGGGGTGACCGACTGGCTGACGCTGGAGGGCCATGCGGAAGGGGCGCAGGAGCTGGCGCTGGGCGGGGCAGGGACGGTGATCAAACTCGGCCAGTTTGGCGTAGTGAACACCTCTTACTCACAAAGCCGCATGCGCGGAGACAACGGCGGGCAAATCAACTGGGGTTACCAGTACAATACCAGCGAGTTCAGCGTGGCCACCCAGCACACGCGTCGCGATCGCGGTTTTGGCAATCTTGCCCTTTATGACCAGCCGACGGTGTATGACGAAAACGACAAACCCATCGCCAGCTTTAGCCGCAATACGGACCAGTATTCCCTGACGTTTAACATGGGGCAGTACGGCAATATTGGCGCGGCCTGGATCGGCGTAGAGAGCTTTGACGGCCAAAAAACGGAGCTGCTGAATCTCTCATGGAGCCGAAATCTGTGGGGCGCAAGCAGTATTTACCTGGCCGGCAGCCGGGACCAGCAGCGGGGGGACTGGACGGTTGCGCTCTCGCTGCAGGTGCCGCTGGGCGCACGCGACAGCGCTGCCGTCACCGTTGAGAACACCCCAGATGCGGGCAGCACGCAGCGGATTAACTATAACCACTCCATGCCTTCTGACGGCGGTTTTAGCTGGAACATGGCCTGGGCAAACCAGTCAAAATCCAGTGATTATCAGCAAGGTACGCTGGGCTGGCGCAATAACAACATCGAACTGCAGGGCGGCGGCTACGGCGAAAGAGACACCATGACCTGGTGGGGCGAGGCAATGGGCGCGATTGTCCTGATGGACGGAGAGCTGTTTGCGGCGAACAAAATCAACGATGCGTTTGTGGTGATCAGCACCGACGGTCATCCGGACGTGCCCGTCAGCTATGAGAACCAGCCCGTGGGTAAAACGAATGACAACGGTTACCTGCTGGTCAGCGGGGTGTCGGCGTATTACCCGGCAAGCTACCGGATTGATACGCTGAATCTGCCTGCGGATACCCGGCTGAAAGAGACAGAGCGGCGGATTGCCATCCGTCGTCACAGCGGTTATCTGGTGGATTTCCCGATGGAGCAGGAGAGAGTGGCAAGCGTTATTCTGCATGATGCGCGCGGGCAAGCGATTCCGGTTGGAAGCCAGGTGCGGCGAGCCTCGCGCAGTAATGCGGTGGTGGGCTATGACGGGATCGCCTGGCTGGAGAATCTCAGCGACGTCAATCCGCTTGAGGTGATCACGCCTGCCGGGAAGCGCTGCACGGCGACCCTGAACGTGGGGCCTAATCCGCAGCATAAGCTGCAAACCTACGGTCCGCTGGTCTGTCGGGAGGGCCCGTGAAACGCTGGCTGCTGTTGATGCTGCTGCTGTTCTCCGGCGAGGGCTGGGCGGCGTGTACCGTCAGTACGGTCAATGCCTCGTTTGGCAGCGTCACGTCGTTTGCGCTTAGCGGCACCGGGGAGGTGGAAACCACCGGCACGCTGGTGGTGGCGTGCGATGCGGTACTGAATGTTCTGACCAACGATTCGGTGACGTTGAATTACACCGCGGCGTCGGTTTCGGGCAACAGCCGCGCCAACCTGAAACGCACCGACGACACGAGTATTACGGATGTGATCCCCACCCGGCTGTGTGGATTATCGGGTTGTGCGAGCAGTAGCGAAGTGCAGATAAGTAAAACGTATACCTGGAGCGGTAACACCCTGCTGGGGTTGCTTGGCTCAAAGCGGTACAACATACCGCTCTATTTTCGCACCGTCGCCGGGCAAAACGTGACGGCCGGGCCTTACCAGGTGCTGTTGACCTTCAGCATCAATTACAACGTCTGTGCCGTCGGTCTTGGAAGCCTTTGTACGTCTCCCCAGTCGGGAACCGCAACAACCAGTATTCTGCTGAACATGACCGTCACCAATGACTGCAGCGCCATGACCACGCCGGACGTAAACTTTAACAGCGCGCCGCTGGTGCAAAGTTTCCCCACCGTCTCGCAGGCCATTGCCGTGACCTGTACTAAAGGCAGCACCTACACCATTGGCATTAATAATGGTGCCAACGCCCTGAACAACGTACGGCGGATGGTGAGCGGCAGTAACTATATGAGCTACGACATCTATAAAGAAGCCACCACCAACCGCTGGGGCGGCAGCGGCGCCGAACGCTGGACCAGCGCGACCGCGTCCCAGGTCAGCACCGACGGTTTACTGCGCACCTACAACTACACCGCGAAGGTCCTGACCAGTCAGGCCACACCCCCCGAAGGTACCTACACCGATACGCTGATTGTTGACGTCGCGTTTTAGTCCATGCTTTTCCCTTTCGCAAATGTAAAGTTCCTGTGGCCTGTGCCGATAACACCGTTAATAAATCTATGAGAAGGTGTTGTATGTTGAACCGTATCCGCGTTGTCACAATGCTTATGATGGTGCTGGTCATTTTCGCACTACTTCAGCTTATCTCCGGCGGGCTTTTTTTCTCGTCATTAAAACAGAACCAGGACAGTTTCGCCGCCTCGAACGATCTTCGCCTGCAGCAGAGTGAACTCACCTCGACGTGGGATCTGATGCTGCAAACGCGTATCAACCTGAGCCGCTCGTCCGCGCGCATGATGATGGACCCTAACAATCAGCAGAGCAGCGCGAAGACCGATCTGTTGAAAAATGCCCGCGCCACCCTGGCTGACGCCGCAAAACACTACGCCGCCTTCAAACAGATCGCGCCGCAGCCTGCTATGGCGCAGGTTAGCCAGAATATTGATGAAAAATACACTGCCTACTTTGCTGGCCTGACGGAGCTGATCCAGTTCCTGGAGAGCGGCAACATGGACGCCTATTTCGCACAGCCCACGCAGGGGATGCAAAACGCACTCGGCGCCGCGCTCGGGGAATATGCGAAGGCCAGTGGCGATCTGTATCACTCGGCCTTTACGGAAAGCCAGAATGACTACCGCTTTGCGAAATGGCAGATGGCGGCGATGGCGCTGGCGCTGGTTATTGTCCTGGTCGCGGTGTGGTACGGCATTCGCCACATCCTGCTGAATCCTCTCGGTCGCGTCATTGCCCACATTCGTGAAATTGCCAGTGGCGATCTAACCAAAACGCTGGCCGTTTCCGGGCGCAATGAGATTACCGAACTGGCTAACAGCGTTGACCATATGCAGCGTTCGCTCATCGATACCGTCGCCAACGTGCGTAGCGGCACGGATGCCATCTATACCGGCACCAGCGAAATTGCGATGGGGAATAACGATCTCTCATCCCGTACCGAGCAGCAGGCGTCCGCGCTGGAAGAGACCGCTGCCAGCATGGAGCAGCTTACCGCAACCGTGAAGCAGAATGCCGATAACGCCCGTCAGGCCTCTCAGCTGGCAGAAAGCGCCTCCGAGACGGCGCAGCGAGGCGGCCGCGTGGTGGATGGCGTGGTGAAAACCATGCACGAAATTGCCGACAGCTCGAAGAAAATTGCCGACATCATCAGCGTCATCGACGGCATCGCCTTCCAGACCAATATTCTGGCGCTGAACGCCGCCGTGGAAGCGGCGAGGGCGGGTGAGCAGGGTCGCGGGTTTGCGGTGGTTGCCGGGGAAGTGCGCAACCTGGCCAGCCGCAGCGCCAACGCGGCGAAAGAGATTAAGGCCCTGATTGAAGACTCCGTCTCCCGCGTGGATACCGGCTCGGTACTGGTGGAAAGCGCCGGGGAGACCATGAATGACATCGTGAATGCTGTTACCCGCGTAACGGACATCATGGGTGAAATCGCCTCTGCATCTGATGAGCAGAGTCGTGGTATCGATCAGGTTGCCCTGGCGGTATCGGAAATGGATCGCGTGACACAACAAAACGCCGCGCTGGTGCAGGAGTCCGCTGCCGCGGCCGCTGCCCTTGAAGACCAGGCGAGCCGTCTGAAGATGGCCGTCTCGGCGTTTCGTCTCGCTTCACTCGCTGGAAATACGGTCACTGCGCAAGCCACGTATAAAGCGCCTGCCGCCGAATCGACGGCAACTCGCCTGCGTGCTGCACCGGCCGGACAAGATGAAAACTGGGAAACATTTTGACTGACAATTAAACCGCGGCTGCTTGCCGCTTGATGGGAGCGTGGATGTTAAATCGTATTCGTATCTCGACCACACTGTTTTTGATTCTGATCCTTTGCGGTGTGTTGCAGGTTGGCAGTAACGGGTTGTCTTTTTGGGCGTTTCGCGATGGCTATCAGAATTTGCAGGATGTTGAGGCGAGTAATCGGCAGCGCTCCGCACTGGCACAAACGCGTGCCGTGCTGTTGCAGGCAAGCACTGCGCTGAACAAGGCGGGCACCTTAACCGCGCTGAGCTATCCGCCGGATGACATTAAAGCGCTGATGGCCACCGCGCGAAGCAGCCTGAAACAGGCTGGCGCACAGTTTAACGCTTTCACGGCGCAGGCGGCGGGCAGCGAGAAAGAGCACGCGCTGAAAGCCGCCATGAAGAAGAACTTTGAACAGTGGTACAGCGATCTGGACCACCAGGCGACCTGGCTTGAGAACAACCAGCTCTCGGACTTTATGACCGCGCCGGTGCAGGCCTCACAGGATGCGTTCGACGGCAGCTTTAACGCGTGGCAGCAGGATATTAACCAGTCTGTTCAACGTGCAGAGGAAGACAGCCGTATCAGCTATCACATGTCGGGTGTGATCTTTGGCGTCGTCGTGATTCTGGCGGGGCTACTGACCGGTGGGGCACTGCTCTGGTCACGCAAAATGATTGTGCAGCCGCTGGCGATTATCAGCAGCCACTTCGACAGTATTGCGAAGGGCGATCTGGCGCGTCCGGTGGCGGTGTTCGGTAAGAACGAAATTTCGGCGATCTTTGCCAGCCTGAAGGCGATGCAGGGTGCCCTGCGGGAAACCGTCTCCGATGTGCGTCAGGGCAGTTATGCCATGCACACCGGGATCTCAGAGATTGCGGCAGGCAACAACGATCTCTCTTCCCGCACCGAGCAGCAGGCGGCCTCGCTGGCGCAGACGGCGGCCAGCATGGAGCAGCTGACCGCAACGGTCAGCCAGAACGCCGATAACGCGCGTCAGGCGTCTGACCTGTCAAAACAGGCGGCAATGACGGCGAAAAAAGGGGGCGATCAGGCCTCTCACGTTGCCAGCACCATGCAGGAGATTGCCACCAGCTCGCAAAAGATTGGTGACATCATCAGCGTGATCGACGGTATCGCGTTCCAGACCAACATTCTGGCGCTGAATGCCGCGGTTGAAGCGGCGCGCGCCGGTGAACAGGGGCGTGGGTTTGCGGTCGTGGCGGGGGAAGTGCGTAACCTGGCCAGCCGCAGCGCCAACGCGGCGAAAGAGATTAAGGTCCTGATTGAAGAGTCGGTATCACGCGTCCAGCAAGGCTCAGCCCTGGTGGATACGGCGGCGCATACCATGCATGAGATCGTCACCTCCGTCACGCGGGTTAACGACATCATGGGCGAGATTGCGTCTGCGTCGGACGAACAGCGTCGCGGCATTGAGCAGGTTGCTCAGGCCGTCAGCCAGATGGATCAGGTGACGCAACAGAATGCCTCGTTAGTTGAGGAAGCGGCAGCGGCAACCGATCAGCTGGCCAGCCAGGCGGATCGTCTCACCGGGCTGGTCGCGGTATTTAATGTGAAAGAGCACGTTGAAGCAGTAACAGAAGTCGGGCGGTCGCAGGCCGTGCCAGTTGTATCCTGAATGTAATTAAGAAGGCGCTATGACATCACCAATGCCCCCTGGGCAAACGTCATTATTGTTGCAGATGACACAGCGCCTCGCGCTGTCCGACGCGCATTTTCGTCGGATATGTCAGTTAATCTACCAGCGTGCAGGGATCGTGCTTGCGGATCATAAGCGGGACATGGTCTACAACCGTCTGGTGCGGCGCTTGCGTACGCTGGGGCTGGATGATTTTGGTCGCTATCTGAGCATGCTCGAAGCCAACCAGAACAGCGCAGAGTGGCAGGCTTTTATCAACTCGTTAACCACTAACCTGACGGCCTTTTTCCGCGAAGCCCACCACTTCCCGGTACTGGCCGAGCACGCGCGGCGTCGTACCGGGGAGTATCGCGTCTGGAGTGCGGCCGCCTCGACCGGTGAAGAGCCGTACTCGCTGGCAATCACACTTGCCGACACGCTTGGGATGGCGCCCGGGCGCTGGAAGGTTTACGCCAGCGATATCGACACCGAGGTGCTGGAGAAGGCGCGCAACGGCGTGTATCGGCAGGACGAACTGAAAACGCTGTCGCCGCAGCAGTTGCAGCGATATTTCATGCGTGGGACAGGCCCGCATGAAGGCCTGGTACGCGTACGCCAGGAGCTGGCGAATTGCGTCGAATTTGCGCCCGTTAACCTGCTGGACAAGCAGTACAACGTGCCGGGGCCATTCGACGCCATTTTTTGCCGTAACGTCATGATTTATTTTGATAAAACGACGCAACAGGACATTCTGCGTCGGTTTGTTCCGTTGCTCAAGCCTGACGGTTTACTGTTTGCCGGGCACTCGGAAAACTTCAGCAACCTCGCGCGAGAGTTTAGCCTGCGTGGGCAAACGGTATATGCGCTGAGTAAGGAAAAAGCATGAGTAAAATCAGGGTATTGTCTGTCGACGATTCAGCGCTGATGCGTCAGATCATGACTGAAATCATCAATAGCCACAGCGACATGGAGATGGTAGCAACGGCGCCCGATCCGCTGGTCGCGCGGGATTTAATTAAAAAATATAACCCCGACGTGCTCACGCTGGATGTCGAGATGCCGCGCATGGATGGCATCGATTTCCTGGAGAAATTGATGCGGCTGCGGCCGATGCCGGTGGTGATGGTCTCCTCCCTGACCGGGAAAGGATCGGAAATCACCCTGCGCGCGCTGGAGCTGGGGGCGGTAGATTTTGTCACCAAACCGCAGCTCGGTATTCGCGAGGGGATGCTGGCGTATAGCGAGATGATCGCGGAGAAAATTCGTACCGCATCGCGGGCAAAACTGGCGGCTCATAAGCCAATGGCCGCCCCGGCAACCCTGAAGGCCGGCCCGTTACTCAGCTCGGAAAAACTGCTGGTGATTGGGGCGTCAACCGGAGGAACAGAGGCAATTCGTCATGTACTCCAGCCATTGCCGCTTTCAAGTCCGGGTATTCTGATTACCCAGCATATGCCGCCAGGCTTTACCCGCTCGTTCGCCGAACGCCTGAATAAGCTGTGTCAGATCAGCGTGAAAGAGGCGGAAGACGGCGAGCGAGTGCTCCCGGGACATGCCTATATCGCCCCGGGTGATAAGCATATGGAGCTGGCGCGCAGCGGTGCAAACTATCAAATCAAAATTCATGACGGACCGCCGGTCAACCGGCACCGTCCGTCGGTGGATGTGCTGTTTCATTCGGTGGCGAAACATGCGGGGCGCAACGCCGTTGGGGTGATCCTGACGGGGATGGGCAACGATGGTGCCGCCGGAATGCTTGCAATGCACCAGGCTGGCGCCTGGACGATTGCGCAGAATGAAGCAAGTTGTGTGGTGTTCGGCATGCCGCGCGAGGCCATCAATATGGGTGGCGTGAGCGAAGTGGTCGATCTTAGCCAGGTAAGCCAGCAGATGCTGGCGAAAATCAGTGCCGGACAGGCAATACGTATTTGACTCAGGAGTATTATTTTATGGCGGATAAAGAGCTTAAGTTTTTGGTTGTGGATGACTTTTCCACCATGCGTCGCATTGTGCGCAACCTGCTGAAAGAGCTGGGCTTCAACAACGTTGAAGAAGCAGAAGACGGCGTTGATGCGCTGAACAAACTGCAGGCGGGTGGGTTTGGTTTTGTTATCTCCGACTGGAACATGCCAAACATGGACGGTCTGGAGCTGCTGAAAACCATTCGTGCCGATGCGGGAATGGCGTCCTTGCCGGTTCTGATGGTCACCGCAGAAGCGAAAAAAGAGAACATCATTGCTGCTGCACAGGCGGGCGCAAGCGGCTATGTGGTGAAGCCATTCACCGCGGCAACCCTGGAAGAGAAGCTCGGTAAGATCTTCGAGAAACTCGGCATGTGAGGTGATGGAAATGTTGCAACCTGCTATGAAACCCGTTGAAGAACACTCGCCGAGCGATATCATCGTCCGTATTGGCAGTCTGACGCGCATGCTGCGTGACAGCCTGCGTGAGCTGGGTCTGGATCAGGCGATTGCGGAAGCGGCGGAAGCGATTCCTGACGCGCGAGATCGTCTGGACTACGTTGTGCAGATGACCGCCCAGGCGGCAGAACGTGCGCTGAACAGCGTTGAAGCGTCGCAGCCCCATCAGGATGCGATGGAAAAAGGCGCGAAAGCGCTGACCCAACGCTGGGACGAGTGGTTCGAGAACCCGATCGAGCTGGCGAATGCCCGTGAGCTGGTGACCGATACCCGTCAGTTCCTGGGGGATGTGCCGGGCCACACCAGCTTCACCAACGCCCAACTGCTGGATATCATGATGGCGCAAGATTTCCAGGACCTGACGGGTCAGGTGATCAAGCGCATGATGGATGTGATTCAGGAGATTGAACGCCAGCTGCTGATGGTTCTGCTGGAGAACATCCCGGAACCGGCAGCCCGTCCAAAACGCGAGAACGAAAGCCTGCTCAATGGCCCACAGCTCGACGCCAGCAAAGCGGGCGTGGTGGCAAGCCAGGATCAGGTTGACGATCTGCTGGACAGCCTCGGCTTCTGATTGGTGCCGTTACCCTCAGGTTGCCTGCGTAACCTGAGGGTCTGTTCTAGCGCAGATCCATCTTCACCGTGACGTTTCCTTCGAAGCTCCCCGGTGCGGGCGTGGCATCCGTGGTGCTGACGGGAACCGCCTGTATTTTAACGCTGCCGTTTCCCTGCTCGTCCAGATTTACTGGAAATGCATAAGTCCCATCCAGCGCCACGTTCTGGCTATTTTCGTCGTACACCCGCACGCCCAGATCGTCCCTTTCAAGCAGCTTAGCAATGTAGGGCGTACTGCTATCCACTATGCCCTGGTCGGCCGTCAGGGTGAGCTTTATCCGGTCATTATTACCAACGGCGTTATCGTCACAGTGGTAGTTAATATCGACGCTTTTTAGGGCATAGCCCTGAGGCGGTTGCCCTTTGCGGGTAAACTGTTTACTGACGATGCTGCCAAACTGGACTTCAATCGTGCTGCCTGCGTTGATGGTGCAGCTCAGCGGTGCAGAAAGGGTGCCGCCAAACCAGATATCAGAGACGTGTTCTGCCTGAGTGGCGTCGCAGCTTCCACCGGTGCCAATATAAAGGCAGGCGTAGTTTTGGGCGATGAGCGTCGCCGGGATCACCTCTTCACCCAGTATCGGTTTTTTTATGTGTAGCAGCATGGCCACGACGTTCCAGCGAAACTTGCGTTTCGATGTGGCACCACCGTCAGGCCGGGAGTCATTGCTGCATACGTCGCTTTCTTCTTCTGTTTTAGACAGGCTCGATTCGAGCACGGTAAGCATATTTCCCCGCGGGGTCGGGTACTCATTGATCGGGATTGGGGTGAGCGAGCTGCCGTCCGGAGAGTTAATCGCATCCGCATAGCCAGTAATGTGGGCATCAATTTTATCCGTAAGATAGCCAGTACCGCTGGTGCCGGGGTTAAGGGGACTGCCAGCCAGGGTTTTTTCGTAGACGGTGCTTGACGAAAACATGTTTCCCGGGCACGTGCAGTTTGCTTCCAGGTCGGCACCTGCGCCGACCAGGTGACCCGGAATATCATAATCGTTGTTTGCAACGTTTTCCGTCGACGTAAATTCATGATGGTAATCAATGGAATACGTCTGTGGGGCTCCGAAACAATTTTTGAGTACCGTGACGGCGCCGAAAGCCCCCGTTGATACCAGCATCAGCGTGCTGGTCAGAGAAACCGTAAGGGGCCGTCTTTTCATTTTAGTGAGCATAAGCTGTTTCCTGCTGACAAAGCGCGCGGGTTGAACGGATACCGTTAGGGCGCTCCGTGTATCCCTCTGCCTGCTGTAAAATATGGGCGACGCACTGTTGGTCTGGCGCTTTTCCCCATTTCACCGTGAGCTGTGTGGGCTCGCCGACGCCGGCCAGGTATACCGTGCTGGTATCGTCCACGATGCCGCTCAGGTCCGCGTTCGCGCTGGTGACGATTGCGCCAAAGGGGACGCGTTGATTGCCGGGGCGGGTTAACGCGATCAGCATTCGATAACCAACGTGCGCATCGAACCGGCTTTCAACGGCGGCATTACGTGAAGGGATCACCCGGATTGACGTATCGCTGCTCTCCACGTTTTCGGGCAGGCTTGCGGTGTCGATACGAATCGCATTTTCCTGATACGGCGTCAGGGACGGGATAACGGCGTTACCCAGCCAGTCTGTCTGAATACCCTGCTGGTTCTGGAAGCGTACACCGGAGGCGCCGTTGGCATTGACAATGGCAAACTGGCTCCCTAACGGCTGCGCCAGCGTAACGCCGCGCGGGTGTGCAACAATGGCCCCGCTGATCCCGTAGTTCATCTGCTCCGCGCTGCCGGAAGAGGCGTAATAACCGGCATTCAGGTTGGCGTATTGAGAACGATAGGTACCATATACGCTGCTGGTATCCTCCCCATCGTGATTAGAATGGCTTTGCTGCAGCGAATAGCTTAAACGTTCGTCGTCCAGCAGCGTTCCGTTGACGCCGATATTGTGTCGGGTGTAGCCATTTTTGGTGTTGCTGATGTTATAGCTACTCCACGCGCGGGGGAGCCAGCGAGTTAGCGGCACGCTAAAGCCGAAGGAGACCATCCGGTCGGCCTCCTCGTCGTTCGTTTTACTGTAGGTATATGCCAGGTGATAACTCACCCCAGACAGAACGGTGTTAAAACCTAACGACAGGCTGCGTTCTTTTTTCGACGTCCCCCAGTAGTCCTGCTGGTAGCCGTTAAGATAGAGACTGATGCCAGCAAGGTTCTGGCTGATACTGGCCTGAACGCGGTTGCGTTTGTTATAGCGGAAGAGCAAATCGCTTTCGTGTCCGTCCTGCTTCTGATTAGCGTCAGCAAAGCTGTAATACCCGCGACTCGAGTAGCGATAACTGCCAAGCGTGAAATTGGTATCGGTGGCGTCAATTTTCCCCGAATAGAGTACGCGCCAGGACTGGCCGACATGCTTGCTGCCGTCGTCAAGCGTGGTATCGGCGGCGGTGACGTCTGTAGAGAGCGAACCCAGCGGCCCCAGCGCAATGCCAGCGCCCGTATTGAGGGCACTATAGTCTTGCGAAAGGGTTAGCCCGCCAAACCAGGTCAGCAGATTGTTGACGCCGTAGATGACGCTCCCCTGAAGGAAGTCGGGCTCCTTTTGGTCACTCCCGCTGTCTGCGCGATAACGGCCCGCCGTCAATTCATACTTCATGTGTCCCGGGCGCTGCATAATGGCGATGCTTGAGTAGGGTTGAGTAAAGTGATGTTCGGTGCCGTCGGCCTCTTTCACCGTCACTTCCAGGTCGCCGCTGTTGGTGGTGGAGTAAAGGTCGTTGATCTCAAACGCCCCGGGGGCAACGTTCTGCTGGTAGATGAGATATCCGTTCTGGCGCACCGAGACGACCGCATTCGAGCTTGCGACGCCGCGAATGACCGGTGCATAACCGCGTTGGCTATAGGGCAACATTTCTTCGTCCGTGGCGAGATTGACGCCCCGATACTGCAGGCTGTCGAACACTTCGCCGCGCGTGCTGCTCTCGCCCGCGGTGAACTGCGCTCTCAGCGCGTCGATGTCGTGCTGCAGGAACGTGTTGATGTTATCCCACTGTGAATCGCCGTCCGATTTGCTCCACGTTGAGTAGTTTCGAAGACGCCAGCCGCCCAGGTTCGCCCCGGTACGCAAATTCAGATAGCGGCTTTCTGTGCTGTCCTCGCGATCTTCTTTGCTTTGCGAGCCCGACAGCGAATAATCGCTGAACAGGACGGGAACACCATCGTCCCAGCGCGAGGAATCGATAAAATCGCGACCGTTATCAGCCAGCGCGGCCTGGGGGATGCTCAACCTAAGCGTCATTGTTGAGAAATCAAGCTCTGCAGACGCCTGTGGAATATAGTTATCCAGCGACTCTGGGAGCGTTTCCTCCGCCGGACGCTTCAGCAACGGAGGATAACGGTCGATATTAATGCCCCAGGCGCGCAGCATCGCGGGGCTCAATTGGGGGATCAGGCGCCCGTCAGATCTGCTGACGTAGCGAATGTTGGCATCCTTCAGCCTGCGATCGTTGATTGTGATGATGGAAGAGTAGGTGCCGGGCAACTGGGCGTCCGATTTTGTAAAAAGCGAGAGGTCGATATCCTGCTGCGTCAGCATGTCCCCTTCGAGTGAGGAAGGGGAAAAGAGATACTCCCGGGCATCTGCGGAAAAAATCATTAACATCAGGGTACTCGCCAGACAGCGGGTAACCGAATTCAGCCGAAAGGTTCCCCCAACAGGCAAGAAATTACGTCCTGCAATCATTCTGTCGTTTATCCCCTGGTCAGATGGAACGTGTATTTTTCGGAGGCATTGCCGTAATCGGTAATGCACCGCCAACTGACGTCATTCGCCGATGCAGCGTCGGGAAGAGGGATATCAACGCGTGATGCTGGCCCCACCATATCGGCGCTTTCGAGCTTCTGCGAGCCTAGCGAGAGAGAGTCAAAAACGGTGTAAAACGCACTGTCGTTTATCACCGTCAGCTGCTGACCCTGGCGAACGAAGCGCAGATTCTTGCAGGACTCGCCTGGCGTCCCGTTGAGCCCCACGGGACGCCAGAACAGCTTCAGTCGCGTTTTGTAGATGAGTCGTAGCACGTTTTTATCGGCATCCTCTGCGGCGGTTGCGGGCACCGTGCGGACATTCAAATAAAACAGCGTCTCTTTGTCTTTCGGTAACGGGCTGCCGTTCCAGGTGATTCGCAGGCTTTGCTCTTTTTGAGGATCGAGTCGAAAGAGGGGGGGCGTGACAATAAAGGGCCCACGCGTTTTGCCATCGCCAGTGTCTGTCCAGGTCTGGATCAGCCAGGGCAATTCTTTTTCACTGTTCGTAAGCGGCAGGGCAACTTCCTTTTTTGCAGCATCGTAAATTATGCGGGTGCGGCCGATTTGTATTCCCGCGGCGTGACAAAACGAACTTGTTATGACGGGAAGGCATAATAAAAACAGCAGGGATGTGCGCACGGGAAACCCTTATTGGAGCAGGTTGAAATAATGATAATAGTCCGCTTTCGGACTATTATCGGAGCATGACGCATTACGTGTCATTATCTAATCAGTGGCATGCTGAATATTAGATAAACAGGTATTAACGGTATAAAATATTCACCGTCATATCCGGATCGGCAGGGCCAGCGGTCACCGTTTCGGCAAATGACTTATAGCGGGGGGTAAAGACGGGTTTAATGGTATCGGGAGGACGGGGGGCCAGTTGTATATAAAACTGTCCTTCTGCCCCCTCCATGGGGGTAAGTTGAGTGTCTTTTCCCGCCGGGCTAACGGCGACGCCGATAACCGTGGCGGCGGTCTCACCGGTGGTGGTGATTTTGCTGACATCCAGCAGCGTAGAGGTATTGGTCAGGGTCGTCGTGCCGTTAAAGGTGAGCTGTACTGCCGGCAGCCCATCGCTCTTAACCGGGCAGTTTGCGAGCGTAATCGAGAACGGGGTCAGGGAAGATTCAGTTCCGACCGCCTTAAAAAGAGATTTAGGGTACGTCCCCAGAGGGACCGTACTGTCCGTGCCGCTATCACCCTGAATGGTGCAGCTCGGTTCAATAATTTCTCCCGTAAAGTGGACCGTCCCCGCATTCATTTCGGCAGCAAAACTGCCCATCGAAATGGCCGCAAGTACTGCGCCAGCCATAAAGTTATTTTTGAAATCCATCTGCAAAAACTCCTGAGTTTAAAAACACGTTAGGTATTCAATTTAATATTTTGGCTCAATTGACACCGTGCAGAAGTATAGCGGGTAATTTCCTTCAAGTAATTGCGGGTCAAGATTAATATTAATTATTATAACCGTCATGAAAAATATTTTAATACTGGAGAAAAACCATCATTGATATAAATCAATTATAATTTTTTCGATTTAATATTATCCATAAGTATATTTTGATCAAAAAATAGACGTATTTTGATGATGAAACCGGCCAACTCAGTTTTTAAAAATTGTATATTTATTTTTATTAAAAACACTTTTAAAAAATAATCAGTATTAAAAAGTGAATGCCAAACCTGAGCTGTACGTTTTTTGAACGGCAAACGGCCTCGCTACAGCGTTTAATCGTTAAAGTGGTTAACAGGGCATGATTATAGGGGTTTATCTACCCATTGGCGATAACCTCCCGTGGCAAGATAACCGTGACGTAATGGGCTGAGCATGCACTGTGGCAGAAGAGAACGACGACAAAACGGAAGCCCCCACACCCCACCGACTTGAAAAAGCGCGTGAGGAAGGGCAGATCCCCCGATCCCGAGAATTGACCTCCCTGCTGATCCTTGTCGTAGGGGTGTGCATTATCTGGTGGGGTGGGGAGTCGCTCGCCCGCAAGCTGGCGGGAATGCTCTCAACTGGCTTACGTTTTGACCACAGTATGGTCAATGACCCGAATCTGATCCTCAGCCAGATTATTCAGTTAATAAAAGGGGCCATGGTTGCGCTGCTGCCCTTAATTACCGGCGTGGTGCTGGTGGCGCTGGTCTCTCCAGTCATGCTGGGCGGTCTGGTGTTTAGCGGAAAATCACTGCAGCCCAAATTTTCGAAGCTGAACCCACTGCCGGGCATTGCGAAAATGTTTTCGGCGCAGACCGGCGCCGAGCTGCTCAAGGCTATTCTCAAATCGGTGCTGATGGGCAGTTCTGCCGGGTTCTTCCTCTGGTATCACTGGCCCGAAATGATGCGCCTCATCAGCGAGTCGCCCCTTACTGCCATGAGTAACGCCCTGAATCTGGTTGGACTCTGCGCGCTGCTGGTGGTGCTCAGCATTATCCCGATGGTCGGTTTTGACGTTATCTTCCAGCTTTATAGCCATTTCAAGAAACTGCGGATGTCACGTCAGGATATCCGTGACGAATATAAGCAGATGGAAGGTGACCCGCACGTTAAAGGGCGTATCCGTCAGATGCAGCGTGCTGCCGCTCGTCGGCGCATGATGGAGGATGTGCCGAAGGCGGATGTCATCGTCACCAACCCGACACACTATTCCGTTGCCTTGCGCTACGACGAAAACAAGATGAGCGCACCGAAAGTGGTGGCGAAAGGGGCGGGGCTGATCCCACTTCGGATCCGGGAAAATGGCACCGCAAACCGCGCGCCGGACCTGGAAGCGCCACCGCCGGGCCGTGCCTTTTTCCGCCCTGCGGAAATCGGACAACAGATCCCGGGACAACTCTACGCCGCGGTGGCGGAAGTGCTGGCCTGGGTATGGCAGTTGAAACGCTGGCGTCTGGCCGGGGGTCAACGGCCTGTGAAACCTGAGAACCTTCCGGTGCCTGCCGCGCTGGATTTTATGAACGAGAAGGACACTGATGGCTAATCTGGTGGCAATGTTGCGCCTGCCCGGCAACCTGAAATCGACCCAATGGCAGATCCTCGCCGGGCCGATTCTCATCCTGTTAATTTTGTCGATGATGGTTCTGCCGCTCCCGGCATTCATCCTCGATCTGCTGTTCACGTTTAATATTGCGCTCTCCATTATGGTGCTGCTGGTGGCGATGTTCACTCAGCGGACCCTGGAGTTTGCCGCGTTCCCGACCATTCTGCTGTTTACCACTCTGCTGCGACTGGCGCTGAACGTGGCGTCCACGCGTATCATTCTGATGGAAGGACACACCGGCGCGGCAGCAGCAGGTAAAGTGGTGGAGGCCTTCGGCCACTTCCTGGTAGGCGGTAATTTCGCTATCGGTATCGTGGTATTCGTTATCCTCGTGATCATCAACTTTATGGTTATCACCAAAGGTGCCGGGCGTATTGCGGAAGTGGGCGCCCGTTTTGTGCTGGACGGGATGCCGGGCAAGCAGATGGCGATCGACGCCGATCTGAATGCCGGGTTAATCGCGGAAGATGAAGCCAAAAAACGCCGTGCGGAAGTCACTCAGGAAGCGGACTTCTACGGATCCATGGACGGTGCGAGTAAGTTTGTGCGAGGTGACGCCATCGCGGGCATTCTGATCATGGTGATTAACGTGGTGGGCGGCCTTCTGGTGGGGGTATTGCAGCACGGCATGGACATGGGCCACGCGGCGGAAAGCTACACGTTGCTGACTATTGGTGATGGTCTGGTCGCGCAGATCCCGGCGCTGGTCATCTCCACGGCGGCGGGCGTGATTGTCACCCGCGTGAGTACCGATCAGGACGTTGGCGAGCAGATGGTTGGCCAGCTCTTCAGTAACCCGCGCGTAATGCTGCTGGCCGCTGCCGTTCTGGGTCTGCTTGGTCTGGTACCGGGCATGCCAAACCTCGTCTTCCTGCTGTTTACGGCGGGTCTGCTGGGCCTTGCCTGGTGGATGCGTGGCCGTGAAACCCAACCGGCGGCGGATCCGGTTCCGGTGAAAATGCCGGAGAATACTCAGGCCGTCGAGGCGACGTGGAACGACGTGCAGCTGGAAGATTCCCTGGGAATGGAAGTGGGGTATCGCCTGATCCCGATGGTGGATTTTCAGCAGGATGGCGAGCTGCTTGGCCGTATCCGCAGTATCCGTAAAAAATTCGCTCAGGATATGGGCTTCCTGCCGCCGGTGGTTCACATCCGTGACAATATGGATCTGCCGCCTGCGCGCTACCGTATTCTGATGAAAGGGGTCGAAATTGGCAGCGGCGATGCCTACCCGGGTCGCTGGCTGGCCATTAACCCTGGCACCGCGGCAGGCACGCTGCCGGGCGAGCAAACCGTCGATCCGGCCTTTGGTCTGGCGGCCATCTGGATTGAAAGTGCGCTGAAAGAGCAGGCGCAAATCCAGGGGTATACGGTGGTCGAAGCCAGTACCGTGGTGGCAACCCACCTTAATCATCTGATTGGGCAATTCTCGGCAGAGCTGTTTGGTCGTCAGGAAGCGCAGCAGCTTCTCGACCGCGTGACGCAGGAGATGCCGAAGCTGACGGAAGATCTGGTCCCGGGCGTGCTGACGTTAACCACGCTGCACAAGGTGCTGCAAAACCTGCTCGAGGAAAAAGTGCCGATCCGCGATATGCGAACCATTCTGGAAACCCTTGCCGAGCATGCGCCGCTGCAAAGCGATCCCCACGAGCTGACGGCGGTGGTGCGCGTGGCGCTGGGGCGTGCAATCACGCAGCAGTGGTTCCCGGGAACCGGAGAAGTGCAGGTGATTGGCCTCGACACGCCGCTTGAACGTCTGCTGCTGCAGGCTCTGCAGGGCGGGGGCGGCCTGGAGCCAGGTCTGGCGGATCGCCTGCTGGAGCAGACCCAGGAGGCGCTGGCACGTCAGGAGATGCTGGGGGCGCCACCGGTGCTGCTGGTCAACCATGCGCTGCGTCCGCTGCTGTCGCGCTTCCTGCGTCGCAGCCTGAACCAGCTGGTGGTGCTGTCGAATATGGAGTTGTCGGATAACCGTCATATCCGCATGACGGCGACGATTGGAGGAAAATAATGGCTAAATGGCTTTGGATTATGCTCTTCCCGCTGGCGGCACAGGCGGCCGGGGAAGGCGCCTGGCAGGCAAGCAGCATGGGCGTGACCCTGAGCAACCGGGGTGTCGCCATGTCTTCTACTCCGCTGTCGCCCTCTGAAGCGGTTTCCGGTCTGATGGGGATGGTGGTCTGGAATTACAGACTGATTGGCCCAACGCCAGCCGGACTGCGGGTGCGGCTCTGCTCCCAGAGTCGCTGTACGGAAATCGACGGAGATAATGGCACGACGCAGGCGTTCAACGGCGTGCCCGCCATTGAACCTTTGCGTTTTATCTGGGAAGTGCCGGGCGGGGGACGTTTGATCCCGGCGCTAAAAGTGCAGAGCAATTCTGTCATTGTAAACTACCGCTAACTGCCCGCTTTTTCACCAGCCATCAGGGAATACTGATGGCTGGCTCGCAAAACTGACCTCACCTTTTGATGAAAAAGAAACGCTGTTTTATAAATCAGTGACACGCGTGACGATACTCTTTGCATTTTTGCCATTCACCCCCTGCGTGATGGCAGAAACAGAAAGGTATCAGGAAGTCGATGCCTTTACTGTAGCCGTGTAAAAGCTCCCGGACGAGGTTTGCTTACAGGGAGTCTCCCAACATTGATTAGGGTTGACGGCAATGAAAACACGTAAAATTGGACTCGCAAATTATCTTGCATACGGGTCAGGTGATTTCCTCGGGGCGGGTACCACCGCCCTGACGGCGGCCTGGCTTTTGTATTTTTACACCACCTTCTGTGGACTCACACCGATTGAAGCAACGTTCATTTTTGCCGCGGCACGGGTGCTGGATGCCGTTGTCAGTCCGTTAATGGGGTTTTTGACGGACAACTTCGGTACGACCTGGCTCGGAAAGCGCTTTGGTCGACGTAAATTCTTTATTCTGCTGGGGATCCCGTGCGTGTTCAGCTACTCGCTGATGTGGGTGGGGGACATGAATTTCTGGTATTACCTGCTGACTTATCTGGTGTTTGATATTGTCTACACCATGATTCTGGTGCCGTACGAGACGCTGGTGCCGGAAATGACCGATGACTTCAAACAGAAAACCAAGTTCTCCGGGGCGCGTATTTCCATGGCGCAGATGTCCGCCATTCTGGCTTCCTTTCTGCCCGGAATATTGCTCACGCATTTCGGTAAAGACAATGCGGTCTCCTTCTTCTATGCAAGCCTGGTTTTCTCCGTTCTGTGCGCCCTGATGCTCATTTTCGTCTGGTGCTTTACCTGGGAACGTCCGCGTGAGGAATGGTCCGAAGCGGCGCTGCGAGCTGAAGAAGAGAAGAAGAAGCTGACGCTGGGCCAGAGCCTGAATCGTCTGTTCGTGGAATTGAGTTCTACGCTGCGAATTAAAATTTTCCGCCAGCATCTGGGCATGTATCTCGGCGGCTACATTGCGCAGGATGTATTTAACGCGGTCTTCACCTACTACGTGGTGTTTGTGCTGATGCAGGAAGCCTCAATGGCCTCTAACCTGCTCGGTACGATGGCCATCTTCCAGTTTCTCGCCGTGCTCGGGATGATCCCGCTGTGCATTCGCTTTGGTCCTGCGCCGTCCTACCGCATGGTGGTGGTACTGTTTGGCCTGGCCTCTCTTTCTTACGCCGTCCTCTATTATGCCGGGCTGAGCGACATCTATTCTCTGCTGCTGCTGGTTTCTGCCATTGCCGGTCTTGGCCGCGGCGGTATCAACTACGTGCCGTGGAATACCTATACCTACATCGCTGATGTGGACGAAGTGATCACCGGTCAGCGCCGCGAAGGGATCTTCGCCGGCATCATGACCCTCACCCGTAAAGCGTCTCAGGCCGGTGCGGTGATGCTGGTGGGCATCGTGATGCAGATGTCCGGCTTTGTCAGCGGTCAGAAAGTGCAGCCTGCGGAAGTGAGCCATACCATTTTGATGATCCTGAGTGTGGGCACTCTCCTGGTGCTGTTCTGCGGATTCCTCGTTTCCCTGCGTTTCAGACTGAATTTACAGACCCACAGCACGCTGCGCGAGGAGACCGCGAAAATGCGTGCGTGGGGTCATGCGATACCGGAATCAGCGACGCCGCACGCCCGCGCCACTGTCGAGATGCTGGCCGGTATGCCGTATGCGTCACTGTGGGGTAATAACAACATCGGTTATCTGAATCGCAATAAGCCAGCCGCACCTTCGCTGAAGGATCGTGCAGTACTGAATTCGACATACAACAGAGGTTAAGATGATGAAAGTTTGGCCTGTCAAACATAGCCCGTTATTGCGTCAACCTGAACGCTTTATTGCCAGAGATGAGCTGAAAGCACTGATTCAAAAGGTGACGCATAACCTGGTCAATATCCACGACAAGACGGGTGAGTTTTTGCTGCGGCTGGACGACGGGCGCGTGATCGACACCAAAGGCTGGGCCGGATGGGAATGGACGCACGGCGTCGGTTTGTACGGTATCTGGCAGTATTACTGCCAGACCGGTGACACAGGCATGCGCGAGATTATCGACAGCTGGTTTGCTGACCGTTTTGCTGAAGGTGCCACTACCAAAAACGTCAATACGATGTCACCGTTCCTGACGCTGGCCTGTCGTTATGAAGAGACCAATAACCCGGCCTGGCTGCCGTGGCTGGAAAGCTGGGCGGAATGGGCGATGACCGAGATGCCGCGCACCGATCACGGTGGCATGCAGCACATCACCCTGGCGGAAGAGAATCATCAGCAGATGTGGGATGACACGCTGATGATGACGGTGTTGCCGCTGGCGAAAATCGGCAAACTGCTCAACAAACCGGAGTACGTTGAAGAGGCGGTGTATCAGTTCCTGCTGCACGTGCAGAACCTGATGGACCGGGAGACGGGCCTGTGGTTCCACGGCTGGAGTTACGACGGCAACCATAACTTTGCCCGTGCCCGCTGGGCGAGGGGCAACAGCTGGCTCACCATCGTGATTCCGGATTTCCTCGAACTGATTGATTTGCCGGAAAACAACGCCGTGCGCCGTTATCTAGTGCAGGTATTGAATGCGCAAATTGCCGCGCTGGCAAAGTGTCAGGACGAGAGCGGCTTGTGGCATACTCTGCTGGACGATCCGGGCTCGTACCTGGAGGCGTCCGCGACGGCCGGGTTTGCCTACGGGATCCTGAAAGCGGTGCGTAAGCGCTATGTTGCGCCTGCGTATGCTGACGTTGCTGAAAAAGCGATTCGCGGCATCGTGAAAAATATCTCGCCGGAAGGGGAGTTATTGCAAACGTCGTTCGGCACGGGGATGGGCAGCGACCTGGCGTTTTATCGCCAAATCCCGCTGACGTCGATGCCCTATGGACAGGCCATGGCGATTCTGTGTCTGACGGAGTATTTGCGGAAGTATTTCTGATAATAAAAAACCCGGCGGCTGCCGGGTTTTTTGTATTACATACGCTCTACGGTTTCGATACCCAGGGTATCCAGACCCAGCTTCAGGGTCTTCGCCGTCAGCTGCGCCAGCTTCAGGCGGCTGTTGCGGACCGATTCATTTTCCGCAGACAGAATAGGGCAGTGCTCGTAGAAGCCGGAGAACAGACCCGCCAGATCGTACAGGTAAGCGCACATAACGTGCGGCGTACCGTCACGGGCGACAACCGTCAGCGTCTCTTCAAACTGCAGTAGACGCGCCGCCAGCTGGGCTTCACGATCTTCCGTGATGGTCACGGTCGCATTCGCCAGCACGTTTTCATCAATGTTCGCTTTACGGAACACCGAGAGCACGCGGGTGTAAGCATATTGCATGTAAGGCGCCGTGTTGCCTTCAAACGCCAGCATGTTATCCCAGTCGAAGATATAGTCGGTGGTACGGTTTTTAGAGAGATCCGCGTATTTCACCGCGCCGATACCGACGGCGTTAGCCAGTTTTTCCAGCTCGTCGGCAGGCATGTCCGGGTTCTTCTCTGCCACCAGACGACGGGCGCGCTCCAGCGCTTCATCCAGCAGGTCAGACAGCTTCACGGTACCACCCGCACGGGTTTTGAACGGCTTGCCGTCTTTACCGAGCATCATGCCGAACATGTGGTGTTCCAGCGGAACGCAATCCGGTACGTAACCGGCTTTACGCACGATAGTCCAGGCCTGCATCAGGTGCTGGTGCTGACGGGAGTCGATGTAGTAAAGCACACGGTCAGCATGCAGGGTTTCGTAACGGTACTTCGCGCAGGCGATATCGGTGGTGGTGTAGAGATAGCCGCCATCCTTTTTCTGGATGATCACGCCCATCGGTTCACCTTCCTTGTTTTTGTACTCATCAAGGAACACGACCGTTGCACCTTCGCTCTCAACCGCCAGGTTTTTCGCTTTCAGGTCCGCCACAATGCCCGGCAGCATTGGGTTATAAAGGCTCTCACCCATCACATCATCACGGGTCAGGGTCACGTTCAGACGGTTATAGGTAAGCTGGTTCTGGGACATGGTGATGTCCACCAGCTTGCGCCACATCTCGAGGAAGTATTGATCCCCGCCCTGCAGCTTGACGACGTAACTGCGCGCGCGCTCGGCAAAGGCTTCGTCTTCGTCGTAATGCTTTTTCGCTTCGCGGTAGAACCCTTCCAGGTCCGCCAGCGCCATTTCGCCCGCGTTTTCCTGCTGCTGTTTTTCCAGGTAAGCAATCAGCATGCCGAACTGGGTACCCCAGTCGCCAACGTGGTTTGCGCGGATTACCTTGTGACCGAGAAACTCAAGCGTGCGCACCGCGGCATCACCAATGATGGTGGAACGCAGGTGGCCAACGTGCATCTCTTTCGCCACGTTCGGGGCAGAGTAGTCGATCACCACCGTCTGCGCTTGTGGTCGGGAGACACCCAGACGGTCTGATTTCAGCGCCGCGTCAACGTGGCTTGCCAGGAATGCAGGCTCCAGGAAAATGTTGATAAAGCCCGGGCCAGCGATTTCGGTTTTGCTGGCGATACCGGTGAGATCCAGATGCGTCAATACCTGCTCAGCGAGCTGTCGCGGCGGCATGCCCAGTTTTTTAGCCACTGCCATCACGCCATTAGCCTGATAGTCGCCAAACTGTACTTTTGCTGACTGACGAACCTGTGGTTCGCAATCCGCAGGCGCACCTGCGGCAATCAGTGCCTGACTGACTTTTTCGGAGAGAAGAGCCTGAATATTCACCTGGATACCTTACGTTTTTGATGCGGGCCTACAACCGCCCGCGCCAGTTAAAGAATTTAGGGCGGGAGTATACTGCAAATGCCTTCTGCCGTCAGCATTGCGGGGCCCGAAGATTGCTCAGAATCCAGCCAGAGAAGAGGTGCATAAACATGCAGTCGTAAAAACCGCGATTCAGAGGTTGGTCGAAACAGGGCAACAGAGTAAATTAGCGGCTTTGCGACATGAAAAGAGACTGACGTATGGCGAACTGGCAATCCATTGACGAACTGCATGATATTTCCGCAGATTTACCGCGCTTCACCCAGGCGTTCACAGAACTTGCCACCCGTCTTGGTCTGGATATCGCGCCGCTTGAGGCCGATCACATCTCTTTGCGCTGCCATCAAAACGCGACTGCCGAGCGCTGGCGTCGCGGGTTTGAACAGTGTGGTGAGTTGCTTTCTGAGAACATGATTAATGGTCGTCCCATTTGTCTGTTCAAACTGCATGAACCGGTCTGCGTGGCGCACTGGCAATTCACCGTTGTAGAACTGCCATGGCCGGGTGAAAAACGTTACCCGCACGAAGGCTGGGAGCATATCGAAATCGTCCTGCCGGGTGAGCCGGAAACGTTGAACGCGCGCGCGCTGGCCCTGCTCTCAGACGAGGGATTAAGCCAGCCGGGCATTTTTGTGAAGACAAGTTCGCCCAAAGGCGAGCGTGAGCGTCTGCCTAATCCGACGCTGGCCGTGACTGAAGGGCAGGTGACGGTGAAATTTCATCCGTGGACCATTGAGCAGATCGTTGCCAGCGAAGCCTGAGAGTTGTGACTCGTCGCTGAGACCCAAAACAAGAGGCGTGCCATGATGGCGCGTTAAGCCGATTTTAAGGAGGAGTCGATGGCGCTGCTGGAGATTTGTTGTTATAGCGTGGAGTGTGCCGTCACCGCGCAACGGAAAGGGGCCGATCGCATTGAACTGTGCGCCGCCCCGAAAGAAGGAGGGTTAACGCCCTCATACGGCGTGCTGACGTCGGCCCGTAAGGCCGTCACCCTTCCGGTACACCCCATTATTCGTCCTCGCGGCGGTGATTTTTGTTATACGTCGGGTGAGTTCAGTGCCATGCTTGAAGATATCGCCCTTGTTCGTGACCTCGGGTTCCCCGGGCTGGTGACCGGCCTGCTGGATGAAGACGGTGAGGTCGATCTGCCGCGTATGCGTCAGGTGATGGACGCCGCAAAAGGAATGGCCGTGACGTTTCATCGTGCGTTTGATATGTGCAAAAACCCACTGCAAGCGTTTGATACCCTTGCCGAACTGGGTGTGGCGCGCGTTCTGACATCAGGGCAACAGTCTTCTGCTGAAAAAGGTCTGCAATTAATTACGGAACTAAAAGCCCATTCCGGTGTTCCAATAATAATGGCGGGTGCGGGAGTCCGTGCCGGCAATCTGGAACGGTTTTTAAACGCCGGGGTGGAAGAGCTTCACAGCTCTGCGGGGAAATGGATACCTTCACCCATGCGTTATCGCAATACAGGGCTGTCAATGTCGACGGATGCTGAAGCGGATGAGTATTCACGCTACGGTGTAGATGGAGAGTCGGTTGCGGAAATGAAGTCGCTGATTGAGCGCTATCACGTGTAGCAACGTACCGATTTTTACCGCGCATCATGTCGCCCAATATGATGCTTGCTTGTACCAGGCCCCTGCAAATTACACAGGGGCCTTTTTTTCTCCTTCATATTTCAAGCCGCAGCCGCGTTGGCCGCCTCGCTCACCCCGGTCACTTACTGATGTAAGCTCCCGGGGATTCGCTGCCTTGCCGCCTTGCTGCAACTTGAACTATTTTGGAGAAAACGTGCGACGCGTATGCCGGGTAAGGCGTAGCCGTCACCCGGCTAAAGGGTTACGGCTTCGTCGCGATCAATACCGCACGCATCGGTGCCGGATAGCCTTCGATGGTTTTGCTGTGGTCGGCCGGGTCAAGGAACTGCTCCAGCGACTCGGTGATCATCCAGTCGGTGCGGCGCTGCTCCTCGAGTGACGTCACGCTGACATCGGCAATCCGCACATCCACAAAACCGCACTTCTCCAGCCAGTTCTTCAATGCCAGCGCGGACGGGATAAAGTAGACGTTACGCATCTGGGCGTAGCGATCGCCCGGCACCAGAACAGCATGTTCGTCACCTTCGATCACCAGCGTTTCCAGTACCAGTTCGCCGCCGCTGACCAGCTGATCTTTCAGCTGCCACAGATGTTCAAGCGGGGAGCGACGATGATAGAGCACGCCCATGGAAAATACGGTATCAAACGCTTTCAGGGCAGGAAGTTGCTCAATTCCCAGCGGCAGCAGGTGGGCGCGCTGGTCGTTGCCCAGCAATTTACGCACTGCTTCAAACTGGCAAAGGAACAGCTGCATTGGGTCGATACCGACTGCCAGATGCGCGCCTGCGCCAATCATGCGCCACATGTGGTAACCGCTGCCGCAGCCCACGTCCAGAATAGTGCGCCCGGTCAGGTCAGACAGATGAGGCAGAACGCGATCCCATTTCCAGTCGGAGCGCCATTCGGTGTTGATGTTCACCCCGTAGAGCGAGAAAGGCCCTTTGCGCCACGGCATCAGGTTACGCATCAGCGTTTCGATGCGGTTGATCTGCCCGGCCGGGAGCGGTGCTTCGCTTTCTGCGGTGACGCTGTGAAGCAGGTCCAGACGATGCGGGGTCAGCTCCGGCAGATACTCCACCGCATTTGACCACTGCTTTAACAGGCCGTGCTGCTGATCGCGCTGCCAGGCGGCAATCTGCGCGGGCAGAGTTTCCAGCCAGTGAGACAGATGGTTTTTAGCTATCAGCTGATAGAAATTACTGAACTCAATCATGCTGCATCTCCGGCTTTTAGCGCCACCAGTGAGCCAAAGTTAAAGCACTGGAACCACAGTTCGCTATGCTCAAATCCGGCTTTGCGCAGGCGTGCTTTGTGGGTTTCTACGGAGTCTGTCAGCATCACGTTTTCCAGCATGCTGCGCTTCTGGCTGATCTCCAGCTCGCTGTAACCGTTCGCACGTTTAAAATCGTGGTGCATATTGAACAGCAGTTCGCCAACGTCGGCATCCTCAAAGCTGAATTTCTCGGAAAGCACCAGCGCGCCGCCGGGATTTAGCCCCTGGTAAATTTTGTCCAGCAGCAGCTGACGGTCTTCAGGCACCAGGAACTGCAGGGTAAAATTCAGGATGACCATCGACGCGTTGTGAATTTCAATCTCACGAATATCGCCTTCGACGACGTCCACCGGTACAGGGGCTTTATACGCATCAATATGGCGACGGCAGCGTTCTACCATCGCCGGGGAGTTGTCGACGGCAATGATTCGGCAATCTTCATGATGAACGTTACGACGTACCGACAGCGTTGCCGCGCCGAGCGAGCAGCCCAGGTCATAGACCTGCGTGCCGGGTTGAACGAAGCGCTCAGCCAGCATACCGATCATAGAGATAATATTGGAATAACCGGGAACAGAGCGCTGGATCATATCCGGGAAGACTTCGGCTACCCGTTCATCGAAGGTCCAGTCGCCCAGGCTGGCGATAGGCGCGGAAAAAAGCGTGTCGCGATCTGACATAACGTAAAAATCCGGGAAAAATAAAGTGGCGTATTGTGCGCTAATGGAGGGAGAAAACCAACTCCCACGGCATATACCAAAGGTTAGCCAGCACCATCAGCAAAAGCGAACACCAGGTCGCGCTCATGCCGGAACGACGCCAGCGGAATAAGCGGTGGTGAAAGCCATAATAATGCATAAGCCGGCCAGCAATCAGAAGCAGGCCACAGACGTGAACCATCCAGGTTTCTGCGCCATTCATCTCCATAAACAGCAGTAAAATCAAGGCGACGGGGATGTATTCGACCGCATTACCGTGAATGCGGATAGCGCTTTGCAGTTCCGAAAAACCGCCGTCACCATAAGAAACGCGGTACTGCATTCTCAGACGCACAACATCAAATGAAAACTTAATCAGCAGTAATGCACCTAACACCGCATACAGCGCGCTGACCATACAAACTCCCTGTTTTTGGCAGATGGCACTTCACTATGATAGGGGGTGATATCAGAAAAGAGAAGATTGTTGTGGAATGGAGGGGGCGTTGCCCACGGCGGGAACCGCAGCCTGCAAGGCCTGCCAGAGAGCATCGACCAGTTCGGGTGCCTGCGCAATATCCGGTGTGTGCAAAAAGAGATAGGGCGTAGTGGTTTGCTCCCACTTTGCTAATTTTTGCAGCCAGACGGCGAACATCGCCTGATTTTGCTGCATGTTGTCGCTACCGATGAACCTGACCATCGGGTTTTGCGCGGTGACGATGGCGTGGACCGGCACTTTCGGTTTTTTGCGTTGCGCATCCACAATCGCTTCACTGTGCGGGATTGCACTGTGGACGGGGCGACTGTCAAGAATGACACGGTTGACCGCACGTTCCAGCAGGCCGCGGTTGAGCGCTATTTCTGCTTCACCTTTGGCAAAAAATTCAGCATGCCTGACCTCCACGCCGTAGGTAAACTCGCGGGGCAGGCTATCCAGAAACTGCCACAGGGCAGGCAGATCGCGCGGGCCGAACGTGGCGGGAAGCTGGAGCCAGTATTGCCCAATCCGGTTCGCCAGTGGCGACATGCGCGTAAAGAACTCTTCGGTTAAATCCCCGCAGTTGCGCAGCGCGGCGTTGTGGGAGATGGTCGCCGGAAACTTAAAACAGAACCGGAAATAGTCGGTCGTTTGCTCCCGCCAGCGTTCAACAATCTCCGCTTTAGGCAGCGCGTAGAGGGTCGTGTTGCCCTCGACACAGTTGACATGTCGGGCGTTATTAACTAACTAACTGATTTCAATAATGCTCTGGCGCTGCTAGGTATGCTTTGGGGCATCTGTGGGGCAAAATCCGCGAGCCTCTGATTCAGCATTGCGATCTGCTCACTACTGCTGTCTGCCATCCACGCACCGTATACGTTGAAGACCATCTGGGCGCTCGCATGGCCCATCTGGCTAGCAATGAAGCTGGGGTTAGCGCCAGCTGACAGTGACCAGCATGCATACGTGTGACGCGACTGATATGCTTTCCTGTGCTTTATCCCTGCTCGCTTCATCGCCGCGTCCCATAAATCACCTATCGAGTCGACTTTGTAGATGATCCCCACCTGCTGACACCTTCTGACCAGTTGAGGGTTGAAAACAAATGTACACTCGTGGCTCTCAGTTCTGCCGTACTCGCGCAGCTGAACATCGATCTGATGCTGTTTTCCAAGCCTGGTCATTTCCGCCTGATTCCTCAGGACGCTGATCGCAGGCTGGATGAGGTGTATCACTCTGTTGGTACTCGCCTCAGTTTTAGGTAGAGTGAACTCACCCAGTTTTGTATAATTACGCCTGATTGTTATTGTTCCAGCTTCAAGATCGATATCCTCCCAGGCCAGGGAGGTCAGCTCCCCATGACGTACCCCTGTGTATACAGCAAGGGACCACAGGTTTTTCGTCTGCTGATGCCGGCATGCATCTATCAGGCGAATAAATTCGTCACGAGTTAGCGGATCTGGCTCTGCCCTGGCTTTTTTAAGAGGCTTGATCCCGTCGAATGGGTTCGCCTCTAAGTAACCGTGATCTGTGGCAAACTGAAACATTCCGGCAATAGTTGTCATGTAATAATTTACGGTGACAACACTTCGTCCCTTTGCCGGGACCTTCCCCTTCATTGGCATCTGGTGACCAGTCAGTAAATCTTTCCTGATATACAGTAATTCCTCTTTAGTCACCGCCGACACCAGCCGATTACCCCCGATCCTTGGCACCATATTCCTTGTGACTGACTCATAACGGTTGAGTGCGTTCGCGCAGATTTCCATTCTCTTCAGATCTAGCCACTTGTCGGTAAGCTCTGACACTGTAATTTCTTTCTTACCCACCCCAAAAGTCTTGAGGTTAGGGGAGTCCGGAAACTGTGCCGCGTACTCAAATGTGCCTGTTCTGATGGCAAAACATACCGATGTCCGCAGTTCCCCGGCGATCTTCCTGTTCTTAGCGGTGTCAGGGACACCGAGGCTCTCCCTGACACGCTTACCTTTGAAATTAAACCAGATGCGCAATGTGCCACCGTGGTTTTCGACGCCTGTTGGATATGCAACTTTATCCATTGATTCCTCCAGACGCCCAAGAGCGATATGAGATTACCTTTTTCATGGCCTCAGATCACCCAGGCTGTTTGTTTTTCATTGAGGCCACCCATGCATCTACCGCTTTACGGTTGTACATGCACTCGCTGGAAGGTTTCGGATTTCCGTCCGGTGAAACGTGCACATATTCCCGCCCAACCAGCCAGCATTCTTTTCTTGCCCGGAGGATGGTTCCGGGCTTGAGCCCGGTAACCGCAATCAGAACCTTTTCGCTAACCCAGTCATTAGGTACCAGCAAAACGACATCGGCAGTATCACGCATTAGTACCCTCCATTTTTTTCTCGACGCAGTTTTCCCAACCACCGCAGCTGTTGACCATTTCTCCCAACCTCGAGAAACAGGCGTTCATCCAGCGCAACCCGCGGGGCGTTAGTGATGGCACGGTTCCCCAGTCGATGAAGTCCGAATTGCTGCGATGCATATATTTGATGAGGTCCAGAATGTTGATGTAATGGGCACGGCGTTTTTCCATATCCCAGCCCTTGTCTTCCAGATACGAATCGATGAATGCCTGCAATGCTGGCTGATTAAGCGAAATATCGCCGTACTGGTGGCGGTACACCGGGCGACGATGCAGACTCACCAGATGGAATAAGTAGGCATCAGATACCCATGTCAGAGCTTGCTGGTGGGCCAGCTCAACAGAGCCAGCCGGATTCCATATTTCATTATTTTTCACCGTTACCCCTCCCAGCCAATCGCCTGGAACAGGCCCATTTTAGGGTGATACCAGCGGGTGCCGCGCGGTTCAGCTTCTGACATCATCTGGCGAAACGCGGCCATAAACGGCTCCAGTTCGACGATAGCCCTACGTGACAAAAGCCCGTCTGGAGTCATAAATTCGTGCGTGTCTGTAGGGATGCGGTAGGCATTGACCAAATTCCGGCACTTGGCGTCACTCATTCCGCTTTTAGCTACCACCTGGCGGTAACCAACATATCCGGCGCGCATGGTCCCGCGTTTGATGTTCTCCACCGCTTCTGTGACAGTTTCGATCTGCTCTTCAACATGATTCAGACGCTTCTGCTGGCGAACGGCATCGGCGGCCATTGCGGCGATCATCTCGATTTCCGTCAGCGGTGCGCGAGTGCGAAAATAGCTGTTAACCAGCTCACGCTGAACCTGCCAGGCCAGATCGTCCGTGAGGGACTTCGCCACCATCAGATATCCAGATTCGAAAAGCACAATTCCAGAGGGCGCAAACTTAGAAAACACACCTTCCGGAAGGTCCCGGCGTATAGCGTCGGAACCTAATTCAACGTAATCTACCCCCTCGACAAAGTAGTTCCTGTTTTCACGAAAATTACGTCCTGCTGTTCCATCTGGTCGTTGGTGAGCTTCGTCAATCATTGCGAATGTCACAACGCGCTGACCGCGATATTCGACTGCCGGCAGCTGTTTGTTATTGATCGTTACTGTGTTCATTTTCGTCCTCCTCAGTGCATAACCGGCTTGTCAGGCATACCTTCTTTCTGAATCTGTTCAATGAAGCTGTCATGAAGGAGATTAAAACCTTCCCGGCCCATTTTTGAGAGTTGAAGCCCGTTCTCAGCGTCCGTATCTAACATGTCCCGGTACATGCGCAGCGCCATCTGCTGGCCGAGTTCCTGACCGTATTTCTCAATGGCTAACCCTTCCACATGGCTTGCGAGTGCGAACCGCTCTGGCGCAGGATAAACACTGATTGAACCGTGCTGTCCGGAGTAGATAACTGCGGTGTCAAACCCTCCAGAATCGTTGGCAACCTCAACTGTGCCGTTCTTTGCCTGCTCCTCGGTAATGAAGACCGCAACAAGCATCCAACGCCAAATGATGATTTCTTTCTCGATGCCAGGGGTAAACCAGCCGCTTTCAATCGCTTCCATGATGCAAGCCAGCAGATCTAATCCATCCGGAATTCGTTTGTCATAGTTGCCATTGTCGAGCTGGCGAACCGCGACGGAATAACCAATGACGCGGTTACCAAAACGGATGCCTGTTGATGTCGGCTCCGGAGTAAAGGCTGAAGCAATCATCAATACACTCCTTTAGGCTTGATGGCTTGAAGTGCATCGACCTCTTTAATGAACCGGTCATGCATCGCGTCCCATTTTTCACACCATTTCTCCATTTCTCGCTTGCGCGCCAGGATGCGACGCAGACGGCGAACACAACGCTGGTGGGCGGCCAGATACTCAGCCTTTGTTTCCCCGTCTCGCCATACTTCCCTATCATCGAGATCAATACGCACCCGCGGGTGACGCTGCGGAAAACCTGAACGCTCAAAAGCCTCGGTGGTCATGAAGAAAGCCAGATAGCGGATCGCCGTATCTTGCGTGAAGCATTTTTTGATACGACCGTGGCGTACTGCCACGAACAGTGGGCCAACTGGCGTATCGTGTTTCTGTAATGCCAGGTCAATCATGCTTACGGTGCGTTTATCGTTCATTTCCGGTCCTTAACTTTGCTGTATCGTTCGTGACTCATTACTTCCCAGTTCTTTCCGCCATCGCGGGAGAGTAGCCGCCAGCGATGGTTAACTTTGAGGCTGAAATTCCCGGAGCCGTGCATTCGGCAGGGGTGAATGCGCCTTGCCCTGAACTGGCTTAAAACGTGTACCGCTTTGAGGTGAACCCACTCAGGAATTCGTATCGCTGTAAGTGTCATGAATGCTCCTGCGTGATGGCTGCTGTTTTCTTCGCATGTTCGACCAGCTCTGCCACAAGCTCATCAACCAGCAGCTTTCCGCTTTCAGTCAGGTATTCGCCATGACCATTCACATCAACTGCATTCCGGTAAAGATCGCGGATAGCTTTATCGCCGGCCGCCGGGCCATGCTCATTTCTCGCCATTTTTTCAAACCGGCACAAAAGTCCGTCGAGTAATATCTCTGTCAGCTCGACAGTACTTATCCCGCCTTTCGGAAGAGAAATAACGATGCAGGTAGTGCCTGTTTTACGCTGGTGGCGTAATAACGCTGCCTTTAAAATTCGGCGTCGGTAAGTTTCAATTACGTTGTTTTTCACGGCGTTCAAACTCCGAATCCATCCACATTGAAACCTGAGCCGATAAATCAAGGCAGAGGCCAGACAGGGAAATTATTTGCTCGATATCCATATCAATAATATTGGAGTTGATTAACTCCATTAATTGATAAAGGTTATCTGCTGTATTTTTTGCGGTTTCTAGAGAACTGTCTCTACTGAGCATATTCAGACTCCGTAAGCTTTACGCATGAAAAGGTCAGATATATGGCGGTACTCGTCGCCATAGACCATAAAGAAAAGACATGCTGTTTTGTATGCCGCTTTATCGATTAACATTTACTTACCCATTTAAAAGTTGGTTAACGTGGTTGAGTAAATCGCTGTTGCATTCCCGCTATTTTTTTCATCAGGCCTGCATGTAGTAGTGGGTGAATCTCATCACATGTGGGCTTCCAGTCCTTAGCCTGTTGCATCTTGGCTGTGTGCCAGGCTAAGTGGGCTTCCTGTGTGGTGTTGAAAAGCCCAAGGTGTGAAATCTTTCCGTTTACGTTGATTCGTGCCCGAAACTTACCGGACTGTTTATGCCAGATAACACCCTGTGGGTATTTCCCTCGTAAACGGGCGCGATCACCTGTAAATAAGTTAAGTGCTGGGGGAACAAATACGCAGTATTCAGGACCATATATCTTGTTACCAGGGTGTAGCAGGTCCTTATCTAGCACATATCCATCGCGATAATTTTCTTTCCAGAACGCCAGAAAGTTTGAGAATCGCAGCCACTCTTCGGCAACAGTACATCCGGCGTAACTGTGCTCTAACTGTTCTGTGTGCGGTTTGTAGCAGCGAGATAACATGCCGCTCCAACGACGGTGAGCGCTGTGGTGGCACATTATTCCGTCGATGATAATAGTGCTGGGGAATTCTACGTCATAATGACCAACACCATACTCCAGGCTTTTTAAATGCCTACGCCGCGAAACTTTTGATTCAAGAAGACTATCTATTTCAGATTGGTTCATTTCAATCTCCTCTGAAATTTGGTTGCACGTATCCCCACCAGGGATGGTGTGATTTAAACTACCTATTAATTAATTTAATTTTATTTCGATGCTTTTCAGTAATTCATGTACCTTAATGGTATTATCGAAAATAAGTGATGCCATTAGGCAATCAGCGTCATCACTGTCTTTTCCTGAAAAATATGATTCGTTATATACGTGAGCCAGTTCCCTGAGTTTTGCAGCGCTGACTGTGGCATAAAAAATATCATCGGCAATATCATCTCTATTCCCGATGGGGGGGGTAACTGTCTTTGCATTATTTGCTAACTCTTCGATGTATGCGTAAGCTGTTTCACGGGTTTTATCGAAAGAGCGAATGAGGCAGGCTAAGCCGCAATCAGTTTCCTCGTTCATTTCTTCGGTGTTTTTATAAATCATTTCCAGAAGAGTATTGCCTTCGGAAATCTGAGCGACGATATCATGAAGCATGTCTAATGGAGTTTTCATTTATTTATTCTCCGGCCAATCATAACCAAGTTCATGGTTTAGAACAGAAAGATTATCCCTTAACTGATTGATACAAATTTTAATGAGTGCCGCTGGTTTATATGCAACATCTGGATCTGATTCTGCGTACTCAAGCGCATTGATTACACGATCAATATCCATCGCAATTTTGTGGACAGTTCCGTTCTCGGAAAGCATTTGCTCTACATTCATTTCATAGGCTCCGTTGTCTGCTGATGAAGTGAATTTAGCAAAATGGTAAAAGCCATGCAAATGATAAATGCTAAATTATTTACTTTTTCTTTTATGTATTTGATAAATAATATAATTATTTTAATATTATTCTTCGGTGGGCATAAAAAAACCGACCATCAGGTCGGTTGGAGGGGGATAAAGATGGGGTTTACAGGGCGGGCATTTCATCATTGTCAACATAACGCGTATGCTTAACAATAGCTGAAACAAAATGCATTTTCTCGATGCTATCAGGACTTAAGGTGATGGGCCTGTGATCACTGTTTACACTTGAGAATTGATAATCGCCATCGCGAGTTTTGCTCATGATTTTTATCATGTTATGCCCATCTTTTGTTCGCACAAAAACCTCATCACCTGTATGAACTTGGGTGTTTGGCTCTATGACGACATATTCTCCAGACTGTATGCGTGGCCACATGCTGTCTCCCTTCACTTTCAGCCCATAGGCATCCCTATCCGCGCTGTATATTTGTAGCCATCCAGCGTGGATCTCTAGCATATCGATCATTCCGTCAATCCCAAGAATCGCTTCCCCTACAACTGGTACAGCTCCCGGACGGACTGATCCGACATACTCCAACTCGCTTTTAATACTGTCAGGAGCATTGTGTGGACTATCCAGCCACCCAAACGGACGATCCAAGGCCTGTTCAATCTTTCTGGCCATTTTGTCGCCTATGTTTCGATGGCTATTGCCCCCAAGCAACTGGCTCAACTGGGCAGGGCTTATCCCGCACAATTCTGCGAAAGCTGCTTTTGTCGTATGTCTGTCGCGCTTCAGGAACTCAACAATGAGCTGCTCAAGGTTTGATTTGCGTATGCTTTTTATGTCCATGTCAAAATAATCTCATTATTTAGCAATGTGGTAAATACACAAACTGCTAAATGATTATTGCATTTAATTTAGCAAAAAGCTAAAGTTGATTCATTGCAACAGGAGACCGTAATGAACAACCAATTACTTGCTTGGCGTAAGTGCTCAACAAAAGAGCAGTGGGCAGATCTTGCTAAAAAATCAGGCACATCTCCGGGATACCTGAATCTCATTGCTTATGGTCATCGCAATGCTTCCCCCAGACTGGCATTGGCGATCGAGAGCGCATCAAAGTCATTCGTGAATAAGCCAGTTATTACAAAAGAACAGTTGGTTTTCAAGAGCGGTTCTGAGGTGTGACATGTCACGGCATGCAGGAGGAATCATGAATCACTCTGACTTCGTACGTAAATATTCATTCGATAACCCACTTCAGCGGTTGGTCATGCTTCGCATTTTGATGGGCGGATCTATGGATGGAGAAGGGGAGCGAGTAATCGATCATCAGGTACTGTACGAATTCTGTTGCTGTTCAAAGCAGGCAATGTTTAAGGCGATCAAGGCCCTTGAACGTGCAGGTTTCCTGAAAGTGAGAAAAATTGGTGCTCTCGATACCGGGCTTGCAGTTCGTGTTGAGCCAGCTCGCGGCTACACAATCACGCCAGTTCAGGAGTTTTTATGAGTAGCAAAATTCTCGGTAACGTCTGGGACGCGTGCGCCGCGCATGACATTAAGGGAGCCAAACTTGTGATTATGGCACGCCTGGCTGACTACTCGAATGATGATGGTGTCTGCTATCCGAGTGTTGAAACTATTTGCCGCCAGCTGGGGCTCGGGGAAAGCACGGTCAGGACCGCCATTGCAGAACTGGAGTCTTCCGGTTGGCTGCGTCGTGAATCACGCCGTAAAGGTAATCGCAATACGTCCAATCTTTATCATTTGAATGCCGAGCGTCTCGAGGCTCTGGCACGCATTGAGAAGGATAAAGTGGCAGTGCTGAAACAGCAGCGCAGGACTAACGGTTTTCACCCGTCAGATTCTGACCCTTCAAAATCTGAACCGTCAGATTCTGTATGTTCAAACGGTTTTCACCCGTCAGATTCTGACAAAAATGGCATTTTCACCCGTCAGAATCTGACCCCAGATCCACAAGTAAATTCAAAACATGATCCACAAGTAAATTCAAAACAAGAATCACAAGATATTCGCGTGTTTAGCAAAGCCTATTCTGAAAAACGCTCTTCCAAAGAGAACTATTCCAACGACTTCGAGCAGGCCTGGCAGGCATACCCTAAACGTGCTGGCGGTAATTCTAAAGCTGCTGCCTGGAAAGCCTGGAAAGCTCGAATCAAAGACGGTGTTACCACTGTGGCAATGCTGGATGGCGTAAATCGCTATGCGGCATATGTCCGCGCAACCGGTAGCGCCGGAACGCAGTACGTGAAACAGGCGGCGACCTTCTTTGGACCCGATCGGCATTTCGAAGAGCCATGGCAGGCGCCATCTGGTGCGGTAAGCGGTAGGCCTGGTGGACTGCCGGTTTCGGGGTTTAGTGAACAAGACTATGGCCAATCAGACTGCAACTGGTAAGCAGGAGAAATCACAATGCTGAGTATCAAACAACGTGAAGAAAGGGAAGCTCTGGTGGCAAAGCGCGAAGGGCTTCGTGAAGAGCTGGCGTTTGCTGTGGAACACAAAAAACCGTGGCAGTGGGGAAGCTGGGAGTCAGGGAACGTCCACGCCGCCGCCTGTGAAAAACATGGTGATTATCAGCGTATTTCCCTCACTGGAAAAGCCTATCGAGGCGTTGAAAATGTTAAGCACTCCCAATGCCCGGAGTGTGTGAAAGCGGAACTTGCTGGCATTGAATCCAGTCTGCGTACATTGCGAGTAGCCGACCTGATAGACAATGCCGGGATCGCACGACGGTTCGAAGCATGTGAATTCGATAACTACCAGGCCATAAATCAGGATGCCGCCAGAAATCTCGCGGCTTGTCAGCGTTATGCCACCAGCTGGCCTGAACGCCTTAAAGCTGGAACTGGGCTCGTTATGACAGGAAATTGTGGTACCGGCAAAAATCACCTGGCAGTTGCTATGGCAAAGAGCATCATCCGGGATCACCTTGCGAATGTGGAAATCACCGATGTCATGCGCCTCACCCGAGCGGTAAAAAGCACATGGCGCCACAATGCCGAAATGACCGAGGAAGACGTCATTGAGCGCTTTGCTTCACTGGATCTGCTGATTATCGACGAAGTTGGCGTTCAGTTCGGCAGCCCGACTGAAATGACCATCCTGCAGGAAATCATCAATGCCCGGTACGAAAGCATTTTGCCAACAATCCTGATCAGCAATCTTACATTCGACCAGTTGAAAGAAACGATTGGCGAGAGAATTGTGGATCGGGTTACCGATGGTGGCCGCAACCGTCTGGCATTTGGCTGGGGAAGTTTCCGTGCCATCGCGTCAGGAGTTGTAGCATGACTCCTGTCTGGAAAAATGAAGATCTGGAAGGTGCGGTGATCGGCGCAATTTTTCTGCGTGGAGCCGACCCTGAGGTACTGGATATTCTTTCCAGGGTGCCAGCCACCGCGTTCTCGGTACCGCAGTATCGGGAAATCTATACTGGGATCTGCCGTCAGGCGCGTGGAGCTGGCGTTATTGACCCTGTACTGCTCTGCGAAAACATGCCAAAGCACAGCGCAATCATTATGGACTCGAGCCGTATCGCATGGGCCAAGTCGGCGCTTGTGTCCTACGTTGCCACGCTGGAGCGTAATGCAGCTGTTCGTGATGCCGAAGCTGTGATTGAAAGGGCGCTGGCTGATCTCCGGAGTGCTCACAATGGTGATGCGGCTTTATCGGCATTCAGGGCTGCACAGAACAGCATTGCCGCAATTTCTCTCGAAGAAAAGACCGTTCAGCCAGTTCATATCGACGACATTCTTCCTGCTGTAGTGGATCGGGTAGATGCACGCAACCGCGGCCTCGAAGAAGCCAGAAGCCTCATGACGGGTATTGAAGAGCTTGATGCAAAGACTGGAGGAATCGAACCAACAGACCTGGTGTTTATCGCTGCGCGGCCGTCGATGGGTAAAACTGAATTGGCGCTGGATATCATCGACAAAGTTTCTGAGCAGGGCCGCGGTGTGCTGTTCTTCAGCATGGAAATGCCAAATATCCAGATCGGTGAGCGAATGGTATCTGCTGCCGGCGGCATGTCTGTTTCACGCCTGAAAAAGGCTGCTGATTTTGAGGATGAGGACTGGGCCAGGCTGACAAACGGTGTAGAACGGCTGACTGGTCGTAGCATCTGGATGGTTGATTCTACCGATCTGACAGTAGATCAGATTCAACAGATAGCTACCCGCCTGCAGCTGGCTCATCCAGAAATAGCGCTGGTGGTGGTGGATTATCTGGCACTCATAAAAATCGAAAGCACTGCACGATATGACCTTGCCGTCGGCGAGGTGTCAAAAGGACTTAAGCGCCTGGCTAAATCTAATAAAACGCCGGTCCTTGCCCTGAGCCAGCTTTCTCGTGGCGTTGAGTCGCGCCCCAATAAACGGCCGATGAACTCAGACCTCAAAAACTCGGGTGAGATTGAGGCAGACGCAGACCTGATCATGATGCTTTACCGCGACGAAGTTTATAACCCTGAGTCGACAGCGAAGGGGATAGCGGAAATTAACGTGACCAAACAGCGCAACGGTGAACTAGGCACGATTTACCGTCGATTCTATAACGGGCACTTCCTGCCAATTGACCAGGAGTTAGCAAAGCAGCGTTCTGCGCCACAGCAGAAAGCCCAGGCCAGACGTTATTCAAAAGAAAGGCATTCCAGCAATGCAGACTATTAAAAACATCAAAGCAACGAGGGCAACCTTATGAAACTGGAAGCATCACTCAAACATTTTAGCCCTCAGGGGATGCACATCAGCGACGACGTGAAGGGAACCTCTCCTGATCGTCTCACCGGCACCGATGTTATGGCGGCGATTGGCACCACCAGCAGCCGTGCGCGCTTCGGCCTGGCGGCGTTCTTCGGTAAAGCGGGAATCAGCAAAACGGATGAACAGCTCGCAGTTCAGGCACTGGCGCGATATGCGATGGATGTCGCACCGAAGAATGTTCGCAAAGCAGCTGGTGGCCAGTTCGGATGGTGTATGCAGATGTTGGCACAATTTGCCTTTGCTGATTACTCACGTTCAGCGGCTACCAGCGTGACGTGTCACAGTTGCAGTGGTACCGGACGAACAACTCGCGAGCAGATTACCCGCAAGGTTTCGTACCCATGGGGTAAAGCTCCATGCTGGGCCTGCCGCTCTCGTGCTGTTCGACCGTCTGACTGGGAGCAGTGGACAGAGGTAACAGAGGTTGTACCGGCGGTCTGTGATGCTTGCGAAGGCAAGGGAACGATCAGCGCCCGTTGTCGTTGCGGCGGTAAAGGCGAGGTTCTAGACCGCAAGGCCACAAGCGAGCGCGGCGCTCCGGTGTTTAAAACCTGCGAGCGCTGCAGCGGAAATGGATTTTCTGCAATCTCCTCGGCGACGGTACACCGTGCCATTCTGAAGCGTCTCCCGGACCTCCATCAATCATCATGGTCACGCAACTGGAAACCCTTCTATGAAATGCTGGTGGACACTCTGCGTCAGGGGGAGCGTCACGCAGCAGTGGAATTTGAGAAGGCGACAACTTATTAATATGATCGGAGAAAATGGCGACACTTTTTTGCACGTTAGTGTTGACTTTGCATAAAACTGTCCTGTATGCTTCTGATTATGGAGTATAACGCCTGTAGATAATTCACTCCGAAAAGCCCGCCATGTTGCGGGTTTTTTTTTCAGGGTCAGAAGCACAGAGGTTGTGCGTTCGGCTGTTAACCGAATGGTCGAAGGTTCGAATCCTTCCTGTCCCGCCAAATTCGCCGGTCTAGTTCAGTGGCAGAACGGCAGCCTTGTAAGCTGCGCGTCAGAGGTTCGATTCCTTTGCCCGGCACCAGAACCCACTACCTGGGACCCTTCGGCCAGAGAGCCTACATTGCCTTACCCCCATATTGCCCGCCTGTCGCGGGCTTTTTTATTTCAGCGCACCGCAATGCGCCTCTAACCACGTCGAACCACACCCTTTGAAATGAGCCTTTGAGGAAGTCAGTTAGTGCTGGCGAGCCTCGACGGGCTGATTTCCATTGCGGCAAAGGTTCATTTCAAAGAAAGGTAAACGCAACCATGAAATCAAATGAAAGTCTTATTTTCGGAGTTGGAAAGTTAGATGTGCATCCTGTTTTTGTGGATGGGAAGAAAATAAGAGCATATAGAGTTTGGCATGGGATGCTTAAGAGATGTTATGGGGAGGGGGTCTGTTACAGGCCTAGCTATGAAGGATGTGTTGTTGATGAAGAGTGGCATCTTTTTAGCGAATTTAAAAAGTTTTACGACGCGAAATACATTCCTGGGTGTGAGCTTGATAAGGATCTCCTTTTCCCCGGTAACAAAGTTTATTCCAGTAAAACATGCATCTTTATCCCGCAGGCGCTCAATAGCTTTGTTACCTCAAGGGGTGCTCGGAGGGGTGATTATCCCATTGGCGTTTGCCTAAAAAAAGGCTCAACAAAATTTCAGGCCGATATAAAGGTTAATGGTAAGAACAAGCATTTAGGTATGTTCGAAGACCCATACCTTGCCCATCTCGCTTGGTTCAATGAAAAAATGAGTCTTGCGCATGGCTATAAGAGTCTCTGCGATCAGTTGCATCCACAGCTCCACAGAGGGCTTATCAAGAAGATCGAGTCTCTCAAAGTGAGCCAACCACGCTGCCAAAATTAAAATATGCCTCTTTGAGGTAAATATTAAGGTCCCGGGAACCATCCTCGACATGCCTACTTGTTAAATCGTCCCGAGGGCCTGACCCTTTTCAAACAAACACAGCACCCGCTAACTACGCGAGGTGAGAGCATGTATCGCATGGAAAAAATAACCACTGGTGCTGCCTATGGCGCTTCAGCCGGGAGCATCCTAAACGGCATGCTGAATGCCTACAGCCCCGAGCAGTGGAACGCTATCGGCGTGCTGGTGGGTATCATCATTGCCGTACTGACGTATCTGACAAATCTCTATTTCAAGATCCGCGAAGACAACCGACGCAGCAGGAGCCGAGATGAACCCAACGTTGAGGAATAAGCTGGTGGGTGCCATCGTTGGCGGATCCGGAGCAATCACCCTTGCTGCAGTAATGCTGGGCAATGCGGATGGGCTGGAAGGGCGGCGTTATTACGCCTATCAGGATGTGGTCGGCGTCTGGACTGTTTGCGATGGGCACACCGGTGCCGACATTCGCCGCGGTCACCGCTACACCGACAAAGAGTGCGACAACCTGCTGAAGGCAGATCTGCGAAAGGTGGCAAATGCTATCGACCCGCTGATCAAGGTTCGTATCCCTGAGCCTACCCGTGCAGCGCTTTACTCCTTTACCTACAACGTTGGCTCTGGTGCTTTTGCCAGCTCGACGCTGCTGAAGAAGCTGAACTCCGGAGACGTGCCGGGGGCATGCAAAGAACTGCGACGCTGGACGTATGCCGGTGGCAAGCAGTGGAAGGGGCTGATCACCCGGCGCGAGATTGAGCGTGAAGTCTGCGAGTGGGGCCAGAAATGAGCCGATTAACCGCAATCATCTGCGCTGTCGTTATCTGCCTGCTGGTTTCCATGGCCTGGGCGATTAACCACTACCGCGACAACGCCATCACCTACAAAGACCAGCGCGATAAGGCGACGGTCAGGGCCGACACATCAGAGGCGATCACCAATAACGTGATCACCACGATGAACCTCATTCGCGATATCTCACAGGCTACCCAGAATGCAAAGAACGAACTGGCCAAAAAAGGCGAAACGCGCATTGTCTACATCAGGCAGGCGCTTGAAGGCGATCCGTGCGCTAACCAGCTTGTTCCTTCTGCCGCTGCTGACAGCCTGCGGGAATACGCAGACAGTTTACGTTCCGGCCCCGTTGGTGCCGATAAGCGCTGACCTGACTGCAGACACGCCGATCCCCGGAATGGTGGTTCCGTTCACATGGCAGGCAAGTCTAGAGTTGAACGCTCAGCTCTATACGGCGCTAGGGCAGTGCAATCTTGATAAGTCAGCAATCAGGAAAATCGAATCATCAAGAGCCTCGCAATAGCGGGGCTTTTTTATGCGCATCGCACGCGCACATCAAAGAAAGTCTTTCAGCTGTGAGCCTGGGCAAACCGTTAACTTTCGGCGGATTTGCCGTGCGACAGGCTCACGTCTAAAAGGAAATGAGAAATGAATAAAGATATGGTGCTCATATTACGTGACGATGGCCATGAGCTTCAAACGGCCGAGTATACAGCCCGCTACGATCGTAATGGGAAAAGAACGATTGCCATGGGGCTTTATGAAAAGAGTCCATTCAGTTTCCGCGTTGAACGATTAACAGAGGATAAATCCACGGGATTGGCTATTGGCGTCAAAGAAGGCGAGGTCTTTATCAAGGATGCCTTTATTGGCAGTGGCATTGTATCTGCGAACTATAACGTGAAGTTGAATATCAACAACGTTGGCAAATTACACGAAGCTGGCATGACCCTCGGTGTTGAAGATGGCCAGAGCAACGTTGAGTTTATGGCTGATCGCTATACGGTGCATGAAGCCGCTTCATCCATCATCGAGAACGCCGTCGCAACAAGCGCGAAGACGAAGATTAGGCTTGGCGATGAAATGACGCAGGCCATCATTGATGCTGTACGTGAAAGCGATTTGTTCGCAGCCCTCCAGGCAAAGATTGATGCGCAAACAGCTTCAGTAGTTGGCTTGCAACAGGCGATGCACGAAGCGGTGAACGACGCTCTTCGCAATGCGCTCAAGCCAGGCGGCATCCTCTGGAATACACGGTCGAGTGGACTCTGAGGGAGGATGTATGCGTATCACTGTATTGGATGACGATCCGGGGCGGAAAATTAATCTCGCTCGGGAACGATATAAAGTCTATATCGATGGCGTTGAAGTTGCGCACATACTCACTGCTGATGACGAAAAAGGCGAGGTAATTGCCGCCGTAACCGATGAGCGCGGATACATTACGGCAGAGAACGGCGAAGTAAAGCGGCAATCTTTTTACGGGCGAGTAATTATCCAACGCCAATAAACCCCGATGGAGAAATTATGCAGGTCACTATTGATGGTGTCCCGTTTGTGCCTGCCTGCGCTACAGCGTCACGGATTGGCCTTGCAATTACTACCCACAACCGGCCAGACGTTTTAAAGCGCGCCATTGAGCAGCACACCAAACATCTTCCCATCGGTGCGCTGGTGGTGGTTATCGACGATGGCTCTAAACCTGCCGCAGTAGTGCCTGATGGCGTGCAGCTGCTTCGCCATGAAACATCACTCGGCATTGTTGCTTCGAAGAACGCCAGCCTGTCAGCCATGATGGATGCCGGGTGCGAGCATCTTTTTGTGTGGGATGATGATGCCTGGCCTATCGCTGATAACTGGCACCTCCCTTACATCGAATCACCCGAGCCACACCTGGCTTACCAGTTCCTCGATCTTGCTGGCCAGAATAAGCTCAATGACCTTTCGGTGCTTTACCGTGACGATCAGCATGTGGCGTACACCGGGCAGCGCGGAGTGATGCTCTATTACCACCGTAGCGCCATCGAGAAGGTGGGTGGATTCGATCCGGTTTATGGTCGCGGCATGTACGAACACAGTGACCTCGCGCTACGTATCCATAACGCTGGCCTGACGACGTGGGCTTACGGTGATGTGGTCGGTTCAGAAAAGCTGATTCATTCTCTCGATGAGCATGAAGCCGTAGAGCGTTCGGTACCGCGTCCCGATCGACAGGCGCTGGTGGAACGTAACGTTAAAATCCACAACGAACGGCGTGATGCCGGGTTTACCGGTTACGTTGAATACCGCAAGCGGCGCGACGTGGTTATCACTACGCTACTGACCAGCCAGCCCGACCCGCAGCGCGGCAAGAAAATGGTGGCTTCGCCTGACATGCTGAGCAAATGGGCGGCCTCGCTTCAGAATTGTGGTCGTATCGCGCTGGTGGATGAACTGCAGACAGCCCCGGCAGACGTTGAGCTGTACCGCGTGCCTGACGTGAAGATGAATGTTTACTTTCGGCGCTGGCTTCACATCTGGCAGCATCTACGCGATCACCCAGAATACCGGTTCGTCTGGTGTACCGATGGTACTGATGTCGAAATGCTGCGCGCGCCATGGGATGAAATGCAGCCCGGGAATGTTTACGTCGGTTCTGAACCGAAGACGTACTCCGACACTTGGGCAAAGCAGAATCATCCGGAGCGTATCTATCAGGATTTCATTGAAGCGCACAGAAATCATGTGATGCTTAACGCTGGCCTGCTGGGCGGTACCCGCGCTGATGTAATGGCGTTTGCTCACGGCATCATCCGTCTTTACTACCGGATCGAGAGTTATCGTTTCTGGAAGAAAGAACAGGCTGGCGCCGCGGTGGGTGACATGCTGGCGTTCGGTATTGTCGCTCATTCATTCGCAGGAAAGGTTATTACCGGACCTCATGTGCATACTGTTTTCAAAACTGATGGGATCGGTAAGGAGGCCGCATGGTGGAAACACAAATGAAAGGCATTTTGATAGAAAGCGATCCGAGATTAATGAACGGTCTGGATGCAGTTGATACGAATTGCATTGCAAAACTGAGACGCATCCAGACTGTTAAGTTTTGGAAGGAAAAAAAATCTGAAACCAGCAACGTTAATCTTTTTCCGGGAGAGTTTGTGCATGCCGAGCATGAAAAATAAGTGTTTTCATAGCTTGTCTTCCCTCTCGTAGGTTCATTGTTTTCAATGATGGCTTTAGGAGATCGTTAACCTCAGACAAAGCATTAGTAAATCCTGACCGGGTAGGAATGGAGGTTTGAACAGATACGTCATTCAATACAAGAGTGGCCATTGCTTCCATAACATTTATGTTGAGTAATGACGAAACATCTTGAGCCGTTAATGGTTGAAAAATGAAATTATGACCATCTGTTTTGATTAACACCTTCGATTTATCAGGACGCATTTCTTCATTCACAAAAGGCATTATTCGCCACCCACAGTACCAATTACGACAAACGCCAGGTCTGGAGTTGTAGATTGCGCAGCCTTTCACTGAAGATAGGTGGGGGCACGGTACATCTGCTTTTTTCGTTAGCTCAGGTTCTTCAATACGAAGAGAAATGCAACACACTGAGCATTCACTACAGGTTCGTTCAGGGATTAAGTGTTTATCAAGTGACATGACCACCTCGTAATTCACTTTAAAAATTGTAGTTAGCCTAAATTTCTAGGCGTGATAACACCATACAATATCTGTGGTCATGAAAAAATTACACCCTGATATTCTGACAGTAGCCGCCATCGTGCGGCTTTTTTATTGGAGATTCGCTGGTGGCTGAAGAGATTAAGTTTGTGGTGGTCGGCCATCACTCTCGCACAGGACAAGCACAACGTCTTGCTGCGCTGCTGGATGCTCATCTGCTGATTGATGACGGTAACCACGGTGCGAACTGGAATCATCGCCGCGCGCTTGAATGGGCTGCTGAGCAACATTGCCGGGTAGTCGTGCTGGAAGACGACGCGCTGCCGGTACATGGATTTACCGAAAAGGTAACTGGCTGGCTGGTGCGCTTCCCTGACGACATGCTGAGCTTTTATCTCGGTACCGGCAGACCTCCACAGTATCAGAAAGAGATAGCCGGAATGTTGGTGGATGCGGATCGCGTTTGTGGTGACCACATCGTATTGAGCAAGCTGATTCACGGCGTATGTTACAGCCCTCCTCAGGGCAGGATGGCGCACATGCTTAATGCGTGGAATAAAACGCTGGCAGCTGATTACGCTGTCGGTGAGGCGTTCGGTGGCCGGGTGATTTATCCGTGTTACTCACTGGTGGATCATGCTGACCTGCCGACAGTTGAACGTCACCCCGACAACGAGCCGAGGACAGAACGCCGCCGCGCGTGGAGACTTGCGTAAGCTATTGTTTATCCCATCCTTCCTCACTTTGAGCACTGCTGCGCATGGAGACCGCCATGAACAAAGAGCCCCGCGTATATGGCAGCCGATGGGATAAGGCCCGTCTGCGCTTCCTGCAGCAGCACCCACTATGTGTGATGTGCGAGCAGCAGGGACGCATTACCCCGGCAACGGTGGTTGACCATATCGAGCCCCACAAACTCAAAGATGCGCTTAAGTCAGGTAACCCGCTGGCCATATCGAAAGCACAGACCCTGTTCTGGAGTAAAGAGAACTGGCAGCCACTGTGCAAAGCGCATCATGATTCAACGAAACAGAGAATGGAGAAGAGCGGCGCGGTAATAGGCTGTGATGCCAATGGCTACCCGCTCGATCCTGCGTCTCACTGGAGCACGTAATGAAAGACCTCAGCATTGAATACCGCAATGGAAAATTCGTTCGTCTGGTGATTGATGGCGTGGAGATGAAGGACGTGACATCCATTAAGTTCTCGCACGCTGTAGGCCAGGAGGTGCCGACGGTGACCGTCTCAGGGCATGTTGTCTCCGGGTGTGGGAAAGGCACTCAGAAACTCGAACAGGTAGACAAACATTCGGCATAGCACGGCGGCGGCAAGTCGATTACCTATCATGTGAAATCATTTCAAATGCAACGATATCAAATGAGAATGAATCGCATCAGGGCAGGGGGGGGGATCAAATCTTCAAAACCTTTGCCCCAAATGACCGCCGCCAAAGTTTGATTTTAACGCTAACCCGATTTTTTTAGTTTTAAGGTGTTGACATATGGCAGATAAACGAACCCGTTCCGACAGTTCGGCGGCAGCGGTTCAGGCCATGAAAAATGCAGCAGTGGACACCATCGATCCTCCGTCCCATGCAGGTTTGGAAAAAAAAGCCGAACCATTCTGGCATGACAATATCAGATCGAAAGCTCTGGACAGCTGGACGCCAGCCGACCTTCTGGCCGCTGCAGAACTGGCAAATAACCAGCTCTATCTCACCGTTTTACGCAGAGATTTGCGTAAAGAAGAACGCGTGCGCGGCGAAGCGAGAAATGAGGCGCTGATTAAAAACCTCCGCAAACAAATTCCTGATTTGCAGCGAACTATCCTGGCTCAGCGCCGTGACCTGCAGATCCATTCCCACGCAACCAACGGTGAAAGCCGCGACCAGAAGAAACGCAATCAGAATGATCGTGATGCACGAAATACCAAAACCGAGCATCAGGACCAGGACGACAACCTGATCGCCTTTCCCAAGCACGGATAAAAGACTATGACGCGAGGTGAGCGTGTAATAGCGTTCATTGAGCGCTTTTGCATCGTGCCGGAAGGCAAGCTTATCGGCCAGCCTATGCGGTTGGACCCCTTTCAGAAAGATTTCATCCTGGCGGTTTACGACAATCCAGCCGGAACGGATATGGCGATCCTCAGCATCGCCCGAAAAAACGGTAAAACAGGCTTAATCGCTGGAATCCTTCTGGCTCACCTGGTGGGGCCTGAAGCGGTCCAGAACACGCAGATTGTCAGCGGTGCACTTAGCCGGGAACAGGCGGCCATCGTTTTTAACCTCGCGGTGAAGATGGTCAACCTGAACCCTAAGCTGCAGGAGATTGTGCACATTACGCCAAGCGGCAAAAAGCTGATCGGCCTGCCGTGTAACGTCGAATACAAGGCTTTATCCGCAGAAGGAAAGACGACGCACGGCCTTTCCCCCATTCTGGCCATTCTCGATGAAACCGGGCAGGTTAGGGGGCCGCAGGATGATTTTATCGATGCAATAACTACCGCGCAGGGGGCGCATGAAAACCCGCTGCTGATAGTTATCAGTACGCAGGCAGCAAACGATGCTGACCTGCTGAGCATCTGGATTGATGATGCGGTCAAATCGAAAGATCCGCACATCGTGTGCCACGTTTATGAAGCGCCAAAAGACGCCGATATCAGTAAACGCGAGTCCTGGCTGGCTGCGAACCCGGCGCTGGGAACATTCAGGTCAGAAAAAGACATGGCGCGCCAGGCCGAGAAAGCAGGCCGAATGCCAAGCTTCGAAAACACCTTCCGAAATCTCAACCTCAATCAGCGCGTTTCTACCGTATCGCCGTTTATCTCCCGCAGCGTGTGGGAGCTTTGCGGAGAGATGCCGATTAACACCCCGAGGAAGTGGTACGCGGGGCTGGATCTGTCAGCCAGGAACGACTTAACGGCGCTGGTTATCGCTGGTGAAGCAGATGATGGTGTCTGGGATATTTTCCCCTTCTTCTGGACACCGCAAAAGACTCTTGAAGAGCGAACCAAAACGGACCGCGCACCCTATGACGTTTGGGTGAGAGAGGGGCTGCTGCGCACCACGCCAGGCGCTTCAGTGGATTACTCATTCGTCGTTGCGGATATCGCTGAAATTATCGGTGATTTCGACCTTACCTCGATGGCTTTTGACCGCTGGCGCATTGACCAGTTCAGGAAGGATGCCGATGCCATTGGGCTGAGCCTCCCGCTGGTCGAGTTCGGACAGGGTTTTAAGGATATGGGGCCAGCTGTAGACACGCTGGAGTCTCTGATGCTTAACGGGCGGGTGAGGCATGGCATGCACCCCGTATTAACGATGTGTGCTGTGAATGCGGTGGTGGTGAAAGATGCTGCTGGCAACCGCAAGCTCGATAAGTCCAAAGCAACAGGCCGTATTGATGGCATGGTCGCAATGACAATGTCCGTTGGTGCTGCTAATGGGGAAGTTACCGAACAGGGTGGTGACTTCGATGACTTCATTTTCCGACCGCTGAGCATGTGATGGAAGAACCTAAATACACGATTGACCTGCGCACCAATAACGGCTGGTGGGCAAGGCTGCAGTCCTGGTTTGTCGGCGGGCGTTTAGTCACCCCAAATCAGGGCTCACAGACGGGGCCTGTTTCGGCCCACGGACACCTGGGCGATTCATCCATTAACGATGAACGGATACTGCAAATTTCGACGGTTTGGCGCTGCGTGAGCCTGATTTCAACGCTCACGGCATGCTTACCGCTTGATGTCTTCGAAACAGACCAGAATGACAACCGTAAAAAAGTGGATTTGAGCAATCCGCTGGCGCGACTGCTGCGCTACTCGCCGAATCAGTACATGACCGCCCAGGAATTCAGGGAGGCCATGACGATGCAGCTCTGTTTCTTCGGTAACGCGTATGCACTGATTGATCGCAACAGCGCGGGTGACGTGATCAGCCTTCTCCCGCTTCAGTCAGCCAGTATGGATGTGAAACTTGTCGGAAAAAAAGTGGTTTATCGCTATCAGCGCGACAGCGAATACGCCGACTTTTCGCAGAGAGAGATTTTTCACCTTAAAGGCTTCGGCTTTACCGGGCTGGTCGGCCTGTCCCCCATTGCTTTTGCCTGTAAATCGGCAGGTGTGGCAGTTGCGATGGAGGACCAGCAGCGAGATTTCTTTGCCAACGGCGCCAAGTCTCCGCAAATCCTCTCAACCGGCGAAAAAGTGCTAACTGAACAGCAGCGCTCGCAGGTCGAAGAGAACTTCAAAGAGATCGCCGGCGGTCCGGTTAAAAAACGCCTCTGGATACTGGAAGCGGGCTTTTCCACATCGGCAATTGGCGTAACGCCGCAGGATGCCGAAATGATGGCGTCCCGAAAATTTCAGGTAAGTGAACTGGCGCGATTCTTTGGCGTACCGCCTCACCTTGTCGGCGACGTCGAGAAATCAACGAGCTGGGGATCGGGCATCGAGCAGCAGAATCTCGGCTTCCTGCAGTACACCCTGCAGCCCTATATCTCCCGGTGGGAAAACAGCGTTCAGCGGTGGCTTATTCCTGCTAAGGATGTCGGCCGCATTCATGCTGAGCACAACCTCGACGGCCTGCGGAGGGGCGATTCGGCATCCCGCGCTGCCTTTATGAAGGAAATGGGAGAGGCGGGGCTACGCCCCATCAACGAGATGCGACGAACAGACAACCTCCCGCCATTGCCGGGTGGCGATGTGGCAATGCGCCAGTCGCAATACGTGCCGATCACCGATTTAGGAACCAACAAAGAGCCCCGTAATAACGGGGCTTAATTTTTATGGGGGCCGTAATGCCTGAGATCGTAAAAACGCTGTCCTTCGACGAGACAGAAATCAAATTCACCGGTGACGGTAAACAGGGGATTTTTGAAGGCTACGCCTCTGTTTTTAATAACACCGATTCCGATGGCGACATCATTCTGCCCGGGGCGTTTAAAAATGCACTGGCGAACCAGACCCGCAAAGTGGCGATGTTCTTCAACCACAAGACGTGGGAGCTGCCGGTTGGTAAATGGGACAGCCTGGCAGAAGACGAAAAAGGCCTGTATGTGCGCGGTCAACTTACCCCAGGGCACAGCGGCGCCGCCGACCTGAAAGCGGCAATGCAGCACGGTACGGTTGAAGGTATGTCGGTTGGCTTTTCCGTTGCGAAAGATGACTACACCATCATTCCAACAGGCCGCATTTTTAAGAATATCCAGGCTCTGCGCGAAATCAGCGTCTGCACTTTCCCCGCCAACGAACAGGCTGGCATCGCAGCCATGAAAAGTGTCGACGGCATTGAAACAATTCGTGATGTGGAGAACTGGCTGAGGGATTCAGTCGGGCTCACCAAATCACAGGCAGTTGGGCTAATAGCCCGGTTTAAGTCAGCGATTCGGAGCGAGTCCGAGGGCGACGGAAACGAAGTACAAATCAACGCTCTGCTTCAGAGCATTAAATCTTTCCCTTCTAATTTAGGTAATTAATTATGTCTGAACTCGCTCTCATTCAAAAAGCTATTGAAGAATCCCAGCAGAAAATGTCCCAGCTTTTCGATGCACAGAAAGCAGAAATCGAAAGCACGGGTAAGGTATCCAAACAGTTGCAGGCCGACCTGGTGAAGGTACAGGAAGAACTGACCAAATCCGGTACCCGCCTCTTCGATCTTGAACAGAAACTGGCATCCGGCGCTGAGAATCCGGGTGAGAAGAAATCCTTCTCTGAACGAGCTGCTGAAGAGCTCATTAAGTCATGGGACGGTAAACAGGGCACCTTCGATGCGAAGACGTTCAATAAGTCGCTCGGCAGTGACGCTGATTCTGCTGGCGCACTGATCCAGCCTATGCAGATCCCGGGAATTATCATGCCGGGCCTGCGCCGTCTGACCATCCGTTACCTGCTGGCTCAGGGCCGCATTTCCAGTAACGCTCTGGAATATGTGCGTGAAGAGGTGTTTACCAATAACGCCGATGTGGTGGCTGAGAAAGCGCTTAAGCCAGAATCGGATATCACATTCAGCAAGCAGACCGCGAACGTGAAGACTATCGCGCACTGGGTGCAGGCATCACGTCAGGTGATGGACGATGCGCCAATGCTGCAGTCATACGTCAACGGCCGTCTGATGTATGGCCTGGCGCTGAAGGAAGAAGGCCAACTGCTGAACGGCGACGGTACAGGGGATAACCTGGAAGGTCTGAACAAAGTGGCAACCGCCTACGACACCTCGCTGAATGCCACCGGCGACACCCGCGCTGACATTATCGCTCACGCTATTTACCAGGTGACCGAGTCTGAGTTTAGCGCTTCCGGTATCGTCCTGAACCCGCGCGACTGGCACAACATTGCGCTGCTGAAAGACAACGAAGGCCGCTATATCTTCGGTGGTCCTCAGGCGTTTACCAGCAACATCATGTGGGGTCTGCCAGTGGTTCCGACTAAGGCACAGGCCGCCGGTACCTTTACGGTGGGCGGTTTCGATATGGCCTCACAGGTGTGGGATCGCATGGATGCCACCGTGGAAGTCAGCCGTGAAGACCGCGATAACTTCGTGAAAAACATGCTGACCATCCTGTGTGAAGAACGCCTTGCGCTGGCGCACTATCGCCCGACGGCAATCATCAAGGGCACTTTCTCTTCTGGCTCATGATGGAGGAGGGCGGGGTAACCCGCCCTTTTAACGTATGGCGATAGATGTTTTGGATGTAATTAGCCTCCCCCTTTTCAAACAGCAGATTGAGTTTGAGGAGGATGACAGGGACGAGCTGATCACGCTGTACGCACAGGCAGCCTTTGACTACTGCTACCGGTGGTGTGATGAACCGGCATGGAAAGCGGCAACTGACATTCCTGCAGCAGTGAAGGGCGCCGTACTGCTGGTGTTTGCGGACATGTTCGAGCACAGGACCGCGCAGAGTGAAGTACAGCTTTATGAGAACGCCGCCGCAGAACGGATGATGTTCATCCATCGCAACTGGCGCGGTAAATCTGAACCTGAGGAGGGCTCCTGATGGAACCTGGACGATTCAGGCACCGGGTAAAAATTCTCACCTTCACGACTTCGCGCGATCCATCTGGTCAGCCGGTTGAATCGTGGACAGGTGGCAACCCGGTCCCGGCTGAGGTAAAGGGGATCAGCGGCAGAGAGCAGATGTCAGGCGGCGCGGAAACGGCGCAGGCAACCAATCGGGTCTGGATGCGCTTCAGGTCAGAGCTGAATGCCTCTTCTCGTCTGGAAGTCCTCAGCGGCCCGTATAAAGGTCAGGTGCTAAATATCATCGGTCCTCCTGTAGCAAATGCGACCGGCACTCGCCTGGAAATTCTTTGCAAAACGGGAGTTGAAAAATGATTGAGACGAGCCTCGATTTTTCCGGGCTGAATGACATTGCAAAGGATCTGGAGGCGCTTAGCCGTGCTGAAAACAACAAGGTTCTGCGTGATGCTACGCGCGCCGGTGCCGAAGTGCTTAAGGAAGAGGTGATCGCACGCGCACCAGTGCGCACCGGGAAACTGAAAAAAAACGTGGTGGTGGTGACCCAAAAAAGCCGCCGCCGCGGGGAGATTTCTTCCGGCGTCCATATTCGTGGCGTTAACCCTCGCACCGGCAACAGCGATAACACGATGAAGGCGAATAACCCGAGAAACGCCTTTTACTGGCGCTTTGTGGAGCTTGGCACTGCGAACATGCCTGCGCATCCTTTTGTGCGACCCGCTTACGATACGCGCGAGGAAGAGGCCGCCAGCGTCGCCATTGCTAGGATGAATCAGGCTATTGATGAGGTGTTGAGCAAGTGAATGAAGATGATATCTACGCTTTGCTTTCTCCCCTGGCAGAAGGGCGGGTATATCCCTACGTTGCGCCATTAGGTAGTGACGGGAAACCGTCTGTCTCTCCACCCTGGATTATCTTTTCCATCGTCGATGATGTTTCCGCTGACGTGCTGTGTGGCCAGGCAGAGAGCAGGGTTTCCATTCAGGTAGATGTGTATTCCACTACGATCACTGAATCACGCACCCTGAGAGATTTGGTGCTCTCTTCGCTTGAGCCGTTAACCCCTACAGAGGTGGTAAAAATCCCCGGGTACGAGCCAGATTATCGGCTCTACCGTGCCACCCTGGATTTTAAAGTTACCCCCTGACAATTAATTCACCCAACGAACCCGCCTGATGGCGGGTTTTCTTTTTCCAGGAGACAGCTATGTCTGCACTTTATGAAAAATCGCAGCTGACGAAGATCCTTATTTCCTCCCTGCCAGCCACCAAAGAAACGATGGATTCCGCAACCTTTCTCGATCTGAGTTGCACCATCAAAGAAATTCAGTTCACCGGTGGTCAGAAGCAGGATATCGACGTAACAACGCTTTGTTCGACCGAGCAGGAGAACATTAACGGCCTGCCTTCTCCGTCAGAAATCTCTCTGTCCGGCAACTTCTACAAGAATCCGGCGCAGGACGCCTTGCGTGATGCGTATGACAACGATACGACCTACGCTTTCCAGGTCATTTTCCCGTCTGGCAAAGGCTTTAAGTTCCTGGCTGAAATCCGCCAGCACACCTGGTCTTCCGGTACCAACGGCGTAGTGGCGGCAACGTTCTCCCTGCGCCTGAAAGGTAAGCCTGAAAGCATCGAGTCTGGCTCCTGAGAGGTCGCATGAAGAATATTAAAAATCTCGCCCTGGCTAAGATGTCGGGTTTCCGTCATAAGACGGTCGCCGTTCCTGAGTGGGAAGGCGTCAAAGTGGTTCTGCGTGAGCCGTCTGGTGAAGCCTGGCTGCGCTGGCAGGAAGTGGTGAAAGCGGGTGATGATGACGAAAATGTGTCGGTATCGGAAAAGGCACACCGTAATCTTTGCGCTGATGTGGTTCTGTTCATTGATGTTCTGTGTGATACCGATAAGCAGCCGGTATTCAGTGCTGAAGAAGAAGAGCAGGTGCGTGAAATTTACGGACCCATCCATTCACGCCTGCTCAAACAGGCGCTTGACCTGATCAACAACGCGGACGAAGCGCGGGAAAAGTCTCAACCCCCGGCGTAAAGTTTCTGATGTCGCTTGCGCTCCGGATGGGGCGCACGCTCTCAGAGCTTCGGCAGAATATGACGGCAAGCGAGCTTCTGATGTGGATTGAGTACGACAGGCAAAGTCCGGTTGGCGATATTCGTGGTGACATTCAGGCCGCCCAGCTCGTCTCTGCCATCTACGGCTCGCAGGGGGCAAAAGTACCGCTGGACGATGCGATCCTGCGCTGGGGTGGTGATGAGCAATCAGAACCGAAGGACCCGTTTGCAGGACTTGAGGCTGCACTTACAGCTGCAACTCAGTGACAAATGAACTACAAAATAATAGGATTATTTTTTTTAATGATTTGGTGAAGGCAATGAAAAAACTAGTCTTATTTGTATTATTTTTTGGTTTCAGTTGTGTTTCAAATGCAACTCAAACACTGGCTCCATTAGAACCAAATGAGTTGCAAAGCTATACGTCTACGATTTGCTCTGATCATGCAAATCCTGAATTGTGTAAAAAGGCTTTTTTTAAATTCATGGGCTATATAAAAACAAACGATGATTACTACTATTTCTGTCAAAAGCAAAAAGAGGCAGGGATGACGATTAATAAAGATTCATGCAATAAATCGGAAGCTCTGAGAGAATTTTTAGACAAGCCATGAGGTTTATATCACAACAAAAAGCCCGTTGATGGGCTTTTTTTTTCGCCTGGAGAAAATTGATGGCAACATTACGTGAGTTAATAATCAAAATTTCCGCTAACTCGCAGTCATTCCAGTCGGAAATTTCCCGCGCCTCACGCATGGGGCAGGATTATTACCGAACCATGCAAAATGGCGGTCGGCAGGCTGCCGCTGCCGCCCGAGAGAGCGAAAGGGCGTTATCTGATCTGACCGCTGGGTTTGCATCGGCAGGAAGAGCCGCTGCTGCTGCTACGGCCGCTTTTGCGACTGGTAAGCTCGTGCAGATTGCTGATGAGTGGAATTCAGTAAACGCCCGTCTTAAGCAGGCATCATCTTCAGCTGATGATTTTGCTGCCTCTCAGCGCCAGTTAATGGAAATCAGCCAAAGAACTGGCACCGCGTTTTCAGACAACGCAAACCTTTTTTCACGCGCAGCTGCTTCAATGCGTGAGTTTGGGTATAGCTCTGACGAAGTTCTGAAAATTACCGAAGCTGTTTCTACCGGCCTTAAACTTTCGGGGGCTAATACTCAGGAAGCGAGTTCTGTTATCACTCAATTCAGCCAGGCTCTGGCGCAGGGCGTTCTTCGCGGTGAAGAATTCAACGCCGTTAACGAAGCAGGTGATCGTGTTATCCGCGCACTTGCCGCCGGAATGGGCGTGGCCCGCAAAGACCTGAAGAGCATGGCTGACCAGGGGCAACTTACGATTGATAAGGTTGTTCCTGCATTAATGAGCCAGTTGGGCTCATTACAGGGTGAGTTTGCCAGCATGCCGCAAACAGTTTCCGGATCCCTGCAAAAAGTCACAAACTCGTTCATGGCATGGGTTGGAGGTGTCAACCAGGCTACAGGTGCTACCGATGCGCTATCTGGTGGCCTAGACGGAGTTGCCCAAACGCTTGATTCATTTACCTCTTCGGCAGTAAGTGGCGCACTAAGTGATGTTGCAGACAATATGTCCACGATCACAACAGTGGCGGGTGCACTTGTTGGCGTTGGGCTGGCAAGGTATCTCAGTGGAGTAGTAACAAGCGCCACGAGCGCAACCGGCGCGCTAATTTCTGCGGCTAAGTCAGAGGTTGCTCTTGCCGTTGCACAGGATAAGGCTGCACAGTCTGCCGTTGCCGCCTCAAGGGCGGAGGTTTATAGGGCTCAGCAAGCTGTACAGAGATCGCGTAGCGCAGATGTTCAGGCTGCGCAGCAAGAGAAAATTGCTGCGGCAGAAGCAAAAGTCACTGCAGCCCAGGCCAGGCTGACTACCGCTCTAGCCAGCGGTTCTGCTACAGAGAAAGTCAGGGCCAGAACTGCACTTGAGCGTGCACAGGCAGGGCTGGTGGCTGCAAAAAATTCTGACGCTCAAGCTGCTGCAGAAAGGCGTCTGTCCGCGACCCAGGCTTCCTTAAACCGGAACCTTGCAAACCGTGTTTCGGCTCAAAGCAATCTCAATAGCGTGACATCCGTCGGCACTCGGCTCATGAGTGGTGCACTTGGTCTCATCGGTGGAGTTCCTGGTTTAGTTATGTTGGGTGCTGGAGCCTGGTATGCGATGTATCAAAACCAGGAGCAGGCACGTCGCTCTGCCCAGGAATACGCCAGTCAAATCGACGAAATACGAGAAAAAACTTCCCGCATGTCTTTGTCTGAAACAGACGACAATAGGGGGAGAACTGTTGGTGCTCTGGTAGAGCAAAATCGTTTGGTTGATGAGCAAGCCAAAAAGGTTGGTGAGCTGAAGAACCAGATCGACGATTTGAATGCATCGCGTGGAAAACCGGGCATTACCAGCGAGAACGATGCAAATATACTGAGAGCGATAGCTATCGTTACGGATCAACTTGCTGTTGAAGAGGGAAAATTAAATGACATGCGAGATAAATCTCGCGGCATACAGCAGGCTCTCGAAGAAATTGAGCGACGTCGCAATGATTTAATACGCGAACAAGCCTGGCGACAGAATGCGGTATATCAGTCGATGATCATGATGAATGGTCAGCATACTGAATTTAACCGTCTGCTGGGGCTGGGAAATCAGCTATTAATGGCCCGGCAAGGGCTGGCGAACGTCCCTCTCAGACTTCCTCAGGCCGACCTCGACAAAAAGCAAACCGATGCCCTCGAAAAGAGCCGTCGGGATCTTGAGTTGTCACGCCTGAAGGGTGAGGCCAAAGAGCGCCTGCGTCTGAGTTATGCAGCCGATGACCTGGGGTTAACCAGTGATCCGCAATTCCAGACAGGCCGTCAGGAGTTGATTAATAACGGTCTTGCTGAATGGCGGAATAATGAGGCCAACAGATCGGAAGAGCACACGTCTGAACTCCAGTCACTGACCAATCTCGTA
>OBLF01000111.1_pt1 | contig 104361 bp, 85 predicted proteins | sample 1519231 | NCBI WGS metagenome assembly OBLF01 (sample SAMEA2602895, study PRJEB22501) | metagenome
GCAAAGATCGAGACTTAAAGATACAAAGACAACGGGTACTTTATCGGGGGCTTACGAAGATAGCTCTCCATAATTATCTTCCATTTTTATTCCGGTAAACATAATACGCATATTAGAATATAAAACAACTAAATTTCTTCTTCAATCATGAAGAAATAGAACACAATATTTGCTTCAAAATCATTGAATCATTGTGTACTTCCCTCTTTTATCTTAAACTGCCATTTTCTTTCATCTTGTATGTATCCAGAAGAAGTCTTGTGTTTTCCATCATCATATTTTTTTTTCACGTATTTACCATTCGACATTACAAACTGTGCAACATTTTTACGATAACCACTTACTTTTATATTTATAGTATCACCATCTTGCCAAGATACATTAAACCCGCCATCAAAAATGGAAAATTGCGAATATAATGCTTCGTATAAATATGTAGACCGAGTTTCAATCTTATTTCTTCCTTCGATTCTGAATTCTCTGATGAGAGCAGAAGCACGACATGCTATTCTTGGTTCATTACCCTTCTCAAAAGTAATATCAATACCTGAAACATGATTATGGAGAACACCAAGATTAAAAGCGGGTATTGAGTCTTTCCCTTTTTTATTTCTATGATAGACAATAGGATCAAATACACCTCCATCAAACTCTTCATGGTAATAAAATTCTATACAGGTAGGATACACTCTTACAGACTTATTCTTCTGTTGAACCAGAAAATGTCCACTTAAGATAGCCTGTGCTACCTCTCTAAATTCCTCAGGAGATTCAATACAACCATTCAGTAATCTATTTCTAGATTCAGTAGATAAACTGAATTTTTCTAACACTTTTTTTAACATTATAATTATAGTAGATTATTAAAAAAATAAGATCAAACGATCTACCTATTTTTTTATATTGATAACTTACCAAGTCGCATTTATTGCATTCCTAAGTCCATTAAAATCAAGTTTACATCCTTTACATTTTCCTAAAAAGTGATTAATATCTGATATACTATTTATTCCTACCACTCCTATTCCCAAATATACTTTGGGGGCTTTGAGTATTTGAGTCCTTATTGGACATTTGAATTCTTTCTCCAGTAGTTTCAAGTCAGCAAGGAAAACAACATCATCATGCTCTATTCGTTTCATAATCTCAATGAATTTATATTTGTAATCTTCTTTATTAGCAAGACGAGCGTAATGATTAATAGACTCCATCAATGGGTAGTCTTCTTCTAAGATGTATTCTTCTGTCATTTTTTTATGTGTCAAATTAATAATATGTTTAATTGTGTACCTTTTCTCCACTTATTAAATATTGTTTTCTTGAATCGTAAGCTGTTTTCATAAGATGCCAAAAAGGAAAAAAATCACTAGAATATGCCGTTGCAGTACTTGCTTCCTCTATTTTCATGATTCTTAGAATATATCCTTCTCTAAAATCTCCGAAAGATTTACAAGAATAACAAAAATTTCCTATTCGATTGGCTATCGATGTGCCTTGTCCTATACGGAACTTTGTATTCTTATGATCAATTATATGAAATAGTATTCCAGCTGTATAAAAAAGATTTGAGGATGTGCTATACATTAGATTTAATGAGTTATACTTATTAATTATTCTTTCTAGCTCTGCTTCTCCGGATAATACAGCAGACAGAATATTAAACATAGTAACCGCTGGGTCTGTTTTATTCATAATTATATCAGCAGCAATATAGCTCTCCATTTTAATGCTAATTGAGTTGAATCTATGAGCATTCCTAAGATTTATTTCACCACGGTTTATCAATTCTTCTATGACGTTTTTTGTAGCCTCCCATGCAATTGGTTTAATTAGGGAATTACTTTGTAGCGGAGATAGGAAATCCTTGAGTTTATCAATAAATTTCCACTTAATATCAAAATTAAAAATCTCTTTGCAATAGAATTTATCTATGTATCCATTAAAATCCGTATTCATTCCATATTTATGATGGAAAAAATATCGGATATTATTAACATCACATACTATTATTACATGGTCAAAATTGAATTTCATACCTCTAAGAGATTGTGGATCACATTGAGAGGCGAATATATTTAACAAACGAAATGTATGTTCTGGGTCTATACGATCAAAATCATCAATTAGTAATACTGTTTTTAGATTATCAGTATCTTTTTTTAATCGCCCTAGTATTTCATTGATAATATTACTGATATGATCCTGTTCGTATGGAGTGCCGACTATACTGATTTTTCCATATAGAAAGGACATGATTTGATTAAGTTCATTGTCTTTTTTTTCCTCCTTGAATTTCTTATAGTCATTTTTAACCGCATTTAAAACTTGGACTAAACCGTCTGTTAGAGAGCCTATTTTGGGTATAAATTTTATAAACTTCCCTAGAATAGGATATAAATTTTTAGCAATATATTCCGGTATTAACTCTTTATTTTTCCACTCTAGAGCATTGCATCCCACTCCTTTGGAAAGAAGTTGGCATAATATATCAAACTTAACAAATTCGTATATATCTTCATTAGGAGATATAGAGTAGTGAACTGGATATAATTTTATCACATTATATTCCATTTGATTATCGAAAAAATGATTTAGAAATGTTGTTTTCCCAGTACCAAATCTACCTGAAAATATAATTCTTTCGTTATTGGATAATTTTAGGTGCTGATTAAACTGCAACTCAATATCATCCATCGGTATCAATCTATCGGTATTCATATTGTTATATTGTATTGTCTATTGAATAGTACTGTTATTGTTCTCATTATTGAAAACTACATATAGTACTGCCTACAAAGATAAAAAAAAGGAAGATAGTCTTGTACAACTACCTTCCTTTTCTTTTTCAATATGCTAACGCTAAAATAATCTTATCCGGCATTATTCCAACTTCCGCTAATTTCAACCGACTTCCTCCAAGTTTAATCGCTGACTTCTTATAGCAACTGACAAATTCCTCCTTTGGCATAAAGAATGGATAACCGTATGGGACTCCTCCCCAATAGACAGGAACTCTAAAACCATCGAATCCATGACCTGTTATAATCCTTGCATCGGTACAGTAAATTGTCTTTGAATCATAATTAAGCCAATCTATTTCTCCGTCCCTATATTGGCGAGTGAATATTAGCTCCAAAGTTTTCTCGGATGTAATATCTATTTTGAACCTGATCCCACCAGCAGAGAACTTATCTAAATCCTTCTGTACCTCATTTTCTATTTCACTAATTTCTTGTTTGGCGAGATCATACACCTTGCCCATAACGAATATTTTCTTTTTCATATTATTCTAGTTTTCTTTCTATTATTATTGATATTTCTCCTTGTCCGTCAGTTTTGAAACTGAGTTTCTCGTAATTAACAAGTTGGCATAACCGATCCTCATATGTATCTATCAGCCATTCTAGGCTAACCAATGAATGCCCATCTTCATCTTCATATAATTCCCCGTCTTCATCCGCTATATCTGTCATATCAGAGGTAGTCAGACTGAATATATGAGCAGCCAATTCTATATGTACATAATTAGCATCATCAGTCCCACATAATTGAGGGGGATATTTTATTTGGATGAATACTGCATTCTCAAAACAACTGATTCTGTGTCTGACTGGAATATCAGAGAGCCCGTCCATTAGAAGCTCGACTATGTGGTAATCTACTTCTTGTATATCTCCTGTATAATAACGCTTCATCATTTCCACTCTAAAATTGGCTATCAAAGACAAGTCCTGTATTGGCATTTTTGCAAGCCGGGGGTATAAAATACCGTTCTCATCAATATAGCTTTCGGGATCAGTACATTTCAATTCTTCATCTCTAACTGTTGAAAATCTTTTTACTTTCATGTTATTTAGTTTTTTGTGATTTAATAATTAAGGTTGTGTTATAATTCTCTTTCAGATATTTTTGGAGTTGAGAATATCTGTCTACCCTGCATCTTCCACGTGGACATAGCACGAATATATCTTTTAGGCTTATTTCTAGTATCAATCCTTGGTCATTCTTGTTCGTTATCAATAGAGAAGCCAGTTGAGGAAACTTCTGAGATAACGCTGCAATATCATCGGAGAATTTATTCGTTTGCTCTTTCGAATCAAGGGATAATTCTACCGGAGTTTTTGATATGTCACTACAATCTTTATTGAGCGAATACCAGAGTTGGGATGTGTCTGTCATAAATTTAAGTATTGTTTCATAGTTAGGGATTTCAAGGCTTCGTAGTGGAGTTTCGGCATTTTTTAGGGTAGGAGAAAAATAAAGAACGAGATACCAAATTAATGATACCTCGTTCTTTATAAATTTGAAAATATTTACTCTACTTAATTTGTTGCTTTAAGGATCGTTTCTCCATTGCAAATGTATTCGTCAAATAATCCTTGAGAGCCAAAAGGTGCAATAATGTGATTGTTTTCATCCAAATACATATATGTCTGTCCATCTATTTTTCCAATATACTTGAAAGAATGTTCTTTGGCATCTCTTACTTTAAAAATGAAAGACTGTAGTGTCAACAATTTATCTCCAATAGATATAATAAGTTCACTTTTTCCATCGCCATTGAAATCAATGCAAGATGCTTGAATATAATATTCTTCATTTAGCTCGCCATATTCATCAAAAAATGACTCATCACATTCAATTCCATCTAATAGTTGTTTTCTATACTGCTCTTTGAACACACAAATTTTCGTACCAATAGGGTGGGATCTACCTATAATAATCTTTTCTTTCTTCCCATCTGAATCTAAGTCAACATTCATGGATTTATCTTGTGACAATTGACTTGATGAGCTAATTATAAATTTATTATTTCTTACGTCAAAAAGATTATTAAGTCTATTCTGAGCAGATAATCCAATTGTAGATATGGAGAATAATAGCATTACAACAAGTTTGTCCATTTTTTTTGCAATTTTCATATTACTAATTCACGTTTTATCTCTATTTAAATTCAAAGTAATTATGTGGACTTGTTAGTTTTCCCACATTCTTAGTGATGACATATGCTCTTATGAATGCTGCATTGTATGAAAAATCTTGATGTAGATTGGTGACATCAACTTTCAATGTACCATCACTTTGTACCGTTCCAGTAAATAATTTGTAACCACTAGAATTTTCCCAATAATAGTCTTTTGAGCATTCCATTCCTGCTTCTATAATTTCATCGTAAGGATCTATTGTCACTGTAGAAGTTGCAGTTGCCGAATTTCCTGAAATATTTGATATAATAGGTTTGGTAGGAGGTATACGCAAATATGCCTTAGTCCCAAAAGACACCCTATTTCCTACTGTTTTATATGAGCTATTCAAAATCGTATAAGGTCTTATGTAATACTGAGTGTTTTCTGAAAGGGAACTTAACTCTATTGATACTGTACCATGTACTATTGAGCCTATAGATTGTACAGCATTATTAAAATTAGATTGTGTGGAATATTCTACTCCTGTTTCCGTAATTGTTTTTCCTGCTAAACTAATTGAATAAACAACAGATGCGGTGGTTGGTGTAATGTTTGAAACAGAAACATTGGAAAACTCAATATTAGGAAGTGTCGTAAAGTTTAATACTTCTCCATAGCTTGTACCTTTTGAATTAGTGGCATATGCTTTATAATAATAAGTTGTACCTTCTGCCAGTTCCGTTAGGTTCAATTTTAATTCATCCATACTGTTTTCTAATTTCTTTTTGTTCGTGGTGTTCTCATTTGTTCCATAATAGAAACCATATTCTGTTATATTAGAACTGCCTCTATCTAATACAGTACCATTTAAAGTTGCGGACTTTGTCGTTATGTCTGTAGCTGATTTAGTTTCTACTGTTAGTGCATTTTCACTTAAGGTCTTAAAACTCATTACTTCTCCATATGCTGTTCCTTTTGAATTAGTGGCATACGCTTTATAATAATAAGTTGTACTTTCCTTAAGATTAGTCAGTACCAATTTCAAAGCCGATAAACTATTATCACCTAAAGATTTTTTAATCTCAGTATTTTCACTTGTTCCATAATAAAAACCACATTCTATTATTTTATCGCCTCCATTATCTGTTATATTACCATTCAGCGTTGCAACATCTTTACCTATATCAGTCGCTCCCTGTGTTTTAACTATTGGTTTTTTAATATATGGCATTGTAATATTTCTCTGCTCACTGTATACAGTACCCTTGTTATTAACAGCATAAGCACGTACATAATATGTTTTACCTGCATCCAATCCACTAATATTACTCGTAAACTCTCTTATCTCTGTTGAGTTCCCGAAATTATTCTTATTATCATTTTCAATGGTTGGAGTATCATGTTCAGACCAACAATGTCCATATGATGAAATTTCATGTCCTCCGGTTGATAGAATTGTCCCTTTAATGGAGAAAGAAGTTTCAGTAATATCACTAAATGAGCTACCAATTCCAACTTTAGCCACAGTTCTTTCTATCTGCTTAACAATAACCGAAATCTCTTTTCTTCCATCTTTGGTATTTATAGTCAATTTTTCATTGTAATCATTTGTAGCTAACCCGTCTCTATTTACAAGAACCTTTATCTTATCGGTGTTTGTATCAACAGTTCCTTCATTAGAACTCAATATAATCCAATTAACAGACGGTTGAATAGAATAAGTTATACTTCCTATTTCGGTTTCATTAGAAATAAAAAGTTCTTTACTCGTTTCTATTTCCCCAAAATCAAGAGTTGAAGGTGTAACCTTTAAAACAGCTCCTTTAATAGACATATTTACTTTTATTGTGGCAGTTCCCCCATTTGATGTGATATTGATACTACCATTATAATCTCCTTTAGATAATCCTGTTCTATCTACGGAAATTAATACAGAAGCTATATCTTTTGTTGAAGTGCCAGAAGTCGGATTGATTTTAATCCATTTTGTACCTGTTGATATTTCCCATTTTAAAGTACTTTTTCCATCATTTCTTATTTCAATAGGAAGTTCTGTCTCACTATCACTAAAATCAAGATTTATCTTATTGACTGATAATTTGGGCATCTGCTTTGTTAGTTGCATATCAGCCTTATTGGGTTGACCTGCTACAATTGTAACTTCTTTCTTGGCTGGTTCATAATCATTCTTAGATACATCTATGGAAAATACTCCGGCAGCTAAGTTATCAAAAGAAAAAGAACCGTCATCTCCTGTTGTAATGGATTTGCCTGTTGGCGATATCACGACCAAGCACCCTTTTAAGAGGTTCCCGTTCTCAGAATCCTTAATAGTACCATGTAAACTTCCTGTTGTAGCCTCTTCATCAGCCACACAAGAGGTAAGGCACGAAATTGAAAGCAATAGATATATAAAACAGTTTCTTATCATATCATTCTAAAATTTAAGTGCAAGTGAAATTCCATAATTAGTTTTTTCATCTATGAATGGAGAGAATGCAATAGAACGCTGATTGTTGTATCGTTTAGCACCTTTGGAGGCTAGCACATCTATAATATTATAAATGTAAATAGCTGATGCGGCAACGATAAAGCCGTTTCTCATATTTCCCCATGTGTTACTTTTATTTTGATACGATTGTCTCAGCTTGCTATCCTGCTCCTTCTTGGTCTTATTTTGATAGCTCTTATGCAAGTTCTGTGATATAACAATTCCACTGATTGATGCAATTTCTGTTCCTAAAATTGCTATTCCTTTCGCTTTCTGTCGCTTGTGCATTTGTCCCCACCCGGGTACAATAACAGAACGAAGTAATGCGGATGCTCCATACTTAGTTGTATATGTGACTGTCTCAAATCTTACAAATTTTGGATCATTAGCTACCTCATATAATATATAACAGACATAGTTACCATTTAATAACTCCCAATATTCATCCGCTACCTGAAAAGATATTTTTTGCTGATCGTATTCTATATTATATGAATAGTCTCTTAAAGTCGTTTCATTATATTCTTTGTTAGAATCGCTTGAAAGAATCTGTTCAAGCTCATTGCCTGATACGGTGAATCCTTTTGCTTTCATCAAATCCCCCAATAGAGCCAATGTTGCATTTTGCCTTGCTTCCGATAATGTTTTTCCTTCGCCGTACATTTGTTTGAACCAGTAGCTGTGATTAGTTTGTATAGGTAGATCACCTCTCATCCATGGTGGACGTTGGCTTTCTGATTTTTGCTGGGCTTGAATCTGTATATAGAAACATAATCCTAATATTAAAATAAGATATTTCATACCTTTACTGATTTATATTTTCTACTCCTTCATTTACAAATTTAGAAATCTCATTGGCATACTTTTGAGCTAACTGACTCTCTTCTAAAGCACGTTGCATCGCTTTTTTCCTCGCTAGTAAAGCCTTATCCTCGTTTACAAAGAATACTATTTGGTATTCATTAATATCACCTTTTTTTCTTTTGATGCTATAACTTTCTTTGAGTACTCCATTCTTTATTTCACTTCCGATTACTCGCTCATAAGCTGCATAAAACTTATCAAACTCTGCTGTATCATCTTTATCTGACGAATTTAGATTTACATCAGAAGCTGTCCTACCTTTTACGTATGATGCAGCGAGGCTGGCATAAGTTGTAATAGCATTATTATAAGCGACTTGACGACATACATTCACAGAACGACAATTGGATGTTGTACCTACAATCTCTTGATTATTTTCGTCTTTCAGTTTTTCATAATGTTCCAGTAGAACAACCTCTATGGTCTTAGAACTAGAATCTAGCTTCCATCCTTCTTTTTTGTACTCCTTGATTTTAGCTTTGTACATTTTAGAACGTTGTTTTTCCAACTGCTTGTTTTGGCAAAAAGCCATACTAGACACTCCCATCAATATGGCAAGAAATAGAAATAAATTTTTCATGTGTAAATTATTTATTTAATATTTTATAGGGTTTTATGAATTCAAAGTTATAGCCTTCATACTCAATCAATGATAAAGAAATATCCCAGCTAATTATATCAGCATGTTTCCAATACCATAAGCTCCACTTTCTTCTTTGAGAGTCTAAAAGACCGAAATATGTATTATCATTTGTATATATTTCCTTTGAGTCTATTTTAAATGTTTCTACAAGCCATTCTCCATCAGCATTTTGGATTTTAATTATTGCTCTCTGATTATTTTCATCAACAGAGACACGTGCTTCTCTATACCATATTGTAGCTTTTCGATCAGCACTACATGTATATGGATATACTTTATTAAAATAGTATGTTTTTTGGGCATACGAATTGAATGTAAATACAGAGAGAAAAAAGAAAATAAGAAGTTTCTTAAAAATGCAGAGTTCAGTTTTAATATCATTCATGGCTTCATTCTCCTATACGCCTATAAGTCTCCGAATTTAGCCGTTTAATTGATTAAACGTTTGTATATAAGAAAGGCATGAGACTTGTCTGCTACTCATTAAGATCAGGTATCTGGAAAAACCTTGCAAAAATGAGTGAAGAAACAATACCCCATGCCATATTGTTATGTAGAGATACAACATTGGCTGTATCAAGTACATATACAAAACAGAATGAGCGTCATATTGTCTCTATCCCTTTGCCTTGAAATTTTCCAGATTTCGATCTTAGGATAAAGCAAAAACGCTTTCTATATATTCGACCATTTCTCTTAGTCGAACACTGCAAAGATAGCTTTTTTGTTCAATATGACGCTCTTGTTATGAGTATTATTTCTTCAAAGATAAGGAAATTAGGTCTTTCGAGACGTAAAGATACAGGGAAAGAAAAAGAAAAGAGGGAATTTCACCCTCTAATTCTTAAAATATTTCCAAGATTTTATTCTCTTTCTCTATTTAAGCTATATCTCTTTAATAATATACTGACTTGTGAAGCTTTGAATTGACCTCCTTTAGCTGTCACAAATCCTTCTTTATTCAATATTCTAGCCATCTCTGACAGAGACTTATCCTCTTTGGCTAAGATCTTTAACATTGAAATTGCTCTTCTATTATTAGGATTATCTAAGGCTTTCTGTCTGTTCGTCTGATTACTCTTCTCTACTGCTTGATCTAGTTTGCCAAGCAAGTTTTCTGGTTTCCCTAATGATACACCTCTTGCTTTCTTTGCTCGTAGTGATTGTTTGGTTCTTTGGCTGATTAATCCGGCTTCATATTCGGCTATACTACTGATAATATGCAGCACGAGTTTGTTTGCCTCTGGAAAATCACAAAACACAATCTCAACATCACTTTCCAATAGTTTACTGGTGAAAGCTACGTTCCGGCTTAACCGGTCTAGTTTGGCAACAATCAATGTAGCACCTGTTTTTCTACATTCACTTAAGGCTTCTATCAGTTTTGGTCTGTCAGATTTCTTGCCGCTCTCTGTTTCGATATATTCAGAAATAGCCTTTTTGTCTTTTAGATAATTTCTTATTATTTCTCTTTGTGCTTCTATACCTAATCCTGACAATTCTTGTTTTACAGTAGATTGTCGTAGGTAAGCTATATAATTTTTCTGTTCCATTTTTAACAATGTTTTAACATCCTTCTCGATTACCAAACGTTCGTTCAATAACCTTTAAGACTAGGTGTGTGGTTATTAAAAAAGGAATCCTGTAAGATTTCAAGTTTTGATAGACTTTACTTCCTAACAAGATTCCAGTTTCTTTAAAATAGGAAATCTCAGATAATCACTAATACCTTATTATATTAATAATATCAAGATTCCTTTTCTCTTATATTTATCTTTTCCTGATAAAATACTCTATTGCCGAATGAACGAGAATGTAATAATCCCTATTCACTCTGCATTGATTCTCCCACGGATTATAGAATTCTAAACATAGCTCCTTATATAATAAAGGTAGCTGTTTCTTGATCCGTCTTACTAACCAACCATAATTAAGTGGTCGACTATTTTTCATTTTCTGTTTCCATTTCTCTATCGAGATCTGCGAACAAGTACATTCTAGATACATAGTCCTATATATAAGGTAAACATTCCGTTGCTATCACTTTCACCAATTTCTTTGCTACTTCATGGGAAGCTATATTCCGAGCATCATAGCGTCTTTCATTATCTGCCTGAACATAGATAATCTCCCTGATCAATCTGAACAAAGATTGCTGTAGTGTCGGATGATAAAACTTAAAACTTTCTGCAAACTTCTTATAATCAAAACACATATCATTTAAAGCATTTTCCAATTCCATTGCTGCCTTAAATTCTCTACTATTTTCTAATTCAAATCTTTCCATAACATTTCATTTAAAGTGTTTATTCTAATATGATTTTTACATTCGACTTAATTTCTATCCCCATTGGTTCACAACCGAACTGCTGACCAAAATAGCAGATACAATTATTCAGTGGCATATTCCTGTAGAAATTAAGGACATCATCTTTACTAGCTGTATAATCAAATAGATGGTCTGTATCACCAAAATACCGACCGTTATCATCCATAAACACAGGACGATTCCAATCATCAATCCCTTTGAACTTTAATCTTAAATCTTTCATATCTATTTTTTTTTTAGTTGTTTAAAAATAAAAAAAGGATACCACTGTTTTTATTAGTGATACCCTCTTCGGTACATATCTTTTTCTTATGACAAGAACCATGAAAAGCCATTATCTTCTCCAGTTAATGCCTTTTGAATTCCAATAGCTATATCCGTTGCGTTCTGATTTCTTTCCAACCATTTATCAATATAACTCGACTTAGCCGCTTCATTTAATAACTGCATTAGTTGCCAACAAGATATACTACCTAATCCCCTTTCTCCAAAGTTTTCATTTGACACAAAGCCTTTGGTAGCTGCATTTATTTGCGAATCTCCTAAAAGGATTGTCGGTAGTTCTTTCTGTTCTGACAGTGGTAATACTTGATAAAGTCTTAGCCGACCTATTAATTGACAATACTGTTGAATTGTTAATCTAGTGCGTCCTAGATTCTCTAAAAGTCTTAGATTTACTTCTGGTTCAAAAGACGTGAATAGTTTTATTGCCGATTGGTATATATCCAAATCAGACATAGCTTCCAGTTTCTCTTTTAATCCATCACAAGTTAGCATGAGATTTGAACAAACCTTTACTCGGTAGCCGATGAATATTTTAAATTTCTCCGGACTTTTCCTTGAATAAAGATTTTCTTCGTGATAACTGCGTACACCACCTATACAGAGATGTACTTCTTCTCCATTAAGTGTTTGACTTATGGATTTAATCTCAAAGCAAAATGCCATTCTTTGATAAAACAAAGTCTTTTCATCTTCTCTGAGTTCGCTTGCTTTTTTATGGAGAGCAGTCGGAATTCTGCCAATGACCGGATGCGATACCCGACACTCTATATTTCCTAATTGTTCTCCTAGAAAGCAATCATTTGCAGCCTGATAAACTTTTTCTATAAAGTTCTGATGGCTGATTGTTAATGAATTGTCCCCAAAAACGGGAACAACACATTTGTTCTTAAGTTCTTCCAATGTGATTTCATTGGTATTACTTTCTATGAAATGAGGATGATCTTCTTCAACCATTACGTTTGGTTCTACTATAACTGCATCTTCTATTTCTTGATCTAATATATTTCTTCTCATTACTGCCATCCTTGTTTGTGGGATGATACTTAAATTTGTTTCCATATTTATTTGTTTTTAAATTGTTTCTTACTCTGTTTTTGTTTTTGAGACCTTCTTCTTCAAAAGGTTTCTAAATTTCTTTCCATTTTTAAGCGTACATAGTACGACCTCAAAAATTATGATTAGACCTGTTTCGATCTTCTCGAATTTAGTCATGATCATTCTTCTGCTTTAAATCCTACGGGATTTGGTTTCTGTTGAGTTCTCCTTTTTATGAAGGATTCTATAAACTCAAACGCTTCTAGTAAATGGGCAAGTAACCCGATAAACTTTACTACTTCAATAATCAATTTTACTTTTTTCATTGTTATTTCTCCTATTCTTTAATTGTTAATAATTCATTGTTTTAATTCATAAATAAGGCTTTCAAATGAATAGAAGTGGGCAGTGAGAAGAAAAAAATAAAGAGAGCCTTTAGCTCCCTGATTGAAAAAAATATAGATACGAGGAAATCCCCACTTCCGGCATATAATCTAATGCAGAAAATGAAAATGGTCTCTTGATGTGATAATGTTTTGTCTTTAGTATTATCCAATCGTTTATATATTATCTATTTGTTCTTTCTCATATATTAGGTTTTCAGGGGAACAAAAGCGTATTTAAAAACAGAAATGATACTATCTAGATTATTCTTTTAAAAATATTTCAAGTATTCGCAAATTAAATAAATATTTTCATTCCGCTTACCTATGAAATTTCAGGAATAGATGATTAACAGTCTTGTGACTGAAATTCTATAATATTTTATTTTGCAGGATAGTCTGTTCTGTGTTTTTAGCAAAATATTTAATTATACTTATTTTACTTCTTATCTATATTTTTAATTATTACTTATCTTATTTGTCACATACATACACTCAATATGTCTGTAAGTTTTATCATTGAAAAATAGGTGATTATAAAATAGGACTTAAAAAAGGAGGATGGCTTAGTTATGTACTATTTACTTTATAGCTCTTAGAATTTCATCATTTTTATAAAGATAATCTAATCCACTAAAGATCTAGATTATTTATTGAATTAAGCATTTATAACTTATGGTATTTTATCACCTAGAATTCTCTAATAGGAGTTGATATACCGATATTTAAAATTTTATATTTTTAGTTTCAGACATATCCTATGAATTATCCCACCAATTTGCAGCACACTTTTTCGGTAGTTTGCTCATAGATAATACAAAAAACAAAGATAGTTCTCTTCATTGAGCAACAAAATTATTAATGAAAATAAGCGGCTCTTTTTTTACAAGATAAGCTACAGTATATCTTTCCTGTAATCATCTTGAAATATTGTTTCATATTCCTGATTTGGTATATATTAATGTAGAAACGTACAGCAAAATGAAATACTGATTATTTTTATTTGTTTCTTTTTTGATTGTAAATAGATTTAAGTTATATTTTTACTATCTTTACCATGATTATCAAATATGTGATAATAACTACTATCTTAATTTCTATACAATAATATGAAAAAAATAAAGAAATATCAGCTAATACAAGATTTGCTAAACCAAGGATTAGATTATCCGAAATTTACAAGGAGATTAGCATCAATAAGAAATTCAGTAGATTATAGTACTCTGTTGGAAATTGTGGAGAATTTCGTGAAAAGATCTCCCATATTTAAAGAATATATGTTTGGAACTATTTTTCCCAATGACTCAAATGCGTTGGGAGGTAGTAGAGATTTCTTTTTGAAACCATCCAGTGTAGAAAGTGAAATTTCTTGGATCTCCTTGCAAATTAAGTATAATAAAGAAAAAATACAATTTTTCGTTTCTAAAAAAAAGATGTTTGAACATCTTTTTTTACATGGTAGATATAGTGAAGCTTTGAATATATTAGAAAATGTCAGAAAAGAATTAGGTGTATCTATTTGGTATTATGAATCAAAGCTCTTGTTGTATGAATATAGTAATAGGACGGATGATAAATTCTTGTTACTATCTGATATCAATGAAAAACAAGGAGAAACACATGCTGGCTTTGTTACTTCCATTTTACATTTTATATCTTATCGTACAGCTAGAAATCTATCTGCTTATAAATATGATTTAGATTTACAAAACTGTTTTCAAAGAAATAGAACCGATTTTCAAAAAAGTAATTGTGACTACTTTTTGTTCAAATTGAACTATTTCAAACATTACAACATTGATGATTTCAAAACAATATTTGCTTTCGAAAACACTAATTCGTTAGTTGATAGGTATTTAACTTTAATTTATTTAATGCAGACAATGTACATCCATGGTAATAATGATGAATACATAGCAAATAGAGCTTTATACCTATATAGTAAAACTAAAGATATAATGTGGATACCTTTATTTGCATTAGTGTATCCAGAACGTATTCCTGATGTTTATTTCGATTTTGAATATTTAGATATTTTAGATAACTATTACAGTGGAGAATATGACAAAGTTGTAAACTTATCGAAAGTGTATGTTGAAAAATCCTCATGTTGCTTTGATGTTTTGGTGTTTTATTGTCGGAGTTTATTAGCTCTTAATAGAGGATATATGCATATTTCAAATGATGTTGATTCATTACTAAATCAAATATCTGTAAAAATATTTTACGCATTAAACAATGAGGAAGATAGTTCTGACGCTTTATATAATTTGTATCAAAAAAACAAAAACATTTACAGTTTTAAATTAGCTTATGGCTTAGATTATTTCATTAAAGAAGAGGAAAATAATGAAAAAACATTGCGACTAAAACAAAGTTCATTATGCCACTATGACCCATTAGCTATTGTAGAATGTGAAGAAGATAAAGCTATAGAATATTTAAAATTAGGGGAGAAATTATTTAACAATTCAGTTGCTATTCAGCAGTATTTGAGAAGGATAAAAAAAGAATATACTCCCAGCGGAGAAGTTGTAGATTATATAAGAGATATAGATAATGCAAAGATTCTTTTTGAAAATGAAGATTTTAACTCATCTTTAGAAAGATGGAAAGATATAGTGGAAAAGTATAAATACTCAAAATCTATTATCCAAATTGCATTAAAATATGCTTTTGAATGCATGGTTAATGAAGATAAGTATTTAGAAGCTATAAAATTCTATGTAAACAATTATATTGACAACCCTGTGAGTGTAGCAAAAATCAATATTACTGATTTTATGTATATATTAAGAAAAATGAAATATAAAGGGATTAGACGTTGTATTGAATTGCCTATTTTTGTTGGATTAAATGCTGGCGATGATGCAGATAAAAGCTTTATATTGCAAAGTTATTGTGAAGTCTATGATAAACAAAAGCCATCTGAGTTATTTGATGAATTGATTGCTGAGGATATAAGAAAAGTTGAATGTTTCTATTATGTTATTTATAAAGAAGAAACGTTGCGCCACTTTATATACATAAATAGCACATTAGATAATTTACAAGAAAAGCAGCGTATTTTAAAATTTTTGGTGGATTTAAACACTCCAAATCGAAAGGCATATCAAGAACAATTAGATATAGTATCAAATAGTCTTATTGTGTATGAAGGAAGTAAGAAATTAGATGATAGTAAAATATTCGCAAATGATCAGGCTATTGTTAATTATGAATTGAGAGATGTTGATGGACTATTTAATAGATTCAAAACGATATTTAAACTTGTTATAAAAGACAACTTGAAAATTGTTATTTTGCAAGGTGGAACCTATAAAGTTGTTCAGTTTGAGGATAAAGAGAAGAAAGATCCTGGAGTTAAATTTTCGGACAATGCATTGTTGGAGGTATTTTATTCCATATTTGATTTAGTTAGAGATAAGTTTCTTAATAGTAAGTATGGAATTGTTGCCTATTTAAGTACACGGATTAGGCATGGGGTATTAGAAGGAGAATTGCGACCAGAAATAGATAAAGAGAACTTGATTTTTAATCGGATAAACAACAAGTATGTTTCTAACAATTTCTGGCAAAAAAAATATGGTATTGATAGTCGGATGAATACAATCATTAATAAAGAGCTTGAACAGTTTTCTATAAAAGTGGATTCACTATTATATCATTTAATAAAGGAAAAGCTTCAAATTAAAGAAGATGCTATTCACCAAGATGGTTTGTTTAACTATGACGTTAGCAATTCAGAAATAGAGCAGTGGGCTTATGAAATGGGGAATATGGAAACTTATCAGGAGTGCTGTTGGGCAATATTACGTAAATTATGGGAACGTACTGAATTGAATTTAGAAAACATAAGAAGATTTATTGATACAAATGTTAGAAGTGATTTTGAGCAAGCTTTTAATATGCTAAGAAGTAATTTATTGTCGCAAATCTCACAAGAAAGTTTCCCCGAAATTTATAGTGCAATAAATACAGCATACAATACCATAGATCAACGTCTATATAGAATAGAAGGCTGGTTTAAAATATCTGGACCAGAATTAGAAGATTTTGATATAGAAACTTTATTGGATTTAGTTTGGGAAAACACATCAAAATGTTATCCCAAAGACAACGCTAATCTCCAAATTCAGTGTGTCAAAGGATTAAAAATAAAAGGAGACTATTTAATACATTTTACTGATTTATTTCGCATTTTTTTAGACAACATGTTTAAATACACTCAGCCTGTCAAAAGCGAGAAAAATTTTAATATAATATGTAAGTTAGATGATAAAAATCATTTAAATTGCGTGTTTGAGAATAAAGCCCCAGAAAAGATTGAAATAGAGGGTGTGAAAACAACGATGTCAAATGAGAATATTTCTTGCTTAACAGAAGGAAAAAGTGGATTGGGTAAAGCTAAGAAAATTATCAAATACGACTTAAGGTGTGAAAATAATAATGCACAAGTTGAAATAAAAGATGGTAATTTTATTGTAAATATAGATATTAATGTTGAAAACTTAAGAATAAAAGATGAGGATATTAATAGTTGAAGATAATCAAAAAAAATTAGATAAATTGAAAGAATATATATCTAAGGAGTTTCCGGATTATGAAATAACAGATCGCCAGTCTTATAATTCTGCAACAAAAGAAATTGTACTCAATTATAAAAATTATGACCTTATGTTATTAGATATGAGTATGCAAACATATGATATTTCTGAAGATGAAATGGGTGGAGAACCTGAGCCACTTGCAGGTACTAAAATATTAAGCCAGATGTATTTGCGAGAAATCACAGTAAAAGTTATAGTTGTGACAATGTACGAAAATTTCGTAGGAACTAAAATAAAACAATTGGATGAGAATCTAAGAAATGAATATGCAGATATATATTGTGGATATGTTTTTTTCTCTCATTCTAACAATGAATGGCAATCAAATCTAAAAAAAATAATAAAAGAAAGTATATGATTAAAATTTTAATAATGGACGACTCTCGTCCTAAAACAGAAGCTATAAAGAGATATTTGACAGATGATTGTTTATTACCATCTGATAATATTGATACTGCAATAACAATAAATGAAGGACGTAAGTTATTAACTAAGTATGACTATGATTTACTGCTCTTGGATTTAGTTATGCCTTTGAATGATGACAGTGAGCCAGATGCTGACGAAAGTCCTAAATTTATTGATGAAATATACACAAGTACATATATTCATATACCTATTCATATAATAGGATTTTCTCAATTTGATGATCTACTGGAAACTTCTAAGAGTAAATTTGAAGATAAGCTGTGGCATTTACTTAAATTTGATTTAAGTAAAAATGATTGGAAAACAAAGTTGCAAAATAAGATTCAGCATTTAATAAGAACTAAAGAATTTTTCTCAAAATCATTAGGTGAGAAGTATCGCTTTGATTATGGAATAATTTGTGCATTAGATAAAGAATTCTCATTAATGCAGTCTGCATTTGTGAACATTGATTGGAAGAAATTTAAAGTTGAAGGACATCCGTTTAATTTTTATTCAGCAGAGATCTCTACCATAAATGGAAGTCGATTAAAAATAGTGTCATGTTGTGTAAACGAAATGGGAATGCAGGCTACTGCAGTGGTTTCTGCATTGATGTTTAGTCTTTTTGAGCTTAAATGTTTATTTATGACAGGAATTTGTGCTGGTATTGAAGGAAAAGTAAATATGGGAGATATTATTATAGCTGAGCGAATTTTTGATTATGGTAGTGGAAAATTGAAATCTAATGAAGACGGTGAGCCATTTTTAGAACCTAGTTATAATCCTTTAGATGTTGAATATGAGTTGTTAGGTACGATTCATCATTTTCTTACAGAAGAAGATGTAGATACTAAAATATACAATCAACTAAGAAAAGTTTTTCTGCATAAAATTGATAAAATACCACAAATAGTGATCGCTCCTACAGCTTGTGGTTCATATGTTGTTGCAAATTCAAAATTTGCAGATGGCTTGAAAGTTGGCGAAAGAAAGCTTGCTGGAGTAGAAATGGAAGGATACGGATTATATAAAACAGGTTATATAGAGAAAAAGCAATGTTTAATGGTTAAATCAGTATGTGATTTTGCTAATGAGACAAAAGGTGATGATTATCAAAGTATGTGCGCTTTTTCCAGCGCTAGTTTTGTATACTTTTTCTTAAAACATATTTACTAGCTCTATTCAGACCGTTTGCTTAGACAATGCAATTCTTAAGTATATTTTATCCTGTAAAATATAGATTTGAGATTTTGAATGGAAATAAATGATAAAATAATTCAAGGGTGAGCATATAATGTGTTTTATATGTTTACCTTTGTTTTTAATTATAGTACACCTTCGTGCCTAAAATAGCACAATAGTTATAATTTACGTTTTTTCTTTTTTATTTTTGTTGTTTATCCCTTAGGGCTGAATAGATTATATGTCTGATGTTTTTTTGCTTGATAGCAGCATGAGTCTGCAGATTGAATGTCTGACCATTTACTTTATTGATTTCAAGATTGATAGAAAGCAAATTTCCTGATTAATATCTATATCTCTTCCAGCGGATTGAAGACCTTGTTTTGTAGTTTAAGTTGTTCGGTTACAGAACCATTTTTCATTAAACGTAGTAATTAAAAGATTCTGTATACTTTGGCGATTGTAATTGAATAGTTTATCAAATTCTTCTTCTTTTTTTTCTTTTTCTTCTTCTGCTGCTTGCTTAAATAAATTTACACGGTCAAAACTACCTTTGATTGTTCCATTCTTAGTATTTTTATGATTAGTAAGCGGGGATAGTTTTTTCTTATTAGACTGCTCTTTCCGGCTCATAATCAAATGGTGGTATATATTCGGTTTGTTATCGGGACGATTATGGTCTATTAATCTTATCGTAAAGCTTTACATCCGAAGCAGATAGCTCTTTATTGAAGTTCTTAGTATATTCAGGAATAAAAAAAAATCACAAATACAGCGTTTCATTGCTTTGGCTTGTTCCTGTTATGTATTCCCCATTGCCCAAAGTTCACTTTCCGATGAACTGATGTGATAGCGTAAAACTTAGTATCCGTTTTTAGTAGGATATCTTTTATTGAGAATGATATTGTAGGAGGAAGGAGAAATGTGATATGTTCCCATTTTATCTCTATATCAGTTGAAAATACGATTTTATGGTGCTAGTAAACTAATTGATGAGTTAAAGTAGTATAAATTCAAAACTCTTTTAATGGGGAATAGAATGGGGGAATAAAGAGATTAGTAAAAAGGAAAAGCTCTGAAAATCAGAGCTTTAAATCTTGTGTATGTGGAGCGTATCGGACTCGAACCGATCACCTCGACACTGCCAGTGTCGCGCTCTAGCCAGATGAGCTAACGCCCCATTTTTATGCCACTGATATAACGTTTGTCAACGTTTTGCTTTTGTTGGCGCAAATATAATGGAATATTCTGAAATAATTGCTATGTTTGCGGAAAATAATTTATTGAAAGGACAGATGATATGCTGATTTATAATACAACTTTTCAGGTGGACGATGCTGTTCACGATAATTTTTTGATTTGGATAAAGGAAAGCTATATACCTGAAGTACAGAAACACGGGACGTTGAAAGCACCGCGTATCTGTCGGATACTGAGCCATCGGGACGACGGAAGTTCTTATTCTCTGCAATGGGAAGTAGAGAGTAGTGGATTGCTGCATCGCTGGCACATGGAACAGGGAGTGCGGCTGAATGACGAACTTACGAAAATATTCAAGGATAAAGTAGTCGGTTTTCCGACATTGATGGAGATAGTAGAGTGATTCAACCGGTAAAAGAAAAGATTATTTTGGGTATAGACCCCGGTACGACCATCATGGGATATGGAGTCTTGCGCGTGAAAGGGACTAAGCCTGAGATGATCGCGATGGGAATTATCGATTTACGTAAATTTGCCAATCATTATCTGAAGCTGCGGCATATTCACGAACGGGTATTAAGTATCATCGAAAGCTATCTGCCTGACGAACTGGCTATCGAAGCTCCTTTTTTCGGCAAGAACGTACAGTCCATGTTGAAGTTGGGACGTGCTCAGGGAGTGGCGATGGCAGTGGCATTGAGCCGTGATATTCCGATCACAGAATATGCTCCTTTGAAGATCAAGATGGCTATAACCGGAAACGGACAGGCATCAAAGGAACAAGTAGCGGATATGCTGCAGCGTATGCTGCATTTTCCCAAAGAAGAGATGCCTACCTTTATGGATGCGACGGACGGTTTGGCGGCAGCCTATTGTCATTTTCTGCAAATGGGACGTCCGGCAATGGAAAAAGGATATAGCAGTTGGAAAGATTTTATTGCGAAAAATCCCGATAAAGTAAAATAAACCCGCAATGAAAGAGGCTGGGAGTGAGAAAAGTAATAAACAAGTAAGTGCGAAGGTAGTGTGAGTACCGCAGGGGAGGTTTAGTATGAAAATGGGAACCAATTATTTAGCGATATTAGGGGTGACTACGGTGACGACAGTAATGAGTTGTACTACTGCGAAAAAGGAATATATGTCTTATGAATTATATCCGGTCCGTACAGGAAGTCTGATTGAAATGGAGTATACACCGGAGGCAACGAAGTTTACTCTTTGGTCGCCTACGGCAGATGAAGTACGTCTGATGCTTTATGAGGCAGGCGAGGGCGGACATGCCTATGAAACGGTAAAGATGCAGTCGGGGGAAGAAGGAACCTGGACAGCTGTGGTAAGTAAGGACCTTATTGGCAAGTTCTATACTTTCAATGTGAAGATCGATGACAAGTGGCAGGGAGATACTCCCGGAATAAACGCCCGTGCTGTCGGAGTAAACGGGAAGCGGGCCGCTATTATCGACTGGCAATCCACCAATCCGGACGGTTGGGAGAGTGACACCCGACCTCCTTTGAAGTCTCCCGCCGATATGATTATTTATGAGATGCACCACCGTGACTTTTCGGTCGATTCTACTTCAGGAGTGAAGAATAAAGGAAAATATCTGGCACTGACCGAACATGGAACGATGAACTCCGACAAGTTACTGACAGGTATCGACCATCTGATCGAACTGGGCGTGACACACGTGCATCTGCTTCCTTCTTTTGATTACGCTTCGGTAGATGAAACCAGACTGAATGAAAATTCGTACAACTGGGGATATGATCCGCAAAACTATAATGTACCCGATGGTTCCTATGCCACTGATCCCTATCAGCCCGCCACTCGTGTGAAAGAATTCAAGCAGATGGTACAGGCACTGCACAAAGCTGGTATCCGTGTGATAATGGATGTGGTGTACAATCATACATTCAATACCGATGAGAGTAACTTCGAGCGCACCGTTCCCGGTTATTTCTATCGCCAGAAAGAAGATAAAACCTTGGCAAATGGCTCAGGCTGTGGTAACGAGACTGCCAGCGAACGCCTTATGATGCGTAAGTTTATGGTAGAATCCGTCCTTTATTGGATAAAAGAATATCATGTTGACGGCTTCCGGTTCGACTTGATGGGAATTCATGACATAGAAACGATGAACGAGATACGGAAGGCTGTAAATGCGGTCGATCCTACCATTTGCATTTACGGAGAGGGGTGGGCTGCCGAGGCGCCTCAGTATCCGGCTGACTCCTTGGCAATGAAGGGAAATATAGCACAGATACCCGGAGTTGCTGTCTTTTCTGACGAGCTGCGTGACGGGCTTTGCGGACCTGTAGGCGATAAGCGCAAAGGAGCTTTTCTTGCCGGAATTCCGGGAGGGGAGATGAGCGTAAAGTTCGGCATAGCAGGCGCTATCGAGCATCCGCAAGTACAGTGCGATTCGGTTAATTATACTCAAAAGCCGTGGGCGAAACAGCCTGTGCAAATGATCAGTTATGTTTCCTGTCACGACGGGCTGTGTTTGGTAGACCGACTGAAGGCAAGCATGCCGGACATCACTCCCGAACAACTTATACGTCTCGATAAACTGGCACAGACTGTGGTCTTTACTTCACAAGGTATTCCGTTTATTTACGCCGGAGAAGAAATCATGCGTGATAAGCAAGGCGTGGACAATAGTTATAAGAGCCCGGATGCAGTGAATGCCATCGACTGGCGGCGCAAAACCACCAGCGCAGATGTTTTCATGTATTATAAACGATTGATCGATCTGCGTAAATCTCATCCGGCCTTCCGCATGGGAGATGCAGGACAGGTTCGAAAACATCTGGAATTTCTTCCTGTGGAAGGAAGCAACCTGATTGCTTTCCGTCTGAAAGACCATGCAAATGGAGATCATTGGGAAGATATCATCGTCGCATTTAATTCTCGTCCTACTCCTGCCAGGCTTACTATTCCGGTTGGTAAATATACAGTGGTATGTAAAGACGGAGTGATAGATGTACGTGGATTAGGCATACAAAACGGGCCGGAAGTTATTATTCCCAGTCAGTCGGCTTTGATTTTATATAAGTAAATTCAGTCTTTTGATAATCAAACAGAATAGAAGAATATGATTCAAAATACATTCAACATAGCGGGGGGCGTAGCACGCAACCCGCTTGTGCGTTTAGCTGCTCCCATCACGGCAACGATTTCAGCCGGAGAACACATTGCGATTGTAGGTCCCAACGGAGGAGGAAAAAGTCTTTTTGTCGATACGCTGATCGGTAAATACCCATTGCGTGAAGGGACGCTGCAATATGACTTTTCTCCTGCTGCCACCCAGACCGTCTATGATAATGTGAAGTACATCGCTTTCCGTGACACTTACGGGGCTGCCGATGCTAATTATTACTATCAGCAACGCTGGAACGCCCACGATCAGGACGAAGCACCCGATGTTCGTGAAATGCTGGGAGAAATTAAGGACGAACAACTGAAACAAGAACTGTTTGAGCTTTTTCGCATTGAGCCGATGCTCGATAAGAAAATAATTCTTCTCTCCAGTGGCGAACTGCGTAAATTCCAGCTGGTCAAAACTCTGCTGACAGCTCCCCGTGTATTGATTATGGACAATCCGTTTATTGGTCTGGATGCACCTACCCGCGAGTTGCTGTTTTCTTTACTCGATCGCTTGACAAAAATGTCGTCCGTACAGATTATTCTGGTATTGTCAATGCTGGATGATATTCCTTCATTTATTACCCATGTAATTCCTGTGGATAAAATGACGGTGTACCCCAAAATGGAACGTGAGGCCTATCTGGAAGCTTTTCGTTCCAGAGATGCAGCCGTTTCTTTTGATGAGTTACAGCAGCGTATCGTCAATTTGCCCTATGATGGCAATAATTACGATTCTGATGAAGTGGTCAAACTGAATAAAGTCAGCATTCGCTATGATGACCGCACTATTCTGAAAGATCTCGACTGGACGGTGCGGCGTGGTGAGAAATGGGCATTGAGCGGTGAAAACGGGGCCGGAAAATCTACTTTGTTAAGCCTTGTCTGTGCGGATAATCCGCAATCATATGCTTGTGACATCAGCCTTTTCGGGCGGAAGCGGGGTACAGGGGAGAGTATTTGGGAAATTAAAAAGCATATTGGCTATGTAAGTCCGGAGATGCATCGTGCTTATCTCAAAAATCTGCCGGCTATTGAAATCGTGGCCAGTGGGCTTCATGACAGCATCGGGCTTTACAAACGTCCCCAGCCGGAACAAATGGCCATCTGCGAATGGTGGATGGATATATTTGGTATTGCGGAATTGAAAGACAACCCTTTTTTGCAACTTTCCAGTGGAGAACAACGGCTGGCATTGCTGGCACGTGCTTTTGTGAAGGACCCGGAGCTGCTGATTCTGGATGAACCGCTTCACGGTCTGGATACTTACAACCGTCGTCGGGTAAAGAAGATTATTGAGGCTTTCTGCCATCGCAAAGACAAGACGATGATTATGGTGACTCACTACGAATCAGAGTTGCCGGGCACTATTACAGACCGTATTTTCCTGAAGAGAAACCGATGAAAATGGACTGTTGTCTGAAAAATAATGTTTAGCTCTGCCATTCCGAACTTAGTGAGGGATGACAGAGCAATTTAAAAGAGATTTTTCTTTAATTAATTGGATGGGTGAACCAAAAGCAAGCCCCTCTTCCCGGTTCCGATTCCACACCGATTTTCCCTCCCAGTTGCGTGACGATACTTTGGCAGATAGGCAGTCCGAGTCCCGTACCGGGAATAAAACTGTTGAGTTTTACAAATCGGGTGAAGATAGCTTCCTGTTTTTCCGGCTCTATCCCCATTCCCGTGTCCTGAACGGAGAATTTCACTTCGTTTCCGTCTATTTGGTAGTCGATGGTGATATTTCCTTCGGAAGTGAATTTTAGTGCGTTAGTCACAAAGTTCAGTAATACCTGATAAAGTCTGTTCTTGTCACTGGTGAACGTCAGTTCGGGTAAATTATCTTTCAGGCGGAGTTCTACTTGTGGACTAGTTTTCATTTGCATAGCCTGAAACAGATCGTTACAAAGCTGTTTCGCATTTACTCTTTCAGGAATAATGTCGAAAGTTCCCGCTTCGATTTTCGATAAGTCGAGGATATCGGAAATGAGCTGAAGCAACAACTTGTTATTATCTTCTATGATCGTGATATACTGATGCTTTTCTTCCTGATCCTCCGCCTCTTCCAGCATACTTGAGAAACCGACGATCGCATTGAGCGGAGTACGTATCTCGTGACTCATGTTGGCAAGGAAGGCCGATTTTAAACGATCCGCTTCTTCGGCTTTCTCTTTGGCTTTGATAAGCATTTGTTCGGTTTCTTTTAGTTGGGTAATATCAAAGTTGATACACAGCATTTCGATGACATTATCCTGCGGTCGGTAGTTGCGGACCAACACATTCACCCGTGTCCACGTATAACTTCCGTCGGCTCTGCGGATACGTACATCCCTGCATAATTTCGTACTTTCGCCTTTGACCACTTTCGCCAGAAAGTCGAGCATAACAGCCCGGTCCTCCGGATGAAAGTGAGAATGGATACCGATAATTTCCGGTAGGGGCGTGCCTTCCTCTTCTCCTACATTTTTATACCAGCTGCTTAAGGCATAACCATTGCGGCTTAACGCATCAAAATGAGCGTATCCAACCTTGGCATAATCTCCTACCAGTTCAAAGAAATTTTTAAATTCCTGAATTTTGTTGTAGGCGATGGTGTTTTCCGTCTTATCTACGTTTATCAACAGATAATTGATGGGCTGCCGGTCATGATCATAAAGTGTTGTTATTCTTGTTGTCAGATTAATGAAACCGGATGTTTTTTCCGATTCATAATATCCTTTGATTTTTGAAAAATCATATTGGAAGGTGAATTCAACCTCTTCATTATCTCTGATCTTTAGCTTTATTTCTTCGGGTAGTGCCGGATTCTCAAAGATATTGATACCAATAACTTTTTCTTTATGGGTGATATGGAACATTTCCAGTTCCTTTTTATTCAAGTCAAGCAGATAACCGTCTTTATTATACAGTTCAATGCCGACGGGAAGGTTTTTATAGATATTGTGCAGGATACGTTCACTGTTTTGCAGTGCCTGATAGGCGGAAGCCATGCGTGGACCATCTTGAGTTTCTGCTATTCCGTATATTTTGGTGTTTCCTTCCCCATCAGTTTCCTGAAAGCATATTTTACTGCGAATCCATACTTCCCCGTGGGGAGTATCGAGCAGGTACACCTCCTCAATGCTCTGTTGCAATTTATCGAAAGAGTAGCTGGTAGTATGGTGCTGATCCTCCCTTAGGATACGTTTATTGAAATCTTCAAAACTGATCACTCCGTCTTCGTCTATCCCGAGTAATCGGGAGATAAACTCGGAACATACATAACTTTCTGTTTTTAAGTCCGCTTCCCACCATCCCATATTCGCTTTATTCAGCAGTTTTTGCAGGAATGTGTATTCTTTCTGTTTGCTTGTTTCCAATGTCTGACTTGTTTTAAGTTGGCGGTTGAATATTCATTTAGTCCGTAAAAATAGTCATTTCTATTGAATTCTTTTCAATAAACCATCACTTTTAGGTATTGATACCTGCTGATTCTTTCGTGAACTTTGTAGAGAAACAAAATGTTGTATATATAAAAAGAAGAAAGGAGACCATTAAGAATGAAAAAGATAGTATTACTTCGTCATGGAGAGAGTGCTTGGAACAAAGAAAACCGTTTCACAGGTTGGACGGATGTAGACCTGACGGAAAAGGGAGTTGCCGAAGCGGAAAAGGCAGGCGTCACGTTGAGGGAATATGGCTTCAACTTTGATAAAGCCTATACTTCTTATCTGAAAAGGGCAGTCAAAACCTTGAACTGCGTGCTTGATAAAATGAATCTGGACTGGATTCCCGTCGAGAAGAGCTGGCGTCTGAATGAGAAGCATTACGGCGATTTGCAAGGACTCAATAAGGCGGAAACAGCCGAGAAATACGGAGAAGAACAAGTGCTGATCTGGCGTCGCAGTTATGATATAGCTCCCAATCCGCTTTCCGAAAGCGATTTGAGAAATCCGCGTTTCGATTATCGCTATCACGAAGTATCCGATGCGGAACTGCCGCGTACCGAATCATTAAAAGATACCATCGACCGTATTATGCCGTACTGGGAGTCGGATATATTCCCGGCTTTAAAAGATGCGCATACCTTGCTGGTTGTCGCGCATGGCAATAGTCTGCGAGGTATCATTAAGCATTTGAAACATATTTCTGATGAAGATATCATCAAACTGAATCTTCCTACTGCCGTTCCTTATGTATTCGAGTTCGACGAGAACCTGAATGTTGCCAATGATTACTTCCTGGGCAATCCGGAAGAAATTCGTAAGCTGATGGAAGCGGTAGCCAATCAGGGGAAGAAAAAATAGCAGGCTTCATCGCCTGTATATAAATTGTTATACATTAAAAAAATAAAGTTATGAGTAAAGTAGTTGATTTATTAGGAGATAAGACCAGTTATTATCTGGATCATACCTGTAAGACCATTGATAAGTCGTTGATTTATATACCCTCACCGGATACCATTGATAAAGTCTGGATTGATTCGGACCGAAACATTAAAGTATTGAACAGCCTGCAAACCCTTTTAGGGCATGGACGTCTGGCAAATACGGGTTATGTGTCCATTCTTCCTGTCGATCAGGATATCGAGCATACAGCCGGCGCATCCTTTGCACCGAATCCCATTTATTTCGATCCGGAGAATATTGTGAAGCTGGCTATCGAAGGAGGCTGTAATGCAGTAGCTTCTACATTTGGTATTTTGGGATCAGTCGCACGTAAATATGCGCACAAAATACCTTTCGTGGTAAAGTTGAATCACAATGAGCTGCTGACCTATCCGAATACATACGATCAGGTATTATTTGGTACGGTGAAAGAGGCTTGGAATATGGGAGCCGTAGCAGTAGGCGCAACCATTTATTTCGGTTCGGAACAGAGTCGCCGCCAATTGGTAGAGATTGCTGAGGCTTTCGAATATGCCCATGAACTCGGTATGGCTACCATTCTGTGGTGTTATTTGCGCAATAGCGATTTCAAGAAAGGAGCTATTGATTATCATGCTGCTGCCGACCTTACCGGACAGGCTGACCGTTTGGGAGTTACCATCAAAGCGGACATTGTGAAGCAGAAACTTCCTACCAATAATGGTGGTTTCAAAGCGATTGGTTTCGGAAAGACAGATGAACGCATGTACACGGAACTCACATCGGAACACCCGATTGATCTCTGTCGTTATCAGGTGGCAAATGGTTATATGGGACGTGTCGGATTGATCAATTCCGGTGGAGAATCTCATGGGGCTTCCGATTTGCGTGATGCGGTCATTACAGCAGTTGTCAATAAGCGTGCCGGTGGCATGGGATTGATCAGTGGACGTAAAGCCTTCCAGAAGCCGATGAATAAGGGTGTCGAATTATTAAACGCTATTCAGGATGTCTACCTCGATCCGGCAATAACCATTGCCTGATCTAGGAAAGATGAGAAATAATTCTTATCTTTGACTACCAGATAGTTAACCATTAAAAAATAGAATTATGAAGTTTTTTATTGACACAGCCAATTTGGAGCAGATTCAGGAGGCGTATGACCTCGGAGTACTTGACGGAGTGACTACCAATCCTTCGCTGATGGCGAAAGAAGGCATTAAAGGTACGGAGAATCAACGTGAACATTACATTAAAATATGTAAGATTGTCAATGCTGACGTAAGTGCGGAAGTAATAGCAACGGATTATGAAGGGATGATCCGCGAAGGGGAAGAGCTTGCCGCACTCAATCCGCATATCGTTGTCAAGGTGCCTTGCATTGCCGATGGTATCAAAGCTATCAAGTACTTTACAGAAAAAGGAATCCGGACCAATTGTACATTGGTATTTTCCGTCGGACAGGCATTGCTGGCTGCAAAAGCCGGAGCGACTTACGTTTCGCCTTTTGTCGGACGTCTGGATGATATTTGCGAAGACGGGGTAGGACTTGTTGGTGATATTGTACGTATGTATCGCACCTATGATTACAAGACTCAGGTATTGGCGGCTTCTATCCGCAATACGAAGCACATCATCGAGTGTGTGGAGGTGGGAGCAGATGTGGCTACCTGTCCGTTGAGTGCTATCAAAGGGTTGTTGAATCATCCGCTGACTGATTCGGGATTGAAGAAATTTTTGGAAGATTATAAAAAGGTAAATGGATAATCGGATTTGAGAAACTAAGTTTTCTTCAAAGTTATATTGATAGAGGCTTCTGACATAAATGTATGTTAGAAGCCTTTTTTAGTTATTTTAATAATGTCAAACAACATAAAACTAAGACTTCTCGTTTATTCATCTTAATTTGTATCGTGTAATCTAACTAGTGATGTAAATAATGAATAAAAATGGATTTAGTCGATGTGCCGATATCTATATCGGCCGTTTGCGAGAGGAGGGCCGCTATTCTACAGCGCACGTCTATCAGAACGCCCTTCTTTCTTTTAGCAAGTTTTGTGGTGTCCATAGTGTGTCTTTCCGTCAAGTCACCCGTGAGCGTCTTCGCTGTTACGAACAGCACCTTTACGAATGTGGTCTGAAGCCCAATACGATTTCCACGTATATGCGTATGCTTCGGAGTATCTATAATCGGGGTGTGGAAGCCGGCAGTGCTCCTTATGTCCACCGCCTGTTTCATGAGGTCTATACGGGGGTGGACGTGCGTCAGAAAAGGGCGCTTCCCGTCGTCGCTCTTCGCAGGCTTCTTTATGAAGATCCCCAGTCTGACCGTCTCCGCCGTACCCAGGCTATCGCTGCTCTGATGTTCCAGTTCTGCGGGATGTCTTTCGCCGATCTGAGCCATTTGGAGAAATCCGCTCTTGATAGCAACGTGCTGCGCTACAATCGTGTCAAGACGAAGACTCCCATGAGCGTTGAGGTTCTGGACAGCGCAAAGGAGATGCTCGACCAGCTCCGGAACCGACAGTCTCCCCGTCCCGGTTGTCCCGACTACCTTTTCAGCATTCTTCAAGGTGATAAGAAAAGGAAGGATGAGAGAGCCTACCGTGAATACCAGTCCGCTCTCCGAAGATTCAACTACTGCCTGAAGTCTCTGGCAAAGCGGCTGCGTCTCAACTTCCCCGTCACTTCCTACACGCTTCGTCATTCATGGGCTACTACTGCCAAGTACCGTGGTGTCCCTATTGAGATGATCAGCGAGTCGCTTGGTCATAAGTCCATCAAGACTACGCAGATTTATCTGAAAGGCTTTGAACTGAAAGAGCGTACGGAGGTAAACCGGATGAATTTGTCTTACGTAAAGCGGTGCGGAGTAGGTCAGTGCATCTGATTTAGAAGCTTGATATACAGTGTTTATCGGTGTGCGTTACTTCTTAGGTAACGGAATGATTCATGGCGCAAAGATGGACATATTTATGAAAATACGCAAACAAAAATGAAATTATTTTCGGAAAATGAATCAAATGCAGGCATAGCTGATGAATATTGCAATATTCGTGTTATGTCTTTTTTTTATTCTAATTTTTGAAAAACACCTTCACATCTGCTCTATTTCCAAGTTTATAGTCATCTTTTCATCGTTTCGTTGAAAAAAGTTCCCTGTTTAGCTTTCCCTATGTTTGTTCGTTACCTAAGAAGTAACGGATAAACATGGGGTAAAAAAATATGATTTTAAGAAAAAAGAAATCACTAAATGCTGGGCCTATTAATGGGACAGGGGAAGGCGTAGCACACTCAAAACGCTGGTATGTTGCTTTGGTTCGGATGCACCATGAAAAGAAGGTTTCCGAGCATTTGGACAAGATGGGAATCGAGAATTTCGTTCCCGTTCAACAGGAACTTCACCAATGGAGCGATCGTCGTAAGCTGGTCACCTCCGTCTTGCTTCCTATGATGGTGTTTGTACACGCCGATCCTAAGGAACGCATGGAAGTCCTGAGTTTTTCTACTGTCAGCCGTTACATGGTGATGCGCGGCGAGAGTAGTCCTGCTGTAATTCCTGACGAGCAGATGGCTCGTTTCCGTTTCATGCTTGATTATTCGGAAGAATCGATAAGCATGAACAGTTCTCCTTTGGCTCGTGGCGAAAAGGTTCGCGTGATCAAAGGTCCGTTGACGGGTCTTGTTGGCGAACTGGTCAATGTGGATGGTAAAAGTAAGATTGCTGTTCGCTTGAATATGCTGGGATGCGCCTGTGTTGATATGCCTGTCGGTTATGTAGAGCCGATTATGGCGGCTGTTTAAGGCAAGGGATATGGATGCTATTATTTTACAAGAAAATATAGAGGGTTTATTAAGTTTGGTACGTATGCTGCTTCCTGGTGGGGGGAGTGCAGGCTGCGTGTATTTGGATGATCTTTCAGCATTACAACGATCCATCCACGAAAAGATTAACGATTTATATTCTCAACGGGGGGAGACACCGGAGCAGGATGCTACCCTGTGTTTGGCCATCCTTCAGGGATATAATGTGTCGATGTACGCCAATCCGGAAGACGAAGAAAGAAAACAGGCTGTTTTGACCCGTTCTCTGTCTCTTCTCGATGTTCTTCCCCCTTCTCTTCTTAAGCAACAGTTATCTGCCGTCTGTTACGGGATGCAGGAACTGTGTGAAATCAACTGAAACTTTTTTATTTGTCAATGAAAATACAAAGACTTTTTAGCATTCTACTCTTCTGTTTGATGCTGGGAAGTGGCTCGCTTATGGCTCAGTCCATGAGTGATTCACAAGTACTGGAATATGTAAAGGACGGTATCCGCCAAGGCAAGGAACAGAAGCAGCTTGCTTCCGAACTAGCCCGTAAGGGGGTAACCAAAGAACAGGCAATGCGTGTGAAGCAGCTATACGAGCAGCAGAACAATGTAAACACCTCGAAATCAACGGGCACGGACATCAACGAATCCCGCCTTCGTGAAGAGACTAAGGAGAATACTTCTGATATGCTGGAGGATCATCCGACTACTCAGGACCTTGCCCGTGGCGATCAGGTCTTCGGGCGCAACATCTTCAATACCCGTAACCTGACATTTGAACCCAGTGTTAATCTGGCCACTCCTACCAATTACCGTCTTGGTCCCGGTGATGAAGTCATCATTGATATCTGGGGTGCGAGCCAGAACACGATCCGCCAGCAAATCTCTCCTGAAGGTACTATCAACATTCAGAAGATCGGCCCTGTCAACCTTAGCGGTATGACAGTCTCTGCCGCCAATGACTATCTGAAGAACGCCCTGAATAAAATATATAACGGTCTGAACAACACGACCGATCCAACTTCCGACATCCGTCTGACTTTAGGTAATATCCGTACTATCCAGATCAATGTGATGGGAGAAGTCGTGCAGCCGGGTACCTACGCCCTTTCTTCCTTCTCTACCGTCTTCCATGCGCTTTACCGTGCAGGCGGTGTGAGTGATATCGGCAGCCTCCGAAACGTTCAATTAGTACGCAACGGAAAGAATATCGCCACCATCGACGTCTACGAATTTATCATGAAAGGCAACACACAGGATGACATCCGCCTTCAGGAAGGTGACGTCGTGATTGTTCCCGCTTATGATGTATTGGTAAAGATCAGCGGCAAGGTAAAACGTCCTATGCGTTTTGAAATGAAGAAAGAAGAGAACCTTGCCACTTTAATCAAATATGCCGGCGGCTTTGAAGCCGATGCCTACACCCGTTCATTACGTGTTGTCCGTCAGAATGGTGAGGAATACGAAGTCAACACAGTCAAAGATATAGATTACAGCATTTATAAAATGCGTAACGGCGATGTTGTAACAGCCGAAGCCATCCTTAACCGCTTCACAAACAAACTGGAAATCCGTGGTGCAGTTTACCGCCCCGGCATCTACCAGCTCAGCGGTAAATTGAATACGATCCGCGAACTGGTCAATGAAGCTCAGGGGCTGACCGGTGACGCTTTTCTGAATCGTGCTGTCCTCTATCGCCAGCGTGAGGACCTGACCAGTGAAGTTGTTCAAATAGACATCAGGTCTATCATGGACGGCACTTCGCCGAACCTTGCCCTAATGAAGAATGACATCCTCTACATCCCAAGTATCCACGACCTGGAAGATCGTGGCAATGTCACAGTTCACGGTGAGGTTGCCCAACCGGATTCCTATCCTTATGCTGATAACATGACACTTGAGGATCTGATCATCCAGGCCGGTGGCTTGAAAGAAGCCGCCTCCACTGTCCGCATTGATGTGTCGAGACGAATCAAGAATCCCCGTAGTACCGCGGATAATGATACGATCGGTCAGATGTATACCTTCTCTTTAAAGGATGGTTTTGTCATTGACGGTCAGCCCGGTTTTATCCTTCAGCCTTATGATGAAGTTTATGTCCGTCGTAGTCCTGGCTATCAGGCACAACAGAATGTAGCCATTGAAGGTGAAATCCTTTTCGGAGGAAATTACGCCATGACCAGCCGTGAGGAACGTCTTTCCGATTTAGTGAATAAAGCCGGTGGTCCGACCAATTATGCCTATCTGCGTGGTGCGAAACTGACCCGTGTGGCTAACGCTAGTGAAAAGAAACGTATGGGTGATGTAATTCGCCTTATGAGCAGGCAATTGGGCGAAGCCATGATTGACTCTTTGGGTATTCGTGTTGAAGATACTTTTACGGTTGGAATAGATTTGGAAAAAGCCTTGAGCAATCCTAAAAGTAATGCCGATCTTGTCTTACGTGAAGGAGATGTGATCTCCATACCTAATAATAATAATACCGTAACTATCAATGGTGCTGTCATGGTTCCGAATACGGTTTCTTATATGCAGGGCAAGGATGTAGACTACTATTTGAATCAAGCCGGTGGTTATTCTGATAATGCGAAGAAGAGTAAGAAGTTCATAGTATATATGAATGGTCAGGTAACGAAGGTTAAGGGTAGCGGCAAGAAACAGATTGAACCGGGCTGTGAGATTATTGTGCCTAGTAAAGCTAAGAAGAAGGCTAATATTGGTAATATTTTGGGTTATGCTACTACGTTTAGTACATTGGGAATGATGGTTGCTTCTATTGCCAATTTGATAAAAAAATAAGATTTATGTCAGAACAATCAGTAGAAAGGAAACTGGAAGATATGGAGATTGATTTATTGGATATATTTCGTAAAATTGTAGCAATTCGTAAGAAAATTTATAAAGCAGCTACCATTGGTTTGTTAATTGGTATTATTGTAGGGGTGAGTATCCCTAAAAGATATACGGTCACTGTAACTCTTTCTCCGGAAATGGGGAATGATAAAGGAAACAGTGGGTTGACTGGCTTAGCTGCCTCTTTTTTAGGTGGGAGTGCTAGTATGGGAGGGGGTGTTGATGCATTAAATGCTTCCCTGTCATCAGATATTGTATCTTCTACTCCTTTTTTGTTGGAGTTATTGAATATGCAGGTTATGGTAGATAAAGGAGAAACAAAAACACTATCTGGTTATTTAATGACAGAATCTTCCCCTTGGTGGAGTTATATCATAGGTTTACCCAGTATGTTTATTAGTGGAGTGAAATCTTTATTTACTGATGAAGAAGAACTATTTGGTGAAAGACAACAGGGTGGGGTGGTTATCTTAACTGAGAAAGAGAAAGATCAGATTGATGCGCTAAAAAAGAATATAACGGCTATTATTGATAAGAAAACGGCTATCACCAATGTTAGCGTTACTTTGCAGAATCCTAAAATAGCTGCGGTTATAGCAGACTCTGTCGTTCATCGTTTACAAGAACATATCATAGGCTATCGTACTTCAAAAGCAAAAGAAGATTGTGTTTATCTGGAGAAGTTGTTTGAAGAGAGGAAGCAGGAATATTATGCTACTCAAAAAGATTATGCCGAATATGTGGATACACATGATAATTTAATTCTTCAGAGTGTACGTGCTGAGCAGGAACGTTTGCAGAATGACATGAGTTTGGCATATCAAGTATATAGTCAGGTAGCCAATCAGCTGCAGGTTGCCAGGGCTAAAGTACAAGAGGAAAAACCTGTGTTTGCAGTGGTGGAACCGGCTGTTGTTCCATTGAAAGCTTCAGGATTAGGTTTGAAAGTTTATGTTTTACTATTTGTATTTTTATTTGTTTTTGGTACTATAAGCTGGATATTGATGGGGAGGAATATATTTAACTGTTTGAGGAAAAATAAAATTTGAGTTTTCTCATGAAGTTATTTTAATATACAATAGAATAAAAATGTCGTCTTCTCTTATAAATAAAGCCACAAAGGGCGTTTTTTGGAGTGCAATTGAACGTTTCTCAGTTCAAGGTATTCAGTTTGTACTAAGTATTATTATTGCTCGCTTGCTATTACCATCAGATTACGGACTCATAGCTATGTTGAGTATATTTCTTGCTGTAGCGCAGAGTTTTATTGATAGTGGTTTTTCAAATGCGTTGATACAGAAGCAGAACCGTACAGAGATTGATTATTCTACTGTATTCTATTTTAATATAGGCATCGGTCTTTTCTTCTACCTTGTATTTTACATTTCTTCTCCTTATATTGCTCTTTTTTATTCAGAGCCTCAGTTATGTTTGATTACAAAAATAGTAGGGTTGAATGTAGTGATAAATTCTTTTGGGGTAGTGCAAAGGGCAAAGTTCTCAATCGCCTTAAATTTTAGGTTGCAAGCTGTTGCTTCATTAACGGCAGTAATTTTAAGTGGAGTCTTAGGGGTCAGTTTAGCATATTATGGGTATGGCGCTTGGTCCTTGGTGATGCAAAGTTTGTTGAATAATTTTTTTAATGTATTGTTGCTTTGGTTATTATCTAAATGGTATCCTCTATGGTGTTTCTCATGGAATAGTTTCAAATCTCTTTTTTCATTTGGAAGTAAGTTATTAGTGTCGGGTCTTCTACATACTTTGTATACGAATCTTTATTCTTTGGCAATTGGGAAGAAAATGACTTCTGGGGATCTTGGTTTGTATAATAGGGCATCTACTTTGGCGGCTTTTCCGGCAGGAAATATTACAGATGTGATGTATAAAGCTATGTTCCCTGTTCTTTGCACTATACAAGATAGTGATGAAGAGTTGGAGGTCTATTTTCTGAGGTATATTCGTTCAGCATGTTATGTCGTTTTCCCTTTGATGATTGGTTTGGCTGTGTTAGCTGATCCTTTTGTTAAAGTTGTTTTGACAGACAGATGGTCAGGGATAGTTCCAATACTACAAATTTTGTCTTTTGCATATATGTGGGATCCTGTAATGCGCATTAATAATCACTTTTTATATGCTAAAGGTAGAACGGACTATACGCTGAAGGCAGAAGTCTTTAAAAAGATAATTGCTTTTTCGATTCTTCTGTTGACTATTCCTTTTGGGCTGTATGTTATAGCTTGGGGAGTCGTTATTTATTCATTTATAGATATATTTGTAATTACAAGATATACTTGTATAATTTCTAATGTAACATTGACCAGTGAGATAAAGAAATTATTTCCAGTATTATTGTTAGCTTTAAGTATGGGAGCGTGTGTATGGTTATCAACCTATTTCGTTATTTCTTCTGTGTTAAAACTTCTCTCAGGCGTTCTTATTGGTGTGGTCTATTATTTGGTAGTTTCCAAGATATTCAAGTTTGAGGAGATGTGTTTTTTGCAAAATATGATTGTGAGATTGAAAAATAAGTAATATTTTATAATGAGAAATATAGCAGTAATTCTAGCCGGTGGTTCCGGACAACGATTGGGTGAGAATATACCTAAACAGTTTTTAAAAATAGCAGGTAAAAAAGTCATTGAACATACTATTACTGTTTTTCAAAATCATTCTTTGATAGATGAAATTGTAGTTGTAGTCCATCCAGACTATATAAGGGATGTAGAAGATATTTCGTTGAGGAATTCTTTCAATAAACTAAAAAAAATATTATTAGGGGGAAAGGAAAGATACCACTCTAGTTTGGCAGCTATCAATGCTTATGATGAAGAAGTGAACTTATTATTTCACGATTCAGTTCGTCCTCTTGTCAATGAGCGGATTATAAACGATTGCATCCGTGCATTGTTGACTTACAATGCCGTTGATGTAGCAATTCCTACAACGGATACTATTATTCAAGTAGATGATAATAATGAGATTGTCAAAATACCCTCACGCATATTATTGCGTAATGGACAAACACCTCAGGCATTTAAACGTTCTGTTATAAAAGCCGCTTATGAAAAAGCTTTGCTTGATCCCTTGTTTAAAACAACTGATGACTGTGGTGTAGTTTTAAAATATTTGCCTGATGAATCTATTTATGTAGTCAATGGAGAGCAATTTAATATGAAGTTGACATATAAAGAAGATATTTTTCTTTTAGATAAACTTTTTCAATTGCGTAGCATTAGGAACCAGCCCACTTTATTGGAAAAATCGGAAATGGAGGAACTACAAGGAAAGGTAGTTGTAGTTTTTGGGGGTACGTATGGTATCGGACAAGATATTTGTGAAATTTGTCGGGAATATAAAACGTCGTTGTATGTATACAGTCGTTCTACAGGAGTGGATGTGTCGAATAGTCAAAGTGTAAGGAGAGTTTTATCTGAAATATTTGATAAGGAAGGACGGATTGACTGGATCGTTAATACCGCTGGTATATTGGACAAACAGCCTTTGGCGAATATGAGTTATGAAGCGGTACATCAAAGCATTGATGTAAATTATTTAGGTAATATTATTGTTGCAAAAGAATCTTTTTTTTATTTGAAAGAAAGTAAAGGATCGTTGTTGTTTTTTACTTCTAGCTCTTATACACGCGGAAGGGCGTTGTATAGTTTATATTCATCGTCTAAAGCTGCTATTGTAAACTTTGTACAAGCTTTGAGTGAAGAGTGGTTTGAATATGGTATTCGTGTGAATTGCATCAACCCAGAACGTACTAAGACCCCTATGCGTATTCAGAATTTTGGAAATGAACCGGAAGATACTTTATTAGAACCGAAAGTGGTAGCAATCGTATCAGTAAATACTTTGCTATCGGAAATGACAGGTGAGGTTGTTGATGTAAAAAGATAAAATTGTATGATGTTGGTTATCAAACACTTATTAGGATACTTTATTTTACTTGTATCTTATGTTTTTCCCCGTATTTCAACCATTTGGGTCTTTGGAGGAGAGAATAATGCAAAATATTTATATTATAAGCTAAATGAAAAGGCGGCAGATATTAATTGTATTTGGATTTCAAAGTCTAAAGAAGAGGTTGCACAAGTGTGTTCTTTAAAATATAAGGCTTTTTATCTTTGGAGTTTGAAGGGGCTGTTTTATTCATTAATAGCTGGACGTTATATTTATACGTTTTCTGTTTCAGATATAAATCCTTGGACTATTGGTTGGACAAAAAGAGTAAACTTATGGCATGGCGTGGGTATTAAGAATGTTGAATTTAAATGTAAGCTTGGTCCATTGGCAAAAAAGTATAATCCGAATAGTCTTAAATCTCGCTTCCTTTACCCATATTTATTTTTCAGACCTCATTTGTTTTTATCAACCTCTCCTTTAATGACTAAACATTTTACAGAGTGTTTCAGAATTTCGGAAGATAGATGTATAGAGGCTATGTATCCAAGAAATGAAATTTTATTATGGGCACATGATCAGATAGAAGAATTTCTTAAACGATATAATAAAGAGCAGGAACTGGATGTAATAGAGGATTGTGCAAGTTATTCTTATGTATATATTTATATGCCAACTTGGAGAGAGGATAAACGTAACATACTAGAGATTATTGATTTCGACAGATTGAATCAACTCTGTATTAAAAACAATAATCTATTTTTGTTTAGGCTACATCCAAATACGGAAATAAACTTAGATATGTTAGTGAGTTATTCAAATTTAAGGATAATTGATTCTTCTTGTGATATATATCCAATTTTGCCTTTTACTGACGTCTTAATAACAGACTATTCTTCAATTTATTATGATTATATGCTGATACCAAATAAACAAATTTTGCTATTTCCTTTTGACGAAGAAGAGTATTGTACTTTTAACAGGGATTTGGCTTTTGATTATAAAATATATACTCCAGGAATACGTATATATAGCTTCGAAGCTTTATTAGAAATTGTTGAATCGAAAAAGAACTTAAATATAAAAGAAATAAAGGTAATAAAAAAGCTCTTTTGGAAAGGGCGCAACGAATCTATTATAGACCGAATCATCAATCTATAGAATAATGGGAAACGATGAAATTATTCATTATATTATAAAATAGTAATGAAGGCGTATATTATAAATCTAAAAAAATCTGTTGACCGTAAAAAGTATATGCAGGAGCAGCTTGAAAAAATGTTCTTTTTATCTGCTGAGTTTGTAGAAGCTGTGGATGCTAGAGGGATGACTGAAAGAGAGAAAAATGTTTTTTTTGATACTGAGCTTTTTTGTAAAAGATATGTAAAAGAGGTTCGTCCGGGAGAAATTGGCTGTACGCTTAGTCATCAGAAATGTTATAGAAAATTAGTGGAGTCAAGAGATAAATATGCACTGATTTTGGAAGATGATATCGTGATTCGTCATAATATTGATACTCTTGTTCCTGAGATTGAGAAACTATTGAATACCGATGAGCCCCGTGTCATACTTCTGTCTGGTTGGTATTGGTACTTGGGTACAAAGACAATTAAACAACATTATTGTCTAGCTCGTGTATATGATGCCTTTTTGACCCATGCTTACATTATAAATCGAGAAGCAGCTTCTTTGTTGATAGAACAGCGACCTTTTATTACTGCTGATGATTGGTTTTATATTCGCAAGAAGGGGGTCAAACTGTATGCCGTGCTTCCTCACTTGTTAGATCAGGACTGGAGTGGGGAGTACCCTACATCCATCAACCAAGAAGAAAAAAAACGATGTCCAGGGTTGTGGAAAAGAAAGATAGAAATTTGTTTTCACTCATTACTCTTGAAGTTTTTATATATCATAAAGCGGTTTGAAAAAGCGTAACTCACAATGCTGGAAGTAGATGTTGTTAGAATAAGTGTAATTGTTCCGATTTATAATGTAAAGTTATATATTGAGCGTTGTGTACGTTCTTTGATGGAGCAGACATTGGAAAATATAGAGTTTATTTTTGTGAATGATTGTACTCCAGATGATAGTATGGATATTTTACATTATGTATTGGAGGAGTATCCAAAACGTCGCGAACAGATTAAAATAATAGAACATGAGACGAATAGGGGTATATCAGCAGTGAGAAATACTGGTTTAAAGAATGCGACAGGACAATATATTATATATTGTGATAGTGATGATTGGGTAGAGAAGAATATGTATGAAAAATTATTGGTAAAGGCGCTTGAAACAAGTGCGGATATTGTAGGGTGTGACTTCTTTGATGACTATGTTGCTCACTCTACAATACGAAAACAATTATTTCCGCAACAATCAGAAAAGTGTGTGAAGAAAATGCTAAGAGGAGAATTACATTGTGGTACTTGGAATAAATTAGTAATTAAAAGTCTTTATGAACGGACGAAGATAGACTTTCCCGAAGGTATCAATATGTGGGAGGATGTATCTACTATCATTCCTTTATGCTTTCATGCTACTAAAATAGATTATATTCCTGAAGCACTTTATCATTATATTCATCATAATGTGAGTTCATATACATATAGTGTTACTGAGAAATCTTTAGAAAATTTAGTTGCTTCTATTCAATTACTTGAATCTTTTTTTCTTACTAATCAATGTTTCAAAACATTTGGGGAAGACTTGTGCTTTATGAAGCTTACTGTTAAATTAAACCTATTGTTGGGCAGCAAAGGTGAATTGCAAAAAAAAAGGAATATGTTATATTCTTCAGCTAATCGTTATATCTTTTCTTATTCCGGTATGTCATGGTATTGGAAAATAGCTCTTTGGGTGGCTTCAAAAAAAATGTTGTTTTGTTTTAATGTCATGTCGTGTATAGAGAGAATAATTAAAAAATGGAAATAAATAATAATATATCATCTACGATTCCTTTAGTTGATATTGTTCTTGTGTTCTGTTATGTTTTTTCGTTTTATGTGATAGGACCATTGACAAGTTCTGTAATTATAGCTCTTCCATTAATGTTTTGTTGTTTATATAAAAAAAAATGGGGATATTGTTTGCTTTTAGAATTGAAAAACAGTTTTATTGTAAGAATATTTATATCACAATGGCTTCTTATAGGTATCGCTGTTTTTTATAGTTGCTTGCATTTGACTATGGAATTAGAGTATATTAAAGTACTGATTGCTCAAATGTTTCATTTCATTTGTGGCATTTTCATTATTATCTATTTAAAATATCAGAAACAATATACCACGTTAAAAATAGAGCAAACTATTATATGGGCTTTTCTAGTACAATCTATTATTCAATTGATAGCTATGTCTATACCATCATTTGCACATTTTATTCTTTATTTTAGTCGTGCTCATGATTTACAAGATGCTTATGGAGGAGGTGTACGTGGATTAGCTCTTTCTTCAGGAGTAGGATGGAGTCTGGGGCTTGCTTATGGACTTATATATATTGTTTTTGTGAAACGTTATTTGCTCAGTGGAGTCAATATGAAAAGTACATTAATTGGTATACTATTATTGATGGGGACTATTTTTGCTGGACGAACTGGATTTGTTGGGGCTTGTTTAGGAGGTATCTTTTTTATAATTTCTAATCAACTAAGTTACAGGACTAAATTAATGTTCGTTTTAAAAATACTACTGGGAGTTATTTTGTTTTTTTTATGTATTTATTTCCTTTTTCCTTCGATGACTGAACATTTAGTTGATAATGTTTTTCCTTTTGCTTTTGAACCTTTTTATAAAATGTACTATAATGATGAATTTTCCACTTCATCTACCGATAGGCTGGAAGAAATGTGGCGAGTGTCTACATCTGTAGAAGAAATATTGTATGGTAGTGGAAGTTTTATAGATACTATAACAGGTGCATATTACAAGCATATAGATATTGGAATTTTGCGGAATTTGTTTTACTGGGGAATTGGGGGATATATACTACTTATTATTTATCAATTAATACTTATTGCTCCGATTAAATATAATAAAATTCAACGTGTTTCACATTTTAATATGTTTTTCTATAAGCTCTTAATAATCGTATATTTATTTTTATTGGAATGTAAAGCAGTAACTATTGGACTTAATAAAATGACTTTTTCAGTGATATTTCTTATTGCTTATTTCTATTTCGATGAGATTCATTCTAAAAAATATATAGCTGAGTTAAGATGACTATTTCTTTTATTATTCCTGTGTATAACGGAGAACGTTATATCTCTGCTTGTTTATATTCCTTGTTAAAGCAAACATATACTGATTGGCAGGCAATTTTGATCAATGATGGTAGTACGGACAATTCACTTTCTGTACTTCAGTCTTTTGCGAAAAGTGATTCTAGGTTTGTTGTGTATAGCCAGAATAATCAAGGAGTTGCTATTGCACGAAATAGAGGAATAAAAGAGGCACAAGGAGAATATATTAGTTTTCTAGATATAGATGATACGTTAGTCTCAGATTTCTTAGAGAGATTTATTTGTCATTTTGAAAAGAATGTTGATATAGTGATTGCTGGTTATCATGTGGTTCGAAAAAATAAAAAAGTGTTAAAGCAAGAAGCAAATGTAACATTAGAAAAGATTGATTATTTGAAAAAAGTTTTGAGGGGAAAATATGGTTGGGAGCTATGGGCAAAAGTATATAGGAGAGAGTTGTTTGATGAACCTATGTATATTCCTTGTCATCTCAGGATTGGTGAAGATGCAACAGTATATATGCAATTAGTAGCACGCTCTTGTAAAGTGAAAATAATCAATGAAGCTTTATATAATTATATTCAATACCCTTCTTCTGCTTCACATCAGAGGTCTGTTACTTTGGCGGAAGAAACTCTTCAAGCAGCTTTTTATATTGATCATTTATTGAAAAAAGAATCTTTTTATCAGGAAATACGAGATGAAATAGATGCTATGTATTTATTGTTCTATTCAAATTCTACTCGTAAGGCATTTTTGAGATTAAACCATCCTTTGATATATCAAGTTTATCAAGAACATTATTCATTAAGGGCATTAAAAATACTTCCTTTATTCAAGAGTATATATATATCACTTTCTTTATTGTTAAGAAAAACTTTATCATAAATCTGAATTCAAATTAATGTTTTCCGTTTTATTATCCGTTTATTATAACGAATCTCCATATTATTTCCGACAATCAATAGATAGCCTTTTTAATCAAAGTTTACAATTAGCAGAAGTTGTATTGGTGAAAGATGGAGAGCTTACGCCTGAGTTGGAAAATGTAATAACTGAATATACTGCTAAATATCTTCAGATTAGAGTTGTTCCTTTAAAGCAGAATCAAGGACTTGGTAAAGCTCTAAATGAAGGCTTAAAGCATTGCTCCTACGATTTAGTTGCCCGAATGGATACAGACGATATAGCCAAGCCTAATCGTTTTGAGAAACAAATAAGGGTTTTTCAGGAGCATCCGGAATTGGATGTAGTAGGAGCATGGATTGATGAGTTTGAAGAAACTACTTCAAATATTATTTCTACAAGAAAATTACCTGAAGTTCATGATGATATTTGTCAATTTGCAAAGAAGCGTAATCCAGAAAATCATCCGGTAATCATGTTTCGTAAGCAAGCTGTATTAGCAGCTGGTGGATATCAGCATTTCCCTCTTTTTGAAGATTATTATCTATGGATACGTATGCTACAGAATGGTGCGAAATTTTATAATATCCAAGAGAGCTTATTATATTTTCGTTTTTCATCAGCTATGTTTAAACGAAGAGGTGGCTTAAAATATGTGACTACGGAACTACGTTTTCAGAATCTGCTGAGAAATTTAGAATTCATAACTTTCTCTGAATATCTCTATAATGTCTTTATACGGGTGATTACCAGGATGATGCCCAATTCTTTACGGGCTATCTTGTATAAAAAAGCTTTGAGAAAATAATCTTTAACCAAACTATAATTAATAATTTATGGAACAACAAACAACTTTCATTCCTGACGGAATGAATGCTTTTGAGCGCAATGTAAAACGGGTGGGGGATTGCATGATTGCGGGAATATTAATGATTATTTTTTCTCCATTATTTTTAGCCTGCTATATAGCTGTGAAACGGGAAGATGGTGGTCCGGCTATCTTCAGGCAGGAACGTATCGGACGTTTCGGACGTCCGTTTTATATTTATAAGTTCCGTAGTATGCGTTTGGATGCGGAAAAAATGGGTCCTGCGCTATATAAGGGTGGGAAAGATGAACGATTGACTAAAGTCGGTAAGTTTTTGCGTGAACATCATTTAGATGAATTGCCGCAACTTTGGAATGTCTTTTGTGGACATATGGCTTTTATTGGTCCTCGTCCCGAACGGAAATATTTCATAGATCAGATAATGGAACACGATGCTCGTTACGTATTTTTGTATCAGATACGACCGGGCGTAACTTCGTATGCTACGCTATACAATGGGTACACAGATACGATGGATAAAATGTTACGTCGTCTCCGATATGATTTGTTTTATTTGCAACATCGCTCATGGTGGTTTGATTTTAAGATTTTGGTGAAGACATTTATAAATATTTGTTTTGGCAAGAAGTTTTGAGTAGTGAAATTTGAGACTTTTATCTCTTTGATTTTAGTAGATAAAAAAGTTGTTTCAACAGAAGATGAGTTGAATATTACTGATCCTCCTTATAAAATAGAATTAGAAACAGGTATTTTAATAAACCCTTTTATTCTACCTAAAAAATATAGGGGAAAGTTGTCACTCCTTTTTATGAAAATGTTATGAAAGAAGAGATTGCATTATTATGATAGATGAAGAATTGTTAAGTAATAGGTCAATCTGATATTTTTTCGTAGTTTTGTGAAAAAGATAATTGATATGGAAGATTTGCAAAGGTTATATCCCATCGGAATACAGACATTTTCGGAAATTCGGGAGAGAAATTACCTCTATATAGATAAGACAGAATACGTTTACCGGATGACGCATTCCTCCTCTAAATATATGTTTTTGAGTCGTCCGCGTCGTTTCGGGAAATCACTGCTTACTTCTACGTTACATAGCTATTTTTCCGGTCGTGAAGATTTGTTCCGTGGGTTGGCGATGGAGAAACTGGAGAAAGAATGGATACAGTATCCGGTTCTACACTTCGACATGAGTATGGCAAAGCATGTGGATAAGGATAGCTTGGTGAACCTTTTAGGCTTCATGCTTGCAGAATACGAACGTACATTGGGAATTGACGCAGCAGGTACGGACCCTAATTTGCGTTTAACTAATTTGATAAAACGTTCTTATGAGCAGACTGGCAGAAAGGTCGTGGTCCTTATTGATGAATATGACGCTCCTTTGCTGGATGTGGTACACGAACGGGAGAACTTGGGTGTATTGCGTGACGTTATGCGTAACTTTTACAGTCCGTTGAAAGCTTGTGATCCTTATTTGCGCTATATATTTCTTACAGGTATCACTAAATTCTCACAACTCAGTATTTTTAGTGAACTCAATAACATCAAAAATATCAGCATGGATGAGCCTTATGCTGCTATTTGTGGTATAACGGGGAATGAGATACTTACTCAGATGAAAAAGGATGTGGATAGGCTGGCTGTCAAATTGAATATTACTGCGGAGGAAGTATTGTTTAAGTTGAAAGAGAATTATGACGGCTATCATTTCACTTATCCGTCACCTGATATTTACAATCCGTTCAGTTTACTCAATGCTTTTGCGGATGGAAAATTTAATTCTTATTGGTTTGGTAGCGGCACTCCTACCTATTTGATAAAGATGCTGGATAAATTTGATGTAGCACCTTCTGAAATTGGGGCGAAAACGGCTACAGCAGAAGATTTTGATGCACCGACAGAAACGATGACAAATATCACTCCATTACTGTATCAGAGCGGATATATCACTATTAAAGGGTATGATGAGGAACTGAATCTTTATACGCTTGATATTCCCAATAAGGAAGTAAGAATAGGATTAATGAAAAGCTTGTTGCCTCATTATGTATCTTCGCCTACAGAAAAAACGAATACCATGGTGGCTTATCTTTCCCGTGATATTCGGAATGGTGATATGGATGCGGCATTACGTCGCTTACAGGAATTCTTATCCACCATTCCCCAGTGTGATAATACGAAATACGAAGGTCATTATCAGCAGATATTCTATATCATATTCAGCCTGTTGGGTTTCTATGTAGATGTTGAAGTACGTACTCCGCGTGGACGGGTGGATATGGTGCTTCGTACTAAAACTACGTTGTATACCTTTGAACTGAAACTGGATAAGAATGCGACTGTCGCCATGGAGCAGATTAACCTGAAGAATTATCCCGAACGTTTTGCTCTGTGCGGATTGCCGATAGTGAAGGTAGCGGTCAACTTTGATAGTGAGAGTTGTACATTGGGAGATTGGAAGATTGAAAAAGTATAAAAATGTAGAATGCAAAAAAACGCAGATGGTAAAATAATAAAAGATTTGTCCCGGCAGTTTGTGGTCGGGACAAATCATTGAAGAGCTTGATAGTTGTGATTGATTTTACTAACCTACAATTCCCTGTATTCTTCTACGCAAGGGTAACACGGACATTCCTTCATCGGATTTAAATCATGATGTCCTACAATCAACGCTTCTGGAAATTTTTTCTTTAGCTCACGGAGTAGAGCTAACAGCGCCCCTCGTTGCGCCAGCGTACGTGTGTCTTTCGCTTGTCCTTCCGCATCCAGTCCTCCTTCGTAACAGATTCCTATGGAATGTGCGTTATGATTCCGGCAATGTGCTCCGATCTTCTCTAACGGTCGTCCCGGATGTATTTCCCCATCACGTGTGATGTAGAAATGGTAATCGATGTCACGGAATCCCCGATGTCGGATATGATCCTGCCGGCAAGCCTCCGCCGAGAGGGATTTTCCCTCCGGCGTGGCACTGCAATGAATGATAATCAGTGTGATGGTCCGCATAAGTTTACATACAGCTTTGTACTCCTATTAAACCACCTACGGCAGTAGCGACAGTGATGATTACTTTGATAATGAAACTCCATACGGATCGTGATGATGAATTACTCATAGCTTTTGGTTTTAAATGAAAAAAATATTGATTTTTAATGAGTCTTTAGCTGGGATAAGCTAAAGACTTTGGCAGGGTTCAGATTACGAATTAAACAGTCGGGTCCGGTGCCTCTTCGTCTCCTTCGTCCGGATTAGGTTTCGGATCAGGGGTATTGCCTGAACCGGAGCCTCCTCCTCCGGGCGTTGTCGGTTTCTGATACTCTGCCTGTTGTTTCAGCTGGCTGTCGAGTTTCAGGTTGGTTGTCGATAAGTTTCCTGTGGCACGTGCTTTGAGTCGCATACCTGTGATGTTCTTCTCCAATGAGAACTCTTCCAGTGTTTCGGCAGCCTTGCTTCGGATTCCTACACCGAAGATGGCTAGATCATCAATTTTCACACTTTTGCCGTCGAGCAGCAGTTCCTTGATGCAGTCCACCATATCAGTGAGCACGCCTTTGATCACCCCACTGGAATACGGTGAATTGTGTTTCGACATGTGTTCGGCAAGTTTGGCAAGGTCGAATGTCTCGTCGCTTACCGCCCGGGCGAACCATTTGCCGGCATTCAAGCCTTTTTTCTGTTGGTTCTGATAAATTTTGTAACGAATCATAAAATAATAATTTTAAAGAGTTAAACATACTTTCGTGAGGATTTCTCCCTTTCGATGACACAAAGATAGTATGCTGTAACTCGGAAGAATCGGTTGTGTACAGTGAGAGTCGGTAATGTGCAATTGTTGTCAGTTATAGTCTGTTATTCCCTGATAAAACGTAGGTAATGTGAATATATTTTGTTACTTTTGTGACAGTAAAACAGAAACTTATTTGTCATGATAGAATTCAAAATACGTGCTTATGGTCGTATGGAACTGGCACAGCTTTATTCTCCCGAACTTACTGGCATTGCCGCTTACCGCAAAATGAATAAATGGATTGTCCGCTGTCCCGGTCTTCAGGAACGCCTGTCCGATTTAGGTTATCAGCCGCAGCACCGTTCTTACACTCCGCTGGAGGTAAGGGTGATTGTGGATGCATTGGGAGAACCATGAGCAGGTAATAAGTATTAGGTAACAGGTAATAAGTGTTGTAGACTGCGAGGGCGTTTTGTATTGGCTAAAGCTATGCTTTACGACTTCTAAAGCATAGCTTTATGGTATCTAAAGCGGTGCTTTAGCTTCTACAAAACGTTATATCCCTATGACACAAAGTTATCAACCGATGCAAAAATGCACTTTTACGGGGCATCCCTAACACACGCACACACGTGCGCGTACGTAAGTCCCCTTTTCTTTCATGGCAAAGAGTCCCTTTTTTACGAGACGTCTCAGCCAGGAGAGTGCAGTGTTGGGTTTGATTCCCATAGCTGTAGCCTGTTCCGTCAACTGTGTACGGGTGAACTCGTCACCCAGCGCATCGAAGAAGGCGTCACGGTCGGCATTGGCCCTGTGTGGGATTTCCGAAGATGGAAGGAAAGATAATATATGCGTGGCATGCCGATAGAGAGGCTTTACAAGCCCAAGAACAGCTTTAAAGTCTTCAGGAGTGATAGTTATATCCCAACGGGTAATAATGCCGTCCTTGACGTTATCTGTGGGAATTTCCTTGTCCGGAACGGGAGCGTATCTGTCAGAACTCTTAAGCTGATAGGGTTGGGGGATTTCCAACACCCGCAACATGGCTATCGTTGACATGATGCGGCAGATATTGACAGCCAGACGGGCTATGAAACTTCTCATTTCGTTGCCATTGGCAATGTCCGAACGGAAAAACAAATCGGAGAAGAGAGCGTTGAATTCCTTTTTCTGCTCGTCGGTGAGGCGAAGCGTATGGATGCCGTGTTCTTTCAGTATATCCAGCTTTAGTTGCCAATCCCTGCCTATGGACCTGAAGATTTCGTCCAGATCTATCTCTCCGCACGCAAACTGGTCAGCCCATGTATAGATGCCGTGCATGTAGTAGAACAGTTGGCGGGAGAAAAGTCCGTTCTCTGCCGACGGGATGAGGGCTCTCACCTGTGCGGGTGTCCCCGAAAGCAGGACGGCAAGAAAGATTCTCTTTACTTCCCGGTATTCCTGATCGGTACGTCGGTTGTAGGACAGTCTGTCATGGTCGAAGGCTTTGCGAAGCGTGTCGCTCCAATGCCCGTATTCGGAACTGATGGCGGAGGCGATGGTGTCCGCTTCGGTTTCGCAGATGAGTCCTGTTCCGTTGGCGTCCATGATATTTTGCAGAATACCGGTGCCGCTGTTATTGCCCGAGATAAGAAACATTTTGTTGGGAGGCATCTGAGGTGCTTCTGTATTGACACGCTCTTTGCCCAGCAACTCATAGTTTTTCTTTTCTTTCCGGTAGGCTTTCATTTCTTCGTCCACTTGTTGGCGAATTTTGTCATGAATAGGTTCTACGAGCAGGCGGATAAGTGAAAGTCCGCTTTTACCCGAAGCAGGAGGGGCTACAAAGAAGGTTTGCAGACAAGGAGACTGGTATTTTCCGGAATAGGAACATCTCACATAGCGTTCCATCGTAGCTCCTAGTGCGGTCAGTGCTCCGAGCAAGAGTATGTCCCGTTGTGTAGGAGAGGTGGCATAGCTCAGAATGAGCATCAGGATTTTAGGCCAGTCTGCTTCGGGGAAAGTAGGCAGCGGTTGTAGAGGATCACTGTCTGTCGAGAGTTCTTCGGAAGCGTTGGCGTTTTCGTCGTTGTCGTTTTCTTCCTCTTCCTCCTTATTATACGCGCGCCTGTGTGTGGAGAAATTGTAGGGTGCATTTAGTGCATTTTCTGCATTTTTTCGGCTGTTCATAACTTCCTCCCGGCAGATTTTCACTCCTGTCGATTCTGCGAGATGAAAAGCCGTTCCCAGATGTATTTCTCCATGCTGCTTCATGAGGGCGTTGGAGAACATTCGTTCGGCATGCTCGCGCTGATATTTGGCGGATATCCGGCACAGGCGGTGAAAAAACTCACGTCCTGCTTCGCCACAGTCTGTTGCGATGGCGAATGCTAATTGTACGTACTCGGCGTAAGTGGGTGCAATGTCGGCACCTGCCGTTTCGACTGCCTCAGTGATGAGGCGTAAAGATTCAATATTGGTCATTTTTTTAGAATTGACAATTGACAAATGATAATTGACAATTGAAGTTGATCATTCGTGATTATAATTTAATACTCTCTGAATAGTGCTTGTGGGTCGTGGCTGAGGAAACAGGCTCTTACGATGTCTTTGCCGGAGGTGTCTACGGCTTTTGGCGGAGTTTCTGTGGAGTCGTCCATTTCTGATCCGTAGGTTATTTCTATGTATTGCATTGCCCAGTTTATGCTTTCTTTTACGTTCCGTGTCTGATCGTCTGCGTAGAGTTTGCTATAAGGTACGAATGCTTTCACGCCCCGGCCGCTGGGACTGATGAATGTAAGTATGGGGCAGAGGAAAAGGTCGTCGAACAGTGTACGACGCATTTCCACGGCTTTCTGATAGGAATCGAGGTTATCTATATCTACCACTATGAGCCCGGAAGGCGATGCGAAGAATTTACTACTCCGGCGGATGAATGTGCCGCATGGGGTTACGTAGGGGAGTAAAGAGGCTTTTGCCATTCGCAGGTCTCCGGCACCGCGTACTTGTTCGGTCAGTGCTTTGAGGTTTTCGTTGCAGGTGATCATCTGATATACCTGTTCGACCGAAACTTCGCAGAAGGGAGTGAGTGTGGCGGGTGTAACGGTTTGTCCTTGTTCGTTCCTGATGGGAGCAATCGGGGGCATGAAATAAGACATTCTGAAATTGTTTGTCATAACATTTATCGTTAATTCTTTTAATAATGCGGTTCTGTTTTTGAAACGCAGCGCAAAATTAGGACAAAGTGATATAACGGCAGTTCGGACATATCCGAACTAATGTGAATATTTTTATAACAACTAAATTATTATTAACGTTTAAAACAAGAAAAAATGAAAAAAGAGTATCATCATTTTGCATTCGGCCTTTTTATCGAAGAGGTACTTAAATGTGAGAAAGTGGTTGTTTCAGCCATGTGTCAAGCTATAGGCATGAGTAAGGAAACTTACGAAATGCTAAAAAAAGGGATGATAAGTGTTTGAACTATTACGAGCGTATATTTAATTTTTACTATGATACGCTCACAGAAGAGGAGTTTCTGGAGAAAATGCATGAGTGGTCACTGCGGTATATCCGGTATAGGAAGAGACGGGAGGAAGAAAAAGAATCCGCACGGAAACTCTCGGATCAATAGCGGATTATTCGGCTATTGATAACAGTCAGGCACGGATTTTGCGGAACTACACGGTTTTTAATTACTCAACTCTTAAAACCGTGTAATCCGCGAAATTCGTGCCTAAATGATAAACTTTTATTACCTTATTTCTTCTCCGGTAGTGTAACGGAGAAGTGAGGGTTAGGCGTGTGCTGTGCAAAGATAACGGCCTTCATCTTTTCTACAATCTCCGGATGCTGGTCGGCCACATTGTTGTCTTCATGAATGTCCGTTGCCAGATTATAAAGGAAAGGTATCCCTTTCTTTACCACCATCTTCCAGTCTCCCATGCGTACGCCAATCTGATTTGTTTCATTAAATTCCCAGTAAAGGAAGTCATGTTCCTTCTGCTTTTTCTTTCCCAGCAATGTCGGGGCGAAGGAAATGCCGTCGAAGTAATCTACTTCTTTGTCTTTGTTCGCATATTTCTTTACGTAATTCTTTTCGCCGATGATCTCGCAGAAAGTAGGCATCAGGTCGTAGAAAGCGCAGATGTGGTCGTTTACTGTACCTGCAGGTACACGTCCCGGCCAGCGGGCGATAAATGGGATACGGATACCTCCTTCATAGCATTGGCGTTTCAAGCCACGCAGTTTACCGTCTCTGCCGAAGAATGTAGGATCAGCTCCGCCTTCTTCGTGAGGGCCGTTGTCGCTGGAGAAAATGACCAGTGTATTCTCGTCCAGTCCTTTCTCTTTCAGCTTTTTCAGTACTTCTCCGACGTAGTAGTCCAGTCGGGTAATCATTCCTGCAAATTGTGCGTGTACATGCGTGATCGCGTTGTATCGCGATCCTTCGCTGCCTTTGTAGCTCTTGTCAGGATTGAATTTCTCTTTATATTCATTTAAGATAGAGTCTTCCGGCTGAACCAGTTCCGCATGGGGCAGGGTATAAGTCAGCACTCCGAAGAACGGTTGTTTGCCGTCCTGCTCATCCAGCCATTCCATTGCTTTCTGGTGAATCATATCCGCCGAATATTGCGGGCGTTTTTGATAATCGGCACCGTACATCGGATACTTGATGTTCTCGTCCATAATGACACGTACTACGCCTGTGTCGCCTAATGCTTTGCTGTAGCGATTGAGGAAATTAGGGTAGTAAAGGTGGGCCTGGAACTGACAGATGTAGCCGAAATATTCGTCTATCCCGCGTTTGTCCGGAGTGGAGCAGGAACCTTCATAACCTCCCGCCCATTTGCCGAACATACCGGTGGTATATCCGTTCTCTTTCATTATCTCGGGCAGGATAACGTGATCGGGGTCATAAGGATGCTGACCGACTACTGCATACTCCTTGTTGTTGCCATACATTACTGTGGGGGCGTTCGTCCAATATTCCTTGTTGCCCCGTACTTCGCAATGTCCTGTATGCTGCCCTGTCATAAATGAAGCTCGGGAAGGAGCACTGACGGGACTTCCTGCGTATGCCTGTGTGAAGCGCATACCCTCGCTTGCCATCGCATCCAGATGGGGGGTGCGGATGAATGGCTGACCGTAGCATCCCAGATCGCCATATCCCATGTCATCGCAGAGGATGAAGAGGATATTCGGCTTTGTGTTGTTTTTCTGTCCGCTGGCAGACAGACTGGAAAGAATAAGCGTACCGCTTACTAAAGAAAATAATTTGTAGTTCATAAAAATAATGTGTTAAGAAATTTATATATTAGGGGTTTTATTGATTAATTGTTTTTGATGTCTCTCTCTTATGTTTCTCTTTATATTGAGTCGGTGTTTCGCCCGTGTACTGCTTGAAAGTCGTGCTGAAATAACGGGAAGTAGTGAATCCCACTTTCTCCGCAATTTCCGTAAATGACATTTCCGTGCCGGTGATCAGTAGAATTGCCTGCTCCATCCGGAACTTATTGATATAGTCATTGGCTCCCATGTCCGTCAGTGCCTTCAGTTTGTTGTAAAGAGAGGCCCGGCTCATGCCGATTTCTTTGCATATAAAAGGAATATCCAATCGGCTACTGTCCAGATTCTCTTGAATGATCTTGTTCAGTTTGAGCAGGAACGTTTCATCTGCCTGGCTGAAGGTGCTTTCTTCCGGAGCGGGGATCAGTCCTGCGTTCAGATATCTCTTCTTGGTATGTTCACGGTTTTTTAGTCGGTTACGGATCAGTTCCATCAGCATTTCCACTTCGAACGGTTTGGTCAGATAGGCGTCCGCACCGTTTTTGTAGCCGCTCATCTGACTTTGTTTGTCGTCTCTTGCCGTCAGCAGGATAACGGGGATGTGACTGATCGCAATGTCTTCCTTTATGTTTTTGCAAAGCTCATATCCGTTCATGCGGGGCATCATGACGTCACTTACGATGATGTCGGGAGTATGGCTTTTGATAAGCTGAAGTGCCTCTACACCATCAGAGGCAGTCAATATACGTTTGAAGTATTCTCCCAGTGCTTTCTTTAAGAAGTCCGTCAGGTCGGGATTGTCGTCTACCACCAGAATGCTGTAGGGAGCGGTGGCGAAGCTGTCTTCCTCTTGTGACTGCTTGCTGCTGTCGTCGCTCATCAATTCATTCAGATACGCTTTGGGCTGGCAGATGATCTCTTCCGATTCCAGTTTCAGCGGTAGTTCGAAGAAGAAGGTGGCTCCCGATTCCGAATTGTCCCGTGCGCCGATGGAGCCGCCGTGCAGTTCCACCAGAATCTTGGAGTAAGACAAGCCGATGCCCGTTCCGCTCTGTTCGCCCATGCCCTGATAAAAACGGGTGAAGAGCTTCTGTGTATCTACCTGCTGCAATCCGCAACCTTGGTCGGTAATGGAGATGCGTACTCTTTTTTCTTCGGGCAGCAGTTCTGAAGTGATGGTGATTTCCGTGTCTTGCGGGCTGTGTTTCAGTGCATTGATCAGCAGATTACTCAGAATGATTTCACATTTGTCCTTATCGAAACTCACTATTTTGATGCGTGGATCGAGCCGGTAATGAATCTGTATATTCTTTGCTTCCCCTTCGCTGACGAAATCTTGCGATACATGTTCGATCCATTCGTTGAGCGGGTGAGGCTGTATGAGCAGTTTGCTTTCTCCCACTTCCATCTTGCGCACATCGAGCACCATGTTGATCAGATTCTTCATTCGTTGAGACTGCCGGTAAATCGCTTTCAGCGGCAGGTATTGGGTATCTGCCGGGGATAAGGACTTCAATATGCGGCTGAGCGGAGCGTGGATCAGTGTCAGTGGAGTACGCAGTTCGTGGCTGATATTGATCAGGAAACGTACTTTTTCTTCGTACACCTGTTGCTCGTGCTCCTTCATGGCCCATTTCAACTTATCTTCTTTTCGTTTCAGTGTTCTCCGGAAAGTTTCGACAATCATTCCGGTTACTAACAAGGCACAGCCCAGCGTGAACCACCATGTGCGGTACCAGGGAGGGAGTACGGTCAGTTCCAGTATCTGCTGACTGGGAATCCAGCTGCCGTCCTTTGCTGTGCAGGAAGCCATAATCTGATAATCGCCGGGCGGAAGCGAGCGGATGACCAGTTCCGGGTTGTACGATTCGATCTGCTGGTCGTTCAGCCCTTCTATCTGATACCGATACACTTTCTGCCGGAAGATATCCTCTTCTTTGGACATGATACGGATACTTATATTACTGTTCCAGGGAACGGAAATTCCGGTCGGGTCACCGCACAGTTCATTGTTGACGGATTCTCCGTTGACGATGACATCCGATAATTGCAGTTTGGGCAGCTCGGAAGTAGCCGGCGGCAGATTGCTGTTGATATGCAGCAGTCCTTTGACGCCGCCCATGTAGACATCTCCGTGGCTGCTCAGCAGACGGGGTTTGGAAAGATATTCGTTTTGAATGGCACCATCCGATTCGCCGAACAGTACGAATTTCTTTTCTTTGATGAGCCATGCGAAAAGCATGTCATTCGTTCCGAACCATACTTTTCCCTGCTGGTCGCACACGATGAGCGTTACTTCCGTGAATAGCGTGGTGGTAAAGGGAGTACGTACTTTGGTAGCGGGATTATAGTGGATCAGTCCGTAGTTGCTCCCTATCCAGAAGTCTCCGTATTCGTCACGCGCAACGGAATTGATGACCGTATCGTTGAAGCAACGGAACAGAGACGTCAGGCGGTTGTTCCGTTTGTCCAGTTGGTAGATACGTTTCGTATCGTTGAGATAGGTATAGTTTTCGTGATTGGTGATGGGCAGAAGAGCGCCGATGATGTCCTGTCCCTCCTGTTCGGTGGCAATCCGGAAAGTGCGTTTGTTCAGGTCGTATTGATAGACGTGGTCGCCGAGCAGCAGCACGTTGTCGGGGCTGTTTTGATATAGGTTGACCGCTTTTCCCCGATTGCAGAGGCGGGTGGTCGTTTCGTCGTCAATGATTGTGAACGGTTGTTTCTCTCCGGTAGACGGATTGAAGACGAACACTCCCTGTGAGAAGAGCGAGATCAGTAGTTTGTCGGGAGTGAACTGACAGATAGATGCCACTTTGTCTTCCCACGTAGAGAGATAATGGGTGAACTTCTCCGTGAGAGGATTGAAAAGGTTGACTCCGCCTCCGTCTGTTCCGATCCATATTTTATCGTCGGACTGCTGATAGAGGCTGAGGATGGTGTTGTTGCTCAGTCCACGGTCGTTGCCGGGCACTACGTCCGTGTAGGTCACCATTGACACTTCGCGGATGCTGATCAGTCCGTTCCGGATACTTCCTGCCCATATATTGTTGTTACGGTCGTTGTAGAGGCTGAGGATGGAGTTGGCGGGGAGCGAATAGTTGTCTCTGCCGGGGATGTGTTCCAGCAGGGAAAGCTGTCCGGTTTCCGGTTCGAGGATGTTGATACCGCCTCCGTCCGTTCCGATCCATAGTTTGTTCTCCCGTTCGGCAAGGCTGAGTATGACATTGTTGCTCAGCGAGGAGTTGCGGGTGGTGTATGATGCCAGTTGTTTTCCGTTCCGGTCGAAACAGTAGAGCCCGTTATTGTAGGGGGCAATCCATATCCGGTTCTTCGAGTCGATGATCATGCTCATAATCTCCTTTCCGCAGTCGAAAGGCGGGCGGCTGTATGCTCCGGTTTTCAGGTTGAGCAGGAGTAGCCCTTGCCAGCGGCTGCAACAGAGTACAGTTTCTTCATCCCAAAGGCTGAGTATCGTGATATTGAAGTTTCTGAAATCCGGTGTCTGGTCGAATTCCTGCAGCAGGCGGAAAGAACCGTCCCGGTAGCTGTAAAAGTAAATTTTGTTTTTGGCTCCGAATAATAACCCCTCTGGGGTAGGGCAGGTGGAATATGCGGTGATGTTCTTTCCTTTTTCGTCGGTTGGCAGGTAGAAGTCGTCACTTTGCCGTTGGTAGCGTGCCACCCCTTTATCAGTCAAGATCCAGATATTGTATTGTTCGTCTTCTGCAATCTGAAGGACGAGGTCGTGAGGCAACGAATGCGGATCGTCTGCATGATGGATGTATTTCTTCAGTTCGTGGCCGTCAAACCGTCCCAGACCGGAGCGGGTGCCTATCCACACGAATCCCTGTTCATCCGTAAGGATACACCGGACGGTGGAAGGTAGTCCTTCTTTCAGAGAAATCTGCTTGTAATAGTAATGCCCCGCCTGTAAAGGAAGGACACCGGCCATTTGTGTGATAAATGCGATGCATAGGACGATATAGAGTCTTGCTTTCATTGAATTAGGTCGAGTAAACAGAAGCAAAGATAATACATTCGGATGAATATTGAATAAAATGATATAGAGTTTTGAGCAAAGATGATATTAATTTATCTATAATCTTTATCTTTGCTCGAAAATGTACGACTATGATTACCGAAGAACTACAGAAACTATATCAGGAATATACGGGAGTTCCCGTAGAGAATATAACAGAATTACCATCTTCCGGTTCCAACCGCCGCTACTTCCGGCTGACAGGTGCGAAAACCCTGATCGGCGTATGTGGCACGTCTGTCGAGGAGAATGATGCTTTCCTTTATATGGCAGCCCATTTCCGCAAGTCCGGCCTGCCTGTACCCGAAGTTCATATCGTTTCCGAAAATAAGAGTTACTATCTTCAGGAGGATTTGGGAGATACCCTTTTGTTTCATGCAATCGAGAAAGGACGTGCTACCAGCGTATTTTCCGAAGAGGAAAAAGAGTTGCTCCGCAAGACGGTCCGTTTGCTTCCTGCCATACAGTTTGCCGGAGCCGACGGCTTCGACTTTTCCCGTTGTTATCCGCAGCCGGAGTTCAATCAGCGTTCTATCCTTTGGGATTTGAATTACTTCAAATATTGTTTCCTTAAGGCTACCGGCATGGAATTTCAGGAAGATAAACTGGAGGACGACTTTCAGAAGATGAGTGATGTGCTGCTGCGCAGTTCTTCCGCTACTTTTATGTACCGCGATTTTCAGAGCCGCAATGTGATGATCAAAGACGGTGAGCCGTGGTTTATCGACTTTCAGGGCGGACGAAAAGGGCCGTTCTATTATGATGTCGCTTCTTTCCTGTGGCAGGCAAAGGCGAAGTATCCCGATAGTCTCCGTCAGGAATTGCTGAAGGAGTATATCGATGCCCTGCGCAAATATCAGCCTATCGACGAGCCCTATTTCTATAGTCAGCTTCGTCATTTTGTTCTTTTCCGCACGTTGCAAGTGCTCGGAGCTTACGGTTTCAGGGGGTATTTTGAGAAGAAACCTCATTTTATCCAGAGTGTTCCTTTTGCTATCCAGAACCTGCGTGACTTGCTCAAAGAGGCGTACCCTGAATACCCGTATCTTTGCAATGTGCTACGCGAACTTACCGAACTCAAGCAATTCACCGACGATCTCAAGAAACGGCAGCTTACCGTCAAAGTGATGAGTTTTGCTTATAAGAAAGGGATTCCCGATGATCCTACCGGTAATGGCGGCGGTTATGTCTTTGACTGCCGTGCCGTGAATAATCCCGGTAAGTACGAACGCTACAAACCTTTCACGGGACTGGACGAACCGGTGATCAGTTTTCTCGAAGAAGATGGTGAAATTCTCCGTTTCCTCGACTCTGTCTATGCGTTGGTAGATGCTTCGGTGAAGCGATATATGGAACGTGGCTTCAGTAATTTGTCCGTTTGCTTCGGCTGTACCGGAGGACAGCATCGTTCGGTTTATTCGGCGCAGCATCTGGCAGAGCACCTGAACCGCAAATTTGGCGTGAAAGTGGAGCTGGTGCACCGCGAACAGAATATAGAACGTACTTTTGAGGCAACTGTGTAATGAAAGCAATGATATTTGCAGCCGGGTTGGGTAGCCGGCTGAAACCACTGACCGATACGATGCCCAAAGCCCTTGTTCCCGTGGCCGGACGTCCAATGCTGGAGCATGTGATTTTGAAACTGAAAGCTTCCGGTTTTACCGAAATAGTGATTAATATCCATCATTTCGGTGAGCAGATTATTGATTTTCTGAAAGCTAACAATGATTTCGGACTGACGTTGCATATTTCCGACGAACGGGACCTGCTGCTCGATACGGGGGGAGGAATCAGAAAAGCCCGTCGATTCTTTGAAAATTCCGATGAACCCTTCCTTGTGCATAATGTGGATATTCTTTCGGATATGAATCTGAAAGAACTGTATGACTTTCATTTGCGGAACGGAAGTGTAGCCACCTTGCTCGCCAGCCGGCGTAAAACTTCCCGTTATCTGCTTTTTGATGCGGAACAAAGATTGTGCGGATGGATCAACAAAGATACGGGACAGGTGAGGCCCGAAGGTTTCCTATATGATGAGTCGCTGTATAGAGAGTATGCCTTTAGCGGTATCCATGTTTTTTCGCCTGCTGTCTTCCAGTTGATGGAAGTGCCGTGCTGGGAAGGCAAGTTCTCTATTATGGACTTTTATCTGGCTACCTGCGGGCAAACGGATTATTGCGGTTATCTTACGGAAAAGCTGGAACTGATTGATATCGGCAAGCCGGAGACGTTGGCACGGGCGGAAGAGTTTTTAAGAGAGAATATAGTATCATGAGTATATTCGGGTAATTAGAGTTAATGAAAGGCGGAGATATTCGGAAACGGATATTGCCGCCTTTCTTTTTTTGTCTCGAAAGTTGTCTGATAATGTCTGTTGACCTCGAAAAATGCGATAAAATGGACTATTTTAGACATTTTTGGAAGAATCATAGCCAAAATCGAACATCTTAAATCTTAGATATAACCTAAATTTGTGGCAGTGAATGTCAGGAAAGACTTCGCTACTTATATAAAAGGTAATCTTAATTAATAAACTTATGAGAAGCAAATTCCTATTTCTTTGTCTCTTCCTTTTTGGAATGTTGACAGCTTGCAAAGACACAAAATGGGTAGATGTTCCTACCGGTACTCCTCCCGAAGGTTCAGTTACGGGAAAACCGGGCGAAACTGAAGAACCCGATGATCCTGATCCTACAGATAAAACATTTATCAACTGTTCTTATATCCGTGGTGATTTTTTTGAAACGAATCGAATTTCGGGAGCAAGTATGGGTGCTTGCAACGATTTGATTTATCTGACGGCACGTCCTTATGCTGACGGTGATTTGACTTTTGACTTACCCGTGAATGATGCAACACTTACAGGGGCAGCAACGTATGCTGCTTCTTATAATGGACGCAACGGAGTACTCAAATTGGATGGTACCGGCAAGATGAACGCCGGCGACGGTCTGTTGCATTCACCGGACGGAGCATTCAAGAAATTCACATTCGGTACTTATATATATGTCAGCGAGTGGGTGGACGGAGCTTGCTTGTTTAAAAAGGTAGACGGCGGTTCTGTTGTCATCGCTTTCCAGTTGGGAGCAACGGAAGGTAATCTGAAACTGACTGTCGGAAGTGCTACGGCCACAGTGACGAATAGCGCATTGAAATCAGGAGCATGGCATTATGTAGCGGTGACTTATGATGGTGGCGCTGCCAAGTTATATATAGATACGAACAATACTGCCACTGACTTTACAGGCTCTCTGCCTGCTTCGGTTCCTAATACCCGTGCTGACTTTGTGATGGGAGAGAACCTAAAAGGTTATCTGGATGAAACATTTGTGAACAGTCTGCTGATGGGTACATTAGGAAGAAATCCCATCTCTTTTGATAATTGGAATAACACGAAAACACTTGCTTACTGGAAATATGATGACGCTGCAAAACCTGGTAAGGACTCGCATACATGGGCTATTCGTCTGGAGCAGATTCGTACTGCCTTGAATGGACAGGCAGGTGACCGGAAGATACGTTTGGGTATTGCTGGCGGCGAATGGTTGAAAATGGTCGGCAACGCAACTGCCCGTACTAACTTTGCCAATAACGTAAAGAAGGTGATCGAGCAATATAATCTGGATGGTGCGGACCTCGACTTTGAATGGGCTTATTCAGGTACTGATTTATCCAATTACAGTAAAGCCATCGTACAATTGCGTGAAGTATTGGGGAAAGATGTATTTTTGACCGTATCCCTACATCCTGTTTCTTACAAAATAAGTGCGGAAGCTATTGCAGCAGTCGATTTTATCTCGTTGCAATGCTATGGACCTTCAGTAGAACTTTTCTCTATGGAACGTTTCAAATCGGATGGTAAAGCTGCAGTCGATTATGGAATACCTCAGGATAAACTGGTCATGGGAGTACCTTTCTACGGGACTACGGGTACTGCCGGCGAGCAGGCTGCTTATTTTGATCTTGTCGGTAAGGGTAACCTGACTAATACTTCTGCAGACACATGGAGTTATGAAGGAAAGAACTATACGCTCAACAGCCAGAATACGATTCGCCAGAAGACACAATATGTGTGCGAGAATGGTTTTGGAGGAATCATGAGCTGGGACTTGGCTACAGACGTAGACGTGACGCATGAGATGTCTTTGTTGAAAGCAGTGAAAGAAGAGCTTGATTACTATGCCAATCCTACTGTAGAATAAAATAGAATCTTAATTAGTAAATATAATATTATGGAAAAAAAGAAGTTCGTGAGAAAACAAGAACGCTTTGTTCTGTTTCTGATGCTCCTGTTATTATTTCCTCTGGGTGCGTTGGCACAACAAAAATTGATAAAGGGACAGGTGGTAGACGAAATGGGAGAACCTATTATCGGTGCTACAGTCATGGTAAAAGGTGTAACCGGAGGAACGATTACAGATATTGACGGTAATTTCTCTATTCAAGGAAAAGTAGGAAGCACTCTTTCTGTTACATATGTGGGATATGCCCCATTGCAGGTAAAAGTCACTAAACAGGAAGGTAACAGACTGGTGATGAAGGAAGATGCTAAGGTGCTGGATGAAGTTGTGGTGGTAGGTATGGATACACAAAAAAGAAATACCATTACGGCAGCTGTCGCTACATTGAAAGATGACGCGATTGTGAATCGTCCTGTGACGGATGTTACCAGTGCTTTGCAAGGTAATATAGCCGGTTTGAACTTTGCTTCGGATGCAGTAGGCGGTGGTGTCGGTGGTGAAATCGGTGCCGATATTAAATTCAGTATTCGCGGTATCGGTTCTATTAACGGTGGCGAGCCTTATGTATTGGTGGATGGAGTGGAGCAGAGCATGCAGAATGTGAACCCGGCCGATATTGCCAGTATCAGTGTACTGAAAGATGCTTCTGCTTCTGCTGTATATGGTGCGCGTGCTGCTTATGGTGTGGTTCTAGTAACAACGAAGAGCGGTAAAAAAGAAAGAGCCAGTGTTACTTATCGTGGCACGGTAGGTTTCAGTGCACCTATCAATATGCCTAAAATGATGAATGCGTTGGAATACGCTGCGTATAATAACCAACAGTATGATAATGGAGGAGCTTCATCCGGTTTGCAAAAGATTTCGGATAAGACAATTGAGAAGATTAAGGGATTTATGCAGAATCCTTATTCGGCTGAGTTCCCGGGGATTGAAGCGAATACCACCGGTGATGACTGGGCAGGTGCTTATTATAATCAATACGGTAATACAGACTGGTTTGAATATTATTTCAAAGACAAATCTGTCCGCCATTCTCACAATTTGAGCGTGCAGGGAGGTTCTGATAAAGTAAACTATTATATTGGTATGGGATATACCTATCAGGAAGGTTTGCTGGATAAGGTACAGGATGATCTGAGTAAATATAACCTGAATACCAAGTTACAGTTTAAGACAAGTGACTGGCTGCGCTTCAACCTGAATAACAATATTACTTTGCAGATGATCAAACGCCCAATGGCTAATCAGATGATTCTGTATAATAAGATCGGTAGCCACCGTCCGACTCAGGTGACTGAACTACCAGTTGAATCAGAATATAATATACCTAGCTGGAATGAAATGTTGTATCTGAAAAATTCCAATTATCAGAGAAACCGTATTTCGGATGCCTTGTCGTTTTCGGCTACCGTAACTCCTTTGGAAGGTTGGGATATCACCGGAGAAATGAAAATACGTTTTGATGTTGAAAATAATAACCTGAAAATGAAAGATGACCAGAAGTACGAAACTCCTGCAGGCACTTTCAAACCGGGCGATGCTACTAATCAGCGACAAGGATTTGCTTATCCGGGCATTAGCTGGAAAAACATGTATTTCGGCTCTTACACACGTGGTAGCATGTTTAATTATTATCTGTCGCCTAATCTGTCAAGTTCTTATACTCACCAGTGGGGAGATCATTTCTTTAAGGCAATGGCGGGTTACCAGATGGAATTGCAGGAGTATTCGGAAGAATATATGTATAAAGACGGTATGTTGAGTAACGATATTTATTCATTTGATAATGCCAGCGGAAATGTGATAGCAGGTGAAGCCCGTTCACACTGGGCTACGATGGGATTCTATACTCGTCTGAACTGGAACTACAATAATATTTATTTTCTGGAGTTCAGCGGACGTTATGATGGTTCTTCCCGTTTTGCTCCAGGCCACCGTTGGGGATTCTTCCCGTCATTCTCTGCCGGTTATGATATTGCACGCACTCCTTATTTCCAGCAATTGGCACTTCCTGTGTCTCAGTTGAAAGTACGTGTATCTTATGGTCGTCTGGGAAATCAGAATGGTGCAGGCCTATATGATTACATTGCTCAAATGCCGTTGGATGCACAAGGGACCAACGCTTGGCTGCTGCCCGGAATTTCGTCTTCCACGGCGTCCAAAGGAACAATTGCCAAGACTCCGAAAATGATCAGCCCATACATCACCTGGGAGAAAGTGGATAATGCCAACTTAGGTTTTGACTTAATGTTATTAAAAAACCGCTTGTCAATAACTGCCGACTTCTACCAACGTACGACACGTGACATGATTGGTCCGGCAGAGTCTATCCCAAGTATCAGTGGCATTGCTTCGGATGACCGTGCTAAAGTGAACAATGCCACTTTGCGTAACCGTGGTTGGGAACTTTCTGTAAGTTGGAATGATAAACTGAAATGTGGTTTTAGCTATGGAGTCGGTTTCAATGTATTTAACTACAAGGCTGTCGTGACCAAGTATAATAATCCTGAAGGTATCATTTACAATAATCATACAGGTCTGGCTGCCAATAAAGGTTATTATGAAGGTATGGATATTGGTGAAATATGGGGATATCGCGCAGACGATCTTTTCCTGTCGAACCGTGAAATTGATGATTACCTGAGAAATGTAAATCTGACAGCGTTCAAGTCGAATGACCTTTGGCGTCGCGGTGACTTAAAATATATCGATTCCAATGGGGATGGTAGAGTAGACGGTGGTAAAGGTACTTTGGCTGATCACGGAGATTTGCAGATTATTGGTAATACGACTCCCAAATATTCGTTCGGTATCAACTTGAATCTGGGATATAAAGGTTTTGAAGTATCTACATTGTTGCAAGGTGTGGCTAAGAGAGATTTTCCGATTTCCGGAAGTAACTATATGTTTGGTGGAAACAACTACAATTTCAAAGAACATCTCGATTATTTCAGCACAGAGAATCCGAATGGATACTTGCCGCGTCTGACCGGCTGGAAGGATGACAAAGACTTTTTGGTGAATACCGGATATAACACCACACGTTATCTGTTGAACGCTGCTTACATGCGTATGAAGAATCTGACGGTTGCTTATACCTTCAACAAAAAACAACTGAAACATATTGGTATCAGCAATCTGAAAGTATATGTGACTTGCGATAACTTATTCACCGTAACGAAACTGCCGAAACAATTTGATCCGGAAACACTGAATCAGGTGAATATGTCGGCTGGCGGTGATGCTCAAAATACGGCTCCGGGTCTGACTTCTCCTATGAAGCAGAATGGTAACGGTATGGTATACCCGATGAACCGTAACTTCGTATTCGGACTTGATTTCACCTTTTAATTAGAGAATGACGATGAAAAAAATATATGTATTATTAGTGGTTGGGGCAAGTTTCATGATGTCGGCATGTTCGGACTTCCTGGACAGAGAGCCTTTGACAACACCCAATAGTGAGACATTCCTTTCCAATGCAAGTGCCGTGAACAACTATATCAACGGTTTGTATATAGCACTTCCTTCTTTCGGGACTTACGATATGGGAGTTCGTGGAGAAGAGAAGAACAGTGATAATATCGTTGCGGAGGTTTATGACAAACGTCTGAACGGAGAATTGCAGGAAAACGGAGGAGGTACTACGGAATGGCAGAAAGGATATCAGAACCTGCGTAATGTGAATTATTTCTTTGAATACTATAAAGTGCCGGAAACAGAAGAGACGAAAGATGTACTTTCAATGAAAGGTGAGGCTTATTTTTTCCGTGCATACTGGCATTTTTATTTGCTGACCAGATTTGGAAGTATTCCTGTGATGGATAGATTCTGGGACGGCAATGCAACTGTCGGCGGTTTGCAGATTCCTCCGCGTGACCGTTCCGCAGTGGCGCAGTTTATTCTTGACGATCTGAATACAGCTAAGGGATTACTTCACTCGCGTAGCCAGTATAAAGGTTTGAGAGTGTGTAAGGAGGCCGCTATTATTATGGCTATGAGAGTGGCCCTTTATGAAGGTACCTGGGAGAAATATCACAAAGGAACAGACTTTGCCGCTGCTGAAGATAAATCGGCAGACTTACTGGGACAGGTGCTGACACTGGGCGATGAACTGTTTGGTATGGGACTTGCTTTGAACACAAAAGCTACCGATAAGAATGCAGTGAATATAGAAGATGCTTATGCGCATATATTCAACTCGAAAGACCTGTCGGATATGACAGAGGTTGTATTTTGGAAGAAATATTCGATAGCAGATGGTGTGATTCATAATCTGAGCAGTAATCTGGGAGTGGGTTATGTAGATAACAGCGGACCGGCAGGTTTATCTCAGTCGTTGGTTGATAATTACTTGAATGCTGACGGAACACCTATCAATCCTGCTGACGGCATTTTTAAAGATTTCAATTTGACTTTTAAAGGCCGTGACGGACGTTTGCTGGCGACGGTTATGCATTCAAATTGTAAGTTTAAGTCAACCTCACCGGAATCAAAATCGAAAGCGATGCTGGTAGAGGAATATTCGGAAGAGAACAAACAGATAGTTCGTCCCCCTTATCTGACTGAAGGCGGTCCTGCGCGTAATGCTACCGGTTATCACATCCGTATGAGTATCGATACTACATATGTAAGCGGTCAGGGCGAGACGTCTCTTCCGGTGATCCGTTATGCGGAAGCTCTGCTGGCTTATGCGGAAGCTGCGGAAGAATTGGGAAAATGTACTCCTGCTGTTTTGGAAAAAACTTTAAAACCATTGCGAGAGCGCGCTGGGGTGACGTACAAAGACCCGTCTGAAATCGATCCTAATTTCACCGATTTTGGTTATACCATTTCTGCCAATTTGCAGGAAATCCGTAGGGAAAGACGTGCAGAACTAGCTTTGCAAGGTTTTCGTCTTGATGATTTGATGCGTTGGAGAGCTCATAAACTGATTCAGGGAAAACGTGGAACCGGTGCTTATTTTGGTACAGACGGTGTATTGTACAAAGCATTCGATCCTAAAAACGCAGCGGACTTGAAAACGATTCTGACTACAGACGGCTGGCTCGACCCACAGAAGGAACTTCTTCCGAGAGGCTATCAGTTTGATGCTAACCGCGATTACCTGTTGCCGGTACCTCCGAGTGAGATATCGTTGAATCATGAGTTGAAACAGAATCCGGGCTGGCAACGGAAATAGGAGAATGGAACAAGATTCATTTATGATAATTAGATAGATAAAGATATGAAGAACATATTATATAAAATACTTCCGGTATGTTTGTTGACCATCGGTTTGACAGGATGTGAGGATGAGACCAAGTATCGTCCTCTGCCGGAAGCTGTACCTTTGACAATGAGCATCAATGAAAAGGCGTTTGTGATGGGAGAACACTTGAAAGTAGATATTAAAGTGGAACCAGATGCTGATGGTAATGAGGTGGTAGCTAACGAAGATTTCGATATTTACTTTACGGCAAAAGCCGGAACGGAAGATGTAGCGAATGTGTTCGAACCATTTAGTAGTATTGTTACTTTCCCGAAAGGAGAGAAGCAGATTCAGGTGGATTTTCCGGTTAAGACTTCCGGATTAGTTGGTACTACTACGATGGAGTTTGTTGCTTTCGCACGTGGTTATAAGATGGCTAATTCCAGTCAGGGAATCAAGGTATCTGATTATTATCGGATATCCATGTCTCTGGAAAATAATACAGAAAATGTGGTGACAGAAGGCGGTAAGTTTGTATTGGTTGCCAAAGTAGACAAACCGAGTTCTGTGCCACTCGAAGTCACTATTACTCCGAAGGAAGGGGAAGAGGGCAGGTATGACAATCTACCTTCTACTTTAACTATTCCTGCAGGAAGAACTTCGGTCAAAAGTGCTGCTGTGACTATCAAACAGGACTATGAAATGACAGGCGACTTGCAGTTGGTATTGAATCTGAAAAGTAATTCTTCTTCCAATCCGATGACTGCTCCTGCATTGACTATTACCATGACAGACCTGGAATCAATGGCTGATCCTGATTTGTATGATATGACTACTGTATATGAGAATCCGAACATCATGTTTGTTTCTTATGATGATGACTGGTTTACGGGTAAAGAAACAGCTAAGATGGACGAAGGAACAGCACATCCGAATGCCGAATTGGGCAGTCAGTGGAAGTTTGATTATGCTATTGAGTTCCATAAAAATTCAACATCGGGAGATTATCAAAAATTAGGTAATGCAACGGATGCCAATAGAGGAAATGTTTTAAAGATTGATTGGATCAAATACGCAAAAGTTACTGATGAAGGTGAATTGAATATTTGTGTAGGTGTAGAAGGTACTAATTATGGAACAGCAGGAATACATTGCTGTAAGTCTTTAGGGCAGATGTGGGCACAAAATGTTACACGTATATATCCGGGTATGCGTATTGAAATGAAAGTTCGTTTAGGAGGTAATAGAACAGGATTTGTACCGATGATAGAGGTGAAGAATCCAGCAACTGCTACTACATGTAAAGAAGCTAAGCAATCAATCTGTATACTTAAGAATGTTTCCGGCTCTGCAATCACCCAATCGGTGAGGGGAGAGGTTGTCAGTGATGCGAAGAGCGTAGTATCTGCTATTCCTAAAGTAGAAGATTATAATATTTATTGGGTCGAACTAGTCGATGAAAATACAATAAAGTTAGGTATTAATGGTTCTACAACCTTGGAAGTCACAAGGGATATGTTGGATTCATGGCCTTTTACCAAAGCTTCTACAGGAACATCAGTTGGAGCGAAAGGTCTTTATTTAGTAATGCGAATGGACTTGTTCGGAGAAGGTAATAGTGTTTCTTCTGAACTTCCGGCAGGTTGGGATACTGAACTGAAGTCAATTAATCCTGCAAATTATGCAACAGAAGGACCAAGAATGATAATAGACTGGATTCGTTTCTATGTAAATGATAACTATAAACGGGAAGCGAATGAACTTGTGAATAGAGACTATAAAGTCTCAATTCCTGGTAAGTTCTACCAGTTCTATTAATCTGTCATATTGACGAACCGTTTTCAATAGTATGAAATAAGTTCAATGCCGGAAGGCCATCGTGCAACAGCGATTTACTTCCGGCATTTACTGCTAATTCGGGTGGAAATAGAGAATATTGTAAATACATTAGCTATTTGTAGACATACTTTTTACATATCTTCCCTATCTTTGCCATGTAATCTAAATAAATTAATCATTATGGAAAACCTGCAATCAAACTTGTTCTATTCTTTGGCAGGAGTAGCCGCCGTTGCCTCCCTTGCATCTTGTACAAACAAGCAGAAAACGACAGAACAAAAGCCGCTGAACATCGTCTATATTATGACAGACGACCATACAGCCCAGATGATGAGCTGCTATGACACCCGCTACATGGAAACTCCGAATCTTGACCGCATTGCGGCGGATGGTGTACGTTTTACTCAAAGCTTTGTTGCCAATTCATTAAGCGGTCCCAGCCGTGCCTGTATGATTACGGGTAAGCATAGCTGTGCCAATAAATTCTACGATAATACGACTTGCGTATTCGACAGTTCTCAACAGACATTCCCGAAGCTGCTGCAAAAGGTAGGTTATCAGACTGCGCTGGTCGGCAAATGGCATCTGGAAAGTTTGCCATCCGGATTTAATTACTGGCAGATAGTACCCGGACAGGGGGATTACTATAATCCTGCCTTTATTACACAAGATAATGATACCATCCAGAAACACGGATATATCACGAATCTAATTACCGATGATGCTATCGACTGGATGGAAAACAAGCGAGATCCGGAGAAACCGTTCTGCCTGCTGATTCATCACAAGGCGATTCACCGTAACTGGATGGCGGATACATGTAACCTTGCTCTCTACGAGGACAAGACATTCCCGTTGCCGGATAATTTCTTTGACGACTATGAAGGTCGCCCTGCTGCGGCTGCTCAGGAAATGAGTATCGTGAAGGACATGGATATGATTTACGACCTGAAGATGCTTCGTCCGAATGAGAAATCACGCCTGAGATCACTTTATGAAAGATTCCTCGGACGCATGGACGAAGGACAGCGTGCCGCATGGGACAAGTTCTATGCTCCGATTATCGATGATTTCTACAAACAGAATCTGACAGGAAAAGAACTGGCCAACTGGAAGTTCCAGCGTTATATGCGCGACTACATGAAAACCGTGAAGTCTCTTGATGATAACGTAGGACGTGTGCTCGACTATCTGAAGGAAAAAGGGTTGCTGGACAATACACTGGTAGTTTATACTTCCGATCAGGGTTTCTACATGGGCGAACACGGTTGGTTCGACAAGCGTTTCATGTATGAAGAATCTATGCGCACACCACTTATCATGCGTCTGCCGAAAGGTTTCGACCGCAGGGGAGATATCACCGAAATGGTACAGAACATCGACTATGCACCTACTTTCCTTGAACTGGCAGGAGCGGAAATTCCCGCAGATATCCACGGAGTATCACTGCTGCCTCTGTTGAAAGGTGAGCATCCGAAGGACTGGAGAAAGTCTCTGTATTACCACTTCTATGAATATCCTGCCGAACACATGGTGAAACGTCACTATGGCGTACGTACGGAACGCTATAAACTGATTCATTTCTATAATGATATCAACTGGTGGGAACTGTATGATATGCAGGCAGACCCGTCGGAAATGCACAACCTCTACGGTGAGGCTGAGTATGAACCGGTAGTAAAGGAACTGAAAGACGAATTGCTGAAACTACAGGAACAATATAATGATCCCGTCCGCTTTTCTCCGGAAAGGGACAAGGAATAACCCCCGAATAATACAATGACAAGAACGATTTTAATATTACTGATAGGCTTTCTATCTTCGATAGTAGCCGGATGTAGCGATACTAACTTGACACATGACATACCCTTGGTTCCACGCCCGGCGCAAATAGTGCCGGGCAGCGGGAACTACCTTTTCTCCGGTAAAACGGTATTTGCCGTAGAGAATGAGGAGCAGGCGGAAGTGGCACGCAGCTTTATAGCTTTGTTTACCCGTGCGGCAGGCTTTACTCCGAAGTTGACGGTAGGCGATGCGGAAAAGGGAAATGTTCGTTTCCAGACGGATGCAACCTTGAAAAGTGAGGCATATACGCTGCAAGTGTCTCCGAAAGAAATTATTATCGAAGCATCGGATGCAAAAGGATTCTTTTATGCTTTGCAGACCATTCGCCAGTTGCTTCCGGCATCCATCGAAAAAGAGGAAGTGTCGGATAAAAAAGTAAAATGGAGTATTCCGGCAGTGAGTATTCAGGACGAACCGCGTTTTGGTTACCGTGCGTTATTGCTGGATGCGTCACGCTTCTTTATTCCCAAAGAGAATGTATTGCGCATTATCGATTGTATGGCAATGCTCAAAATAAACACGCTTCACTTTCATCTGACAGATGATAACGGCTGGCGTGTGGAAATCAAGAAATATCCCCGTTTAACGGAAGTAGGTGCATGGAGAGTGGATCGTACGGACCTGCCTTTTCCTGCCCGGCGGAATCCGGAACCCGGAGAACCCACTCCGGTAGGAGGTTTCTACACACAGGAAGAAATAAAGGAAATGGTGGCTTATGCGGCTGAACGTCAGATTGAAGTGGTACCGGAAATCGATATGCCGGCACACAGTAATTCGGCATTGGCAGCTTATCCTCATTTAGCTTGTCCGGTAGTGAAGGAATATATCGGAGTGCTCCCCGGTTTGGGAGGACGAAATTCCGAGATCATCTATTGTGCCGGAAATGACAGTGTCTATGCCTTTCTTCAGGATGTGATGGATGAGATTCTGGAATTGTTCCCTTCCCGATATATCCATATCGGTGGCGATGAAGCCCGTAAAACTTATTGGGAGAAATGCCCGCTGTGTCAGGCACGGATGAAAAAGGAGAAGATTGCCAATGAAGAGGATTTGCAAGGTTATTTCATGAATCGGATGAGCGAATATGTACGTAGCAAAGGGCGCGAGGTGATAGGCTGGGATGAGCTGACGAACAGTAGCTTTTTGCCGGACGATGCCATTATTCTGGGTTGGCAGGGATACGGACAGGCTGCACTGAAGGCTGCCGAGAAGGGACATCGCTTCATCATGACTCCCGCACGCATCATGTACCTGATTCGTTATCAAGGACCGCAGTGGTTTGAGCCGCTGACGTATTTCGGCAATAATACGCTGAAAGATGTGTATGACTATGAGCCGGTTCAGAAAGACTGGAAACCGGAATATGCGGATTTGCTGATGGGCGTACAGGCTTGTATGTGGACAGAGTTCTGTAATAAGCCGGAGGATGTGGATTATTTGGTATTCCCACGCCTGGCGGCATTGGCGGAAGTGGCATGGACACAACCGGAAAAGAAAGACTGGACTTCGTTCCTGGAAGGCATGGATTCGTTTAATGAACATCTCGCAGCCAAAGGGATAGTGTATGCCCGTTCGATGTACAATATACAGCATACCGTGAGACCGGAAGACGGAGCACTGAAAGTAAAACTGGAATGTGTCCGTCCGGATGTGGAAATCCGTTATACAATGGATGGAAGCGAGCCGACCGCCGCTTCACCGCTCTATGAACAACCATTGTTGGTAAAAGAAGCTCAAACAGTCAATGCCGCAACGTTTGCCGATGGACAGCAGATGGGGAAAACACTGACGCTTCCGGTACACTGGAACAAGGCTACGGCAAAACCGTTGCTGGGTAATAAAGTGAATGAAGCCGTCCTGAACAACGGAGTCAGAGGAAGTCTGAAGCAAACGGACTTTGAATGGTGCAGTTGGGGAAGTAGCGACCGTATTTCCTTCACCGTCGATCTGTTGCAAAAGGAGAAAATGAATACGCTGACAATCGGTTGTATCACTAACTATGGAATGGGAGTGCACAAACCGAAATCAATCCGGGTAGCCGTGTCGGACGATAATGCGACTTATCGGGATATCAACGAATTGGAATATACTCCCGAGGAGATATTCCGTGAAGGAACTTTCATCGAAGACCTGTCGATAGATATGAGAGGAACCGTTGCCCGTTATGTGCGGGTTACAACGGAAGGAGCGGGAGAATGTCCGGCAAATCATGTACGTCCCGGACAAGAATCAAGAGTATGTTTCGATGAACTGATCATTGAATAACCAGTCACCAAAAAACAATATAATAATGATGAAATTAAAGAAACGAACGTTTTTAATCTTGATGGCAGCACTGACTGCTACCTTCGCTTCGGCTCAGAAACAGCCTTTGCCGGAGTGGCAGAGCCAGTATGCGGTAGGACTGAATAAACTCGCTCCTCATACCTATGTATGGCCTTACGCCGACGCTTCCGATATTGGAAAGCCGGGAGGATATGAACAGTCTCCTTATTATATGAGTCTGAACGGGAAGTGGAAATTTAACTGGGTGAAGAACCCGGACAACCGTCCGAAGGACTTTTACCAGCCCTCTTATTATACCGGAGGGTGGGCGGATATTAATGTTCCCGGCAACTGGGAACGGCAAGGCTACGGAACAGCTATCTATGTCAACGAAACTTATGAGTTTGACGACAAGATGTTCAACTTCAAGAAGAATCCGCCATTGGTTCCATTTGCTGAGAATGAAGTAGGTTCTTATCGTCGCACGTTTAAGGTGCCTGCCGACTGGAAAGGACGTCGGGTAGTGCTCTGCTGCGAAGGAGTGATCTCTTTCTATTATGTATGGGTGAACGGAAAGTTGCTTGGCTATAATCAGGGATCGAAGACGGCTGCCGAATGGGACATTACCGATGTACTGAGTGAAGGAGAGAATGTGGTAGCTCTGGAAGTATATCGCTGGAGTTCGGGTGCTTATCTGGAATGTCAGGATATGTGGCGTCTGAGTGGCATCGAACGGGATGTTTATCTGTATAGCACTCCCAAACAGTATATTGCTGACTATAAAGTAAGTGCTTCCCTTGATAAAGAGAAATACAAAGAAGGTATCTTCAATCTGGAAGTGACGGTGGAAGGCCCTTCTGCTACTGCCAGCTCTATCGCTTATACACTGAAGGATGCTTCCGGAAAGGCAGTATTGCAGGATGCCATTAACATCAAGTCCCGTGGACTGAGTAACTTTATCGCTTTCGATGAGAAGAAGATTGCAGAAGTAAAAGCATGGAATGCGGAGCATCCTAACCTTTATACCTTGGTACTCGAATTAAAAGATGCGCAAGGAAAAGTAACCGAACTGACCGGTTGTGAAGTCGGTTTCCGTACTTCGGAAATCAAGGACGGACGTTTCTGTATTAACGGTGTTCCGGTGCTGGTGAAAGGGACGAACCGTCACGAACATTCGCAACTGGGACGTACCGTAAGCAAAGAACTGATGGAACAGGATATCCGCCTGATGAAACAGCATAATATCAACATGGTGCGTAACTCACATTATCCGACTCATCCGTACTGGTATCAGCTTTGCGACCGCTACGGGCTGTATATGATTGATGAGGCGAATATCGAATCGCATGGCATGGGATACGGGCCTGCCTCCCTTGCCAAAGACAGTACTTGGCTGACCGCTCACATGGACCGTACACACCGTATGTACGAACGTTCCAAGAATCATCCGGCTATCGTGATCTGGTCACAGGGCAATGAAGCCGGCAACGGCATCAACTTCGAACGTACTTACGACTGGCTGAAATCGGTAGAGAAAGGCCGTCCCGTGCAATATGAACGTGCTGAACTGAATTACAACACGGACATCTATTGCCGTATGTACCGCAGTGTGGACGAAATTAAGGCATACGTGGGTAAGAAGGATATTTACCGTCCTTTCATTCTTTGCGAATATCTGCACGCTATGGGTAACAGTTGCGGTGGAATGAAAGAATACTGGGAAGTCTTTGAAAATGAGCCGATGGCACAAGGGGGCTGCATTTGGGACTGGGTGGATCAGAACTTCCGTGAAATAGACAAAGACGGAAAATGGTACTGGACTTATGGAGGCGATTACGGACCGGAAGGAATCCCCAGCTTCGGTAATTTCTGTGGCAACGGTCTGGTGAATGCTGTTCGTGAACCGCATCCGCATCTACTCGAAGTGAAGAAAATATATCAGAACATCAAAGCGACTTTGTCAGACCGGAAGAATCTGAAAGTCTGCATAAAGAACTGGTATGACTTTTCTAATCTGAATGAATATATCCTGCGTTGGAATGTGAAAGGGGAGGATGGAACCGTACTTGCCGAAGGCACGAAGGAAGTAGACTGCGAGCCGCACGCTACGGTAGATGTCACTTTGGGTGCCGTCAAACTTCCGAATACCGTTCGGGAAGCCTATCTGAACCTAAGCTGGAGCCGTAAAGAGGCCACTCCGCTAGTGGATACCGACTGGGAAGTGGCATACGACCAGTTTGTACTTGCCGGTAATAAGAATACGACGGCTTATCGTCCGCAGAAGGCGGGAGAAACAGCTTTTGTTGTGGACAAGAATACCGGGGCACTTTCTTCCCTGACTTTGGATGGAAAGGAATTGCTGGCTGCACCAATCACTTTGAGCCTGTTCCGTCCGGCTACGGATAATGATAACCGGGATAGGAACGGAGCCCGTCTGTGGCGCAAGGCAGGTTTGAACAATCTGACACAGAAAGTGGTGTCACTGAAAGAAGAAAAGACATCGGCAACGGTCCGTGCTGAGATTCTTAATGGGAAAGGACAGAAAGTAGGAATGGCGGATTTTGTTTATGCACTCGACAAGAACGGGGCATTGAAGGTTCGCACCACCTTCCAGCCGGATACGGCGATTGTGAAGTCGATGGCTCGTCTGGGGCTGACCTTCCGCATGGCAGATGCTTATAATCAAGTATCTTATCTGGGACGTGGCGATCATGAAACGTATATCGACCGCAACCAGTCCGGTAGGATAGGACTGTATGATACGACGGTAGAACGGATGTTCCACTATTACGCTACCCCACAATCTACAGCTAACCGGACAGATGTACGCTGGGCGAAACTGACGGATCAGGCAGGCGAAGGTGTCTTTATGGAATCGAATCGTCCTTTCCAGTTTAGTATCATTCCTTTCTCGGATGTATTATTAGAGAAGGCGCACCACATTAATGAACTGGAGCGTGACGGAATGATAACTATACATCTGGATGCCGAACAGGCAGGAGTAGGTACGGCTACCTGCGGACCGGGTGTATTGCCGCAATATCTGGTACCGGTGAAAAAGCAGAGTTTTGAATTTACGCTTTATCCGGTAAAATAGCCTGAAACTGATTGCATTTGGATAGAAATATTGCATTGAGATAGAATATAGGGGAGCGAATGGCATGGATTTAGCGAAGTTTAATGAAAAGCGCTTCGGGAAAGCCATGAAATTTGCTCCTTTATATTTATCTTTGTCTCATTAGCATTAAATCAATATTTATTATGATGAACAAACTACTTACTTCTCTCTTTTTATCTTCTGTGATAACGTTGGGCGGATGTGGACTGACGAAAGAAAACTACTATGTGAAGCATGTTGAATTTCCACAGGATGCAACCCTCGAACAAAAAATCGATATGGCAGCAAGGCTGGTTCCTACCCCCCAGCAGGCTGCGTGGCAACAAATGGAGCTGACTGCTTTCCTGCATTTCGGTATCAACACATTCACCGGACGCGAATGGGGCGATGGTCAGGAAGACCCTGCTATCTTTAACCCTACAGAGCTGGATGCAGAACAATGGGTGCGCACCTTGAAAGACGCCGGATTTAAAATGGTACTTCTCACGGCAAAGCATCATGACGGCTTTTGTCTGTGGCCTACAGCTACCACGAAACATTCGGTAGCCTCTTCCCCTTGGAAAAACGGTCAGGGCGACGTAGTGAAAGAACTGCGTAACGCTTGCGATAAATATGATATGAAATTCGGAGTCTACCTCTCTCCGTGGGACCGGAATGCGGAATGCTACGGAGATTCTCCTAAATACAACGAATTCTTTATTCGGCAATTAACGGAATTACTTACTAATTACGGCGAAGTGCACGAAGTGTGGTTTGACGGCGCAAACGGAGAAGGACCGAACGGAAAGAAACAAATCTATGACTGGGATGCGTTCTACAAGACTATCCAACAGTTGCAGCCGAAAGCGGTGATGGCAATTATGGGCGATGATGTCCGTTGGGTAGGTAATGAAAAAGGATTGGGACGCGAAACGGAATGGAGTGCAACGGTGCTGACTCCGGGCATTTATGCTCGTTCCGAAGAAAACAACAAACGACTGGGCGTCTTTAGCAAAGCCGAAGATTTAGGAAGCCGTGCGATGCTGGAAAAGGCAACGGAGTTATTCTGGTATCCTTCGGAAGTAGACGTGTCTATCCGTCCGGGATGGTTTTATCATGCGGAAGAAGACAGCAAAGTGAAATCCTTAAAACATCTGGCTGATATCTATTTCCAATCGGTAGGCTATAACTCGGTGCTCTTGCTGAATATTCCTCCCGACCGCAGAGGATTGATTAATGAAGCGGATGTGCAGCGGTTGAACGAATTTGCTGCTTATCGGGAGAAGATATTTACGAACAACCGGGTAGAGAAAGGAAGAAAAGACTGGGAGGCTGTTTCCGGCAGTGAAACTGTTTATTCCTTGAAACCGGAGTCGGAAATCAACGTTGTGATGTTGCAGGAAGATATCACGAAAGGGCAACGGGTGGAGTCTTTTACCGTAGAGGCATTGACGGAACAAGGCTGGCAGGAAGTGGCGAAAGGAACGACTGTAGGCTATAAGCGTATGGTTCGTTTTCCGGCAGTAAAGGCTACCCAGCTTCGGGTGAAGATCAACGAATGTCGTCTGACGGCTCACATCAGTCAGGTGGCAGCCTACTATGCAGACCCTTTGGAAGAAGAGAACCGGACGGAAAACTGGAACAATCTGCCTCGTGCTTCATGGAAACAGGTGGCTGCTTCTCCGTTGACCATTGATTTGGGCAAAGAAGTCGAACTCTCCGCATTTACTTATGCACCTCTGAAAGCGGAAGCGAAACCGACGATGGCTTTCCGTTACAAATTCTACGTGAGCGCAGATGGCAAGAACTGGAAGGAAGTGCCTGCCAACGGTGAGTTCAGCAATATCATGCATAATCCGTTGCCGCAGACTGTCACTTTCGGTCAGAAGGAAAAGGCACGCTTTATCAAGCTGGAAGCTACCACCCCTACGGCTACAACGGCGCAAGTAGAAATGAATGAAATCGGAGTGACCGTAGCTCCTTGACGAAGCTTTGAATTTTAACTTAATAAGTACATCACTTTGAGAATAGATACTTATTCATTCTAACCTAATAATTATCAAAAGACAAAATGAGAAAAGAATTTTATGGTATATTACCTTTAGCGTTAACTTCCTGTCTGGCTTCTCAGACCACTGCTCAGGAGAAACAAACCCAGCGTCCGAATGTTGTTTTTATCTATGCGGATGATATCGGTTACGGCGATTTGAGTTGTAACGGAGCCAAGACTATTCATACTCCTAATGTGGAACGTCTTGCCAAAATGGGAGTACGTTTTACCAATGCGCACAGTGCAGCTGCTACCAGTACGCCTTCCCGCTATGCGATGCTGACCGGTGAATATGCATGGCGCAAAGCCGGAACAGGTATTGCTGCCGGAGACGCTGCGGCTATTATCCGTCCGGAACGCTATACAATGGCGAACCTGTTCAAGGATGCCGGATACAACACCGGAGTCGTAGGCAAATGGCATCTGGGACTGGGCGACAAGGGCGGAGAACAAGACTGGAACAAGCCTTTGCAGCCGGGAACGAATGATATCGGCTTCGAATATTCCTTTATCATGGCAGCTACGGGCGACCGTGTTCCTTGTGTATTTGTAGAGAATGATCAGGTGATCAACCTTGATCCGAATGATCCGATTCAGGTAAGTTACAAAGCGAACTTTCCGGGAGAACCTACCGGGAAGGACAATCCGGAGTTGCTGAAAATGCATCCTTCTCACGGACACGACCAGAGTATCGTGAACGGTATTTCCCGTATCGGATATATGAAGGGCGGAAAGTCGGCTCTCTGGCAGGATGAGAAGATTGCGGAGACGCTGACAGGAAAAGCTGTTTCCTTTATTGAAGGACACAAGTCTGCTCCTTTCTTCCTGTATTTTGCCACGCAGGATGCGCATGTTCCCCGTGTTCCGTCTCCACAGTTCGCAGGAAAGAGCGGCATGGGACCTCGCGGCGATTGTCTGCTCGAATTTGACTGGTCGGTAGGCGAGATTCTGAATGCACTCGAACGACTGGGATTGGATAAGAATACACTGGTGATTCTTTCCAGTGATAACGGTCCGGTAGTGGACGACGGATATAAGGATCAGGCAGTGGAATTGCTAGGCGATCATACTCCGGGCGGCATTTATCGCGGAGGAAAGTACAGTTCGTTCGAAGCGGGTACACGTATTCCTTGTATCTGGAGCTGGCAGGGTGTGATCCGTCCGGGAACAGTTTCGGATGCATTGCTCTGTCAGATAGACTGGTTTGCTACTTTTGCCGAAATGCTGAATGTCCGCTTGCCGGAAGGTGCGGCACCGGATAGTGAACCGATGCTGAAAGCGTGGACAGGCAAGCAAAAGAAGGGACGCGAATGGCTGGTACTTCAGAATGCACAGAATAACCTGTCGGTGACAGACGGAAGATGGAAATATCTTCGTCCGGGAAATGGACCGGCATATCTGAAAGCAGTGAATATCGAGTTGGGAAACAGTAAGGAACCGCAGCTTTACGATCTGAAGAAAGATCCGAAAGAAAAGAATAATGTGGCGGGTCAGAATCCGGAACTGGTAAAGAAGATGGCAGCACAGTTGGAGAAAATTGTAGATGGACGCTACGGTCTGCCACTATAAAAGAAATGCTTAGAGAGTAGCAGTGGGACTGGCGGTCTTGATTTCTAGTAAATCGGACGCCAGTCTTTTTTTTAAACCAAACGTAGGTTTTCACTGTTATCATTCTATATAAATGATATATAAAGAAAGAACTTATGTTAGTAGTCGATTTAGGAAAATGGATGAACAAAATCCTGATAGATTGGGGGATAGATGCGAAGGTTGCCGATCGTTTTGATGAAACAATTATTGCTATACTGATGATAGCCATTGCTGTAGGGGTGGACTATCTTTGTCAGGCAATTCTAGTGGGAGGAATGAGGCAGTATACCCGCAGGAAACCGCATCTTTGGAATACATTGCTGATGAAACGTAAAGTGTTTCATAATCTGATTCATACGATTCCCGCCATCCTTGTCTATGCCCTGTTGCCGATGGCTTTCATGCGTGGCAAGGAACTGCTGGTTATTTCGCAGAAGGCTTGTGCCATTTATATCATCTTTTCTTTGCTGCTGGCTATCAATGGGATTCTGCTGATGATCATGGATATTTACGATGGAAAGGAGACAATGAAGAACCGGCCGATGAAAGGATTCATTCAAGTACTTCAGGTACTTTTGTTTTTTATCGGGGGGATTGTGATTATCTCTATCCTTGTAAATAAATCGCCTGCCAGTCTGTTTGCGGGACTGGGTGCTTCGGCAGCCATCCTGATGCTGGTATTCAAGGATTCCATTTTGGGATTTGTGGCAGGTATTCAGCTTTCTGCCAATGATATGGTGCGTCCGGGAGACTGGATCACGCTTCCTTCCGGTGCCGCGAATGGTACGGTGCAGGAGATTACGCTTAACACGGTCAAGATTCAGAACTTTGATAATACGATTTCTACGGTTCCGCCTTATACGCTGGTTAGCAGTCCTTTTCAGAACTGGCGTGGCATGAAGGATTCCGGTGGGCGGCGGGTGATGAAGAATATTACACTGGACCTGACGACACTCCAGTTTTGTACGCCGGAGATGCTCGACCGTTATCGGAAAGAGATTCCACTCATGGCGGATTATCAGCCGGAGGAAGGAGTGGTGCCCACCAATTCACAGGTTTACCGGGTGTATATCGAGCGGTATCTTTGCAGTCTGCCGGTGGTGAATCAGGATTTGGATTTGATTATCAGTCAGAAAGAGGCTACCATGTACGGAGTTCCTATTCAGGTTTATTTCTTTTCCCGCAATAAGGTGTGGAAAGAGTACGAGCGGATTCAGTCGGATATCTTCGACCATTTGCTGGCGATGGTGCCGAAGTTCGACTTGAAGGTATACCAGTATTCTGACTAACTCTATAGGGGACATCTTTGCCACAGGCTTAGCACAACTGTGCCACGCCTGTGGCACGGCCGTGCCAAGCTGTTGGCATAGTTGTGCCAAAGCGTTGGCACAAGTCTTTCGCAGGGATGTTACGGATGATGCTCCGGTATGTCCCGTTAGTTAGCAAGGAAGGTCGTTAAAAGTCCGGACCGTTTCTAGCTTCTTTCATCAGTCGTTCGAAGCGTTTTACGATATCGGGATGTTGCGCAGCCACATCGTGTTCTTCTCTGATGTCCGTTTCCAGATTATAAAGCTGCATTTGCGTATTGCCTTTCCGGATGTCCGTGATGATTCCTTTCCATTTTCCCATGCGGATTGCTTTGTTGCCAATCCTTGGGTCAGGATATTCCCAATATAAATAAGTGTGTTCTTTTTGTTTCCCTTTTTTGCCGAGCAATGTGGGCAGAAAGCTGATTCCGTCCGTTGGCGGACAAGTGATGCCTGCCAGTTCTGCCAGCGTAGGCATAACGTCCTGAAAAGCGCAGATGTGGTCACTTTGCGTACCGGGTTTTATTTTGCCGGGCCATGTGATAATGGCGGGGACACGGATACCTCCTTCATGCAAGAAACATTTGCCCCATCCGTATGCTGAATTGAAAAGTCCCCCGCTGTTGAACCAGGGAGAATCGCTGCCTCCGTTGAACGTAGGACCATTATCTGAAGTAAACACAATCAAGGTATTTTCGTACAGATGTTCCGCTTTCAGTTTTTCGATCAGTTGGCCGATCTGCTCGTCGAAATAACTGATCATAGCCGCATAGGTAGCATGCGGATACCGGCAGGGCAGATATCCCGCTTGTCCGGTGTAAGGCTTTTCGTCCCCGAATTTCTTTACATAATGCTGTACCCAGCGTTCGGGTGCCTGAAGCGAGACGTGCGGCAGGGGAGTGGTCCACATCAGGAAAAACGGTTTGCGTTTATTGGCATCGACAAATCCCATCAGTTCATCAAAGATCAGATCGTTGGCATATTCCTTTTGCGTATATTTAGCGTAGCTGGCTGGATCGTTCGGATCGGCACCTTTATCCAGAGGGCTTCGGTGAGGGTCTGTCACTTTGTTGGACAGGTAGACACGTTCTTCGTCATTATACAGAAAAGGAGGATAGTATGTGTGCGACTGGCGCTGGCAATTGTATCCGTAGAATCGGTCGAACCCCTGTTTGTTGGGAGTTCCTTCGGAACCCGGATACCCCAGTCCCCACTTGCCGAAACATCCGGTGGTATATCCCGCTTGTTGCATCATTCGCCCGATAGTCATCGTGTTCGCCTGTAGGGGGAATTGCCCTTCCAGCTCTTTATGAACGTACACCGAGTCGTAGTTGTTTACTGCTCCGCGTTCGGCTAACTCATTGTTGAAGCGGATTTGCGCATGACCGGAGTGCATACCTGTCATCAGTACGCAGCGTGCCGGAGCTGATACGGGGGAACCGGAATAATGTTGTGTCAGTTTGATGCCTTCGCTGCATAAACGGTCGATATGGGGTGTTTCTATTTTGTCTTGTCCGAAGCAACCGATATCTCCATATCCCAGATCGTCCATTAAAATATAGATAACGTTGGGAGATGCGGGTTGGGTTTGTCCGTGCAGGTAACCGCTGCACAGGGCGGGTATTGCGATCAATAAATTTCTTTTGTTCATGATGTTCTTTTTTTTAATCCCATTTATAATCTTTCGTTACATCTTCTTTCAGAGCCGGTCCGAATTCGAATCCAGCTTCTTCGAACCATGCTTTGCGGTGAAGGATGTTCCGGTAGAACCGGTCGAAGTCAAGCGCTTCCCCCTCGTGCCACATCTGTTCGGACAGAGCGAGGATGCGGGGGAAAAGTCGTCGGTCTATCATTCGTTCCGTGACTCCGTCGTCGGTCCATAATGCGCAGCTCATGCCAAGTATCAGCGGATTTTTCTCGCTGATGGCTTTGTCGGAAGGGTTGTTCAGATAGACATCTTTCAAGTCGAACGTACGTGCTTCCGTATATCCTTTCCACGGGGTGACGGGGAAGTTCAGATACGTATAGTAGTTGGAACTGCAAATGACCGGATAATGGTGTTTGACGGCGTTTCTGAGTGCGAGGTCTTTGTGTCCCCGATAGTTCCACCACTGGATAACAGTATTGTCCGGCAACGGGTAGCCGTCATGATAGACTACGTCGCCCCAGAAGATGGCTTTCCGTCCTTTCGACTTCAGATAGTTTGCCATTTGCGCAGAGAACCATAGCTGGAGGTCGTGACTGTCTTTCAGTCCTTCTGTGGTAATCCTTTTCCGGCAATCCGGGCATTGATCCCAGTTGCCTTTCGGGGCTTCGTCTCCGCCCAGATGTATGTAGGGAGAAGGAAAGAGGGCGCATACTTCATCCAGTACGTTTTTCAGGAAACGGAGAGTTCCGTCTTTTCCTGCACAAAATATGTTCTGGGTAAATCCGCTTTGCGGTATCTCTACCGGCAATCCGAAACAACCGAGCTCCGGATAGGCAGAGAGAGCAGCTTCGGCATGGCCCGGCATATCTATTTCGGGGACGATGGTGATATTCCGTTGACGGGCATATTCGATGATATCCCGTATTTCTTCCTGTGTATAGAATCCCTGCTGTTCTTCTCCTTTGCCTACCGAACCGCCAGTCCGGGTGAGGTGCGGATATTGCTTGATTTCGATGCGCCATCCCAGTCCTTCGGTCAGATGCCAGTGGAAGTAGTTCATTTTGAGCAGTGAAGCCATGTCGATATACTTTCTGATGGTGGTAATCTTCTGGAACTGACGTCCGGAGTCCAGTAAGAAGCAGCGCCACTGTGTGCGGGGATAGTCCGTCACGCTTGCGCAGGCAAAGGTGATAGATCCTGCTGAACCGGCTACCCATTGGCGTAGCGTTTGTACGGCATAGGTGAATCCTCCTTTGTCGGAGGCGCTGATTACCATCTGTTGCGGATGAATCTTGATCCGGTAACCTTCGGGGGGCAGGGATGAGTCGGTTATCCAGCAGATATCGGCTTTGGATTCTTTTTTTTGCCATTTGATGGGAGTGTGGGAGAGTACTTCTTCTCGAAAAAGGTTTAGATAAAAAGCGGTAGTGTCTTCGGCGTACATAGAAACCTTTTTCCCTAAAATCAGGTTGCCTGTCTGCATTTCTACTTGATTGGGGGTAGGAAATACGATTTGGGCGCGGACGGCGACTGTGTACGATAGAAGAAAGAGAGCTGTAAAAATTAGGTGCTTCATGGGGTACAGTGTGTTTATTTAGATTTTGTAAGAGTCGGCAAAAGGATTACCCGTATTAGTCTGATGTCTCAAAAATACGAATAAATTTCAAGTACTCAATTATTCTTTTGAGTAAACTTACGAAATCAATACAGTTAAAAAGGGAAGAGGCAGTGTCAAATATCAAGGTCTTTCAGCCACGCTAATGACGAAATGCTTGTCCTGTCATTGGGATGACTGTCAAGAAGAGCCAATATTTGCCACAGCCTCTTCCGGTTAGTTCCGGATTATCCGGTTGGTGATGGATTACCGGTTAATTTCCTTCCTCCCATCCCGGATTCTGTTCGAGTTGGGGATTCAGTACCCGTTCGTTGCGTGGAATAGGATTGAGGTAATAGTAATCCGGCCATAGATGATTCTGTTTCGGATGGAATTCGAGATATCCTTCGGAGCCGCCACCGTCGATAGTCACATTGGTTCCTGCCGTGAAGTCGGATGCACGTACGTATTGTCCGAGTTTCTTCTTCAGTGCATAATGGCATTTCTTCCATCTTCTCAGGTCGTCGAAACGGAATCCTTCGGAGAATAGTTCGATGCGTCGTTCCCGTCGTATTTCCCATAATAGCGGACTCACTTCGTAGTCGTTGGGATAATCCGGATTTCCGAGATCACGTTTCGGGTCGAAGGCTGAGTTTATTTCCGAGACTTTCATGAGTTTTACATTGGCACGCGGGCGCAGTTTGTTGATTGTGACGTCGGCAACTGTCTGGTCAAACTCGCCGAGTTCGCACATGGCTTCCGCGTAGTTCAGCATGACTTCTTCGATGCGGAAAATAGGCATATCCGTCTCTTCATTTCGTTGGCTGCCCATGCTCAGGTAGCAGCAATAGTATTTCCAGTTGTTATATCCGAAGGCAGACTTGTACCACGGCTGGTTCTCCAGATAGAAGTCAAAGTGAGGCGATGCACCCAGAATACCACCGTCATATCCTTGACGGAATGGCAATAACTTCTGTCGTTCCTTGCTGGTGCCGTACCCGATTCCCATGCGGACGGTGAGGCTGTCGATAAAACTGCGGTCTTTGGAGTTATCCGTAAATTTCCATTTATTGTCCCAGGCTGTGCTGGAAGCCGAACGGTCTACCCGGTAAGGAGGAGTGACGTGCAGCCACAAACGATGGTCACGGTTGCTGAACTCGTCGTATATATCCTTGTCACCCAGATAGGCGTCACTCGTCCAGCGTGGCTTTCCGTCCGTGCACAGGTAACTGTCCACTAAGTCGCGGGTCGGATTGTAAAAGGAGGTAGCGGTCGTTCCCCCGATGCTGACAGCGTGCACTACACCGACAGCATCCGAATATTCTCTGTACAGAATGACGCCGGTAACATCTTTCAGTTCCAGTGAACAGAACAGATCGTCGTAGCAGTCCGCCACGTTCGGATAAGTCTGCATCAGTTCGGCGGATACCCGTTTGCATTCCCGCAGATAAGTTTCGGCGTTGTTGAGTCCGTGATATTTACGCCAGGTACCTTCGAAAAGGCAGAAACGGGAGAGTAAAGCCTGTACACAAGCCTTGTTGATGGTGTTTCTGCCTTCTCCGTTCACGTTGATATTCTTTTCGGCAAATTGCAGGTCTTCCAGAATGTGACCGGCTATTTCATCTCTGGAGGCACGAGGGCCTTTGATCAGTTCTGTTTCGTCGTCGCTCAGCACATGATCAATCCAGGGTACGCCACCGTAAGCCGACAGGAGAGACAGGTAGCGGTAACTACGGAAAAAGTAACCGACGGAACGCCAGTTCGCCTTTTCTACATCCGTCATTTTCGAACCGTCAATGCGGTCGAGCATCAGGTTGACCCTCCGGATATAGCTGTAATAGTTCCAGGAAGTATTGTCTTTCTTGTCGGGGATGGTCACCAGTTTTCTGATCCAGTTGCTTTCGCTGGTTCCTCTTGTCTGGTTGTACGAGATGTCGTCCGTAGAATTTTCCGAGCCATAGCCCAATGAAGGCAGGGTTTCATACAATCCCCAGGCGTATGCCTTGAAATTGTCGTATGTTTCAAAAGCCGTTTCGGCAGTCGGGTCTCCCAAAGGATACCTTTCCAGGAAATCGTTATTGAGACAGCTTGCTAACAAAACTGTACATATAAAGATTAAATATTTTCTCATAATACATTGGTTATTAGAATGTAACATTGATACCGAAAGAGAATTTTCTCATGAACGGATATTCCCAGGCACCTTTTGACAGCATATCGGTTTCCAGTCCTTCCGGCAGGTGATCCCACGTGTAGAGGTTCTCTCCGCTGAAGAATACTTTCACATCGTCGAAGTAGAGACGCTGGGACCATACTTTGGGCAAGGTATAGGAAAGCGTGATGTTTTGCAGTTTCAGGTAAGAGGCGTTGGCGAGATACTTCGACTGTTTCCAGTGGTTGTAGCTTGTGTTTACCCCGTCGTTGGAATACACACGCGGATAATAGGCATTGGTGTTAGTCGGAGTCCAGAAGTTGAGAGTTTCTTTGAACAGGCTTCCCCAGCCTCCGGTAGGCCATGCGATCTGGTCGGTGCGCCAATAATCCCGTTTGCCTACGCCTCGGAGGAAGATAGAGAGGTCGAGTCCTTTCCAGCTGATTCCTGCGGTGATGCCGTAGTGGAAACGCGGAGTCGAGTTACCGATGATACGCTGGTCGCCGGGATTGTCGGCGGTTCCTTCGCCGCTCCAGATGGTTTCGGTATCGTCATCGAAGTTCTTATACAGCACGTCTCCCGGAAAAACTTTTCCTGCTCCTTTCGGAATGGGGATTCCCGGTTTTAGTGTACCGTCTGCGTTGAAGTCGTCTTCCGTGTAGAAGCGGTCGGTGACATATCCCCAGATTTCTCCCATTTTCATGCCTTTGCGGTAAATCTTGTCGCCTAGCAGGTTGGTCTCATTATTGTATTTCGTGATTTCACTTTGTGAGTCGTACAGGTTGAATCCGATCCGGTAGCTCCAGTCCTTGTTGATGCGGTCTCTCCAGTTCAGTTCCAGTTCCCAGCCGTACGTCTTCAGGTCAGCGGCGTTCTGTTTGGCGGCGGTGGCTCCCACTACCCACGGTAGGTCCATACCGGGTGCCAGCATCCCTTTGGTGTCGCGGCGATACCAGTCGAAAGTACCGTTAAAGCGGTTGTCGAAGAATCCGAAATCGACTCCGAAGTCCAGTGTATATACCTTTTCCCACGAGAAACTGCTGCTGACCATTGCCGGTGCATTCAGTGTAGTCGTCTTTTGTCCGTCCACCAGCCATTCTGTCAAGTAAGGTGACATGGAAGGGATGTAGGGATAGTTTTCCGGAGTGTTGTCCGGCTTCAGTATGATCTGGTTGCCGATAGAGCCCCATGAGGCACGTAGTTTCAAGTTAGACAGGAAGCTTTTGGTATTCTTCATGAATGCTTCTTCCGAAATGCGCCATCCGGCGGAGAAGGAAGGGAAGAAACCGAAACGGCTGTCTTTCGGGAAACGGGATGTACCGTCGTAGCGTCCGTTGGCTTCGAACATGTATTTACCGTCGTAAGTGTAATTGACACGGTAGAACAAACCTCTGATAGCATATTCATCGAAACTGTCGGTGACGGATGCCGTTCCGGTAGAACCGGAGAGCGACGGCAGATTTTCCAGTAATACGTCCGTGCGCTGCGACCATTGCGATTCCTTATGACTCTCTTCCTGATTGTAACCACCCATAATAGAGATATCATGTTTACCTATTGAAAAGTCGTAATTGGCGAATGCGTTAATAGCGTTGTAATTGGTGAAACCTTGCGTCAGGGCATAACGTGAGTTCTCTACATTGTTCAGCAGCCCTGTAAAGTTGAATCCTATATACTTGTATTTGTTGACGTACATCCGGTTGTACTCGGTGATCCGGTTGTAGGTATATTCACCTGTTATTTTCAGTCCTTTCAGCGGAGAGATGATGACACGTCCCAAAGTACGCAGGTTGGTCTTCTTGATCACCCTCGGTTCTCCGTAGCGTACGAAAGTAGCGGACGTTTCGGCAGGATATTCGATGCCGTCTTGTTCGTATGGCAGGATGTTGTGGTAGGACGGCAAGTACATGGCACTTCCCCAGACACCGTTTCGTCCGCCTTGCTCCACTTTGTTCTGGGTGGAGTTCGCGTATCTGATATCCAGTTGGGTGGTCAGCCACTTGTTTACGTCGACACTCAGGAAGCTGGACATATTGATACGGTCGAATTTGTCTTTGTCCGTTACCAGAATGCCGTCCTCACCGGTATATCCCAGGCTTAGTCGGTAGCTGGTACGCTGGCTGCCTCCCGATACGGAGAAGCTGTGGTTCTGCATGAATCCGAAGTTATCCATCATATCGGCAAACATATCATTCTCCCGCATCAGGAACAGGTTGCCCTGATCGTCGAAAATATATCCGTTCGGATAATTGGAAGGATTCGCCTGATAGTCTCGTATGTAGCCTTCCCATTGGGTGATGTTTTTTCCGTCTACATAGGTATCGTTTGCCCATCCCATTTCCTTGTACGCCAGTACCGATTCCAACGGACTTGCTTTCTGCGGAAGCTCCGATGCTTTCGAGAAAGAGAAGTTGTTGTTGTAATTGAATCTGGGAGCCATGTCCTTTTTACCCTGCTTCGTAGTAATCAGAATCACACCGAAAGCTGCGCGGGCACCGTAGATAGCTGCGGAAGCGGCATCCTTCAAAATAGAGACAGATTCAATATCCTGCGGATCAATCATGTTGATATCCATCGGTACGTTGTTGACCAATACGAGAGGCTCACCACCATTGATGGAGGTTGTTCCACGGATATTGTACGTCATGTCGTCTCCCGGAGTTCCCGTTGTCGATTCAATTTTTAGTCCCGGCACGACTCCTTGTAGGGCAGCCGAAACGTTGGTAATCGGGCGGTCGCCCAACGACTCTTTGATATTTACAGAGGCTACAGCGCCGGTCATATTCACTTTTTTCTGTGTACCGAATCCGATGACTACCACTTCATCCATAGTCTGGGTATCTTCCTGTAGCTGTATGTTGAAAAGTGTCTTGTTTTTGACTGTTACTTCTTGTGTGACGTAACCGATATAAGTAACCCGTAACTTGCTGTTGGCAGGCACTTCCAGTGAGAATTCCCCGTTCATGTCGGTAATGGTCGCCTGTTTGCTGCCGTCGACCAGAACGTTTGCTCCAATTAGAGGTTCACCTTGCGCATCTGTTACGGTTCCCCGTATTTTTATGGACTGCTGGGTAGAAGTAGTATTGTTGGGGGCTGCTTCTGCCTTTGCCGGGACAGGAATGATAATAATATGCTTACCTTCTTGCCTGTAAGTGAATCCTGTTCCTTTGAGTACGGAGTTCAGAACGGAAGAGACTGCTTCCCTAACAAAATTGGCGCTGACCTTTTGTTTCACGTCCAGTTTCGTCTGATTATAAGCGATACTAAATTCGGTCTGATCTTCAATGATTTCGAATACTTTTAATAGAGGTTGGTTTTTCATAGATACCGTTATTGGCTGATTTTGCCCATAGGCTATGTTATAAAAACATAAAGCGAATAACAATATATAAAATTTATGAATTTTTACGGGATAACCTATGCCCGACAATTTATAAAATTTCATACTTTTGTGAGTTAATCATTAATACTAATTTAAGTGTACACAACTAATTTAAATGAAGTAATTTTGATTTGGGGGAGTTGGTATCCGCGAAATATCGACTCCCTTTTTTCTGTCTATCGGCCTCCTTTCTTATTTAGGGGTGAATAAATTAAGAGAATGTTCTCGTCTTCGACTTTATAGTCTATGTTTCCTATGGTTTTGGTCACGATATTCATGATCTCCTTGATAGGGGCTTTTTGTTTGAACTTGATGGTATATACATCGGTGGTAGCCAGATGCGGAGGGACGATGATGTGTATGTCGTATATTCTCTCTATCGTAATGAAAATATCGCTGAGAGTCATTGCCGCAAAGTTCAGCTCGCCTCTGGTCCAGCCGGAGTAGACAGAGGCGTCGATAATCTTTTTATTAAATTCTCCGGACGGGTTGTCATATTCCAGTTGTTCGTTGGGTGTGAGGGTGATGATATCCTCATTGTTTGCTTTCTGAACGACTACAGAGCCCGATTCCAGAGTAGTGGTTGTCTTCTCATCTTCCGCATAAGCGTGTACGTTGAATTTAGTTCCCAATACTTTCACTTTCAGATGGTTGGTCTTGACGATGAATGGATGTTGCTTGTCTTTCTTTACGTCAAAATTGGCTTCTCCTATCAGATATACCGAACGGATATCTCCTGTGAACTTTTGCGGATAGACCAGTAAGGTTCCTGAGTTGAGGTATGCTGTGGTGCCGTCGGGCAAGGTAATCTGCTTTTGTTCGCCTCTGGGCACATAGTACTCGACAAGTTCTGTATGCTCTTCATTCGATTGTATATATAGGTAGGATGCCACTATAGAGAGTAGGGGAATCAATAATACAGCCGCCACTTGCGCCCATCTGCGTAAGGTATACCTTGCGGTTGCCTTCCGCTGTCGGGGGGCAATCTTCCTGCGGAAATTCTGATAAGAACGTTCGGTACCTGCATCGGCCTTGAAATTCTGGTCTTCCCATAATTCCATCAATGCTTCTTCTTTCTCTGCCTGTTCACTGGAGTCGACAAGCCATTTCCATAACTTCTCTTTAAGTTCAGGACTGAACTTATCGGAAGTAAAGTTTTTAATTATTTTATGAGCGTTCGACATATTAGCGCATTTTAGGTGTGGTTACATATATAAGATACGTAACTGATTAATTACGCACAGTCTCTATGCTACTTTTTTTTAGAAAAATAGAATAAAGGTTATGAATAATATTTTTCGGATGTCGGTAAGTGCTTGTGAAAGGTGGTTCTCTACTGTTCGTTTGTTGATGCCTAGTTCGCGGGCTATTTCTTCGTTGTTCATTCCTGATTCCCGGCTCATCTTATATATTTTCTGTCGTTGCGGAGGCATTTTTTCTACAACCATTGTCACCAATAGTTCGAGTTCTTTGAGATGGATGGTGTCATCTGTTTCGTTGCTTTCCTGTGGCGGGCTATACTTTTCAGTTTCTTTCTGCTGATAGTTCCTGAACAGTAGTGCGCGTTCGATGTGCCGGTATACCGCATTTTTGGAAATGCGGAAAAGATAAGGTTTAAGGTTATTGATGGTATGGAGAGATGAGCGGTTGTTCCATAACGTAAGAAAGATGTCCTGCGATAAATCTTCGGCCTCTTCCTGCGATTGCAGTAGTCCGTTGATAAACCCTTTGATGCGGGGATAGTAGTATAGGAAGAAAGTTTTAAAGGCTTTCTCATCTCCTTCGCTAATAGCCTTCAGAAGTTGTTTTTCGTCAAAGGTTTCCATTGGGGGTATTTTTTTGTAAATGCTGTAAACCCTGCAAAAATAAGTAAATTTTGTATCGAACCCCGTTTATTAACATAAAAAACTCTTTCGGCTAGTATATAATTAGTTCAAAATCTGCGTAAATAGGAAGATGATCACTGATTCCTCCCTGATATTTCATTCCTTTATAGGTACGGAAAGGTTCGTCGTCACCGTATTTCTTGTCTTCAGTTAATAGAAAGGGGAGACGGGCAACATTTGCCTTGTCTTCACCGGTGAAGAATTTAGAGGAAGCATCGAGTAAATTGCCGGATACAATCAAATGGTCGAGCAATCCCCATTCTCCGTGATATTTATAGGAGCCAAAATGGCGGGATGTTGCTTTTCGGGCAAGCAGATGGTAGAGTTTTCGGGGATTGGGGAAGGTGACTGAGTGTTTGGGGGCAGTAGCTTCTAATATCTCTTTGATGGATTTATTGGTTGGGTAGTCATTGAAATCTCCCATGATGACCAGTTGCGGATGAAGGCGGATGTTCAGCAGACTGTCGGCTTCTGTGCGTAGTATTCGGGCGGCGTGTAGCCGGTAAGGTTCTGATTCCTTGGCTCCACCGGACCGGGAAGGCAGATGGCAGACGATTACATCAAGTGTATCTCCGGTTAATAATAGTCCGCTGACGTGCAGTAAATCTCTTGTGGGGCGATGATGCTTGAATGAGGGAATGGGGATAGACCGGAAAGATAATAATTTGAATAGGTCACGTTGATATAATAAAGCGACATCAATCCCTCTCAGATCGGGAGAACTTGTCATAACATACCGATACCCCAGTTCCTTTAAAGGAGAACGTTGTGTGAGGTCACGTAGTACGCTGTCGTTTTCTACTTCACAAAGACCTACAAGGGCGGGTGGATTCCATTCACCGACGGCAGTGATGACACGGGCCATATCAGCCAGTTTCTTCTTGTACTTGGTGTAGTTCCAGTGACGGATAGCGTCGGGGAGAAATTCGTTATCGTTCTTTAGTGTGTCGTGGTGAGTATCAAAGAGGTTTTCAACATTCCAGCTCATGACACGAAAGGGGATTCGTTCTTCAGCGGAAGACTTCTTTTGGGAAACAGATTGTTTATTGCTGAACGATTCTTTTTCGATAAGGGAAGTTTGCCTTGTAAAGGATGTTTGCCCTATGATATAAGAGGGCACAAAAAAGAGCATTATAAAAAAGATGACGGTCATAACAAATATTTTTCTGCTATCACCATCATCTTTTCTATGATGTCTTACCTGACTGTTATTTCTTGGCAGGAACATGTGCCAGAATATCCAACAGGTGCTTCCAGAACTTCTCAACGGAAGGGATGTGCATCCGTTCGTCTGGAGAGTGTACTCCGGTGAGGGTAGGTCCGAAAGAAATCATGTCTAATGTCGGATACTTGTCGAGGAACAGACCGCATTCCAGTCCTGCGTGAATTGCTTTCACTTTCGCCTCTACACCGAAAAGTCGTTTGTAAGATTCTGCTGCCACTTCGAGGATAGCCGAATGAGGATTCGGCTTCCATCCCGGATAACCTTCACCGAAGGTCACATCGGCGCCTGCCAGCTGGAAGACGGCACGAACCGTATTCGCCATGTCATTGCGTGCAGATAAGATAGAGCTGCGTTGGCTGGTTTCGATGCGGATAATATGGTTCGGTTTCATTTTGACAGAAGCAAGGTTGGTTGAAGTCTCTACCAGTCCGGGGATATCCTGACTCATGGCATATACACCGTGAGGAGCAGCATACAATGCTTTCAGCAAGCGGGTAGTAGTATCCTGATCGATAGCCATCTTACGGGGAGTTTCCGATTCAAGAACCAGTTTCAGGTCCGGTTCGGTAACGGCCAGTTCGTTTTCTACTTCACTGGTGAAGATATTCAGTTCCGTGCGGACGTCATGTTTGGCATCTTCGGGAACTGCACAGATAGCGTATGCTTCGCGGGGGATGGCATTGCGCAGGTTACCTCCGTTTATTTCGCAGAGATACAGATCCTGACGGTTAGCCATTCGGGACAGGAATCGGTTCAGTATCTTGTTTGCATTGCCCCGTCCCAAGTGAATATCACCACCGGAGTGTCCGCCTTTCAGTCCTTTTACTTCTACTTTGAAGAAGAAATATCCTGCGGGGACTTCTACTTCTTTATAACTAAACTCTGCAACGGAGTCGATACCTCCGGCGCATCCGATAAAGATTTCTCCTTCATCTTCGGAGTCGAGGTTCAGCAGAATATCACCGCTCATGAAACCTTCTTTCAGCTCGAAAGCTCCGGTCAGACCGGTTTCTTCATCTACGGTGAACAGGCATTCCAGCGGGCCGTGCTCGATGCTGTCATCCGCCAGGATAGCCAGTTCGGTAGCTACACCGATACCGTTATCAGCTCCGAGGGTAGTTCCTTTGGCCTTCAGCCATTCTCCGTCTATTTCTGTTTCGATGGGATCGGTGAGGAAGTCGTGCTGTACATCATTGTTCTTTTCACACACCATGTCGATGTGCGATTGCAATATGACAGTCTGAAAGTTTTCTTTGCCCGGAGTGGCAGGCTTTTTGATCAGTACGTTTCCTGCTTCATCTACATTGGTCTCCAGGTTATGTTTTGCTCCGAATGCCTTTAGGTAGGCAATTATTTTCTCTTCCTTCTTGGAAGGACGCGGCACTTGGCAGATTTCCTCAAAATACTTGAATACGCCAGCCGGCTTAAGGTCTTTTTTTTCCATGCTTTTTTCTTTTATAATAGGAATAGGAGGTTCATTTTGCTTCCTCTTATTGCTAAATATGGTTAATTTGCTTGACTTATCTGAACTCATTTCTCATTAAAGCCTATCTTTGCACTCACAAAATTAATAGAAATGGTTGAGACTATACTGATAACTTTGTTAATAGTTGCTATTTCCCTGCTATTATTGGGGGTGAAAGTATTCTTTACGAAGGGGGGGAAGTTCCCTAATGGTCATGTGAGCGGTAATAAAGAGTTGCGTAAGAAAGGAATCGGTTGTGCGCAGTCGCAGGATCGTGAAGCACAAAAGAAATCACGTTTTTCTATTGATGAGTTGGAAAAAGCCTTGAACGATAGTATGAACTAATTAATTAAAAACAATATTTTAGAGTTATGAATAGAATAAACTACCTCATGAACGGTTTAGCTGCACTTGCGTTTATCGTTTTATTCTCACAATGCGCCGGCAAAGCTGATAATCAAGTTGCAACTACTCCGGCTTCGGCTAATGCAGAATTGTCTGGAATGAAAATAGCTTATGTTGAAATAGATACCTTGTTGGCTAAATACAATTTCTGTATTGACTTGAATGAGGCTATGGTAAAGAAGAGCGAAAATGTTCGCATGACGCTGAACCAGAAGATGACAGCTTTGAACAAAGAAAAACAGGAATTCCAAAAGAAATATGAAAGCAATGCTTTCCTTTCACCCGAAAGAGCTCAGCAGGAATACAATCGTTTGGCTAAAATGGAACAGGATTTGCAGGAATTGAGCAATAAACTTCAAAATGGCCTGATGGAAGACAATAATGCTAACAGTCTGCTTTTCCGTGATTCTATCAACGCTTTCCTGAAAGAATATAATAAAACTCGTGGATATAGCCTGATCTTCAGCAACACAGGTTTCGATAATCTGCTTTATGCTGATAGTGCATATAATATCACAAAAGAAATTGTAGATGGATTGAATGCCAGATATTCATCTGCTAAGAAATAAAAATGTTTTTTTAGGCCCTTGGGTTTCCTAAGGGCATTCATGATTTTAATAAATTGATGCCTGTTCAAGACTGAGAAGCTTTGAACAGGTTTTTTTTATTTCTCTTCTTTTGCTTCTTCCTGTGGAATGCGGAAAGCGGTGTAAAGTTCAAGTACGGCAGCGATAGTCAGGCAGGCAATCCATTCATTTCCGCGAGTGGTAAACATGAAAGCCCCCGTAAGTATCAGCGCAAGTGCTCCGAATATCTGCTGGATACGCAGACGTTTTAATATTTTGCTTTTTCCTTTAACCGGTGTGTTTACTTGTGCCAGAGCAATGAATCCGGCTCCGATGGTATAGATATAAGGAGCATAGTTCCATCCGGTGATGTATACGGCAGCCCCTGTGAGAGCCATGATTGCGCCTACGGCGAAAAGTGCGGGTACTAATTGTTTCATTTATTATCTTCAAAAACGTAAATATCTTCGTTGGGCTTCTTCATCAGATACTTTTCACGTGCCACCTGTTCGATAGCATCCGGATTGCTGTTCAGCTCGTTGAGACGTTTGGTGTTCTCTTCGTAGTCCGCCCGGTATTTTTCTATCTCTTCTTTCAGCTGGCTGATTTCGCGTTCGTATCCCAGACGGCGGAACAGGCTGTTCTCGTCCAGAAAACCAATGATAACAGCAAATGCAACGACGGTGATAAGATACTTGCGCCGGCATATGAAACTCCAGATAGTGATCAGTTTATCCATAATTTCTCTTTTTTATATCCGCAAAGATAAAACTAATAACTTAAAAACTTACCGCTTTAGGTTCAAAACTTCTTTCTCTATCCTTTATTACTTATCACTTTTTTGTGTACATTTGCACTGAAAGCGAAAAATCAAAAAAAACAGAGAGAATCCCGGATATGGAGAACTATATTGTATCAGCTCGTAAGTACCGTCCGTCCACATTCGAATCGGTGGTGGGACAACGAGCGTTGACTACTACATTAAAGAATGCAATCGCTACCCAGAAATTGGCTCATGCTTATTTGTTTTGCGGACCGCGCGGGGTGGGAAAGACTACTTGTGCGCGTATCTTCGCCAAAACCATCAACTGTATGACGCCTACTACCGATGGTGAAGCCTGCAACGAATGCGAATCGTGTGTGGCTTTCAACGAACAGCGGTCGTATAATATCCATGAACTTGATGCCGCTTCCAACAATTCGGTGGATGATATCCGTCAATTGGTGGAACAGGTGCGCATCCCGCCACAGATCGGTAAATATAAGGTATATATTATCGATGAGGTGCATATGCTCTCGGCTTCCGCTTTCAACGCATTCTTGAAAACATTGGAGGAACCTCCCCGTCACGCTATCTTTATTCTGGCTACGACGGAGAAGCATAAGATTCTTCCGACTATCCTTTCCCGTTGCCAGATTTATGATTTTAACCGGATCAGTGTCGAAGATACGGTGAATCATTTGTCGTACGTTGCTGCAAAAGAAAATATTACGGCAGAACCCGAAGCGCTGAATGTCATTGCGATGAAAGCGGATGGAGGTATGCGTGACGCATTGTCTATCTTCGATCAGGTAGTGAGTTTTACGGGAGGGAATATTACTTATAAGAGTGTTATTGAGAACTTGAACGTTCTCGATTACGAATATTATTTCCGTCTGACGGATTGTTTTCTTGAAAACAGGGTGAGTGATGCGTTGTTGCTTTTCAATGATGTACTGAATAAAGGATTTGACGGTAGTCACTTCATCACCGGATTATCTTCGCATTGCCGGGATTTGCTGGTCAGTAAGGATGCCGCTACCTTGCCATTACTGGAAGTAGGGGCGAGCATACGTCAGCGTTATCAGGAACAGGCGCAGAAATGCCCGTTGCAGTTTCTTTACCGTGCGATGAAACTTTGCAATGATTGTGATTTGAATTACCGTGCCAGCAAGAACAAGCGCTTACTGGTGGAACTGACCTTGATACAGGTTGCCCAGCTTACCACCGAGGGGGATGACGTAAGTGGTGGGCGTGGCCCTAAGCAGACCATAAAACCCGTATTCACCCAACCTGCCGCAGCTCAGCAGCCGCAGGTCGCTTCTGCAACGTCTGCTCAACAGACTACTGTTCATACTGCTCCGTCTCCGGCTACTGCTCCGTCTGCCGCTAATACTGCTGTGCGTCAACCGCAGGTATCTGTTGCTTCGGGGGCTGCTGCTCCGGTAAATACTGCTTCCGCTCCGTCACAGAGTGCTGGAATTTCTTCGATTTCCAAAGAGGAACGGAAGATTCCTGTGATGAAGATGTCTAGTCTGGGAGTATCTATCAAAAATCCGCAACGTGATCAGGCTGCTCAGAATACAGCCAAAAACAATGTTGCTCAGGTTCAAATACAGCCGGAAGAAGACTTTATCTTCAACGACAGAGATTTGAATTATTACTGGCAGGAATATGCGGGACAGTTACCCAAAGAACAGGTAGCTATAGCAAAGCGTATGCAAGTGATACGTCCGGTATTATTGAATAATTCGACTACTTTTGAAGTAGTGGTCGATAATGAGATTGCTGCTAAAGATTTTACAGCTTTGATTCCGGAATTACAGACTTACCTTCGTGGAAGATTGAAGAACAGCAAAGTGGCGATGACAGTACGGGTCAGTGAACCTACGGAAACTGTTCGGGCGGTTGGTCGTGTTGAGAAGTTCCAGATGATGGCTCAGAAGAATCAGGCGCTCATGCAACTGAAAGATGAGTTCGGACTTGAATTATATTAATGTACGGACCTCTATAAGATTTCCATCCGGATCTTTAAAGTAAATGCTCCGGATGGATATGAAAGCAATACTAATGTAAACGTTGATTCATTCTGCCACTGTATCCGTCGCTATACCTTTCTTCCGGCATAATGATCCATAGAATAAGGTAAATAATGATTCCTGCAAAAGCAGTGAAGATGGTAGCCAGCGCATAGACTATTCTTACTAGAGTAGGGTCCCATCCCAAGTATTCGGCTAAACCTCCGCATACTCCGGCTATCATTCGTTCTTTTCTGGAACGAGTCAGTTTTTTGTTGTTTTCCATAAAGCTATTGTATTAATAAAAAATAAGTCCTGTAAATCTTTCGCTTTACAGGACTTGTCTTTTAGTCTTTCTTTTGGGGGTGGAAGACCGGACTCGAACCGGCGACATTCAGAACCACAATCTGACGCTCTAACCAACTGAACTACATCCACCATGTCTGCGTTTCTCTAACGCGGTGCAAAGATAGATATTATCTTTAAATCTCCAAAAGATTCTGCTACTTTTTTTTATAAAAAAGATATTCTTTTATTCCCCGATTATGCTTGTTGAAGAGGGCTCGCGCATCATTTGCGAAGATTCTCAGAGAGTTACGTGCATTTACGGAAATGGAGTCAGTAGGGAAATTAATCGGTAGTAATTGATGATTCTTTTTTTTCGATTGAACGGGACGGGCTGTCCATACCAAGCTATATTCGCAATGGTTGAGTCGGGTGGTACTATCTTTTACTAATTCCATTTTGACCATCAAGCCGCCATCCGTGCGACGGGCGGACATATTGGAAATATAATTTCCCAATGAATATACTACCAGATGCTTCTCGTTTGTCAGACTGTCTTCGCGAACTTCGATAGGTTGCACAACATGCGGATGACAACCGATTATGTGATTTACTCCTTTTTGAAGCAGCCAATAGGTCAGAAACTTCTGTTCTTTGTCGGGGAGTGACTGGTATTCGATCCCCCAATGCATACAAGCAATAATCGCATCGGGATTCAGTGTTTTACTTGCTTCGATATCTTTGGATATAATGGTCGTATCAATATAATTGACGATATTGGGCGGAGTGACAGGGATTCCGTTTGTTCCGTATGTATAGTTGAGTATGGCAATGCGGAAGCCTTTTTTTTCTAATAAAAGAGGGTATTTATTTTCACGCTCTTCAGCGTTGAGGTACGTTCCGGCGTGTGGAATTTTTAAGGAGTCTATTAATTGTATGGTGCGTTCCAAGCCTTTTCTGCCACGGTCGAGACTATGGTTATTGGCGGTTATCAGTACATTGAATCCGGCATTATGAATAGCGGTCAGATATTCATCGGGAGCGCTGAAAGCGGGATAGCCTTTGTACGGTTTTCCTCCGAGAGTAACTTCCAGATTAGCTATGGCAAAGTCAGCACTTTGGATTTCGTCTTTGACATATTCAAAATAGCTGGAATAATCGTAGCCTCCTGTCGCAGTACGTGCAGCGTTAATTTGTCCTTGATGCTGCATGAGGTCACCTGCAAAAAGAAGCGAAAGGGTGTCTGTTTGCAGACTGTCAGTTGTCAGTATCTGTGTGGTAGTATCATTTTCTTGCGCTTTGCTGATACAAGAGAATTGTGTAACCAGGAGAAGGGATACTAATAGTTCTTTCATACGTTCAAGAGGATTATAATGTCTTTTCGAGAATGATTGTTACTTAGGCAGGAAACGGACATAATAAGAGAGGAAGAATCGTAATTGTTTTCATAACTGTCAGATTAAGGGAAGGAAAAGGACAGTGAAATACATTTCACTGTCCTTCAATATTCTACTTATAAATAGCTTTTTTACCGGCTAAAAGTGTATTTTTCATCAGTGATACAATCGTCATTGGACCCACGCCGCCCGGTACGGGAGTGATGAATGAGCACTTCGGCGCTACCTCATCAAACTTCACATCGCCTGTCAGTTTGAAACCGGATTTTTTGCTGGCATCCGGAACACGGGTGGTACCTACGTCGATTACTACTGCACCTTCTTTTACCATTTCTTCTTTCACGAAGTTGGGTTGGCCCAAAGCAGCGATAATAATATCTGCTTCCTGACATTCTTTTACCAGGTCTTTGCTGCGGCTGTGGCATACAGTAACAGTTGCATCTCCCGGGTACGCTTTCTGCATCATCAGTGAAGCCATCGGTTTGCCTACAATATTGCTGCGGCCGAGTACAACACATTTCTTTCCCGACGTCTCTATCTCATAGCGTTTCAGCAGTTCAAGAATACCGTTCGGGGTGGCGGATACATAGCAGGGAAGTCCGATAGACATGCGTCCCACGTTGATAGGGTGGAATCCGTCTACATCTTTACGATAGTCGATCGTTTCGATAACTTTCTGTTCGGAGATATGTTTGGGTAACGGGAGCTGTACGATAAATCCGTCTACGTCGTCGTCATTATTCAGTTCGCGTACTTTGGCGAGTAGTTCTTCTTCGGTCACGTCACTTTCGTAACGGATGAGGGAAGATTTGAATCCACATACTTCGCAGGCTTTTACTTTGGCGGCTACATACGTTTCGCTGCCACCATCATGTCCTACAAGGATTGCTGCCAGATGCGGGCGTTTACCGCCACGAGCAACAATTTCGGCTACTTCGGCTGCAATCTCTTGTTTCACTTGTTCGGAAATGGCTTTTCCGTCTATCAAAGTCATATTTTCAGAGTATTTATTGGTGATGGACAAAAGTAAAATAAATAACTGAACTCTCCAAAAGGAATGGACTTTTTGTGGAGAGGGGACAGCGGAACATATTGGAATACGAGTAGGAAAGAAGGTAAAAAGTACAAGGGAAAGCTCTGATTTTCAGGCAAGAAAAACAGAGCCTCTGTTTAGGTGAAACGGAGGCTCTGTTTACATCAATCAGAGGCTCTGTTCGGGTGAAATGGAGCCTCTGTTTGGTCTTGTCAGATCATGTTCTTATTCGTCAGTAATTTGCCTTTATACTCTCCGGTCAGTGTACGGAGGAAGGCGACAATCTTATCTACTTCCGGTTGTGGCAGGTCGATGCCTAACTGATATTTGGCCATGGCGCGAACCGCATCATCCATAGTAGCCATGCTGCCGTCGTGGAAATAAGGAGCGGTCAGTTCGATATTTCTCAATCCCGGCACTTTGAAGCGGTGGCGGTCACGCTCTGCTTTTGTCTGCTTGAATCGTCCGTTGTCTTCTTCAGTCATTTCTGCCTGACGGTCTGCGAAATAATCATGCTGTACACCGATCAGTTCATAAGATTGTCCGCCGAGGATTTCTCCCACATGACAAGTCGCACAATCATATTTCTTGAAAAGGTCGTATCCGGCGATTTCATCTGCGGTGATGGCATCTTTCTGTCCTTTCAGATAACGGTCGAAGCGTGAATTAGGAGTCAGCAATGTCTTTTCGAACTCCTGAATAGCATTTGTGATATTCTTTTCGCTCAATCCGTCGGGATATACTTCGTTGAATGCTACTACGAAATTCTTGTCTTCTGCCAGTTTGCTGATGATCTGATCGAATGACTCGCAAGCCATTTCTACCGGATTCAATGGAGGGCCGGCAGCTTGTTCTGCCAGAGTTCCGGCACGTCCGTCCCAGAATTGAACAAAGTTATAGGCAGCATTGTATACGGTCGGGGCATTGACACCGCCCAACTGACCGCCTACTCCTTCAGAATACTGCTTGTTGTCAACGCCACCGGTATCCAGGCCATGACAGCTGGCACATGAAACGGTGTTGTCTGCCGATAAGCGGGTGTCGTGATACAACAGATTTCCTAAGACCACTTTGCGTACATCGACTGAGATCGAGTCGGCAATAGGACGAATCGGTTCGTTAATGAAATCAGGTGCTACCGCTACATCGGTATACAGTCCCATGCGGTGATTTTTTACCCAGCTCAGTGCTACCTCTTTCTTTGCATCGTTGAAAGAAGCTCCCCAATGTACAAGGTAATACTTTGCCTGCGGCATCTTTCCGTCGAGGATTACTTTTTCTACTTTAGCCAGGTCAACCGGATTGAGAGGGCGCCCTTCCTTCATGTCTTTCTCCATCTGAGTCATGTCGAAAGCGCGATAGGCTTTGCTCACGTCTTCCATTACAATTTTTCCGGCGACAGGCATATTTGCATAGAACGGTAGTTCCGGTGTTGAGGTATGGCATCTCAGGCATCCTGCATCCGTAATAATCTGTTGCATCTGTACGTTTGCTTCCAAATCGGCAGAAGGCACCCGGTGCATCAGTCGGTAAGTGACTGCCAATGCCGCCACGACTACCAAAAATGCTACGATTAGTTTTGTACTTCTCTTCATTTCACATTTGTTTTTTGAGGTTAGTTATTACGATTATATAAATGTACGCTTTGTTGGGCCGCCGGCAGGTAGTTGACTCCATACCAGCACATTTGTAAAGCAAGGAAGGAGACTATGAGCAGGACGTAGAGTGTTTTCCGTCCGGTTCTTCTGAACAGGCGGAGGTGAATGTAGAGCAAATATCCCATCCAGGTGATGGCTGCCCAAGTTTCTTTAGGGTCCCAGCTCCAGTAGTTTCCCCAAGCCTCCTTTGCCCAGAGAGAACCGAGTAGCATACCGATGGAAAGAAAGGCGACACCTGCGTAGACCAGATTGTCTGCTGTATGCAGGTATTCTTCTTTATGACGGAACAGTCCGGTCAGGGCGATGATGAAAGCACATCCCAGAACGGAGTAAGAGAACATATATACGGTCACATGCGGGATAAACCATACACTTTGCAGCGCAGGCATCAATGACTGATCGTGTATCTCGGGCTTCATCAAATTAATGATCACAAAAACTGTGGAAAGTAACGTCGAGAAAGAGAGAATCCAGCGATACTTCCATCTGATATAGGTTAGTAATCCTGCTATTCCCATGAAGAATGAATACCACAAGCGGGTTTCTCCCATAGTGCGTAATGGAGGGCGCTGGAGGAATATCCATAATCCGGCAATAAATACTCCCAATATAATAATGCCGCCGGAAGTAAATCCGATTGCCACCTTACTCTTCGATGACGAACGAAGGGCAAATACAGCTCCTGCCAGCCATAGGCAGATGGATACTGCTGCAAATACATAAAAATTATCCCAGTTTATCATACGCTTTAGCTCCGTTTATAAATAAAAGAACTGCTCCTGCAAGCATCATCAGAATACCCGCTACCATCACATATTTCCAGGGTTGTTTTACGACCTGTAGAATGCAGTAATTGCTTTCGTTGCCTTTCGTTACGTCGTATCCGGTGAGGTAGACGTCTTCCCCCAGTCGGTAGGAATAGGGGTGGTTTACTTCCAGCAGAACGTTCTCATTCCCCAAACGTACATTGGCGGAAAAGCGGGAAGGACGTCCGTTCGGGTAATATTCTACAGCGAACGAATTGAGTTCCATATCATAATCTAAATAATAAGATGCGCCATTCATGTCGAATGCCTCATGCTTTGGTTCACCTTTATATAAAGGTATGCGTAATGTCTGCGTGTCACTGCTACCCAGAAATCCGGCAAACAGAGCCAGCCATAAACCTGTATGGTTCAGAATAAAGCGCCAGCGTGCTTGTTTGCGATGCCGACAGGCGTGGATGGTGATCATCGCCAGATTGCTTAATAATAATAAGAGTATAGAAATGAATATCCATGAAGTCATGAAATTGTAACATCCCAATGAGGCTGATATTCCTTTGCGCATTTCGGCTTCCGGTTCAGATAGCTGGGGGAAAAGTCCTATGATCAGGCAACCACCGATAAACAGGCTGATAGATAAAACGCTGGCTTTGGATGAACCGAGAAAACGGGTGATTCTTAGATTATTATATTCTTTATATAGTATCCATAACAGGAAAAGCCAGATCGCCGCAAAGATGATATTCAGCGGAAAGGCGAGAAAAGAAACAGGAAAGTTTCCTGTGAACAGCTGCATGGCTGCTGCTAATAAAATGTAACCTGCTACATATACATAGTACATATTCGTGCTTCTGTTTTGTTATCTTTTGCAAAGTAAAGAAATAAAAATGAATATTCACATAAAATCTTTATAAAATTGTAATCGTTACAAGTAGATAATGATATTAATATGAGTTTAGGGTAATCCTTCAGTGTAGTTGTTGGTGAAAGGAGAGAGGATATGGAAGCTAAAGCTACGCTTTACAAGGTATAAAGCTATGCTTTTCACTCCCTAAAGCATAGCCTTATGTCTTGTAAAACGCAGTGTTTTATATTGGACTTACCATAGCGGGAGTAGTCGATACAAGAGGTAGTGGAAAGTGGAGATTTATAAAATTGAAGCTGTCTGATAAAAAGCTGATTGATATAGGAAAGTGAAATCTGTAATACCAAAAATAAAGAAGGTGAATTCTAAGTCCTCTCCAAACAATATCTATAAAATCTTACCCAAGTTTACGA
>OBLF01000112.1_pt1 | contig 103788 bp, 78 predicted proteins | sample 1519231 | NCBI WGS metagenome assembly OBLF01 (sample SAMEA2602895, study PRJEB22501) | metagenome
TCTGAATTACCGGAATATATGGCTCTCATTCTCCGGAATGGTGGCTCTCAAAGTCCGGACAGGTGGCTCAGAGATCCCCGGAATAATCACTTTCAGTTACCAAACTAAAGAGCCACTCTTTCATTATGAACACTTTTCCATCAAATATAAAACAAAAATTCAACTCTACTATTCCGGATATGGCAGATCATCCTTGGCCCTTTACCCAAAAAAGTACTTGCGATGTAGCATTTATATTATTACTAATAACACTATCATTTATGATTATCCTAAAACAATAGAATGCACGCTCTGCGAGCATTCTATTGTCATGTATTCTTCTTCCGTTTTATTGTTGTACTTATACTTTGCCATAACAACAAGGTATCCGTTGTCCCAATCCTTCACAGCTATATATCGCTCTGATCATACAGTATATCCAACCGTGGTGCTATTTCGCGTATATCGCTCCAACGATTTTTCCTCGAATACCGCAGGGCAGCAACTTGCAGAGCAGGCTAAGGAACTTGTACTGCGCTCCTGCCACACAAATCGGCTTGCACTTCTTCTCTGCGATTTTCGCGATGTATGCACCGATCACTTCCGGGTTCGCGCCATTCTGCTCGTCTTTCTCCATCTGACTAACACTGCGTGAGATTCTGCCTCCGTATTCCTTGTCGCCAACGATTACCTTCTGCCGTGCCTGCGTGAAGCCTGTGTGGATATCACCCAGCTCAACAACTGTCACCTGAATGCCATAAGGCTTTACCTCATTGTCCAGTGCGCAGGAGTACGAGGAAATCGCCGCTTTGCTGGCGGAGTAGTTTCCCTGCTTCCGAAAGAATCTCGCCTACTGCCTTCTGAACCGCATTTTCATCGGTCACATCCACGCTGATGTGTTTTATTCCGTACTGCGGTACATTTCGGCGGCTGAATTCATAGACTGCAAACCCAGCATTTTTCAGTGCCGCGGCCGTACTGCGTCCGATGCCGGAACTGCCTCCCGTTACAAGAGCTGTTTTCATTGCTTTTCTCCATTTTTTTCATCCTTCGTCAATGTCGCCATAAGCAGTTTTCTGGATTCCTGCTGGAATGTAATCATCTCATTCCAATGGCTATTTCGTACCGCCGTGCTCAACTCCTGGCGAATTTCCTCATTTGGCACAAAGGCTGTTCCATTTTCTTCGTTGTATCCAAGATAGCCCAGATGAATCAGATAAGTTATAACGTCATCCCTGTTCTGAATTTTCGCTGGATCATTCTTAAAGCTTGCTGTGTTGACCTCGACCTCTGCACCAGATAGCATCTCAATAATAGCCGTTTTCAATCCGTCAAAATTCATACAAATCAACGGAACCACAACCTCATACGAGCCAGTTTCCGACCAATAACTTCTGAACTTTCCTTTTGTCATCAGGCTAACAACTGCTTTGGGATTATAGACCTGATAGCCATCCATCGTATCAAGAACGCTATTGGTAAAATTGATCAGTCCGGTCTTATCCACGTATATTCTGGAATTCAGAGCAACTTGAAATGCACTGTTATCTGGATTAACAAATCTTCCCATGCAGTTCAAACTCCTTTCTGGAGCTGTCTCTTATAAAAGGCTACAACTCACCCATTGTGCATTGATTTTACCATTTAGCAGGTCAAATAGCAAGTCAACAAGTCCACGTACTGCCACTGTGCTCACGGCGGGCGCCAGTCACCTTAAATTTTTCATTGCTTATCAGTCTTTTGCTTCGGATGCTTCATCTTCTCCTGCACTTCGTCTGGCACATCGATCAGGCCGAACCGGTAGAACATTCCGAATATGTAAGTTACGCCTCGGATATCCCCCAGAGCCTTTGGCCTATCCACTACTTTCTCTTTCCTATTTCCCAGTGCCAGCAGCACCGAGCTCCATGCCAGACTTTTGCTGTTCTTTCTGCGGTCGATCCAGAGCTCCTTTGTGTATTCGCCGTTCTTACCTTTGCGTACCTCATAAGAAAACGGCAAGCCGGAATAGGTTTTAAATTTTACCCCAGCATAGGCCACAACTACGCTCCAGAAGTTTTCTTCTGTCGGATCAGCCCTCCATCGCTTCATTGCTCTGTATCTCCGCTGCCGCTCTGCTCCAACACTAATCTTCTCTTTTTCTGTACCTGGAAAGTACACGCCTTTTTTATAAGGCAGGTACGAGGTGATGGATGCTTTGGAAAGGTCAAGGGCTGCTGCGGTTGATAGCAATGCAGTTTTATAGTCTTGTGTTTCCCGGTACTTTTCAAAAGCGTCCTGCACCTTCTCCGCCACATCCGACTCATACACACCGGCCGTGATGAGTAGCTTCCGTACCTTGATTGGATTTAATCCCAGCTCATCGGCGATGGCCTGCAAGGACATCTCAGAATCATAAAGCGCCACAGCACTTTCCATCTGCTCTTTCAGGTTCTTTCCGGCATCGAACTCCGGCTTCAGCTTTTTTCGACCGCCTCCGGGCTTCCGTGGTTTATATGCTCTTTTCTCTCCCATATTATCCTTTTCTATTTCCATCACAATCTATATGACATCCTTCAAAATATACCGTGTGAACTCCTGAAGTTTCGTTTGTCCACACGGCATGATTTTCTCATGGGCGAAGTCCCTTGACGATAGTCTGAAACTCCTGCTCTGTATCCACAAAGCGGTAAGGTATCAACATTCCCTTTGCCACCAAAATGCCAATCCATCCGCCCATCGTATTACCGAACACATCATCGAACTCTGCGATGCCAATTCCCGTAAGATACTGGGTCGTTTCGATTGCCACAGACATCACGAAGGGAATCAGCAACACCCATTTCTTCTGAAACCACCTATATAGTCCCGTTCCAAGTGGAATGAACAGCCAGATATTATTGATAACCCCCACTCTCACAGATTGCTCTTTCAAAAACTTCCCAGCGTAGGAAAATAGAACAAAGTTCGTTCTTGCATCCCCCGACTCCCGAAACATCAGTGTTTCATAAAGGATGAACCCCACATAGAAAATCGTAAGGAATACGCTCAATTTTTTCGGCAGAATCAGGATCAGCAAACAGACAACGCAGCCCAAAACAACTACCATACACGGAAAGCCATTTAGAAGGTTGTCCACACACAGCATAACGTTGCCGTTTCTGTCAAGCAGAAGGTTCACCTTGCCACTGTGTTTGATACCATACTGCCCTTTCGACAATGCCTTTTGATTGCCCTCCGCATCAAAATACATATCTGTATCTGCTGTGCCATCTCTATGGTAGGTACGTTTGAGGATAGTATATCCTGCATTGGTAGGGGCAGGGTTGCCATCTGCGTCAAGATAGGTGATCTGACTGATGTATCCTTGCTCGTTGCGCTGGTATAACTCGCCATACTGACCAAACATAGACCTCACAGGATTCCCTTTTGTGTCAAAATACAGCTGACTGACAACAGTTCCATCCATATTGCACTGATAAGTCACACCTGCATAGCCAGATGAACTACACACCGCATGACCGTCTTTATCGAGAAAGGTCATGCCAGTATTCTGGCCATCAGAGTTATACCAATGCTGAAGCCCATAGTATCCACCGGAGCACTGTACCTGCTGTCCGTTCAAATCGTAGTAGAAATCCTCGGAAGCCATGCTGTCAATCTGCGTTCTGATAATAGTAGAATATCCATCACTGCGTATTATTGGATTACCTTCGGCATCAAGATATGTGATTACTGTACTCGTTTCATCGTATTCATACGATACTCCGTAATAATCGCCATATCTTGCCACTGGGTCTCCGTTTGCATCAAGATAACGTTCCTCTATAATTCGGCCGTTTTCATCCCACATTCTACACACGGTCGCATAGTCCATGTCAATAGCCTCTGTGATTACTCCATCCGGATTCACATAGCTCGTGCTGGTCACGCTTCCATCTACGGTTTCCTGGATATTCAGCTCTGAGGAAATGTATCCTGCATCATGGTCTACATCAGCCTCCGGCAACAGTGCCAAGATGGAAAGAATGATAAAAGCTGCACCCAGCAGGATTCCACATCCTCGTTTCAGGTTTGCACTCAAGCTCCGTAGCCTCTGCTCTTAATCGTTTCCACAACCTGTGTCACATACTTCTGGCAGGTATCGTGGTCGGTGGCTTCCACCATCACACGAACCACCGGTTCCGTGCCGGACTCGCGCACCAGAATACGACCGGTGTCACCAAGCGCTTCCGCCACAGCCTTGACTGCTTCCTGCACCGCTTCGTCGTCCTGTGCGGCTTTCTTGTCGGTCACACGGATATTCTCCAGAACCTGCGGGTAAATCTTCAAAGGCTCAGCCAGCTTGCTCATAGGCAGCTTCTTGGACAGCATAACTTCCATCATCTTCAGGCTGGTCAGGATACCATCACCGGTGCTGGCATACTTGCTAAAAATGATATGACCGCTCTGCTCGCCGCCAATACGGCAGCCGTTTTTCGCCATGTACTCGTAGACATACTTGTCGCCCACAGCCGTTTTAGCATAGCCGATACCCCGCTCATCAAAAGCCTTGTACAGACCAAAATTGGACATGACGGTAGTGACCACAGTGTTGGTCAGGAGTTTTCCGCGCTCCTTCATATAGCAGCCGTAGATGTACAGAATGTGGTCACCAGTGATCACGTTACCCTTTTCATCTACACACAAACAACGGTCAGCATCGCCGTCATAAGCGAAACCAACATCCAGACCCTTCTCCACTACAAACTTCTGCAGACCCTCGATATGGGTAGATCCAGCATTGTTGTTGATGTTGGTGCCGTTGGGCTGTGCATTGATTACATAGGTGTCTGCGCCCAGCGCATCAAACACAGACTTGGCGATGTTCCAGCTAGAGCCGTTGGCACAGTCCAGACCAACCTTCACGCCCTTGAAGGAATAGATACCGAGAGAGATCAGGTAGCCCATATAGCGGTTACGACCTGCCACATAGTCCACCGTGCAGCCGATATGCTCCCGGTGAGCAAAAGGCAACTCCGGCCAGTCCTTATCAAACACATGGAGTTTGCCGTCAATGTAGTCCTCTACCAGCAGCAGAGTTTCCTCAGGCATTTTTTCACCGTAGCAGTCGATCAGCTTGATGCCGTTGTCGTAGTAGGGGTTGTGGCTGGCAGAGATCATGATACCGCAATCAAAATCATCCACCCGGGCAATGTAGGCAACACTGGGCGTAGTGGTAACGTGGAGCAGATAGGCATCTGCACCGGAAGCGGTCAGGCCTGCAACCAGACTATACTCGAACATATATGAGCTGCGGCGGGTATCCTTACCGATGACGATACGGGCAGGCTCATTGTTGCCGTTGCGCTCGCGCAGAGCGTTGTAATACCAGCCCAGAAAACGACCAACCTTGTAGGCGTGGTCAGCAGTCAAAGTGATTCCAGCCTCCCCACGGAAGCCATCAGTTCCAAAATATTTTCCCATTATAGCTTTTCCTCCTCCAAAGAGTGAATTGACGATTATATGCTTTAGCCGAGATAGGCTTGTAGAACTGAAGGAAACCATCTCCCATCCATAGAAGTCCCTTGATGCGGTCGGACCGTCTGCACAACAGAGAAATAAAGTTCCCTTTTCAAAAGGATTCTGATGGTATCTGTCTCCGATGATCATGGACAGCCCATCGATCCCTTTGCGCAGATCCACATATCCGCAGGCAATCACGACTCTGCGGATACCGGCAGCATCTTCAAGCATGAAGCACCTCCTGCAACAGCCTGCAAAGCAGGGACTCTGAAATATCGTTTGATAATTCCAGCGTCAGGCGGCCTGATCTGATCACTGCAACCGGAGTCATTGCTGCCGGGACGGTTGGCACCGGTGTTGTGTCCAGAGCAGTTTTTACCGGGATTTCTACAAAAGAGAGGGCAGACGGGTTGGTGTCTTCCTGGAGTCCCTCCTGTTCACAGACTTCCCGGCGGATCTTTCGGAGCCAGTAATAGTAAGATTTTTCAGAAATATCGTTTTCAGCAAGCCACTGCTTTGCCGTAGTGCCTGCCGGTCTGTCCTGGCACTGTCGAATGATGTTTATCCAGTTCGACCTGCGGACAGTGTGAGTTAATTGATCCATGCGCTTTAGCCTCCTCTAAAAAACTAATAGTTTTTTCGTGTCATTTAGAGTGTGGCATAAAAAGATCAATTAGCCAAGGCGCAGGATTTGACGTTTACGCAATGAACGTGTTGTACTTAATGATAAAAATGTTTTTGCGTATCTTGAATCCAGAGGATACGATACCAGCCAATTAGTTAGATGCAACGATAACTAATAACCAATATTCGGCTATATATTCTTTTTAACTCGGGGACTTACGATCCTTTATTTAAGTGCGTCTCAAAATTAACTCTATTTTTCACTCTTGGTCTCCTGTCAAACGCTTTTTGTCCAATTCGAACCGCCATTATTAAGCCATGTTACAAAGTCAAATTGATCATAATATCTTTTAATCCACCACTGATGTACATAATTCATAACACTTTTTAGATAATTGTCTTTTTCACTTCCCGAAATATAATATGTGGATTGATACTGTGGATATCTGACATGTGTAAAGCAGACTTTATTATTATATGGAAGCGCATCAAAAGCCTTTATATCCTCTTCAGTGCAATAGTTACGATCATTCATCACAAAGAACATGTTTTTCTTATTTACTCTATCACGGCGTCGAATCCATTCCTTTTGACACTGCTCAACACTTGGGTAATGAACTAGGAACATCTTCAAATCGCCAAGAGATGCCATTAAATACTCTGATCCTCCCCCTGAATAATCCCCAGCATATGGTTCCGGCGTAAGTGATAGATAGTAATCCAAATTCTTGCAAAACTTAATATAATCATCCGCATTAAAATAAAAATTTCTCGTTGGTGAATTCATCCGCACTTTCAAGTCTTTCGCAACACAGCCGCCCGTGCAATCACATGTGATCAAAGAAAAGTCATTATTTAAAAGCTTCTTCCTGCATCGGCTATTATATATTAAATCTCTCAATGTGAAACGAATCTCTTTATACAATGCTTTAACTGACATTAGATTATTCTCCTTTGATTTTTCGACACATACCTTTCCAAAGCCACTCTAAATTGTCCGATTTGAAAAGGAAGAGAAGTATTGCATATATGGTTACCACAAAAAAGCCAATAATCAAAAATGTTATCATTAAGCCAACTGAAAGGATACTTTTTAAAGCAAAAGCACCTATGGTGGTTATACATGCTGCCATAACACCTTTGAAGAGTTCTTTACAACTTTCTCTTAGCGTAAAGGACGGCAGATATTTCTTTACTCCGACAAAAAGCAAAGCTGTAACGAACAGCATCGATATACTTGTCGCTAGTGCTACCCCTGCAACACCAATAAATTTAGATAATGTTATGCTAAGTATTATATTTAATACAATAGCAAGCATTCCATTGATCATCGGTGTTTTTGAATCTTGAAACGCATAATACACTTTTACAAGATTGGATCTTGTCGCTTGGAACACAAATCCGACTGCATAGCCAATGACAACACCATATGTCATCCATATCTCTCTTTCACCAAAATTACCACGACCATAAAAAATTTCTACAATTTTATCTCCAGCAACAATACACATTACCATTATTGGAAATAACAGTAATGTAAGTATTTCCAATACCCTCTTCAGATTAATTTCGACTTCTTTGATCTCATTTTTTGCAATCCATGTACTAAAATGTGAAAAAATTACCGTTGAGACTGACGCTACTATGACGCCTACAACCATATCGTTAATTGTTGCTCCGTAGTTTAAGATTGATGCCCCTCCAGCCCCAAGACTTGTTGCTACCTGTCCATCAACGATTGTATTCACCTCATACATTGCATTTCCAAGGAGCAATGGGAATGCAACTTTTATCAAAGAACAAACATATTTATTGGGGGTTTTTTTCGTAATAACAAATTTAAATCTATCGCGTGCACACCATGTCACTAAAATACACTGTGTCAAACCAGAAAGAAGGAAAGCATAAACAAGTGTTTTCATCCCATATCTAGGATAAAAGATTAAAGCGCCGAAAATCAAAAACACATTCTGAAAAAAACCTTGTCCTTTTCCTTGAACGAATTGCTTATCTGTTTCTAAGACCACATTGATTGTTAAGAAGTAGCACCACAATACAAATGAAATTGACATTGTTTTAATATACTCAGACAACAATCTCAATTCTTCACCTTGATATGCCGGAGCTAATATCTTCGCTACAATTGAAGAACCAAAATAGACTACTATCGTCAATCCAAAGGCAACCGGGATAAAAAATTTTAGAACCGCATTAATGAGTTCATTTGATTCTTTTCTGCCGTCATTAATCAGGACATTTGTGTGAATTGTCAAGAGCGAAATTGATATGGCAGAAAATATCACCGTGCTAAGGTTAACCATTGTTCCTGTCGCAATGAAAAAGGCATCTGTTTCCATTGTAGCACCACAAGATGCGGCAAGGACTGATTGTTTTACCAGACCCAAAAATTTAACGAACAAGGTTATCAATGTCACCTGTAGAGTTGATAATAGAATCTTTTTTTCTTTAGCCATATATTTATTGACGTATCCTCTCATTTTTTGGATTCTTCAAAATTCTCCGTTACATCCATTCCTATTAAGAAAAGAAGCAACATGAAAAATCGCGTATTAAATGCCGACAATGTCAAAAGCAACACTGACATACCCAGAAAAGTTATTACTGTGTATGGGCATTTTTTTATTTTGATTCGTATCGATTTGCCTATATAAATCACAAGTGGTATAAAGCCAACGAGTCCCTCATTAAAAAGCAAATCAAGATATGTATTATGCGATACAAGCCCTGTTCCGGTATAGTATTTAACCGCACTTGTCCCAAATCCAAAAATCATCTTTATCGGATTATTCAACATTGTTTCAGCAAGCGTAACCCACATTGGAAATCTTCCCGTGCCTGTTGTATCTCCGTTTGTTAAACGCTGCACCAAATATGCGGGCATATTATTGACTGCAATAATCACACCCAGTGCAAAAGCCACTAATACTGCCAACGCGCGTCCCGGATGCTCCTTTATCATACTTCGAAATGTATAAATTGTAGCAATTGCAAATACGCATGCATTCGTAATTAGGCCCGATTTGGATGCGGTCTGCATAATAAAATAAAATGACAAAACAACCTGAACTGTAATTAATATTTTCCAGACTTTCTTTATTTTTTCGGAAAACAACAACTCTACTGCAAAGCACAACGGTATAACAAACCAGCCTGACAAGTAGTTAGGATCAGCCCCTGACGTAGCAGATTTTAGCCAAAATCTGCTGTCCATATAGCTTCCACTTGTAAAGCACAAAATAAGTAGAATCCAGTTTTGTATCAAAAACGCAACTTTTATCTTCTTATACTGACTTTCTGTGTATGGAAATTGCAATTGCAAATACAAAAAAAGCAATTCTGCATAGATGACAAGCAACGAATTAAACGCCTGTCTTTCTGCACTCCAATAGCAAGTTAAAAATATATATACCATTAATACAACAATATATTTTGAATTGTTGAGTAACAGATACTTTCTCTGAATAACGCAAAATACGAGAATTGCAATTCCTAAAACATAAACAACTTGTTCAGTTCTTAGTATATTTTCTATCGGCGATGCAAGAATAAAAAGCAGCGTTACCAAAAAAGCAGTTTTATTTACATCCAATTTAACCATTAAATTCTCCATTCCTTTTATAGTATAATGTCTGGATTACTGCTTATTTCATGTTTTTATTGCCACTAAAAATGATATAGCCAAATATGTTGCCATTCTGGTTTATAAATTAAAACTATAGCGGAATAACCCCATATTACTACACTAAAGACAACTTTTATAATAATAGCCATCCTTTGATCTTCTATTTGATTCATAATATTAGAAACATATGGAAGACCAACAAGCTGTAAATACATAGTAAGGCGGCTCATCCCTGCTGCACGCAGTGACATCACTGTGATCGCCAAGGATAGTGCTATGCAATATGTATAAAAATCATCACTATAAGCAGTATTTCCTGTATTGTTGCTTTCAGAGGACCAACAGCCGCTTCTATTAGCAGCAATCAATCTCAACAAAAGTAAAGCTAAATACAATAAGGACACTACACCCACATTTACGGCGTTACCAATCTCAGCGGTGACATATCCTTTTCCAAGGTCAATGAACGAAATCATACTGCTCACAAGATTTGTTGATGTCATTATCAACGTCACGATTATTATCAGCACTGTTGTATTACGCGTATATTTCCGAGAAGATAATAGTGGGAATACGCTAGCTACTATTGCTGTATTATGAAAAAACATCGCAGCAATAATCAAAGAGATGTATACAATATACCGTTTCCACCCTTTCAAATCCTCCCAAGCCATCAATGCCCACAAAATAAAGTCAACCGCTACTGACTGACGAATAGCTGACATGATACTTTGATTTGAGAGAAAATTAAATGCGAGAATACATATCCCATAGGTTGCTGCATGTCTTTCAATCCATTGTTCTAATGCCAAATAACTAAATACAGCTGTTATGAACAAAAGAACACGAAATCCCACCATGTTATCTTGGAAAACACGAGATAAGAGCAAGTTTAGTGCTACATATCCACGTTCCATTCGCGTCTCACCTGCAAACCCACTATACGCAATTTTTTGATATGTTCTATAATACGCTTCCGTGTCGTTTGTAATATCCATGCCACGAAACGCCGCCATAAAACACAGCACACAGTACGATTATATTTAATTTTAGATATTTATTTCCCATACGTACAATGACTGCATGAATTCCATCTTGATACTCTACAGCCACTGACACCCATAAAAAGGCTACTAGGGCGGCGTATCCCCCACTATGTTTGGTGCTATTTGCATATCCATCTCCCCACTATGTTTGATGCTATTTGCATATCCATCCCCCACTATGTTTGATGCTATTTGCATATCCATCCCTCCACAAATACATTGTTCATCTTAATCCATTAAAGATGAATATGCCTCTATATATTTTCTAGCAGTTGTTTGGATATTAAATTTTTCAGCCATTTTAAGACTGGACTTTTGCATTTTAACCCATTCGGTCTTATTTTCAATGAAGTCAAATATTGCCGCGCGATAAGCACTTGGATCATCAACTTTTACCAAATAACCCCATGCGCATCTGCGATAAGGTCTTCCCTCTAATGCACACTCATCGACAGCTTCTCGGAAACTTGGTATATCAGAAAGCATCATCGGTCTACCAAGCGAAAATGCTTCCATCATATAAATTGACAATCCTTCCCACAATGAGGGCATACATATCAAATCCGCACCAGCGGTTCTCAATAGTACTTTTTCTCGTTCCATTGTTCCGAGAAATTTAATGCAATCCGATGTTGCCATCTGTTTCAGTTTTTCTTCATCTTCCCCCGACCCTATAATATCGTATTCAATATCTTTTGAAGCCATTTCATTGAATGTTTCAATCAATACTGGGTAATTTTTTTGTTTTGTCAATCTTCCTACAGACAAAATCGTTATACTATTGTTTTTTTCTGGTACTACCTTACTAACACTTTCGCAATCAATTCCATTTGAAATTACGCACATTTTTTCTTTTGGCACATGAAAGCGCGATTGCATTTCCACCCCTGCCGATTTTGAGCACGGAATATAAAGCAATATTCTAGGCTTCATCAAATTATATTCCAATGAATAATGGCTATATTGCGAATGATACGTCTCAACACATTTAACATTTCTTAACCCAATGGTAGCCATTCCACCAAGTAAAACGCTTAATTTCAAATGAAGATTGCAAACTGTTGCTTCATCAATTGCTATCTGTGCGATAGCTTTTCGAAGCACAGGACGATATCGCATTAATGCGTCCTTCTTGCTTTTCGCTCCGAGGCAAATGACATCAATGCCATGAGCCTTCAATTTTTTCACCGAGTCGTTATCTTTTTCACTGGAGTCAAGAATTCCAATCAGACTTACATCTACATTTTGTTTTTTCATAGCAAGGCATAGGTCGTATACGAAGCTGTTTACACCACCTGCTACATTTAGGCTATCCACAATATGGATTACTTTCATTTCAGTCACTCAACTCCAATCTTGATCCAGTTTTCTGGAATCATGTGCAAATTGCCATACCGTTTTGCTGGGCAAATATGTAAGGCATCCTTATGCTCATTAAGCCAAGAAGCCCACCAACTGAAAGTGCTATTTGCTGCAATAATGTGCTTACAATTTTTCATCAGCATCATTTCATCAATATCTGAATGTTTTGTATGCAAACTAACAAAGCGGAAGTACTCTCTTTCACCAAAGTTTTGTTTTACCCAGTCAATATCATCAGAAAACCAGAAAAACACAGGATTTTCCAGATGTTCATTTGCATACTTCAAAGCATTGTGGTAATACTGTTCTCCCAATAAATAATGATTGGGGTTCGAATCATTCTGGGCGCTGAGAAAATCTCCACGTCTCATATGAACGGCGACAGATTCACATTTTATAATTTTAGAGAGTACATCTTCATATTCTTGCTCACTTGGATAATTGGGCGTGAACTGCTCGATCAACTCTTTTTTATAAGTTTCAAAATATTCTTCACTTTGATAATATCCATCCATATAAATATCGGTTTGACTAATGCTAAAAAATTCTGGTACAATGTCTGAGCGTGTTTCTAATAAGTATTTTTTTTTGCCGCCACAAGGAAGAACCCTAATATTAGCCTTACGGAGAGCTTTATTAAGGTATCTACTTTTATACAACTCAACAATAGAAGACTGAACACCCGCAATATCAGCGCAGGATACATTCATCTGTCCCAATTTGAAACCACGAAGCGTCTGCTGTGGAAAAAAAGAACTATCTAATTTCAGTTTTTGATTCAGTCTTTTGGCCAGTGAATACGCAGCAGCATATTGAAAAAGCTGATTTCCCAATCCGCCTTTGATTCTTATCGTTACCACAGCCTTCCCTCCGTTACGTTCTTTTACTTCTAATTAACAATTTCAACTTGTACGGCATCAAAGCCTTCAGTTTTCCTTTTACAACTGTCTTTCGATGAGTCTTTAAATACACTTTCTGAATCTGTCTCCCATTCATCGACTCATATTCTTCGATTCGTTTTTGTCGGCTTCCCGGCAATCTCGATGGCTCATTAAGCTGCTTATTGCAATGCGCCGCTTGCTCAATTGTGGTTTCAACTTTATCAAGATCAGTCACCGTTTCAAGCAGTTTTTCTGCTTGCTCAGTATTTACAAGCAGCAAGGAGCAACCGTTTTCAGTCCGTAGCGGTAGATTCAAGGCTTCCACACCCCAATAATCTCCCAGCGAAAAGTCACCGACTCTTTTCGTATTTGCATACTTACAGGTGTAGCAGGACTTTCTATAAATATCCCCAGACAGAAAATAGGAGTAGTAATAATTATCAAAATCCCGATACGGGATTTTTTTCAGGCAATTAGAAGTATCGACGACGACGATGACGCCGCCGCCGCAACTCCACCCCGCGTACTCCTTGGATCGAAACCGTAGCACCTTTATCTTGCCGTATCTTTCTCTGGCATAATCCATGTACTTGTCAAAGTAGGCTTGAGAACCAACTCCATGGCACACAATATCTGCGGTATAAAGATTCTCGTAGTCCTTCCCCAAGAAGTTCTTCAACCCATCAATCTGGCAAGGAGTCCCAGAGTATAGGACTGTTTTTCCCTGCTTTAAATCTTGCTCAACCATCTGATAGGTGGTACCGGTATCACTTTGCAAGTATTTAGAGCTCCGCAGTCCCTCAAAGTCATCCTTACCGCTTGTCCGAATGTGCTTAACCCGCATACCATCCAGCATCGCTACACCATACACAATGCCGCCTTGCGCAAAGATGGCATCGGCGATGGCAGTAAACGCCCCACCGCTTGTGCTTTTCGCCAGCACTTCATCATCCTTATGTACAGCCGCATACGCTTTCTGCTCGGCAGAAACCTCGAGTTCCTTATCGATAGGACACACTTTTTCGCACAGACCACAATTTACACAGGCATCTTTATCAATTTGTGGATATCGAAATCCAAACTCTCTCTCTGTCCATGAAATGCACCGCTTCGGACAACGCTGAACGCACGCCCCGCAACCTGTACATTTTTCATAATCAACCGTCAACATACTTTTTCCTCATCACCGGCAGCCAGCAAGTGCATCATCCAAGAACTTCATAGAAGCAGCACGGCGTTCCTGAATTGCGGCATTCACATTAGCAAAATCCACAGATTTGTCTGCAACGCTTTCCATTTCCGAAAAATCCAAAATTGTTCTGTCCAGCAGACCGTATTCCGACAAAAGGAATCGCAACTTATTCTGATTGCCACGCAGTTTTACAACTGCCGGGGTATTGCAAATGATAGACATCACGGAACCATGGAATGTATCTGTTACAACAAGTTTTGCATTTTTGATCCATCCCAGTAGCTCAAACGGTGACGCATCAATAGACTTGCACCATTTATGGTAGTAGCCCACTGATACAATCTTCAGATTGTGCTTTTCTGCGTATTTCTTGATATGGTTATATTCTGTTTCATCATTCAAGTTCTTATCATACGAGTAGATAAGAATGTAGTCCTTCATCGGAGGCACAAAGGATTTCATCTCTTTCTCATATCCGTAGAGAATGACTGGATCACATACAAGTGTTGCGTCAATTCCGGCAGATTTTTTCACAGTATCCATCGAGTTTTGATCTCTCACAGAAACTGCATCCATCCGACGAAGTCCATCTGAAATCATCTTCTGCTGTCCTTGCTTAACGACCTCATCATACGTCGTAGAACCAAAACACCCTGCATAGCTGATGATGTGCTTTGCCTTCAAACCATTACCATACAGAAACGGATTAACACCGATTTCAAGGCTGAACACCTCGTCACTCCCGATTACAGCCAAGTCTCCTGTAAAATCTTCGTACTTACCCATCATCGGAATATTGACAGCTCTAAATTTCCCTAGTGTCCGTTTTTTACTTACATTATAAAGAATATTTCCCAAGCCCTTTTCCATCATGTACTTGGCATAGAAACCAATACTGCCCAATCCAAATTTGTACTTATTAGCTTGCTGCTGAGAAATGTTCGAGTAACTACGCTCGAACTCAAGGAAACCGCACTCATGCCCTTTACCTTCCATTACTGTCTTCAATGCATTAGCCTGTAAAACGGCACCATGATTATGTACGCCGTAATAAGTAAGGATTCCAATCTTCATCTAATTAACTCCTCTTTACTTTCTCAACACTTTCTCAAACATAAACTTCCGCAGCCAGTTGGGAGCCAGCGCCGATCCACTACGGATCACGCAACCCTTGATGTACTGACAGTTCCCAATAAACCTGCTGTCCTTCATGAACTTAAATAGTCTTTTCTGCGTTTTAACATATTTCCAACCCGCACGCCGTTTATACATATCCGAGCCTGCCCGCATATGGAGCAACGGCTCTTGAATGTTATAGCCCTGATACCCTGCCATCAGCATCCTTAGCCAAAGGTAATAGTCCTCCAGTAAGTAGAAATCTTGATAGGAGCCAACTGCTTCGACTGCGGACTTCTTATACATCACACAGGGGTGATTGAACGGATTCCGCTTCTTTGCAAACTCTACAATTTCCGCATGGGTTTCCGGCGGAACACGCCTCGTGTCTACAACCTCTGGGTCTGTCGTAAATTCCTCCACGACACCTGAGCAAATACTCACTTCCGGGTGCGTATTGAACATATTAATCTGTTTCTCGCAACGGTTTGGATAGGCAATATCATCGCTATCCATCCGGGCGACCAGCTCATTTTTGCAGTGCTTGATTCCCTGATTCAGTGCATTACCAAGACCACCGTTCTTCGCTAACCGAACAACGCTCAACGTTGTACCCATCTCCTGCTGCTTTTTAGTAATAACGTTATCCAATGGTTCGTTCAACGGTCCATCGCATACCAGCACAAAATCATCCGTTGGGAATGTCTGTGCCTGAATGCTCTCAATCGCCTGCTTCAAATACTCCGGCTTCTCTTTGTGGTAAACCGACATCAGAACGGAGTATTCTCTGTATTCCACAACGCTCATAGTTTCTCTCCGCATATCAAAGATTACGGCTCAGACTCATTCTCCAAGAGTCTGAGCCGTTTCAATATTTCCACTAAATCCGGTAGGTTGCGGAGAATCAGTGCTTTTCTCCGTCCATTGCCGTAGTCGCACCTTCTGCCACTCCCTCGGTGCTTTCCGGCATAAACAGGATCTTTACTGTAGCAAGACAGATTTTGAAATCTTCCCACAGGCTTGGAGTTCCGATGTAGGTTAAGTCCATCAGCAGCTTGTCATACGGCGTGGTGTTGTACTTGCCGTAGACCTGGGCGTATCCGGTCAGGCCTGCCTTTGCCTGAAGGCGAAGCCGAAATTCAGGCATTTCCTCTTCATACTGTCTGGCGATCTCCGGGCGCTCCGGTCTGGGACCAACGATGCTCATGTCGCCGCGCAGGATGTTGAACAGCTGAGGCAGCTCGTCAAAACGGATCTTGCGGATGATCTTGCCAACCGGTGTGATACGGTCGTCCTTGTCGCCGGTGCTCAAGCGGGCAACGCCGTCTTTTTCGGCGTCGACGCGCATGCTGCGGAACTTCAGGACGTTGAATTCCTTTCCGTCCTTGGTCAGGCGCTTCTGTTTATAGAGAGCCGGTCCTCCGTCGCTCTTAATCGCGATTGCGGTTACCAGCATAAAAGGCGATGCAATAACAATTGCGATTCCGGAAAACAGAATGTCGAATGCTCTTTTTGCAATGGTATATTCCGGAATCGGACGGTATCTGTCGATGCGCAGCATCGGGAGGTGGAACATGTGAACCTTCTTGGCTCCGCCCATGATAACGTCGCCGATTCTCGGGATCACATAAACCTGAATATCCTGATACATACAATATTTTAAAATAATGTTTCTTTCATGGCTGTGGATGCCGGATAAAAATACGGTATCCATTTCATCCAGTACGGAGAGCTTTGCAAGGCATTCTTCTACGCCGAGTACCTTTTCGATATGGAACTTTTTCTCCATTCCATACTCGCCGACCAGAGATTCCATGCCCTCACGCAGGTCATAGATCACGGCCGTCCTTCCCGGCTGGAAATTGTGGAAGTACCACTGATGCGCCAGAAAAGTCCACAGCACCGAAATCAAAAACTGTACCCCAAACGTAATCAGAAGCGGCACGGCATTCGGCATGTACAGGGACAAAAGCCAGATAACCACATACATGATAAAATCGGAAATGATCAGTGCCAGCGTCTGGCTGTAAATAATCTCAGAAATCGGACTGATAGAAATATGGAACGCGTCATAGGATCTGCAGAATCCGTAGTAAAGGATTCCAAACAGCAGGATCACGACCCAGTCGCCCCTGCGATAATAATGTACCTGTGCCCGTGCGGCATAATATCCATACCATACAAAGCCAAACGCTACCATCATGAGAATCAGAATTAACACTTTGACCAGTCTGGTCGGTACGTCATGTTTCATTTTTTTCATTGTCAACCACTACCTCCACCCCAAAGCTGTTACTGCCGACTTTCTCCCTGCAGAGAAAGCAGCATCAGTTTCATGTCCATCAGTGCTGAAAAATGCTGAATATAAATCAGATCCAGCTTCAGCAGGTCTTCCTGTGCGGACGTTTTTTTACCATAAACCTGTGCATAGCCGGTCAGACCTGCCTGCACTCTCAGGCGATAAAAATATCTGGGATTTTCCTGAATCAGCGCATCCATTTCCTTTTTGGTCAACGGACGCGGACCGACAACAGACATTTTTCCCCGGAAAACATCCCAGAGCATCGGCAAGGATGTCATCCAGGTTGTCTTTCCATCTTTCCTGACAAATGTATGTAAGAAAAAGGATTTGCCACCCTTTGTTGTACACTCCTGTTTTTCAAAAACAGCGCCGCAGACTGCTTTGCCGTACAGAATCCGAACCAGAAGGATCGGGGAAAGCAAAAGCATCAGTCCGCCTGAAATCACCAGGTCTGTCAGTCTTTTGAGGACTCGCATTTCCCAGCTGATCGGATATTCCTTCAGCTCCAGAAGCGGCGTATCAAACAGATCCATCGTTTCCGTTCCCTGCATCAGGATATCCGGTATATCCGGTGAAAGATAAACCCGGATATAATGGCTGTAGCAAAATTCCAGCAGCTCTCTTCGGATCGATTCTTCCATCGATCCCAGAATAACCGCACCATACCAGCGCAGGCATTCTTCCTTGATTTCTTCCAGATTGTTGTCCTGCAATTTCAGGGTTCTCATAATTTTGAACCGGTCCCGTCTGGTATCAAATGCCCGAACCACGGAATTGATACTTTCTTCTCCTTCGATTGCAAGCGTTTCGATCGGAGGAAATACAGACAGATAAATCCAGTTACTCAAATACGACCAAATACCCGCTACAACAATCTGTACCACCGTAAGAAATGCCATAATTTCTCCGGGGATCAGCCAGTTTCTCATCAGAGAGAGCTGGAAGTAAACCACAATATTGGTAATGACCAGCGCAGTCATCTGGGAAGCAAAGATGTTTGCCGGTTTGAGATAACCGGTTTTCAGGGCTCCCATGATCTTGCTCAAAAAAAGCAGGACAACCAGATAAACTGCAAGGATCAGTAAATGTCCTCTGAAATAAAGCTTTAAGCCCGTACCGAACGCAAAACCTTCCTGGCTGAACCGGAAGCTGCTGATCAAAGGGTAATACCATTGGAACCAGACATGTGCGAACAGTAAGGTCTGTACGATCAGTCCCACCAGTGATAATTCCAGCGTTACAAACCGTTTGACGGATTCCACATGGCTGCGGATCGTGTCCGCCACCACTCTGCGCACCGTTGCCCTCCATGCCCAGAAGAACATGTAGATAAACGCTGTCGCAACGGACATCTTTGCTTCTGTCCGGTACAGGTTCCAGATCCGTTTCACTGCCGTTCCTTTGTTAGAGGACAGGGACTGGGGCGGTCTGCGGTATATCGCAAGGGATTCATCCAGACCATAGGCTGTGAAGCCCGCTTTTAAAATTTTCCACCAGGTTGCTGTATCCTCGCTGCCGATTTTCGGCATGTGAATCAGCTCTTTCCCGGTTTGTTGTGTATCCAGAAGAACCGTTGAGGTAAAAATAACTGTACGGCTCAGTGCCTGTCGATAGGTTAAGGTTTTTGGTACATGGACTGCTTTTCCGGTCGGGACGCCGTCTTCATCTCCGAATTCATAAGATGAAAACACAAAGGCTGCATCATGCTTTTCCAGAAAAGCGAGTTCCTTTTCCAATTTTCCCGGATACCAGATGTCGTCTGCATCCAGAAAAGCGATATATCTGCCACGTGCTGCATCGATTCCCGTATTGCGTGCCATCGCGGCACCCTCGTTGACTTCTTTTTGGATAAGACGAATTTTGTCCGAATTTGCTCCAATACAGCTTTTCATTACATCCACGCTGTGATCCTTCGAGCAGTCATCCACCAAAATCAGCTCCCAGTCCGTATAGGTCTGGCGCTGTACCATTTCAATTGTAGTCGCAATATATTTTTCTGCATTGTATACAGGCACAACGATACTGATCATTTGTTCTTTACCCCGTTTTCACCAGTTCATTTCTGCAGCTTCGGTCTGACACATCGGATTTTATCCGGATAAAGGAGGGTTCCATTTGATTCTACATCTTCCGGCAGGAATGCAAGAATTCCGTTTTCCCGACAGTATTCCTGCACCTCTTCGGTATGTTCCATGCAGATTACCATCTGCGGGATTCGAAATACCCGCACCAGATGATCGATTTCTGCTAAATCGATGCAGCTGCTCGCTCCCGGCTCCGAAGGCGTATCCTGTTTGCCGCGATAGCGATAGGTTCCTGCGTTTTCTATCAGATCCGGTCTGCTTTTGGCAATTGCATCCGCCCGCCGCAGATTCTCTTCGCTGTCGTAGATCAGCAACGTCCAGCCAGGCGTCACTTCATGGCATATCCAGCGCTTTGCCAAAAAACTCCAGACAAAAAGCAGTACAACTCCCAAAAGCAATGCCATAAAAACTGTTTTCAGTCCCCATTGCGTTCTGAAAACAGTAAGTGCCGGAACAAGTACTGCCGGTAGATTTCTCCGGATCAGATCCTTGACGCTGCGGATTCCGACATCCGTGCCTTTCAGGACAATGCAGCAGACCAGAGCGATTGCTGCAGCAATCAGTGCATTCAGAATGGAACCACTTACTCTGACATATCCTGCAAACAGAACAATCGTCAGTGCTGCAACACATAGCTGACTATGAAATTTCAGTCTTTTTAGCCGGTTCCTCCCCATGTATTTTAGTCCTCAGTGTCCGATGCAGGATGTCCCGCAGTCTTCAGAATCCGTGACTGTTCTGCCACGTTATTGGAAGAATCCATAGCTGCATAGGTTACGATCACTTCGCCATTTCCGGTTTCTGTCACCTTTTCAATCAGTAAGGAGGCTGTCACATCCCCGTCATGGGAATCGTAAGCGGTTACGCCTTCCAGCAGCTTATCGGTATCTGTGCCGGTTGTATAGGTCTGCTCGGTATCCGGCAGTGTGATGGCCGGCGCTGTCCGGTCCATTTGTAAGTAGAAGAATGCGCAAACCGCAATCAAAGCTGCATCTGCAATAAAAAATCCGATGGTCAGACCCTTTGTACTCACTTCGCATCCCCCTTTTCTTCTGTGTTCTGCTGCGGTACAGCAGTTTCTGTCTCAGCAGCTGTCGCATCGGTTTGGGAACCCGCATCCAGCATCAGCTCGTCCTGTGCTTCGTCTGCACCGCTATTTCCGTAGCCGTAATAGCTGCCATAGTAATAGCCATAATATTTTCCATAATAAGGATTCTTTTTGGTGTTGACCTTGTTCAGGACGCATCCAAGAATCCGGCAGCCTACCTTGTCCAGCTGTTCTTTTACATTCTGGGCAAATTTGTAGCTGATGGCTCCGCTTTCGACAACGAGTACCGTCCCATCGCAGATCGCACCTACAACCGCGCCGTCGATGACGCTGCCAAGGGGCGGGGTATCTACGATGACATAATCGTATTTCATCCGCAGCACCTCCAGCATATTTTTGAACGCATCGCCTCCCAGAAGCTCACTGGGGTTGGGCGGTATCGGTCCTGCAAAAATAATATCGAAATCGTTGACGTTGGTTCTGCAGCATACATCGTCCAGTTCCATCTGTCCGCTCAGGTAATGGGACAGTCCGTATTTTTCACGGTTTGCTTTATAACGGCCCCGCAGTACGGATTTGCGCAGGTCTGCGTCAACCAGGATCGTCTTCTTGCCGCTTTCTGCAAGGGACAGACATAACTGGAAGGAAACGCTTGTCTTTCCTTCGTTTGGCGTACAGCTGGTCAGGGAAATCACTTTGACATTTTTTCCTGCAAAGCTCAGATTGGTACGCAATGTTTTATAGGCTTCTTTTGTTCTGAAATCCAGACGCTCGATGGAGCGAATTACTACGTTCTGCATGTTTCCCTGTCACCTCACTTTCCGCTTGTCGCCTGTTTTTTATATTTTTTCTTTTTCTTCCTGCTGTCAGCGTCATTCAGCGGAATCATCGCAAGGGTGGAAATTCCAAGATATTTTTCCACATCCTCTTCCGTCTGAATCGTATCGTTCATCAGGTGGGAAAGGATGACAATGGCTGCTACAATCAGGATACCAAGCATTCCGCCCAGCGCCGTGTTCTTTCCGACGGAGGGGCTCGCCTTATGGGTCGGTACGTTTGCTGTTTCTACGATATTCACTGCTTCGATATCCATAACGTTGCGGATATGGGTCGAGGCTGTTTCACGGATTGCATTAGCAATTTTCATTGCCGCAACCGGATTGCTGTCCGTCACCGCAATGGAGATCACTCGGGTGTCTGCGGGCGTGCTCACTGTAACCTTACCGCTTAACTGCTCATAACTTAACGGCAGATTCAACTGCTCGATTACCGCTTCCAGTACGAAACGGCTTTTGATCAGCTCCGAATAGTCCTTAACCAGCTGCGTGCCTGCCTGCAGGTCGCTGTAGGTTACATTTGTGTTGCTACTGTCCTGTTTGTTCAGAATATAGATCTTTGTTACAGACTGATACGTGGGCGTCATCAGAAATTTGCTTCCCCCAAAGGCCAGAAGCGCTGTAAACAGTCCCACTGCAACCATCAGCGGAAGCTTTCTCCAGAGTACCCAAAAAAGTTCTACCAGATCGATTTCGTTTTCCTCGTTGCTTCTCTGGTTTTGATTTTCCATGTCTCGTTCCCCTTTTTATTCGATGTCTTCCATATCTGTATTGTCCAGAATGTGTGCTGCGTTTTTATAGAGCAGACGTGCCGCATATTCCGGGCTGCAGTGTCTTTGCAGCCAAGAGGCTCCTTCCGCCATCGATACAGACCGGTCTCCCTCTACTCTGTGGGCGTCCGTTCCGATGAGATCTGCAAGCTCTTCTTTTATCAGGCTGCGTGCTGTGCGCTTTAGCTGTCCGCCCAGCAGTCCCGGCAGTTCTCCTGCGTTGATCTGGATCCGGCAGCCCATGTCCTTTAATTCTTCGACCCGGTTAAAATCCTTTACCACGTTCCGATAGCGCTCGGTATGCGCGACAATCGGACGGTAGCCCTCGCAGAGCAGGTCATACAGGCAGTTGCGGACGTACGCCCATTCTTCGTCCGGTGAAAATTCTGTCAGAATATAATCTGATCCGGCAAGGGTTCCCGCCTTGCCCTGTTTTAACAGCTCGATGGTATCCATGCAGCAAAAAATCTCACCGCCGCTGTAAAGTCTGATGTCGATTCCGTTTTCTTTCGCAGCCTGCTGCAGCTTCTGTGTCCGTTCCAATGCGGAAGCAGCGGTAATGCTGCGTCTGTTCGGTTTCTGGTGCGGAGTCAGGATAACTGCTGCAACGCCCTGTTTTGCTTCCTGGCGCAGCAACGCCAGGCTCTCTTCCAGATTTCTCGCGCCGTCATCCACCTCCGGCAAAATATGACAGTGAATATCTATGTACTGATTTTTCTTCTCCGGCATCTCAGGCCTCACCTCCGGAGTTTATTTTGCTGTCCGAACTGCTTTTTACGGTCTCCGGTACTGTCTCGCATTTTGCTGTAGCTTCCGCCTGTGCTGCCCGAAGTCCGTCGGCAAACAGCCACAGCATCCGCAGGCAGTAATCCTGTACACTCTGAGGCATCCCGTTGAGTCCGCGCATCAGCTGTTCTTCCTGACTGACTGCGGATTTTTTCTCTTTCTCGCCATAAATCAGCGTATCCAGACTCACTCCATACAAGCGGGACAGGTTAATCAGTGTTTCCACACTCATGCCGCAGGTTCCCCGCTCGATATCCGCATAATATTTGTTGACGACACCGAGCCGTTCTGCCACCAGCTCTCTGCTCCAGCCGAGCTCAAGCCTCCGACAGCGCAGCCGCTCTCCGGCAGCGATCCGGTCATATGCCGGCTTCTCCTGCTTTCTCTTCATCTTGTCCCCCACTTGTTTCTTTCTGTTCATCCTAACGTATTTCTACTCCGACAATTATGTTTTTTGTCGAAATTACAAACTTCTTGCCAGTTATTTTATTATACCATCTAACGTCTTCTTTGCAAGCAGACAACGTGGCAAATATTTATTCCATTTTTATTAATTTTCTATTAAAAGTGTTAAAAAATGTTATAAAATCTTCTCTTGTATGTCGTATTTCGAGTTTTTTCCTTCTGAATTGGTATGTTTTTCCAGGAATCCCGTTCGCCTGAATATTCTCTGTTTTCCCATTATTTTCCGGTTTTTACCCCCCCCCGAACAAAATTCAATCATTTCTATATTGTTATATCGTTTATTTTTATTTTCCGTTTTTAGGATTCGTTTAAATGTGTGTTTCTGTTTTTTTTATAGTTTATCTTGTTTTTTCTGCAGTCTTTTTCTCTTTTATTACGTAAACGTTTTTTCGTATTTTTTAGTTCTATATGACTTGTTTTTGTCCAATCCGACTTGTTTCTATTTTCACTTTTTTCTTTCCAACATGCACCTGTATCGCGCCGACCTCCGCCGTGGAATACCAGCGGATTCCCCGCTCTTCCAGGCGTTTCAGCGTTTCCGGCGCCGGATGCCCGTACCGGTTGTTTTTGCCGCAGGAAATCAGGACCAGCTCCGGCTGTGCCAAATCCAGCAGTGCTTCTCCCGTCGCGTTGGACGCGCCGTGGTGCCCGGCGTCGAGGATGGTGCAGCGGAGGGGATTTTGCGCAGCGAGCTGGGTTGACGGCGCACACGGGAGTGCCTGCTCCTGCGTAGCGGGCTGGGTTGACGGTGCACACGGGAGTGCCTGCTCCTGCGCAGCGGGCTGGCTTGACGGCGCACACGGGAGTGCCTGACCCTGCCCAGCGGGCTGGGGCTGCTCCACGGCGGGTCGCGCCTGCTCCACCAACCAGTCTTCGCCGCTCTTTTCCAGATCTCCGGTCAGCAGCATCTGAAAATCGCCCTGTGACAGGCACAGCACCAGCGACGCATCGTTGCGATCCTCCGGCACTTTTTTCGCATAGGGGTGCAGGCAGGAGATCTGCAGCGCGCCATCGGTCATGTGCTCTCCCGCAGAAAGGTATTCCACGGAGACGTTCGCCTCTTCGATCTGCTGCAGCAGCGTTTCCAGCACTTCATCCTTCAACGCCACATCCGGCAGAAAAATGCGCCGGATTTTGACCCGGCTGCTTTTCGACCACTCCAACAGCTCCCCTACCGCGCTGATGTGGTCTTCGTCCCAGTGCGTGATGAAAATTCCTTCCACGCTCCGCGTCCCGATATATTTCAGCCATGGAATAATCTGGTACTGTCCGGTCTTTTTCTTCGACGTGCTTCCGGCATCCACCAGATATACATGATGCTCCCGGGTTTCGATTCCAACGCACTCTCCCTGCCCGACGTCCAGCATCGTGACGTTCAGTTCGCCCGGCAGGCGGATCAGGAAAATCCCCATCAGACACACAGCTGCTGCAAGCCGGAGGTGCGGACGGAGTTTTTTGCCTGACACAGCCAAAGCAATCAGTCCGATTGTATACACGGCCAGTGCCTGCCAGGTCGGATATCCGGTGTGCAGGATACTGCCCGGAAGCGCCATTGTAAACCGGCACAGCTGCTCATAGCAGGAAAAAATCGCTTCGATGGCGGTGCAAAGAAGGTGCTGGGGAATCTCCAGGCTGTGGACAAGCGCAGTCAGACGGGCAACCAGCTGCAGTCCGATCAGGCATGGCAGCAAGATTCCCATCAACGGAATGACTGCCAGATTCAGCAGCACCGACCACGTACTCCATTCATAAAAATGAATCAGCAGAAACGGCAGCATCGTCATGGTAATGCCCAGACCGGCAAGGACATTTTTGCGGAGGAAGCGGCAGGCACGGGCGATGGCGGTCCGAACAAGGTTCCAGCCGGCAACTCCATCGGTGACTCGATTGGCGACTCGCAGCGAGGGTGCTGCTTCCTCCCAACCATCCTGCAAAACCGGAATCATTACCGCAATCCCGATCACTGCCGAAAACGAAAGCTGAAAGCCTGCATCCAGAATCCGCTGTGGCTTGGGCACAAGCAGAAGCAACGCCGCAACCGCAAGGGAGGTTGGCAGATCGGGCGTGCGCTTTAGCAGTCCCGCCGCCAAAAACAGCAAAAACATGACAAGGGCGCGCCGGGTAGAAATGCCCATTCCGGTCAGTTGCGCGTATACAATCAGAATCCATGTGGAAATTCCGGCGCTTAAAGCAACCGGAAACCGTACTTTTTTCAAAAGTCCGAACAGTCCTGCACCGATCAGGGACAGGTGCAGTCCGGAAATTGCCAGCAGATGGCTGATTCCTGCGCCCTGATATAGCGCTTTTACTTCGCTGTCCATTCCTTTTTTCCGTCCGAGCACCATGGCGGATGCGGTCGCACCGTTCTTTTCCCCCAGCAGCTTCCGGAACAATACCTCCGATTCATAGCGCAGCTGTGAAAGAAATTCTTCCAGCCGTCCATAGTTTTTTGTCTGAGCGGTAATTTCTGTTTTTCTCAACGCAAACAGGCAGTCTTTTCTCCGATAATAGGCTGCTGTGTCGAATTCTCCAGGATTCGTTGCATGCAAAAATGGCGACACTTCGCCGAAAACCCGAACATAGCTGCCTGCCTTTGGAAGCGCTTCGTCTTCCTGCAAATAGCACAACGCACTCGCGTTTTTCCCGAATATTTCCTGCATTTCATTGATTTGTGAGGTTGTTTTCTGAGAAGAAATAAGAATTGACATCTGGTCCGCATCTGCCGAACCGGACGTCTGTGACAGGTTATCGGTCGTTTCCGCCGAGCTCCCTGAAAAAACAAAAGATGAGGCATCTGCCTCGATAGAAAGGTCTTTTAAATAAAAGCTGGCGTTTTCCTGCGCTCCATCTACAGGCTGCCAGCAGTCTGTGACTTTGCCCGTCAGGCACAGGGTTTCGCCATCCATGGCTTCCAGCCAGGTGTCAAGCTGTGTAAGCGAGGTGCGCCCGCCAATGGGTGCTTTCTCTGACGTGTCTGTGCCAGCGTCCGTTCCCACCCACTCCGGCAGCAGACGCGCTGCCAGATAGAGGGTCAGGAAAATCAGGATTGCCGCGCACAGCGGTCTTCTGCAATTTTTTATGATTGTAATTCCTCCGTTTCGTAAACCAGATCAAGGTTCCGGTCAAACACGTTAGACAGTGAAATTTTTTCCCGGAAAATCATATCTGTATTCCCGTTTACCGCAATCTGCACCTTGTTGATGTTCGACAATTCTACCAGAGAGTTGACGATGGAATAGATCTGAACCTCTGCGGAAACATTGTAGGTCTGTGTCAGAAAACCGTTATCCAGGTTTACATAACATGTCCCATCCTTTACCGTCACGCCCAGCACCTTTGTCGCAGGGTTGATGACCGGGTAAAGCTCTTCGTTTTCTGCATCCGGTCCGGCAATCAGCCGCTCTACCACCAGCTTTTCCATGGAAATGTTGCTGCTGTATACAACCGGTTTTGTCTGGACGCCGATCAGGCGCTCGCCGCTTTCATTGGTAAAATAAAGAAGCAGGCGCGTTTTTTCGTATGCATTGATTTCATTTCCGGCGTTGTCGATAAACAGATCCGCCGTCATAGGACCGACCACGTTGCCGAGGCTGTCCGTCAGCGCTTCTCCGCCGACCGTCACCGAAACATAGGAAATTCCCTCCAGCTGCGTCATCGTGCGCACAATTGCAGCCCGAACCAGCACTTCTGAGGACGGAGACAGCTTTTTATATTCCACACTCATGTCCAGCACCAGCTGATCGTCTTTGACATTCCAGCTGTTAATCGCAAAACCGCTGATCGGCGAACGCAAAGACAGCTCTACCGGATTTTCCTTCAGTTGGGAAATACCCCATTCCGCCTGTTTGGAAAGGGTGTCGCCCTCCGGCTCTTTTTCCACTGCCGTGATTTTCGTTTCTTCTTTATTAATATAATAAACGCTGACCTTATTTGCAGGCGTCTCTTCTTTCTTCCCGCACCCGGCAAATATTCCGGTCAACAGCAGACAGCCCAAAAGCAGCGCAGCCGCCCGCATTTTTCTGATCTCTGACATAATCTTCTCCAAATTTTCTGAAATCACTTGATGTAGGACAAGGGGATTTTCACCGTAAAGGTCGTGCCCTGTCCTTCCACGCTGCTCACTTTGATCGAACCGCGGTGCAGCAGGATCGCATTTCTGGTGATGGCAAGTCCAAGGCCGGTGCCGCCGATTTCACGGGAATGCGATTTATCTACTCTGTAAAAACGTTCATAAATATGCTCGTAATCCTCCTCCGGGATACCGATGCCGGAGTCGGAAACCTCTACCGTGAAAAACTGATGATCCGCATCCAGAAGCACCTTGACCCAGCCGTGTTCTTTATTGTATTTAATCGCATTTTCCACAAGGTTCGTGAAAATCTGAGACATTTTGACCTCGTCCACCTCTGCCGTAACCGGGCGCAGGCTTTCCAGAACCACCTCGATGTCCCGTTTGCGGGCGATGGGACGCAGGCGCTTTAACGTCGTTTCCAGCAGCTCGTTGATATCCACTGCGGAAATGTCCATTGAGCCTTCGGTTTTGTCCATTTTTACAAGGGAAAGCAGGTCGTTGATGATTTTATTTTCCCGCTCGATTTCCTCCGTAATGTCCTGCATAAACTCCTGATACAGCTCTACCGGCACGTCCGGCTGCTGATTCAGGGAATCCGCCAGCACCTTGATCGAGGTCATGGGCGTTTTCAGCTCGTGAGAGACATTCGATACGAATTCCTGCCTGGAATCGTTGATGACCTTCATTCTGCCCAGCAGCTGGTTGAAGGCATCCACGATATGCTCGGTTTCCAGATAATCCGGTACGGAAATCGGCTCGTCCGTGAAACCGTCCTTGACCTCACTGATCGCCTGGGTTACGCGCTTAAAGGGCATAATCAGGATGTGTGAGAAGAAAAAGACGATGCCGATAATGATAATTCCCATCACGATTTCCAGAATCAGGGCTTTCCGGCTCAGGATGTCCAGCGTCGTCGCAATGCTGTCTGTCGATGCACTGGCCAGAATCACGCCTCGTACGATGCTCGTCTGACCTTTTTCCCCGTCTACCGTCTCCGTAATCGGAACCGTCATCTCGATATAGCCGTTCGTCTTGTCGTAGCGGGTCGTACTTTCCCCGCGGAAGCACTTGATCACCTCCTCGGAAATCATCGTTTTCCCCTCGCTCATGGCGTAGGTGTCTTTCACAATGCGGAAATTGCTGTTGATAATCAGCACACGGCCGTCATACAGGTTGGACATCTGCTCCAGCTCGGCATTGACGACATCGGAGGTTGGATTTTGCAGGTAGTTGTAATTGACCAGGTGGTTTGCGATAATCCGGTACTGGGACGCGACGTCCGAGCCGCGCAGATTAACCGCACGTTCTTCGTAATTATTCAGAATGCCCAGCCGCATGATGTCGCTGGGCACGATTCCGATGATCAGCATCAGGAGGAAAATGTAGGCCTTCAGGCTGCGGAAGATCGGAATTTTATAAGTGAGCCGCCGGAATAATCCGGGGGTTTTGCTGCTTGTGTTCATGGGTTCCTCCGGGGGAAAAGGATTGGGCTGCCGACGGGAAACCGGACCTTTTGCTTCGCAAAAGCCCGGTTCGCGTTGCTCACCGGGTCATCCGCTGATAACCGGCAAAATCTTCTGCAAGCAGAGATTTTGCCGCTTTTCATCGTCTGGTCCGGTTCTGCTTATACGCGGAAGAAGTACCCCACTCCCCATTTGGTGTGGACGTAGCGGGGTTCGCTGGGGTTGGTTTCAATTTTTTCGCGGAGGCGGCGGATGTGGACGTCTACGGTGCGGACATCCCCGGGATAGTCTGCGCCCCAGACGAGGTTCAGCAGTTTTTCACGGCTGTAGACTTTACTCGGATTGCGGATCAAAAGCTCCAGCAGGTCGAATTCTTTTGCAGTGAGATTGACCTCTCTGCCGGAAATGCTGACGCGGCGGCTTTCGCAGTCCACGCGCATATCTCCGCTTTCCAGAATGCTTTCCGGCTTTGCGATCTGTCCTCTCGCAGAGGTACGGCGCATGATCGCCTTGATGCGCGCCTTTACCTCAAGGATGTTAAAGGGCTTGGTGATATAGTCATCTGCGCCGTATTCCAGTCCCATGATTTTGTCCATGTCGTCGTTTTTGGCTGTGAGCATTACGATCGGAACATCCGAAAACTCCCGAATCTGCTGGCATACTTCGGTTCCGCTCAGTTTTGGCAGCATAATGTCGAGCAGAATCATATCAAATTTCTGCTCTTTCGCACACAGCAGCGCCTCTTCTCCGTCATATGCGCAGGTCACTTCCATTCCGTCCTGCTCCAAACTGAACCGGATTCCTTTTACAATCAGCTTTTCATCGTCCACAACCAAAACTTTCTTTGCCATGTTTCTCCCTTTTCCCGACCGGACAATCCGTTTCTCGCTGTTTGTCCGGATTCTTTCTGTCTATGATTAAACTGTAATTTTGTCTTTGATTTTTGAAAATGCAGCCTGCTTGATCCCGCTGATTTTCATGATATCCTCAATCTTTGCAAACGCTCCATGCTGCTCCCGATAGCTTATGATCGCCTTTGCCCGGCTTTCCCCGATTCCAGGCAACGTCATGAGTGCAGCAACGTCCGCTGTGTTGAGGTTGACCAGACCGTTCTCCAAGGCCGGAGCGCTGTTGCTTTGCACATTTCTGTCTGTCGTTTGCATATCGCTGTCCGGCGAAGTCTGGATTCCGGCTTTCTTTTCTGTCTGTCCGTCGGCGCAGCTTTCCGTTTTTGTCATGATATAAATCTGACAACCGTCCACGATTTCTTCCGCCAGGTTGCAGCATGCTTCATCCGCTTCCGGTAAAAAACCGCCTCCGGCCTCCACGGCGTCTATAATTCTGCTGCCTGCCGGAAGCTCATAGACCCCCGGAGCGGATACTGCTCCGCAGATGTGCACCACAAGGGTTTTTGCTTTCTCTGAGGAAGCATCGGAGAGCTCTGTCCGGTCTGTGCTTCCGGCACTTGGCTCAGCCTTGCGGTTTTGATCCGTGTCCCCGGCATTTGACTCAGCCTCGCGGTTTTGGTCTGTATTCCCGGCATTTGGTTCAGCCTCGCGGTTTTGGTCCGTGTCTTCGACCTTTGATTCTACTTTGCGGTTTCCATCCCCATAGGCTATGCTTTCCTTTTCCGACAAAAAGAGCTCTTCCCGCTGTGCCCCACAGGCCCCTAGCGTCGGACATAGCATTGCCCACAGAATTCCCCATAAAACCATTCTCCAAAGCCGGTCTGTTCTTTTTTTCTGTTTCCAGGATCTCAATTTTTCTCCTGCGGCGCGGCATGCCGCAGCAACTGTTTGAAATATCGGCATTTTATCCTCCATTCCGCAGGCGCTTTGCGCCGAAGGAACCGCGAGCAGAACTTCCAGTTCTGCTCTGCGATCCTGGCTACTTTGTGACGCCTACGGCACAAAGAGCTGTGTGAAAAATAAGCGATCACGCTTATTTTTCACACTATCTCCTTTTCCATGTTCGAAAAGGCCCCATTTCCTGCCGCATATCAGTATTGTATGTCAGAACCGGGTATTTGACAAGCCGGAAAGCTTTCCAAAAATGCTTCCGTCACAGCCCCTATTTCCTGTATTTTGCCAATACGGAAAGCATTTTCCCAACGTCCAGCGGTTTAGGCAGATGCTCATTCATTCCTTCCCGCTTCACCCGTTCTGCATCCTCCCAAAAGGCGTTGGCCGTCAAAGCAATGATTGGGATACTTTCGGCATCTGCACGGCCGCTGCTGCGGATCGCCCGTGCCGCCTCGCAGCCGTCCATGATCGGCATCATCAGATCGGTCAGGATCGCATCAAAGGTACCTGCCGGCTGCTCCAGATAGCGCTCCACTTCTTCTTTTCCATTATATGCCTTTGTGATCTGTACACCTGCATCTGTCAGAAAGGTTTCCGCAATCTCCATATTCAGCTCATTGTCCTCTGCAAGAAGCACACGCATTCCGGAAAGATCCACGTTCTGATCCTCTTCTTCGCTTTTCTTACATTCCTGTTCCTTGAGCCCTTCAAACAGGAGCGTGACCGTAAATATGGTTCCAACTCCTTTTTTGCTCTCCACCGTAACGGTTCCGTCCATCTTGTCGATCAGATGCTTGACGATGGACATTCCCAGTCCGGTTCCCTGGGTTACACTTTTTTTATCGGTATTTTCCCGGGAAAAGGGTTCAAACAGATGGGGAAGAAATGCTGTGCTCATACCGATCCCGTTATCCGAAATCACTGTCTGACAGGATATCAGATTTTCCCCGATAGCCTTTATAGTCACCTGACACAGGACATATCCTCCGGCATCCGTATATTTGATCGCATTTCCCAAAATATTGATAAAGATCTGTCTGACATGCAGAGAGCTTCCAAGCACACAGCCGACTGCTGTACCTTCTGTCTGTTCTTCATACTTTAAAAGAACTCCCTTATCTGCTGCCCGGGGTTCCACGATCGTGATAATTTCCTGCCAGAGCTCTTTTAAGCAAAACGGCTCTTTCGTAAGCTGAAGGTTTTCTTCATCCAGCTTGTTAAATTCCAGTACATCGTTAATCAGCTCCAGCAGATGCTTTGCCGCAACCTTTTCCTTCGCACGGTTTGCATCCACCAGCGCTCTGTCCTCCCTGTGGCGGTCGCTGATTTCGATCATTCCGATAATGCCGTTTAACGGTGTCCGGATATCATGTGACATTCGGGACAAAAATCCGGTTTTTGCTGCATTTGCACGCTCTGCCGCCTCCTTCGCCTGCTTTAACGCCTCTTCATTTTTATCAATCGCAGCGACCGAGCGCTCCGTAATATAAAAAATGATCAAAAAAGAAAGCACCAATACCAGAAACATGGTTGCTGCAACATAGATCAGATTTTGGTTCGCCTCTAAAATGTCGTAGGAAACTGCAAGGTTATATTCCCCATATTTTTCATAGACCAGATACTGCTGTCTGTCACTGATTTTCACACTGGTCCGATACCGCTTTCCTTCCTGCAGGTTTCCTTCTTCCAGCCGGTCGGAATCCTGCAGCTCATAGAGCAATACATCCTGCCGCGTGGTTGCAAGCATTTTTCCTGTGCTGGCATTTAGCAGAAAGATATTCATTCCGGAGGTAATCGGCATCTGCCGAACCAGATTTTCCACGCTGGCACTGTTCATTTTTGCAAGCAGTCGGCTGGGAGTAATGCCAATCTGGATCATGGCCGTGCCGGAAGAATTCCAGACGATGGCATACATCATCATTTTGCCTTCTGCAGTATTCGGCACCATATCCTGACACATGGAAAGCGTTTTATCTGTCAGCATGGGCTTAAAATATCCCATTTGTTCGCCGGAAGAAAAGCTGTAGCCAAAATACTCCGGATTTGTTCCTGCCACGATACATCCGCCCGTATTGATAATGTGAATTTCGTCCACACGCAGCTGTTTTGCGATCTTGCGGTACTCCTCTGTGGTCTGATATAGTCTTCCTTCCATTTCAAGGAGATTTGCCACTGTCTCTGCCCGCAGCGTATACTCTTCCTTCAGGGTTTCCAGAAGCGTCTGATAGCTTTCTTTATTTTCTTCGATCACATCCTCCAGCTGCTGCAGGATCATCTCGCTGGCGATCCAGGCATTATGCCGATTGCTCAGCATCTGGAGAGAAACGCTTCCTATCCATATGATAATAAACGATGTCAGAATGATTCCGTAAATCCGTCTGGTTCGATTTCTATTTTTACTCATAAAGCGGCGCTCCCTTCGTGAACTGTACACTAAGTATAGCATTTTTTCGATGTTTTACATAGTGTCTTGTGTTTCTTTGCAGACAAGTCTATACTGACCTTGTGTAGTATTTAAAAACGGAGGATTTTTTTACTTTATGAGTAAGCAGGCAGCACAAAACACAACAAATCAGATCACTGAAGGAGTCATCTGGAAGCAGCTTCTGATTTTCTTTTTCCCTATTTTATTTGGAACATTTTTTCAGCAGCTCTATAACACTGCGGATGCGATCATCGTCGGCAACTTTGTCGGCAAGGAAGCGCTTGCCTCCGTCGGCGGCTCTGCTTCCACGATTATCAACCTGCTCGTCGGCTTTTTCGTCGGGCTTTCTTCCGGTGCAACTGTTATCATTTCCCAGTATTACGGCGCGGACAACCGGCGCAGGGTCAGTGATTCCGTTCATACCGCTATTGCACTGGCAATTGCAGGCGGCGTTGTAATTATGCTGCTCGGTCTTGTTTCCGCACGCTTTGCCCTGACCGCGATGGGAACGCCGGACGACATCCTTTCCCTTTCCCTGACTTATATGAAAATTTATTATCTCGGCACGATTCCGTCCATGATCTACAACATGGGCTCCGGTATCCTGCGCGCTGTCGGCGATTCCAAACGACCGCTCTATTTTCTGATCGCTTCCTGTCTGGTCAACATTGTGCTCGACCTTTTATTTGTCGCCGTGCTCGGCATGGGCGTTACCGGAGCTGCGATTGCGACGATTGCGTCTCAGTTTTTCTCCGCGATCCTGACACTGATCGCCCTGCTGCGCACACAGGATTCCTATCGCCTGATCGTTTCCAAAATCCGGTTTCACCGCGATCTTTTATTTGACATCATCAAAATCGGTCTGCCTGCCGGTCTGCAGTCCGCAATGTATTCGATTTCCAACCTGTTGATCCAGTCCTCCATCAACTCCTTCGGAACCGACACGATCGCCGCCTGGACTGCTTATGGAAAAGTGGACAGTATTTTCTGGATGATTATGGGTGCTTACGGTGTTTCCATCACGACCTTCGCCGGGCAGAATTTCGGCGCCGGAAAATACGACCGTATCAAAAAAAGTGTCCGCATCTGTCTCGGTCTTGCTGCCGTGACCAGCCTTTTCCTCAGCTTTATCGTTTTGAATTTCGGCGGAACGATCCTGCTTTTATTCACACGCGATACCAATGTCATCAACATCTGCATCGGCATGATGCGTGTCGTTTCTCCCGCCTACATCACTTACATCTGCATCGAAATCCTTTCCGGTACCTGCCGCGGCTGCGGGGATTCCTTTTTCCCGATGCTGCTGACCTGCTTTGGAGTCTGTGTCCTGAGAATCCTCTGGATCACGATTGCCGTTCCCCTCAGACACGAGGTCGCAACAGTGGCATTTTCCTATCCACTGACCTGGACCATTACATCGATCTTGTTTATCCTCTATTATAAGCGTGGAAAATGGATGCAGAAGGATACCCTGCGCAATGCACCCCAGGGGCAGGGAAAAGACGCATAAGCGCTTCTGTAAAAAAGAATATGTCGTGGCACTTTTGTCGCCTGGAATCGGACGTAAAAAACTCCCGGCAGAGCCTTTTTTAGGGGCTTTGCCGGGAGTTTCTGTTACAGAACTTTTAGCAACTGAATCAGTTTTTGCGATTTCTTCGCTCTATGATTCGTTTCTTTTACTGCAAATCTTTTAAATCCATTTTCCACTTCATAAAACTGCATCAGATGCTCTTCATTTTCTGCCTCCAGAAAAAATACCATGCCTCCGGTCATATACTGTAATTTCAGAATGGTATCAACAGCTGCCTGAAGCAACTGCTTTCCTGTAATTTTCCGATTTGCCCCATTTCTAAAATTTTTTCCCAGCTGCGCAATCAGATACGCAGAAAGTGTATATGTAAGTTCATTTTCCCGTTGCTCACTGACTCTGGCTATTTTACGTTTCGTCGTGTTACTGAACTTCTCCGCACTGACGCAAATCGGTTTAATCGCCAGCGTAAAGTAGCCTACCAGCGAAGCATCCTGACTGTGGAATACCAAATACGTTACTGACTGATTCTTCTTTGTAAATTCTATCGCCTGTTCCTTTAAAAATCGTTCAACATCGGCGTTTTTACTGCAGGAAAATTCGGAGAGAAGTTCTTTCAATTCCTCCTCTCCAAATCTTCCATTTTCTGTTGCAGCCAAATACTCACGAATGTTTAACACTGTAACCTCGTTAAGCATTTACCTCTTTTCTCTTCGCCATAAACTTTCTGATGTCTTCTGCTCCGCGCAGATGGGTAATTCTCAACTCATTTTCCGTCTTTCTGCAGAGAGATTCCATATAGGAACTTTCAATCGCATCCGCAAACAATTCTGCCTGTTTTTCTCCAGAAACCAAAAAGTTCTTTTTAATACTCGAAGTTGCTATATTTAACACCTCCCCTTATAGTATGCCGCACCAATTATCATATCTCTATTATATGCGTTTAAAACATTTTTTCAATACAATCCAAGCTGTTTACTCTGCGATTTCCGCCGATGCTTCTGCAGCAGTTTCCTGCTTCAACACTTCCGCTGCCTGCTTTGCTCCGTCTGCGTTGATCGTGATATTGCGGTTCACTTTTGCATCATAGGTTCCTGCTTTTACAACTTCCGCAAGGTCGATGCCCACGGTTTCTTTCATGGTTTCAAACAGCTTTGTCATCACTGCCGGTACGTTTCCTGCTACCTGGTCCACGCCGTTTGATCCATCCGAACCGCCGATGATCGTGATCTTATCGATCTGGGTCAGAGGCTCTGCGATCTTGCCTGCGATATCGGGCAGCACCTTGATGAGCATTTCCGCCATTGCCGCGTTGTTGTATTTCTGATAAGCCTGCGCACGTTTTTCCATCGCTTCCGCCTCCGCAACACCTTTGGCGCGAATCGCTTCTGCTTCGGCTTCGCCGACCATGCGGATACCTTTGGCTTCCTGTTCTTTAGAGAACAGATCTGCTTCCGCCTTCGCACGCTGCGCCTCTGCAGCCTTTTCCGTTTCAAATTTCTTTGCTTCCGCTTCTTTCTGGCGTTCAAACAGCTCTGCTTCCGCTTTCTGCTGACGTTCGAATTTCTCCGCTTCCGCTTTTTTCTTAACCTGTGCATCCAGCGATTTTTCCATCGTCTCTGCTTCACGCTGTTTTAAGAGCACCAGACGTTCCTCTTTTGCAATGTTGGCATTTGCCGCAGTTACTTCGATGGTCTTTCGCTGTTCCTCTTTCTGGATCTCATATGCCGCATCCGCTTCCGCCCGCTTGCTGTCCGCGTTTTTCTGAAGCTCTGCCTTCTGCATATCCAGCTCGTTGTTCTTGATAGCGATCTCTCTTTCGGAATTGATCCGCGCGTCGTTGGACTGACGATCCGCTTCCGCCTTTGCTACTGCAATTTCTTTTTCTGCCTCAGCCTTTGCAATCGCTGCCTTTTTCTTGATCTGGGAAATGTTGTCGATACCAAGGTCATCAATGACACCGTTGGAATCCGTAAAGTTCTGCACATTAAAGCTGACAACGTCCAAACCCATGGCAGCCAGGTCAGGCTCGGCATTTTCCTTTACCAGGTCCGCGAATTTCTGACGGTCGCTGACCATTTCCTCCAGACGCATGCGGCCTACGATCTCACGCATGTTGCCTTCCAGAACCTCTCTCGCTACCTGCGCAATGTACTGGGTGTTCTGATTCAGGAAGTTTTCTGCTGCCTGCTTTAATTTTTCGGGCTCGCTGGAAACCTTGACGTTAACTGCTGCGTCCACCTGAATGTTGATGTAATCCGCCGTCGGCACCGCTGCTTCTGTCTTCACATCGATCGGGATCAGCTTTAAGCTCAGCTTGTCAAGACGTTCCAGAAACGGGATCTTGATACTCGATTTCCCGATAATGATCTTTTTGCGCAGACCGGAAATAATATACGCCGTGTCCGGAGGTGCTTTCACATACCCGGAAGCGATAATTCCAAGCAGCGCGATCACTGCGATTATGGCAACAACAGCTCCTAAACTAATTCCTGTAAACATACTCATTCTCCTTTTCTCCACCGGTCTGGTGGACTCGTAAAGTAAATAGCTTCGGTCGCTGCCAGGCGACTTTTCCGGAAAAGTGCTTTTCCCCCGGAGGGTTTTGTTTCCTATGGACACCCTTTCCAACGAAACAAAAAACGAGGCCTCTATTACAGCCTGACAGCTGCAATAAAAGTCTCGCGCGTTTCATTTAATACGGACATCTGCAGCAAATCGATTATCATCTGGCTGCTTGTCGGGGTGACGGTTTCAAACCACCTCTCGGTGCTGGCTACTCCCTTTTATTGTTGAAATAAATTATAGCACTTTTTTATATTTTGTCAACACCCTGTCGATATATCGTTCTATCAAAGAAATGTTTGCGTCAGACCGAATACATGTTTTGCTGCACCGCCAGCTCCACGCCAATCCCGCTGCAAAGCTTCAATCCATCCGCAAACTCCAGCGTCAAAAATCCATCCGCATACGTCTGCACGCAGGGTGCTGCGCCTGCGGCGTTCTCTGCTGCCGCACCCATAGTCGTCACCACCGCTTTTTCCATTCCGGTGCGGATCCCAAGCTGTTTTAACTTCATGCTGCCGCCCAGGCATTCGATACGGATTTTGTTATCCGCAATGCTCAGTTTGCCATATGCGCCCGGCACAAACCACGGCACGGTGAGTTCAGGCAGGGCGGGCGAAAAGCTGAGCTTTTCTCTGGGCATATCTGCCTTTAGACCAGTCAAAGACTGTAACACTGCCCAGGATGCCAGCGCACGATAGTAGTGTTCCCCACATTCCTCGTGGTTGAAGCGTCTGCCATTCTGTGTGTGCCGTCTTTCGACCGTTTCCACGATCTGAGCTGCTTCCTTGTATCTGCCGTTTTCCAGCAGGAATGATGCGAAGGAATATTCGATGCCGGACCAGTTGCTCTCCATCTGCACATTTTTCCAGGTATACAGTGTCGGGGTTGCCTGCGCCGGATAGGAGGCGTTGACCAGACCGGATTCTGGGCGGAAGTTTTCTGAAAGAATGCAGTCTGTCGCAGTGTCGATCTTATCCTGGGGCAGAAAATTGCCAAGCCCAAGCAGACGGGCATACCACTGTCCGTCTATCTGGTCCGTCATGCAGCAGTCGTCCCGCTTGTCGCCGTCCGCCCAGAGACTGAAATATCTGCCGTTCCAGAGCTTTTCCACAAAGGCCTTGCTGCCCTTTTCCAGCAACGCTTCCCACGCTGCTGCACGATCCTGCGCCCCGAGATCCTGGGCCATGCGCACTGCCGCCTTCAACGCTGCCAGCCAGAGGCTTGCGATATAAGCGGGCGTGCCCTGCATCGCCCACGCATCATAGGTGTTTGCCCGCGTATCATGATCCGGCAGACCGTCCCCGTCGCCGTCCAGAAGCTGTGTGTTGTCCATCGCCTTTTCGATATGCGGCCACATCCGCGCAAGATACTCGCGGTCGCCTGTCCAAAGGTAATCTCTGCACACCAGCAACACAAACTGCGGATTCATATCCACACGATCATACCCGTTATCCACGCCGGATAGATCCGGTGTGAAGAAATGATGTACGCGTCCGTCCCCACGCTGGAATTTTGCACCCATTTCCATCTGTTTTTTCTGAAGGTCTGGAAACAATGCCAGAATACCAAATGAACCCTGATAAGTGATGTCTGTCGTATGGAAGCCGCAGCTGCCGTAGCCTTCCCACATACCGAACTCGCCCCGCTTTGTCCACCAGGAGCATTTGATCAGCGTGCTCAAATGATCCGACCACGCGTCCGCCAGCTCTTTTGACACGCTCGTATTTTTTAATAAAGCGGAAAATGCTTTTACCGCGGGAAGAATCGCTTCGCGCTCCTGATTCAGATAAGCAACAACCTCGCCCGCGTCCGAAAAACGTTTTGCGTACCAGTGCCCCTCAAAGCGTCCGGAATCGCCGAAATGATTCGGGAAATACCAGCCGACTGCAAACCGGATCTGTCTGCTTTCCCCGGGTGCAAGCTTACAGCGGCCGCACAGTGCGGAATCGCCCCAGTTTTCCTGTCCGTTTTCATCCGGAAAAATTCGCTTTAACTGACGGATGATCGCAAGGACGAACTCCCTTTTCATTTCCGGCTGTGTCAGCAGAGCTTCATCGAAACGGTGCACTCTGTCATAAGGATGTCTCACGCACGCGATCTGCAAAAGCTTTTCAAAAAGTGCATCCAGCTCCTGTTCGTCCATCAGGAAAAGCTCTTCTTCCGTCAGCTCTGTGACAAACTCCGGCATCGTCTCTATCCCAAGGTTTGGAAGCTTTCCGGTATCCCGAAAATCAAACAGATAGGATTCTTCCGTCACGCCGAATCTGCTGTTCATGACATAATTCCTAAAATATGGTTCAAACTCACCTAAAATCCAACTGACCTCGTCCGCCGAAACACTCCACGCAAGACTGCCGTTGGACGCGTTCGCTTTTTTGGAATCGCTTTTCATCACGATCTGTGCACAGCCTTTTTCAGTCGTCAGCTGATTTCTCAGCCGTCTCTGCTCCATTCCGCGGTTGACCGGATTTTTCAATTTACCAAGAATCGAAACCTCCGCTTCCTGATCGGAAGGATTGGTGATTGTAAAGGTCACATAAAAGCCCGGTGTGCCTGCGAGTGCTTCCTGTCCCGGCACAAACGGGGACACAAACTCTGCTTCAATTTTTATAGGAAGTCCGCTGTCCTCATACTGCAGCCTGCAAACCGGAAAATCCGGATTCCAGCGGATTTTTTCGATTTCTTTGTACCACGAATACATCAGTGACCGAAATTCGCCGTTGTCCCGGTCATGACAAAGTCTGCGTACAACAGGCGCCTTTCCTGCAAGCTTGGCACGAACCGTAAACGGCAGCACATGGGCGTCGTAATCATATAGCTTTTTCTGTTTCCGCACATCCGGGCTTCCCCATTTCCCCATGTTGCAGATGTCCCATTCCCGCAACTCTCCGTTCTGGCAGATTTCCACGCTTCCCGCGCCGATTCCCCCCAGCGCCATGCCGTTTTTCTGCCATCTGTAATCTAAAGTCCCCTCCATAATATTCCTCCTTTTGCAGGCAGCGTCCTGTCTGCTGTCTGACATAAGTCAATTCTGAAAGATCCCACGAATTGCTCCGCTGCAAAGCCTGACAGCGAAAAGGGACACCGCCCGGCAAAACAGCAGCCTCAAATCCCTGTTTGCCGATCCGGCATCCCTTCTCTTCTTTTCCATTTGCCTGCATGCGGTCAGTGGGACTCGAACCCACACGGTTGCCCATTGGCACCTAAAACCAACGCGTCTGCCAATTCCGCCATGACCGCTCACCCCTTCGGCAGCCGGTTGTTTCGACTGACGAAGGTTTCTCTTTCGTATAACTCAATTATTATACCGAGCTTTTGAAACTTCTGTCAATGGTTTTACGGCATCAGCTCATAGATTCCACGGTCCTTGTTGTCCCGCACGGACAGCCCGGAAGTTTGACAGTTGAATATAAGAAAAAATGCTCGCAGGCCTTATGGTACCTGCTTTTTTTGTGTCAACTTTTCTGTTTTATTTTATAGTATTCTATGGTATTATTTCTAGAAGTGTGATATACTATATCCAGGAGGGATTTGTCATGAAAGTAACTACATCAAAATCCAAAAATTCGGAATCATTTTACATTGCCAAAAGTTATATCAATAACAAGGGAAAAAGCACTTCTGTAAATGTACGCAAACTTGGTACGCTCAAGGAACTTTTGATCGATCATGGTCCAACACGTGACGATGTTATGAGATGGGCAAAAGAAGAAGCCCGCCTAGAAACTCTGAAATATAAAAAAGAACAGCAGACAAAAGCTGTCCCTGTTACCTTCCACGCTGATCAGAAACTTGATTATGACCAGCAGGTTCTGTATCATGGTGGATACCTTTTTCCGCAAGCTTTCTATTACCAGATTCAGCTCGATAAAACCTGCCGTAAATTAAGAGAGAAACATAAATTCAAATATGACATCAATGCAATCCTTTCTGATCTTATCTATGCAAGGATCCTTGAACCGGCCAGTAAGCGTTCCTCTTACAAAACCGCTTCAGAGTTTCTTGAAAAACCTTCTTACCAGCTGCATGACTTGTACCGCTCCATGGATGTGCTTGGAAAGGAATCCGATTTTATCCAGTCGGAAGTGTATAAAAACAGCCATCTTCTTGGAAAAAGAAACGACAAGATCCTCTATTATGATTGTACGAATTACTACTTTGAGATTGAACAGGAAGATGGTGACAAAAAGTACGGAAAAAGTAAGGAACATCGCCCAAATCCAATCATCCAAATGGGAATGTTTATGGATGGAGACGGCATTCCGCTTGCTTTTTCTCTATTCCCAGGAAATGCAAATGAGCAGACTTCCTTAAGACCACTAGAAACAAAAGTTCTTCAGGATTTCGGCTGTACTAAGTTTATCTATTGCAGTGATGCAGGGCTTGGTTCAGAGACAATCAAAAGAATAAACCATGCTGGTGAGCGCGCTTTTATCGTTACTCAGTCCATCAAAAAGTTAAACAAGGATGAAAAAAAGTGGGCCTTAGATAAAAAAGGATTTAGACGTGTGTCGGATGATACGCCTGTGAACCTTTCTGAAATCCCAGAAGATGATAATGGACTGTATTATAAAGACGAACCCTATACGCCTCATACTTTGCATCAACGGCTGATTGTGACGTATTCCCCAAAGTACGCAAGATATCAGAAGTCCATACGGGATGCCCAGGTAGAACGCGCTGAAAAAATGCTCCGTATCGGTACGGTAAAGAAGGAACGCCGAAATCCGAATGATCCTGCTCGATTCATAGGGAAAATCGCAGCAACCGAAGACGGAGAAGCTGCAAAGATCCACAATTATCTGGACACAGAAAAAATCGAACAGGAAGCCTTATATGATGGGATATATGCAGTAACAACGGACCTCCTGGACGATGATGTAAAAGACATTTTGAAAGTCAGCGAAAGCCGTTGGGAAATCGAGGAATGTTTTCGAATCATGAAAACTGATTTTGAAGCAAGACCAGTATTTCTCCATGACGATATACGTATAAAAGCTCATTTTCTTATCTGTTTCCTTGCGTTGGTGATATATCGATACCTTGAAAGAGATTTGAAAAATGCGTTCAGCTGCGAGACCATTCTTGATAAATTAAGAACGATGAATTTCGCCGATATACAAGAACAAGGCTTTATTCCACTTTACACTCGAGACAAGTTAACTGATGCGTTGCACAACATTTGTGGCTTCGAAACGGATTATAAATTTATCACAAAAAGACAAATGAAAAACATTCTGAAAAAGAGTAAAGGTCGGGAATAAAATACTATATTCTAAAGCAATACAAAAAATCGCTGAACCCCAAGCAAAATGAAGGGATACAGCGATTTTTTTGTTTTTCAACTGTCAAAGACAGGATTGTAGCACTTTTTTATATTTTGTCAACACTCTGTCTCCCGCTGTCAGGGTTGTTTCATGAAGCGATAAATTCAAACATTTTTGGCTATTCAATTATTCTTCGTGAAACAACCCTGCTTATACAGGCAAGACATTTTATGCTTCTTCCCGTTTATGCTATTGCTTTGCCGGAACATGAAAATAAAAAGGAATCTCCGGCGCACAGGAGCTGCACGTTCATCTAAGCTCCGGCCAGTACTTTACATTTGCTTCTATCAAATCGTCCAGTATTAACTTAGCAACCGCCGCGCTTGGAACTGTTTTAGACATGGTAATCGCCTGCCACATTTTTTGATAGCTTTTCTCAACCCAGGCGTCAACAACCAGCTTTTCCGCCGCTACCTGCTGCTCCATAAGCCCTTTTTCGAATACCGGTATTTTCCCGACCTTTAATGGTTCATATCCATTCTTCCCTACAATACAGGGAATCTCAATCATTGCGTCATAGGAAAAATTTTCAATCGCGCCATGATTGGGCACGATTAGCAACATTCTTTCCTGTGTGTTATATGCCAGCGCTCTTGCCAGATCAACAATATACTCCGCATGATTTCCCACTTCGAAGCCGCAATTTTCCACATTCTTTGTCTGAATAAGCCTTCGAGCCTCTTCAAACACCCGTTTTTCTCTCCCCTCCCTTACTTCATCTGTTCTTGTGTAATTTAAATCTGAGTGCTTCACCACATAGTCCGGGTATAAATAATACTTTAAATACGTATTTGGAATGAAATTCGGGTCAACCGCATAGACGTCTTTCGCCTTATTATAAGTATCCGTCCAGCTTTTATCATCTGTATGCCCATCTATTTGGGAAGTATTAAACCCGTTCTCTTTCACGTAGGCCTTAATTACCGGCATTAAATCCTTTCCGTTTTTATCCCTTATGTCACTCCACCAGCCAAAGTGATTCAGCCCAAAATACCTGGTAATCATCTCCTTTCGGGATTTCAGCCCGCAGATGACAGCCATTCTTGCCTCTATTCCAACGGGCATATCACAGATATTGATGATTCTTGCGTCCGGCCTGAGCCGGTTTGTTGCTTCCGCAACGATTGCCGCGGGATTCGAATAATTCAGCATCCACGCATGCGGAGAGTACGTTTCCATATAATCGATTAACTCGATTACAGGTCCGATGGAACGCATTCCATATGCCAGACCTCCCGGTCCGCAGGTTTCCTGCCCTACCACACCATATTTCAGCGGTATTTTTTCATCCTTTCCGCGCATCTCATACTTACCAACGCGGATATGTGCCATTACAAAATCGACATCAGTAAATGCGGTTTCCGGATCAGTTGTATATGAAAATTCAATTTCAGGAGCCTTATGCTCAATAAGCACGCCACATGCTTCGCCAATTATTTTCTGCCTCTCCTCATCGTTGTCATAGAACTTTATTTTTCTGATGGGAAACTGCTCTCTTTTTTCTAACAATAAGAGCAGAATTTCCGGAGTAAACGTACTTCCGCCCCCGGCAATCAGAATTGAAAATTTTTTCATTATCCCTCCTCCTTTTTTAACATAGGATCATTTTTATCAAAGCCATAAAAATAAGTAAGCAAAAACGTTACTACACACGCAATAAGAGCGCTGATAAAGAACAGGATAAAATTCTTAGTCCCGCCCTGGAAGAAGGAAAGCGCGTTTCCTATAAGGGGAAAGCTGGGTCCCAGATAGTAAACTACATCGGTAAAAGCCGCAAATAACCCGCCGCAAATTCCTCCGACCGCCAATGCGATTAATGTCTTTTTATATTTCATACCGATTCCGTAAAGCACCGGCTCACTGACACCTCCCACATTGTGGGTGATAAATAACTGGAATACATTCATTCGTTCTTTTTTATTTTTGATTTTCAGTAAAGCAGCCAGCTCCAACCCCAACAACGCCTGGTTTGTAAGCGTCGCCGGAAGAACAGTCGTGTCATAACCTAAGGAATATAAATTAGGAAGGATAACCGCATATAAGATCGGCATATGCATACCGGTCAAGATCAGGAACGGCCACAAGCCGCCTATGATTCCCACCAATAACGGGGCGCTGTCAAGCATTAAAATAACCTGGGCAATCCCCTCACCGATTAAAGTTCCCAACGGGCAGAATAAACATAATTCCAGCGGTAACATGATAAACATTTCAATAAACGGCTTAATTGATGTAGACAACATCTGCGGAATAACCTTACTGATCAGCATATCTACATATTTTAAGGCAAAAACACTTAACAGGATCGGAAAAATTGTCGTTCCATAGGTTCCGAGCTTACATGGTATTCCCAGTATTGTAAACGCTTCGCTTGTAGTTGCAATTTCAACAAATTCCGGAACAAGCATCATTCCGCCAAGATACATTCCTAAAATAACGTTAAGCCCGAGTTTTTTCGCGGCGGTGTAGCCCAAATAAATCGGTAGGAAATAAAAACATGCATTATACGCAAAGTTAAACGTTATATACAAATCACTTGTCGTTTCCCATATCGCTAACACATCCGGACCGCATACTACGGCAACCGTTTTAAATAAACCTGCGGCACAATACGCCGGAATCATCGGTGACATGACAGCGGACATAAATTCAAATAACTGGGCAAAAAACTGTTTTATCCCTTTTTTTTCTTTTGGAGCGTCCAGATTCTCGGCAATTTCCTCCTGAGTTTCAAATCCCCCGTCCAGATTCTCGGCAATTTCCTCCTGAGTTCCAAATCCCCCGATTTCTACCACCTTTTTATAAAGCTCAGGAACAGCCTGCCCGATAATGATTTGATATTGTCCCCCTGACGTGACAACCCCTAAAACACCCTGGATCTTTTCAATTTCTTCCGTATTTGGAATACTTGAATCCTTTAATTGAAAGCGCAAACGGGTAACACAATGATATACATTAATAACATTATCCTTGCCGCCTACCTTTTCCAGTAAAGTAACAGCTAACTTATGATAGTTTTGATTCATTGAATTTTGCAGGAAAGACCCCCCTTTCCTGATTCCTCCTCTCATTTTTTTTACAATCATTGAGGATATGCAACCACCCCACCCGGTATAAATGGAATACAGGTTCCTTTAAGCTCTATGCAGTCAAATCAGAAAATGAAATTAACTCAATCCCGTTTTCTAAAATAAAGTCCTTCATTTCTGTTGAAAGGTAGAATTCAAGATCTCTCATTCTCTCCAAGCTGCAGGACGATAATTTTAACAGATCAGCATCAACAAAGCCCGGGTGGCAGACAAGCGCCACATACTCAAATCCCTTTAGATATTCCAGGTTGTCAAAAAATAATTTCATCGGATCGCGGTTCAACTGTTCCATTGCATGAAACTCTTTTCCTCTGGTTGACAGATTCATTAATTCGTCATTTTTTATCGGCGCGTCACGAAAGTCTATGATATTATATTTTTTGTACAGATCATCACAAAACGGAACTCCTGTCTCAGCTGATAACGTCCGGTACGCTTCCTCCATAGAGCCGGTTTGAATGGAATGCCCACACAGATAGGCAGGCGCTCTCCCGCATAAATCAACAAAACGCTGATACTGTGCCGCTATTTCTTTATATACTTCATGAAACGGTAATAACTCATTCTGCCCTTCTTTCGTAGCCCATTTTGGATCATTCACTCTGATTTTTGAGCTGATAAAACGGCCATTTTCATCAACCAAATGTGGAATTTCCCTGTAATCTGATACGCAGGGACCGCAAACCAGATTAAAGTCTATTCCAAAACAGCAGGTTTCCCTTTCTTTTACAAATTGTGCCGCCCATGGGGCGATCTCCATATTCGTAAACATGCCCGAGCTTGTTAAAATCCCATGATCAAATGCTTCGATGATTCCATACGTAACACTTTTTGTAATTCCATAATCATCACCTTTAACCAAAAGCTTCATTTTTCTTCCTCCTTTATTGCAGATACATCGTTTTCGTAAAACAGCCTTTTAAATGAAAGCTCAAATTGCCTGTATTCAATTTTCAAGGAGCACTTAGCAAACCGAACGGCAGAAAAATATTGACATGTCAGTATTTCTCAGTACACTGATGACGCATAAGGATTACAGTGCGATACAGCTAATGTACGGTTCCTGCAAAAATAAAACCCCAGCACTCTCATGCTGAGGTAATGCCCTTGCGGTTACAATCCTCTCGTGTACATAACCGAGTAACATGTATCATAAGATACAGCAATTCGTTACTTGTACAGCTTTTCTTAAATTCTTTATATAAATATTGATCAATATTATATACGCAGTTATAGATATCGGGATAAGTATTTTTCATATTATCATACAGTTCATCAATATTACCGTCCATAAATTCTTCATTATTTTCTTTTCTTAGGACATAATATTTCAAGTGAATTTTAAACCTGAAATAATTGAAGTCATTTTTATCAAGAACAATGCCAAAATAATCCTCTATAATTTTTGTTACGTTTTTAATGATTCGGGTAATTTGACTCTGGTGCTGCTGATCATCCTGATTCGTTTTTCCTTCCAGTGCATTCAGCAAATGCATGGTTATACTTGTAACCTCCCCTTTATCCAGGCATACCTGATATTTTGCATTAATATTTTTGACGATCCATTTTGCCAGCTTTGTCAAGTGGGGATATTCAAACTCAATTTCATAAGAATAAGGTAGCGATATTTGCATTCCCTTACGATATCTGGTAACTGCAAAATTAATATGATCTGCAAGGATAAACACCAGATTAGGATTCAGATTACCGCCAATTTTACTCTCTATGGCATCAACGATACGGCTTGTAAAAAGGAACATGTTCTCCGGAATCTCCGACAACAAATTGTAATATCGGTAATCTATATCATAAAATGAACGCTCTATTTTTGACATATCATTAATACTATAAGGGAGTTCTCCAAAGCCGATACCCTTGCCAAACAAGACTACCTCGTGCCCGTTTCCGTCAACACCAATGGCTACATTATTATTGATTTTTTTGACAATCATCATAGCAATACCTTCTTACCCTTTCATTAGTACTCCCTTTTATCACTACGATTTCTTCCTGCGTATCAAGCTGTTTTCAACAGCGTCCTGTAAGTTGCTTTGAAAAACCAAGCAATAAATGTTTATAAAATAAAAAAACTCTTTGCGCACCCATCCCCTTAGGTGATGCCTCAAAGAGTTACAATCCCTTGTTACATGTAAATGATATCACTATTTAAAACAGTTGTCAACCGGATTTTTTCTCCTGTAGCGCCTGACAGCGAAAAGGGATGCCGCCCGACAAAACAGCAGCTTCAAATCCCTGTTTGCCGATCCGGCATCCCTTTTCTTTTTTTATCCATTTGCATGCGGTCAGTGGGACTCGAACCCACACGGTTGCCCATTGGCACCTAAAACCAACGCGTCTGCCAATTCCGCCATGACCGCTCACCGCTCCGGCAGCCGGTTGTTTCGGCTGCCGAACGCTTCTCTTTCGTATAACTTAATTATTATATCGAACTTTTGAAACTTCTGTCAAGCATTTTACGGCATCAGCTCATAGATTCCACGATTCTTGTTGTCGCGCACGGACAGCCAAAGGTAATTGTTATCATCGTCCACATCCTGACAGACCGGTACCTCCTTGCGGTTCGAACCGGCTCCGTAGGGGCTCCAGATTCCCGCGTCCGCAAAGCCGTTCCACTCTTCCTGATTGCCGTCCCAATTTAACGTCGTCAGGTACATTTCTCCGCTGTAGAAGCCGCTGCGGAACGTTCCGATCACATTCTGGATGTAACGCTCCTTTTTGGCAGCCTTGCTCATATCCAGCTCGTAATGCTCCTGTCCTTCACCGTCCGGCAGATCGTTTTTCCATTCTCCGGCATACATATGCTCGCGGTACGCGCGGTCCGACGTGGTGTCATCGTCATAATAAACGTAAAAGCGCACCCACTTGCCGTTGCCTTCGCGTTTGCCATTCGACCACTCGCCGTAGTAATAGGCGTTATCCGCATAGCAGGCGATTCCGGTTCCGTCCGGCTGTCCTGCGCTGCTGCGCTCGCCATAATAATAAAAGCTGTTTGCATCCGAAATATCCGACGACATCCTCATATACCAGGGCAGCATCGCCAGATCCTCCACCGCGTCCATATTATCCTGTTCCCAGTAACCGGACATCTCCAGAAGCATCTCTTCGTTTGTCTTGTTCGCACTCTCCGCGCCGGATAACGGATCGTTTCCGCTCACCGTCCGGAGGTTGCCCTCCTGCTTGGCACCCTGACTTTCCTTCCCTTTGCCTGCGGGAAGTTTGCTGTCCGGATGCTCTGTCAGCGTCTCATCCTCCTGCTGTCCCCTTTCCGTCGTCTGCTTTTTCCCCGCTGTTGTTTCTTCCGTCTGATCCGCTGCGTCCTTCGTCTCTGATTCTGCAGACTCTGCCTGTTCCTCACTGTACCATATCTGCGTGCTTTCCGTTTCTGCGATCTCTGCCCGTGTCTCCCTGCGCTGATGCAGCCGTACTGCGCACAGCGCGATGATAATTACCAGAAAAAGAGCAATCGCCGCCACCGGGATCAGATCCCTTTTTTTATCGTCCATGTCCGCATTTCCTCCAGTTGGTTTATTGTAACATAGGCTTTCTTTTTTTCCTATTTAAACTTTATTAAGAAAAACGAAAGCTTTTTCTGTTTCTTATATATATGCGTTTTCCTCCCTTGACATCCCTCAAAGTCCTGACTATTATGGAACAGAAAACGAATTTACCTTACACGAAAAGAGGAGTTTTATGAAAAAATGGATTGTCTGGCTGAAAAAAAGCAGTCCCTGGATTTTTCTGCTGATCGGCCCTGTTCTGAATTTTTATCTGCTGGAATGGTACACGCATAATCCGTTCCAGACCATGAAACCGTATATACAGGGGATGAATCTGGCGCTGTTTGAATTTGCAGCACTGTTTTTATTTGCACTGACCGGCAGGATCAGCCGCGCACTCGGCATCGAAACCGCCTTCTGCGCCGTTTACGGTCTTGCAAACTATTTCGTCCTGGAATTTCGCGGCGCGCCCATCCAGCCGTGGGACATTCTTTCGATCTCGACCGCTGCCAGCGTCGCGGACAACTACGAATACAAATTGAACCGCACCGCAGTAATCGTGCTGATCTGTTTTGTCCTGCTTCTGGTTCTGGAATTTTTCCTGAAAAAAGGCTTTCCGAAAAAAAATAAAAAAGCCCGGATTGCCCGCGTCTGCCTCGCACTTTCCTGCGGTCTTTTATGCTTTGGCTACACGAAAATGCTGCACAGCGAGGACATCGTCGAACAGAAGCTTCACCTTTACAACAAGCTTTTCACTCCGACGACGATTCAATTTAAAAATGGTACTGTAACTGCGTTTTTAATGGAGCTTCAGTACATTTCTGTCGATAAGCCCTCCGGTTACAGCGCAGAAAACGCCAAGGAGCTGCTGGCATCCTATGATACCGGCTCTCAGGAAGCAGATGGAACATCCTCGGACAATGCGCAAAAGCCGAACATTATCGTCATCATGAACGAGGCGTTTTCCGATCCGTCCGTGCTCGGCGATTTTACAACGAACGAGGATTATATGCCCTTCGTGCACAGCCTGCTCGACGGCGCGGATAACACGATTTCCGGTCACTTAAATGTCTCCGTTAAGGGCGGCAACACTGCCAACACAGAATTTGAATACCTGACCGGCGCTTCAATGGCGTTTCTTCCTTATGGAAGTATCCCGTATCAGCAGTATGTGAAAAAAGAGACGCCTTCGATGGCCTCCTATCTTTCCTCCCTCGGCTACTACACGATTGCGATGCACCCGTACCGCGCCGCCGGCTGGGACAGAAATCTCGTTTATCCCAAGCTCGGCTTCGACGAGATGCACTTTCAGGAGTTTTTCACAGATTCTCCGCTTGTGCGCAAATATGTCAGTGACGAGGGCAACTATGAAAAGATCATAAAGCTCTACGAGGAAAAAGATGCGGACACGCCGCTGTTTTTATTCAACGTGACGATGCAGAACCATTCCTCCTACAGCGACTGGGCGGATTACGACAACTTTTCTCCCGATATCACGGTAGAAGGCTCGGATTCCAAGTTGCTTCCGGCGTACCTGTCCTTGATCAGGCTGTCTGACAGCGCCATCCAGAACCTGGTTTCTTACTTTGAAGCACAGGAGGAACCTACCATGATCGTCTTTTTCGGAGATCATCAGCCTGCCGATTCCGTCGTACGTCCGGTCTGGAAATTAAACGGCAAAGATGACGCGGACTTAACCGACGAGGAAGAGGCGCTGCGCTACAAGGTTCCGTTCTTTATCTGGGCAAACTTCAATATCGAAACGGAAAACGATCTGGAAATCAGCGCAAACTATCTTGCGGCAAAGACGCTGGACGCCGCCGGGCTTCCAAAATCCGCTTACGATAACTTCCTGTCGCAGCTGCGCACGGAAGTACCCGTCATTTCAGCCAACCATGTAACGCTGTCCGACGGAACCTTTACCACTGCATCCAAGCAAAAAGATCTGCTTTATGATTATCAGACCCTGCAGTATTACCTGCTTTTTGACTAAACCGCGGAGGATTTCCTTTTTTATGAAAAAAAAGATCTGTTTCTTTTCCTTCCTGCTGCCGTTTCTTTCCATGATGGCGATTTTTATCGGCAACGGCATTTATCCCTTCGGAGATCAGAGCTTCATGCACTCCGACATGTACCATCAGTACGTCCCCTTTCTGGAAGAATTTGTCCGGAAAGTGCGCGACGGCGAACCGCTCTACTACTCCTGGCGCATCGGTATGGGCTCCAATTACCTGTCTCTTTACGGCTACTACAGCGCAAGCCCGTTCAACTGGCTGATGCTCCTTTTGCCCGAAAAATATTTAATCGAATTTATGAGCTACATGGTCGTTTTCAAAATCGGTCTGTGCGGCTTCACCTTTTCCTGGCTTTTGACAGAAAAATTCCACACAAACGACCTTTCTGTCCTGTTCTTTTCCACATTTTATGCGATGTCCGGCTTCGTTGCCGCATATAACTGGAACGTTATGTGGATGGATACCCTCGTCCTCGCTCCGCTGATCGTTCTCGGTCTGGAAAAGCTGGTCTTCGAAAAAAAATACAGCCTCTACTGCATCACCCTCGGGCTGTGCATTTTATCGAACTATTACCTTTCCATCATGGTCTGCATCTTCCTGTGCCTGTACTTTCTCGTGCTCGTACCGAACCTGTTTGGCTCTGATGGCTGGAAAGCGTTCCGCGCAAGGCTGCTTGGCGCAATCGGACGTTTTGCTTTATTTTCCCTGTTGGCTGGCGGTCTCGCCGCTGTGCTGCTGATCCCGGAAATCGCTGCCCTGCATGCGACTGAATTTTCCGAATTCAACTTTCCAGAAAAGATCAACTGGTACTTTTCCTTCTTCGACGTAATCGCGCGGCATGCGACCGGTGTATCCCGGGAAACCGGTCTGGATCACTGGCCGAATATTTTCTGCTCCAGCGCAGTCTTTTTCCTGATTCCGCTCTATATCGTCAACCGAAAAATCCCTCTGAAGGAAAAGCTCGGCAGACTGGTATTATGCACCTTTTTCATCGTCAGCTTCTCGGTCAATACCCTGAATTTCATCTGGCACGGTTTCAACTACCCGGATTCGCTTCCGGCACGTCAGTCCTTTTTGTACATCCTGCTCGTGCTGCTGATGTGCTATGAGGCGTTTTCAAAGCTCGACGGCTTTACCATGCGCGAGCTGTTTGTCTCCCTCGCCTGCGGGCTCGGTTATCTTTTGCTGGCAGGAAAGCTCGTGGAGGACGACGCCTTTACCCAGGGCACCTTTGTGCTGAGCGCCTGCCTGCTTGCTGCCTACGCGCTGCTGCTCTATGCCTGGAAAAAAGGGAAAGAAAAACAGCCTGCAGACAGCCTCCCGTATCAGCGCGCGATTGCAATCGCCGTGCTGGCGCTGGTCGCTTTTGAATCCACCTACAACATGGCGCTGACGAGCGTTTCCACCACCAGCCGCAGCAGCTATCTGGAAAGCATTCCCGCCTACCGGGAGTTAGTTGCTCGTAATGAAGAAAAAGATTCCGATTTTTACCGCTACGAAAAGCTCAGCCGCGTCACCAAAAATGACGGTGCGCTGGCAGGCTATCCGACAGCGTCGCTGTTTTCTTCCACCTCCAACGCGGCGGTTCAGGACTGGTACGACCGCATGGGCATGAGCGAAAGCAAGGTATTTTACTGCTTTGACGGTCAGACGCCGCTTTCCGCAGCACTTCTAAATGTCCGCTACCTGTTTTCCCGCTCCGATGCAGAGGATTCCAGCCTCTACACGCTGATCGACGAGCAGGACGGCGTTTACCTGTACAAAAACAACAAGACGCTGCCCGCCGGATTTATCCTGCAGGATGGACAGAATCTTTCTTCCGCTGAGTTTTCTGAAGAGACCTCCGACCCGTTCGAGGTACAAAATCAGATGGCGGCTTCTGTTTCGACCTCTGATCCGCTCTTTGTTTCCATCGAATCAGAGGAATCCGGCAATCAGGTTTTCTTTGATGTATACACGGAGGGGCATTACTACGCTTACTGTAAAAGCTCCAAGATCGATACCGTTTCGATCTCTTCCGCCAGCGTCAACAAAACGTATAAAAAAGTCAAATATGACTATATCCTCGATCTCGGTCGTCACGAAATCGGCGACCATGTAACACTGACCAACGACGAAGATAGCGTGCTGAATGCCGTTGTTGTGCGCCTGGATGAAGCAGTTTTGTCCCGCACACTGCAGACGCTCTCTGAGCAGCCCTTTACGGTAGATTCTTATGATTCCAGCCATGTGACCGGACATGTCGACGTCACCAAAGCCGGTCGGCTGATTTTATCCATCGCGGACGAACCCGGCTGGACAATGAAGGTGGACGGAGAAGCCGCAGACTACGACGTGTATGATGGTGTATTTCTATCCGTTCCGCTGACGGAGGGCAGCCACACGATTGAGCTTTCCTACCGCCCTGCAGGTCTGACCACCGGTCTGATCGTCAGCCTGATCTGCCTGCTTGTGTTTATCGGAATCGGAGTTGCTCAGAAGCGTTTGGGAAAAAAATCCTGACACCCGGCTGATTTTATGCTATAATTTTTAACTGGTGCAGCGTTTCGTACCTGCACCATAAGACGTTTGATTCCTGATTTCCTGAGCTTCTGTCAGAAGCCAACGTCCGCTGCACTTTTTTACAGCTTCCTAAGATTATTGAAATATGCCGCCCTGCGGCAGAAAAGAGGTAATATGGAACACTTAATCATCCCGGGGAATTATTCCTCCGCCCTGAACCTGCACGATACCCAGATCGGTATTAAGACGGTGAAAGACTTTTTCCAGAGTCTTCTGGTCCGTCATTTAAACCTTCTGCGTGTCTCTGCTCCGTTATTCGTCGATCCCGCTTCCGGCATGAACGATAACTTAAACGGTTATGAGCGCCCGGTTTCCTTCGGCATTCTCGAGCAGAACGATTACCGCGCAGAGGTTGTACAGTCCCTTGCAAAATGGAAACGCTACGCCCTCAAGGAATACGGATTTTCTCTCGGCGAAGGTCTTTACACGGATATGAACGCCATCCGCCGCGACGAAACGACTGACAACATCCATTCCATTTTCGTCGATCAGTGGGACTGGGAAAAGGTCATCGACAAAAAGGACCGCAACCTGGAAACCTTAAAAGCAACCGTCCGCGACGTTTACAAGGCGCTGCGCAAAACGGAAATGTACATGGCGATCCAGTATGATTACATCGAAGAGATTCTGCCCCGTGAAATTTTCTTCATCACCACCCAGGAGCTTGCAGACATGTTCCCGGACAACACGCCCAAGGAGCGTGAATATTTCATCACCAAAGCAAAGAGCGCTGTCTGCATCATGCAGATCGGCGATAAACTCGAAAACGGTGAGCCCCACGACGGCCGTGCACCCGACTACGATGACTGGGCATTGAACGCCGACATCCTTGTTTACTATCCTGTTCTGGACATCGCCCTGGAGCTGTCCTCTATGGGTATCCGCGTGGACAAAGAGGCCCTGCTGTCCCAGCTGGAAAAAGCCGGCTGCCCCGAGCGCGCAGAGCTTCCGTTCCAGAAAGCAGTCCTCAACGAAGAGCTGCCTTACACCATCGGCGGCGGTATCGGTCAGTCCCGTATCTGTATGTTCTTCCTGCGCAAGGCGCACATCGGAGAAGTGCAGTGCTCCATCTGGCCAGAGGAAATCCGCAAAGAAGCGGAAGCCCACGGAATCCAGCTGCTGTAAACAATAGAATGCACGCTTTGCGAGCATTCTATTGTCATGAACAATAGAATGTACGCTCTGCGAGCGTTCTATTGTCATGAATAAGGATAAACGGCTGCGCGTTGTCCTGTTATTGAATGCACGCTCCGTGAACCTTCCATTGTCATAAAAGAGCGAGGAAGCTGTATCGTATAGCTTCCTCGCTCTTTTTGGTCAGCGCATCTCACAAAGGATCCTCTTCTCGTCGCAATGCAGGCGCTGTCACCAGCTAATCTTAACTTCTTCTCTGCTCATCCTTTTTGCCGCAATGCCGTCTTTCCCTGCAGCATCCACAATAAAAACAGGCTTCCTGCTGACAGCACCAAAAACAGCACACAGGACGGAACGCTTAAAAATACGCCGCCAAAGGGCAACAGCTCTAACATCACATACACAAACAGGTTCGCAACGCTGTGGAACAGCATCGGCGCTGCAATCGTTCCATACCATTCATACACCAGCGCCAGCAGGCAGCCGATTACAGTCGCATAGACCGCCTGAACAAGATTTCCATGGAACAGACCGAACGCCAGTCCGGAAAGCACCACCGCATACGGCACTTTCAACACCTTGCGCAGCTGTCCATAGACCACGCCGCGGAAAACGATCTCTTCGCCCAGCGGCGCAAGAATGCCGTAGGAAATGATTCCCAGCCACACCGGCGTATCGAACTGCATCTCCGAAACCCTCTGAAAGGTCGGAGAGAACCGATACAATTCTGTCAATGTCAGAACTCCGTTCATGCCGATTGCAATTGCCGCCGCCAAAATCACCATCGGAACGATGGACAGTTTATCGATTTCTTTTGTCGAATGGAACCGGATCTTTTTGTGCCAGATTCCGTAACAGATTATAAATGCACCGAACGTCGAGAGTGCGCTCGCCACATTCAGCCAGAAATTGTAGGAAGAGCCCTCCAGCTCCTGCAGCCCGATGGCATACACAATCGATACCGCCGTCAAAATTACGCTGCTGATTAGGAGACTGATTACATAATAGGCAAACATCGCCAGCGCGCTGGTTCCAACTGCACTCCAGAACTGCCCGGATTTGGTCTTCGTTTTGGCAGCGCTGCCGCGGTAGCGCTCTGAAAGGGTATTCGATCCAGTCGCCGTGCTGTTTCCTGCCTGCGTATCTCTTCCTGCCTGCGTGCCACTTCCTGCCTGCGTGCTGCTTCCTGCCTGTGTGCCGCCCAGCAGTACGCTTCGCAGTCCTTCCACATCCCGGACAATGATCTCCGCACCGGCATTTTCCAGCTCTCCCGGCTGTGCATACCCATATGACACCGCGATGCAATGTGCACCGATCGCTTTCGCACCCTCCACATCGAAGCTGCGGTCGCCGATCATCACCATCTTATCCGGATCGCTTTCGCCCCGCGCTGCAAGCTGGGACAGCACCTCTGCAACCACTTCTTCTTTGTGCACTCTTCTTCCGTCCAGCTCGCTTCCGACCACGATGTCGAAATATTCCCGGATTCCGAAATGCACCAGAATATCCTCCACATAAACGGTCGGTTTGCTCGATGCAATCGCCAGCGTCGCCCCGGATGCCTTCAGATCATGCAAAAGCGCTCCCATTCCGGGATACAGCACATTTTCGTATTTGCCGGTTACAGAAAACCGCTCCCGGTACTTCTCAACTGCCTCCTGCGCCTGCTCCGCCGTAAAGTTATAATATTTCATAAAGCTCTCTGCAAGCGGCGGTCCGATAAACGGCTCCAGCCGATCCAGCTCCGGTTCTTCAATCCCAAAGCTTCTGAGCGCATACTGCACACAGCCGCAAATTCCCTGTTTCGGATCGCTGATCGTTCCGTCCAGGTCAAATAAAATACAGGAAAACATAACAGTCTCCTTTCATTTCTCTTTTGTTCTGCAGACAAACGCCTGCAGCCTGTCTTTATAGTGTACCAGAAAGCGTATGAAAAGGTTATGAAATTTTTGTGAAATAGAGATTTTCCGTTTCCTGCGTTCATAAGTTGTAACAAAAATCCGGCAGGAGCCTTCATGATCCGAGATTTCGTTCATCTGATTCAAAATAAACTGCGCCACTATGCCGTTTTTCCCTCTCTGCACAGTCTCTCCCGCTCGTCTGCATTCCAGACAGCCCTGTTTTTGCTCGGCGTCCTCGCCTTTGCCCGCGCGTGCATTTTTCTCGCCCCTCCGTCTGTAACAACACTGGCGTCTGCCTCTGTAAACGGCACGTTTATGCCCATCTGCCGTGTCGAAACCGACCAGAAAAAAGTCGCGCTGACCTTCAACTGCACCTACAGTGCACAAGACATGCAGCAGCTTTTGGAAATTCTGAAAGAAAAAAATGTGCACGCCACCTTTTTCGTTTCCGACGCCTGGGCAAAAAACTATCCGGAGCTGCTCTGTACGATTCACAACGCCGGACATGATATCGGCGGTCTGTGGACAACGCAGGCATCTCTTTCCATCCGGGAACAGACCCTCACACTGGAAAATCTCACACAGCGAATTGATCGCCTTATCGATTCTGAAACGACGTTGTTTCGTTTTGAAGACGGAAACTATGACAACTCTGCTATCCGGCTCATCCAGGAATCCGGCGGTTATCCGGTGCAGTGGAACATCAATTCCATGGACTGGAAAGACTACGGGGCACAGGACATCCTTCATCGGATTTTAAACAGTCGCCAACTCCAAAACGGCTCTATCCTCCTGTTCCATGCCGGAACCGTTTATACCGCACAGGCGCTTCCCGACCTGATCGACAATCTGGAGGATCAGGGCTATCAACCAGTTCCCATCTCCGAGCTGATCTGGAAGCACTCCTATTATATGGATGCAGACGGCGTACAGATTCCGAAGACGGAACCATAAACAATAGAATGCACGCAGAGCGTGCATTCTATTATTTCTTTTCTTCTTTTTTATCTTCTTTTTTCACTTCCAGCATAGACGTACAGTACGGACAGCGGGTTGCCTCTGCCGCAACCTTGCTTCTGCAATAAGGGCACATTTTCACAGCAGGTTTTTCCGGCTCCTTCTTTTTGCCAAGACCAGCCAGCGCATTCATCCCTTTTACCATCAGGAAAATAATCACTGCCATTATGATGAAATTGATCACTGCGGTCAAAAATGCACCATAGCGGATTTCCACATCCCCGACCATCACAGACAAATACGTCAGATCTGTATTGGCAAACAGGCCGATCAGCGGTGAAATCACATCGTTTACCAGCGAATTGATGATCGCCTGAAACGCAGCACCAATGATAACGCCGACTGCCAGATCCATGACATTTCCTCTCAGCGCAAATTCCTTAAATTCCTGCAACAGTTTTTTCATAGTGGTATCCTTTCTTTTGTTATGTTATACTTTGGGACATGAAACGAAGAAATTTATCCCATTTAAAACTTACAATCTTTTTGATCCTGCTCGCTGTCCTGATTTTTGCAGCGGCAGCCCTGATCCTGAAAACCATAAAAAACGCTTCCACTCAGGTGCTCTCCTGGTCGGAAGCTGTTGAAGCCGTTTCCTCAGAACCTGTCAAAAATGTGCAGCCATCCTTAAGTGTCCCCACGCAGATTACCAAAATCGGTGACGATTATTTTCTGGTGGACTGCTATCACAATCAGATTCTGACCTCGAAAACACCGGATGCTCTACTTACCGACTGGTATGTAATGACCGATCAGATCAACCGCGGGCACACTATTGCAGGAGACGGCACCGTTTATCTTGCAGATGACACCGAAAACAACCGCGTCCTCATCTTTGAAAAACAGGACGGACAGTTTTACCTTACCCAGCTTTTCAACGAAATCGGCACTCGCCCGCATTACGTCGTCTATGATGAAACGGAAAAACGTTTTTATGTACTCAGCTCCATGACCGGACAATTGTACGTCTTTTACCGTCCCGACCCGGACAGTCCCTCTGTTGCTCTCGAAAAAATCCTCTCTGTGCCAGAGCTGGATCAGATTTATGTCCGCTCCTTTACAATCGACGGCGACGACCTGTACTTTGTTTCCGGCAATCAGTCGATTCTGCGCACCCGCAAAAAAGACCTGAAGATCCTGGAACGGTTCCCGGTTCCTGCCGAAATCTCCGGCATGATCCAGCTGACACACATTCAGGACTGGTTTTACATCACCGTTTCCACCGACCTTACCGGCAATCAGGATTATGCGACGATCCTGCGCGTGCAGGATTTAAACGATCTTTCTTCCGGCAGCTGGGAGGATATTTATGACAACTTTGCCGGAGGCGGAACGCCTTATTATATCTCTTCCTTTGACGGACATTATTATCTGACGGAGCACAGGATTCCCGGACACAGCGTCTGGCAGTTCGATGTCATCGACAACGCACTGACAGACATCCGCACCCTGTTTTAGGACTCATCGACCGTTTCTGATCGTCTTGCGTTTCGAAAGCCCATGTTTCGTACTTTGCTTTTTAGTATATCTGTTTCAGCTTTCCTGTACAATCCTTTTATCGCGTTCCCGCTTTGAAAAAACGCAGCCGCAATAATCCTGACGGTACAGGTCGTACTGGCGGCTTAACTCGATGGACCTTAAATAGCCGCCCTTTTTCTTAAAATCCGACGGCAGGCACGCCACATGATATTCCTCCGCCAGTCGGCTGCCGATTTCGTTGAGCTTCTGCGCATTTTTCAGCGGACTGATCGTCAGCGTTGTTGTAAAAAAATCATAGCCGCCCTCTGCCGCCAGCCTCGCCGCTTCCCGCAGCCGCAGCTCGTAGCAGATAAAGCAGCGCTCTCCGCCCTCCGGACAGTCCTCCAGCCCTTTCGTCGCCTCGAAAAATTTTTCCGGCTCGTAAGTGCCCTCCAAAAGTGCGATCTGGTTCAGCATTTCAGACCCTTTCGCCTCTTCATTCAGCGTGCTCACCAGACGTTTTAATTCCTCCACCCGATGCCGGTATTCCTCCAAAAAGCTGATGTTTGGATTGTAATAAAATACCGTCACGTCGAAATACTGCCGTAAATATTCCAGACAGTAGCTGGAGCACGGCGCACAGCAGCTGTGCAAAAACAGCCGCCGGTGATGATCCGGAAGCTTATCGATCAGGTGTTCCAGTTCTTTTTGATAGTTAATTTTGTTCATTTCTCCTCTTATTCACATGCAGAAAAATTTTATATTTTAACCATTTTCTTCTGCATCGGAATCTTCTGATTTACTTTTTCTGCCGAACTTTTTTACATACTCCTGCGCTTCTGCCAGAGAAATGTTCAGCTTTTTCTGTAATCTTGCAAGAATCTCTTCTTCTGAAATCCCAAATTCATATCCAGTCTCAATAATTCCTTTTGCTTCTCCTTCTGCTATCCCCTCACGCCTCGTCTCTTCAAACACGGTACACATATCAGCATCTCCTTTCCTGGCAATTTTATTATAATCTATTTTACAGTTTGCCGCACCCGCAGCAGTCATAATCACTGTCTTTTCCACTCGATGCTCTCTGGCGTAGTTTATCGCCCGATCTCTTGTTTCCTGAAGCTTTCCATTCCGATCCAACAGAATACCGAGCAGATTAAACAGATCCCGGTTGTTGATATTATGCAGCTTCAGATCATTTTTTCTAGCTTCCACGAGGTGCATCCGGTAATCATTGACAAATGGCTTCATTTCCTCTGAAATATGCAGCATCCCATGCAGAGACACCGCACCGTCCCACGGCTTTTCCCCATAATAAACAACAACTGTTATAACAGGAACCAGCCGATCATCCTTTTTCATTTTTGACAGATATTCCTCTTCTGTCAAGCTCTTTGCTGTTTTATACTTTGCCGCATTGTCCACATATTGCTTCTGATAAGCTGCATAATCATACCCCATTACCCGCATGGGCATCGCATAATGAATATGCTCCTGTCCTTCCATTCCCAGTATAACAAATTCCACGCCATATACGGTAGACTTTTTTCGAATTTTGACCGTATTTCTCGACGCTCCGATGCTTTCCGCATATTCTTTATGCTCCAAAACGGAGGATTCTTCCGTATCCAAATCGCATTGTTCCATAATAGTCCTATCTTCGTACTACCTTAAAAGGTACTACCCCATAACCACGAAGACCCCACAGAAGAGATTTCTCCCTTCTGTGAGGTCTTCGGAATTATTGTTTACAGCCTTTTACTTAAAGTATGCCACACCGGACTCGAAGATCTTCAGATCCTGTTCGCCGTAGATATTCTGTGCAACGCTTCTGTCGCGGCGCTCGGAGTGCGCCATTTTGCCCAGGATACGTCCATCCGGAGAGGTGATGCCTTCGATCGCGCTGTAGGAGCCATTGATATTCCATTCTTCATCCATGGAAATCCTTCCTTCCGGATCGGAATACTGGGTTGCTACCTGTCCGTTTGCAAACAGCTTGTCAATCCACTCCTTCGGAGCTACGAAACGTCCCTCACCGTGGGATGCCGGATTGACATATACTTTTCCAAGCTCAGCGCCCTGCAGCCAGGGAGACTTGTTGGAAACCACCTTGGTGTATACCATCTTGGAAATGTGACGGTTGATCGTATTAAAGGTCAGGGTCGGAGAATCGTCCTTCTGTCCGACGATTTCGCCGTAAGGAACCAGACCGAGCTTAATTAACGCCTGGAATCCATTACAGATACCAAGACATAAGCCATCTCTTTCCTTCAGAAGCTTCATAACCTCTTCTTTGATCTTCTCGTTCTGGAATGCTGTTGCGAAGAACTTTGCGGAGCCATCCGGCTCGTCGCCTGCGGAGAAGCCGCCGGGGAACATGATGATCTGAGCCTGGCTGATCTCTTTTGCAAACGCATCGACGGAAGAACGGATGTCCTCTGCGCTCAGGTTTCTGAATACATGGGTTACAACCTGTGCACCTGCGCGTTCAAATGCTTTTGTGCTGTCGTATTCACAGTTCGTTCCGGGGAATACCGGGATGAATACGGTAGGCTTCGCTACTTTATTCTTGCATACATAAATGTGATTCGTCTCATACAGGCCGGTTTCTACTGCGTCCGTGTCCTTGACTGCCTTTGTAGGGAATACCTTTTCCAGAGGTTTCTTCCACGCATCCAGCGCCTCTTTTTCGGAAAGGGTCATGTTTCCATAGGTAAATACCGGCTCTGCCGTTACCGTGCCGAGCAGCGTATAAGCAACATCCATATCCGCCAGACGGTCTGCCGGAACTTCTGCCACCAGATCGCCAAGGCCGTTTGTAAACAGCTCCTCTGCAGAAACCGTTTCCTCAATTGCAACGCCAAGTCCGTTACCGAATGCCATGCGGGACAGAGCTGCTGCCACACCATAGCTGTCCAGTGCATATGCGGAAACGATCACGCCCTTGCCCATCAGCTCGGTAATCTTTGCATACAGTGCCATTACCTGCTCATAATCCGGCAGATCGTAAGCATCCTTCTGAATGGAGAAACGAACCAGACGGTTTCCAGCCTGTTTTAATTCCGGGCTGATAACATCTTTTTCCTTTGCAACATCCACAGCGAAAGAAACCAGGGTCGGAGGTACGTCAATATCGTTAAAGGTTCCGGACATGGAATCCTTACCGCCGATGGACGGAAGTCCGAATCCCATCTGCGCGTCATAAGCGCCCAGCAGCGCCGCAAAAGGCTGGCTCCAACGTTCGGGATCCTGGGTCATGCGGCGGAAATATTCCTGGAAGGTAAAGCGGATTCCGGAGAAATCGCCGCCTGCCGCTACGATTCTTGCCATGGATTCCACAACCGCGTAAATTGCGCCGTGGTAAGGGCTCCAGGAGGACAGATACGGATCAAAGCCGTATGCCATCATCGTTACCGTATCGGTCTTTCCTTTCAGGACCGGAAGCTTGGCAACCATCGCCTGGGTCTCGGTCAGCTGATACTTACCGCCGTAAGGCATCAGCACGCTGCCTGCGCCGATGGAGGAGTCGAACATTTCCACAAGACCCTTCTGGGAGCAGACATTTAAATCCGACAGCAGTGCTTTCCATGCCTTTTTCAGATCGCCGGCTTTTACGGCTTCCTTTACAGCAGGAACTGCATACTGCTCAAAATAGTTATCTTCTTTCGACGGAACATCTACAAAAACATCGGTTTCCTGGTGTGCTCCGTTGGTATCCAGAAATGCTCTGGACAGGTTTACAATGCTCTTGCCGCGCCAGTTTAAAACCAGACGGGGTTCTTTGGTTACAACCGCAACCGGAACTGCCTCCAGGTTCTCTTCTGCCGCATAGCCTAAGAAGGTATCAACGTCTTTCGGAGAAACAACGACTGCCATTCTCTCCTGAGATTCGGAGATTGCAAGCTCTGTGCCATCCAGACCGGCATACTTCTTGGGAACCTTATCCAGATCAACGGTCAGACCATCTGCCAGCTCGCCGATGGCAACAGAAACGCCGCCTGCGCCGAAGTCGTTACACTTTTTAATCAGACGGGAAACTTCTTCTCTGCGGAACAGTCTCTGAATCTTTCTTTCGGTCGGGGCGTTACCCTTCTGCACCTCAGCACCGCAGGTTTCGATACTCTTTTCCGTATGCACCTTGGAGGAACCGGTTGCGCCGCCGCAGCCATCGCGTCCGGTACGTCCGCCCAGCAGGATGATGATATCGTCCGGATCGGAGTTTTCACGGATGACGTTGCGTCTCGGAGCCGCACCCATAACCGCGCCGATCTCCATACGCTTTGCAACATAATCGGGATGATAAATTTCTTTTACATAACCGGTCGCCAGGCCGATCTGGTTGCCGTAGGAAGAGTAACCGGATGCTGCGCCGCGCACCAGCTTTTTCTGGGAAAGCTTTCCCTTTAAGGTGTCCGCAACCGGAACGGTAGGATCCGCTGCACCGGTCACGCGCATTGCCTGATATACATACCCTCGGCCGGAAAGCGGGCCGCGGATTGCGCCGCCGATGCAGGTTGCCGCACCACCGAACGGTTCGATTTCCGTCGGGTGGTTGTGGGTTTCATTTTTGAAAAATACGAGCCATTCCTCGGTGACAGGACCATCGCCGTAGTCCATTTCAACGGGAACAATAACGGAACAGGCGTTGATTTCATCGGACTGCTCCATATCCTCCAGCTTGCCCTCTTTTTTAAGCTTACGCATCGCCATCAGTGCAAGATCCATCAGGCAGACAAACTTATCCGGACGGTCTTTAAAGATCTCTGCACGCGCATCCAGATAACTCTGGTAGGTTTTTTCCATCGGTTCCCGGTAAAAACCATCTCCGAATGCGACATTTTTCAGTTCAGTGGAAAACGTCGTATGACGGCAGTGGTCAGACCAGTAGGTATCCAGCACACGAATCTCCGTCATGGAAGGATCTCTCTTTTCCTCGCCTGCAAAATACTTCTGGATATGCTTGAAATCCTGCAGGGTCATCGCAAGACCAAGAGAATCGTACAGCTGCTTTAATCCGTCTGCATCCAGCGTAGTAAAGCCGTCTAAAATCCTGACATCTGCAGGCTCTGCAAACTCGGTTACGAGCGTCTTTGGCTTTTCCATACCGGTCTCTCTGGAATCCACCGGGTTAATGCAGTAAGCCTTGATCTTGTCAAATTCTTCGTCTGTCAGATCTCCTGTAATCAAATAAGTAACTGCGGTACGGATAATCGGCTGCTCCTCCGCTTTTAAAAACTGAACGCACTGTACGGCAGAATCTGCACGCTGGTCAAACTGTCCCGGCAGATATTCAACGCTGAATACGCGTCCGTTTGCAGGGATTTCGATCGTCTCGCGATACAGAATATCCACGGGCGGCTCGGAAAAAACAGTACGGCATGCCTGTTCAAAAACCTCATCACTGATATTTTCCACATCATAACGAATGAACATCCGGACATCTTCGATCCCTGACATATTCAGATAACCGATCAGATCCTCCTTCAGTTCCTGTGCCTTAACCGCGTAACCGGTCTTCTTTTCCACATAGATCCGTCTTACGTTTTCCATTTGTCCTCCTTTTGCCGCACAGGCGGCATTTTACGTTTCCAGCTCAGTCTTACCAATTCTATCACAAAATTTCTTTTCATGGTAGCAAAAGTGTCGATTCTGCTCAAGTATCGTCGGCATTACTATTTTCGGACAGAATTTTTGTTTTCGTGTGTGCATCTTTTTCATGCAGCGGCCGCGGCAGATCCCAACAGTAATGTGTCGCAAGCACCCGGATCACAATCACCACCGCAGTTCCTGCTGCCAGCGCCAGATACAGATGGATATGGATCAAAAGCACACACACCAGTGCGCCCGCAAAAGCCGCCATTGCATAGATATGTTTATACAGGATAAACGGCATCGTATCCGCTAAAATATCCCGGATCAGACCTCCTCCGATACCTGTCATCATGCCCAAAAACACTAAAAAGAAGATTCCGTGATAACCCTCGCTGTGCGCGGTATATACGCCGAGGACTGTAAAAATCCCAAGTCCAACCGCATCACAGTAATTCATAACCTGCTCATAAATCGTCAGATAGCGGCTCGTCATGATCTCCTGCTTTCCATAGACAAGTAAAAATAAAAGAGCGGAGGTTCCCAGCGCCACCAGCGCATAAACCGGATCCCGGAATGCTCCCGGCGGCGTCCGCCCCAGGATAATATCCCGGACAATGCCGCCTCCGACTGCAACACACAGTCCCAGCACCAGTACCCCGAACAGATCCAGATTTTTGCGGATACCCAGCATTGCCCCGGACGATGCAAAAGCGATCGTCCCGATGATCTCCGCCGTAAAAATAATCGGATTTTCCATGATCTCCTGTCCCCAGTTCCTTTTTTGTTAATACAATAGAATGCACGATCTGCGAGTATTCTATTGTCATGAATTATGGCAGGCCGTATTCAGCCGAATGGGCGTATTCTGCTGCTTTATAGTATCCTGCGCCGCACTGCAGACGGAGCCACCCCATATTTTTTCTTGAACAGCTTGCTGAAATGATAGGCATCCTCATAGCCGACCTGCGCCGCGATTTCCTGAATGCTCATTTCCAGATTCTGTGTCAGCAGGTTATAGGCCTTGGTCAGACGAATATCAATCAGATAATGAATCGGTGTGTTTCCGGTTTCCGCCTTGAAAATCCTGGACACATAAAAGGTGCTCAGATACATATTGCCGGCGATCCGGTCAAGAGAGATTTTCTCTGCATAATGATCCTCAAAGTAATCCGTGATCTTCTCCACGAGATATTTCCGGTTCGCGGATTCAAAGGAGCATCCACCTGCCTTCTGCGGCTTACCGGTCTCTTCTTCTTCCCGCAGCAGCAAAAGAAGCATTTGCATGGCATACGTCTTCATCATATAATAGCGCCCGATCCGGCAAAGCTCCTGCTCTGCCTCCATTGCCATACAGAGCTTGGAAAGCTTACGCTGCAGCTCTCCCTCCGTACGAAATACAGGGCAATTCCCCGGTAGTGGAAAGTGGTTGCGCCCAAGCCCCGCCAGATTTAAATCTGTCAGCCCCACGTAAAATTCCGCAACCGGCGTTTTATGCTCTCCCGCCAGGCTTTGATGATAGACTCCTTCATTGATGACCAGCAGGTCACCCTCTTTTACTTCATATATAGTATCGCCGATTCTGTGCTTTCCTGTCCCGGATTGGATATAACACAGCTCCAGATGCTCATGGCAGTGATAGTTCGGCTCATCCTCCACACGTGTTCCCTTCCACATAAACAAGAAGGTCGGATTAAACTCCTCCTGAAATACCGTGTTTTCCCGTTCCATATCCACCAGCTTCCTTCCCGGATGCCTGAAATTTATCTTTTATTTTCCTGCAACATCCCACAAAAACATTTAACGTAACTGTTCAGTATCCTCACAGTTACCATTTAACAACATTTTACATGAAACCTGCAAGATTGTACATTCCAAATAAAATATTTTGCGATACACTTTTTTTATCCATGATCTATCAAAGCCCATGGATACTTTTTTAAGGGAGGAAAAAAGGAAATATGACACCAATGAAATGGTTCTGGGGATTTCTCAGAAAGTACCGCTTCAAGCTTCTGGGCGGCCTGATCCTGACGACTTTCATTTCCGTTCTCGCCATCGTAAACCCTTACGTTTCCGGTATGATCGTAGATGATGTCATTCAGGGCGGTCAGTATGACCTGCTTTGGAAGCTTGTTCTCATCCTGCTTTTAGTTACGCTGGTCCGCGGTGCCCTGCGTTTCTTTTATCAGGTTATTTTCGAGGTATGCTCGCAGGGCGTGCTCTACGACATGCGAGACGTTGTTTACCGCCGCCTTCTGACAGAGGACTTCGCCTTTTACAGCAAGAAAAAAACAGGCGACCTGATGAGCCGTCAGACCGGCGACATGGAAGCAATCCGCCACTTCGTTGCTTACATTATCTATCAGGTTTACGAAAATATCCTGCTGTTCTGCTTTGCGCTCTTCATGATCTTTACGGTAAATGTGAAGCTGGCGCTCTGCATGCTGATCGTTCTGCCCTTTACAGCCATCACCACAGCAAAACAGTCCAAAGAGGTTCGACCGACATTCCAGCGCATCCGCGACTGCTTTTCTTCCCTGAATGCCTTCGTTCAGGAAAATGTCAGCGGTAACCGTGTCGTAAAAGCCTTTGCCAAGGAAGACTTTGAAATTGAAAAATTTAATAAGGAAAACGATGCCTACATGGACGCACAGTTGAACTCCTCAAAGGTCTGGATGAAATACCTTCCGGTCTTCGAAGTTCTGGCATATGTCTTAAACGTTGTCCTGATGCTCTACGGCGGCTGGATGGTAATTACCGGAGAAATGACAATCGGTAACCTCGTAACCGTCAACGGCTATCTGTGGATGTTAAACGCTCCGCTGCGTATGGCAGGCTGGTGGGTCAATGATACCCACCGTTTTATCACCTCCGTAGAAAAAATTTATACAACCTATGTGGAAGAGCCTCTTGTAAAAATGCCTCCTGTACCGGTTTCCCGCAAACATATGGAAGGAAATGTTGAATTTAAAGATGTTTCCTATACGGCAGATGATGAGGATATCGTAAAGGATATCAGCTTTTCTGTGAAAAAAGGACAGACAGTCGGCATTCTCGGTTCCACCGGTGCCGGCAAATCCACCATCATGAACCTGCTGTGCCGTTTTGTCGACGCGACCTCCGGCGAGGTTCTGGTAGATGGCGTAAACGTCAAGGACTGGAACCTTTACGATCTGCGTGACAACATCGGCATGGCAATGCAGGATATCTTTCTTTTTTCTGATACAATTGAAGGGAATATTGCATACGGTCGTCCGAACTGTACATTTGAGGAAATTCACGAAGCTGCTGTCATGGCAGATGCCAACCATTTCATCAAGGCTATGCCCGAAGGCTATGATACCATCGTCGGCGAGCGCGGTGTCGGACTCTCCGGCGGTCAGAAGCAGCGTATTTCCCTTGCGCGCGCCCTGTTAAAGAAACCGTCCATCCTGATTCTGGACGATACTACTTCCGCAGTTGATATGGAAACAGAAAGCTATATCCAGCAGCAGCTCGGCAAATTAAACGGCCAGTGCACGATCTTCGTCATCGCCTACCGTATTTCTTCCATTAAAGACGCTGATCAGATCCTGGTTATGGATAACGGCCGGATTATCGAACACGGAACGCATCAGGAGCTGCTTGCAAATGACGGCTACTATGCAAGCGCGTTCCATCATCAATACGGTGAGCTTCCTTCCAGAGAAGAACAGGAAGAATACCGTCAGGTTACAGCCAACGAAAGGAAGTGAGAACTCATGGCACGAAATAAATATGATGTGGACGAAGTCCTGGAAGATAAATTTGACGTCAATCAGTTAAAACGTCTGCTCGCTTATCTGATTCCTTACCGGAAACGGTTTGTCAGTGTCGGCTTCATGATGCTCTCCGCTTCCGCTTTTACCATGCTGATTCCGCAATTTTTTCAGAAGGTCATGGACGTCTGCATCCCGAACAAGGACATGAAGGGAATCGCATTTTACAGCTTTTTGACACTGCTTGCCGCATTTTACAGTGCCTTCAGCCTTCGCTACAAGATCAAATACACCAACCAGATCGGACAGCAGATCATTCACGACATGCGCTATGACATCTTTGAGCATCTGCAGGAGCTTCCGTTCTCCTACTATGATGACCGCCCCCACGGTAAAATTCAGGTGCGTGTTGTAAACTATGTCAACAGCATCAGCGACCTGCTTTCCAACGGTATCTTAAATACCATCACCGACCTGTGCAACCTGGTGTTTATCATCGTTTTCATGCTGATCTTAAATGTCCGGCTGACGCTTGTATGTCTCTGCGGTCTTCCAATCCTCGCGATCGTTATCGTTGTCATCAAGAAAAAACAGCGTACCGCATGGCAGGTTCAAAGCAATAAGCAGTCCAACTTAAACGCGTACATTGCTGAAAGTATCAACGGGATCCGTGTTACCCAATCCTTCGTCCGGGAAGACGTGAACAGCGGTATTTTCAACAACTTAAGCGGCAGCTACCGGAAATCCTGGATGCGCGCCGTTATGTTCAACTTTACGATGGGTCCCAGCATCGATATCATTTCAATAATTACAACTGCAGCGATCTATGTGCTCGGTGTCAGCTGGATGATCAACGGCGAAACCGGCATTACCGTCGGTGTGCTGGTCGCTTTTACTGCTTATATCGGACGTTTCTGGGCACCGATCAACACGCTGGCTGGCTTTTACAACTCTCTGCTGACCGCGATCTCCTATCTGGAGCGTATTTTTGAAACTATCGACGAGCCGGTTGTGGTCAAAGACCGGGAGGATGCGGTTGAAATGCCTCCGATCCATGGAGATGTTGCCTTCGACCACGTTACCTTCAGCTATGAGCCTGGCGTTCCGATCTTAAAGGATGTTTCCTTCCACGCAAACCAGGGGCAGTCGTTTGCAGTGGTAGGCCCCACCGGTGCCGGCAAAACAACCCTGGTGAATCTGTTGAGCCGCTTCTATAACGTAGATTCCGGGCGGATTTTAATCGATGGCATCGATATCGCAGGCGTTACCATCCGTTCTCTCCGCAAACAGATGGGTGTCATGATGCAGGACAGTTTCATTTTCTCCGGCACAATCATGGATAACATCCGCTACGGCAACTTCAGCGCTACAGATGAAGAGGTCATCCGGGCTGCAAAAACGGTCTGCGCCCATGACTTCATCATGGAAATGGAAAACGGTTATCAGACACAGGTAAATGAACGGGGAAGCCGTCTGTCCGCCGGACAGCGCCAGCTGATCTCCTTTGCCCGCGCACTTCTGGCTGACCCGAAGATCCTGATCCTGGATGAGGCAACCTCCAGTATCGATACCGAAACAGAGATCATCCTGCAGAAGGGCTTAAATGAACTGCTGAAGGGACGTACCTCCTTCATCATCGCACATCGTCTTTCCACAATTAAAAATTCTTCCTGCATCATGTATGTGGACAAGGGAACGATCCTGGAAAAAGGCACACATGATGAGCTGATGGCCCAAAAAGGAGAATATTACAAGCTCTATATGTCCCAGTATGCATCGCTGATGTGAGTAATGAGTGCTGGTCGCTAAATTTGACATTGCAGGTGTCTGTGCCTGCGCAGAATGATTGGATTTCCACTGTTTGAAACGATAACAGTGGTTCAAACAAACCGCCTCTTCTGCAGCAATTTTCCCATTACTGCAGAAGAGGCGGTCTGTTCTGTTTCTTTTTATTCATGACAATAGAATGCTCGCAGAGCGTGCATTCTATTGTTTGATATACGGCATTTCCGTCATACGCAGGTTCGTGCATCCGTAGGGCTGCAGCAGCACGTCTTTTGCCTCCCCAAGCGCTTTTCTTTCTATCGGGGAAATAGCACAGATGCCGCCTTTTTCTTCCCACGGAACCGGAACCATCTTCGCTTTGATCCTGATAGGTGGGTTCTCAATAGAAAACGGAGTGTCTGTGACAGGCTCGAACATCACTTCAAACGCTTCGCTGTAAAAGCCATAATTCCACTCAGAATCCGGGAGCATCTCATAATCACAGTACGGGAACCGGCGCTCTACGCCGTCCCGCACATATTCGATACGGTTCACCTTTGCCTTTACCGGCAGGGAGAACAGGAGCGGTCCCCGAACCAGCACCTTTGCATCGTAAGGGCGGTCCTGTAAAACAGCTTCAAAGGTCAGCTCCACCGTAACGCATGTTACGCCGTCAACCAAAATGTTCTGCTCGAAATAAGTGCCGGGGCAGGCTTCTTTTCCGTTGACTGTCGCTTTCTTTGCAAAGCCGGGAATACGGATCTGCAGACAGGTTTCGGCAGGCTTGTCCGAGCTCAGTTCAATCACTGCATTGTCACGGAACGGGTACATAGAAACAATATGTACCTGAACAGTTCCGTTGGGTGTTTCCACCTGTGCACAGCAGGGCACAAGGCTCTGTACAACCGGACCGCGTTCATTTTTCATCACTGCGGAAATTGCAAATTTCGGCCATGCCTGATTGAAGTTTGCGGTACAGCAGCCAAAGTGAGGCTCCAGCCCGAACATGTTCGCTTCGTTATTATTGGAATTATACGGATTCTCTGCATCCGGGATTCGCGCTGCCGAAATCTGGTTTGTCATCTGAAGGTACTGATGCGCCCACATATCCGGCGTCGTCGTTGCAGGCATGGAATTGAATGCCTCACGCTCCAGTAAATCCCCCCAGAAGGGATTTCCTCCAATAGAAAGCAGGGTTTCACAGGAATACATCATCTCCGCAACGCTGCAGCACTCGCTGCCCTGGATCGGCGCATCACCGGACAGGCACTCGTCACCGGTAAAATGTCCGGTCGCCATACTGTTGTATTTCATCACCTTTTGATACATGGAAAGAGCGAACTCATCCGGATCTTCCTCTGTCAGACAGGACATCAGTGCGCGGCACTTAAATGCCATGGCGGTATTTACCACATGGTTTGTCTGCGTCCAGTATTTCTTCGAAGCAGGCTTTTGGAAATCAAAATAGGTATAAAGCTTTTCGTAATCGATACCATCTGCATCCAGCAGCTCCATCAGCTGCAAAAGCCAGGGCTCCGGTCTGCGCTCATACATCCACAGTATCGGGATCAGACATTCATACCAGCGTGCTGCCGACCAGTTAAACAGCGTATTTCTTGCAATATGAGGAAGAAGCTGCTTTAACGCGCGGTATACCGCTTCCTCAATCCTTTCATCCCCACTGCAGTCCTGGTACAGCACCAGAACCTTACAGATCAAAAATGCCGCCCAGAGGTCGTAGCGGTCGCGCTCTTCCGGCTCACAGGGGCAGATCCAACCGTCTTCCTTCTGGGCTGCCAGAATCGCATCGATATATCTTTTTGCACGCTTTTTCAGATCTTCATCGTCCAGCAGATATGCCAGCGGGATAAAACCGTCCAGCCAGTACGGTACGCGCTCCCAGCCTTCCTTGTCTCCGCCGATCCATTTACTCTCCCGTATATCCGGCCATACCAGATCCAGATGTCCGCTCAGCCCCTCCGCCTGAATTTCCAGCTGCCGCAAAAGCCAGCCCTCCGGTTTGATCTGCTGCGCAGTAAGCGCACGATATTTTGCACCTCTCATTTTCTTTTCCTCCCTTTGTATTCTTTTCTTTTTCCTCCGTTATGCTATACTGTCAGTAGAATTCTACCCCTAACTAGCATGCGCCGTTTTTGCATTTCCTAATTGGCAGGCTGCCTGCGCAATCTTTCGCTTCGGAGGATTTCCTTGATGAATACGGATTACATTTTTCTAAATCCTGCTCCCATGCCTTATCTGACTGACTGCGACTATAAAAAATTTGAACCGAACGAATATCACATCTCCCGGATCGTGGACTTTTTCGTTCTGATTTTTATGCTCCGGGGCAGTCTGCATTTTATCGAAGACGACGTTTCAGTCAGTGTCCAGGAAGGCGAGTGGTATATTCAACGTAAAAATCTGCTGCAGAGCGCAGATCGTCCCAGCCCCGGTGCAGAGTATTATTACTTCCATTTCAAGGCGGATTATACGCAGGATCTGCTCCATCGAATCAAGCTGCCGATCCGCGGAACCTTTTCTGCACCGCTGTTACTTCCGTCTCTGAAAAAGCTCTGCAGTCTGTTCCATCAGGCGCCGCAAAACCCGTTTGATATCCAGAGCGAATTTCTGCGCCTTTCCAACACCCTGTATGAACAGGAGAGCGCCTACACGTTCCTGACGTCCTCTGTCATGCATTTTCTAACCGAACATGCATCGGAATCCGTCACCGCGCAGACGCTGACAGAACAGTTCCATTATTCCGCCGCCTACATCAATCGACGGCTGAAAGCGGAAATCGGCGTTACCGCCCATACCTATCTGACGATCACTCGACTGCAAAAAGCTTCCCGTCTTCTGGTGCTCACGGAGCGCCCGATCCAGGAAATTGCACAGGACTGCGGATACAGCGACCCATCCCTGTTTTACAAGGCATTTACCCAGTATAACGGTCAAAATCCGTCCCAGTATCGGAAAGAACATCGCTTCCGCAATTAAAATGCAGCTGCAGGATTTATGCTTTTATTATATAAGATTCCTCTTCATTTCCAAAGTTCAAAATCAGCCTTATACATTGCAAAATTGAAACATGCACAACAATAGTGTTCCGAAAAACAAAAACAGACGGACTGCATCGCTACATTTCTATAGCTGTGCAATTCGCCTGCTTTCCATTTTGTCTATAAAAAACGATACCGCTCTTTATTCGTAACTCTGTGCGCCCATTTCTGTGCCGCAGCTACTGCAGTCCGCTTACTCCTGTGCCGCTGCCGCGCTGTCCAGATCCTTCTGTGCAAGCTCCAGATCCCTGCGGATGGAGAGATGCTGAGGACAGACTTTTTCACACTTGCCGCACTTCACGCAGCATTTCGCCTTTTCTTCGTCCTTCAAATCCTTTTCCCATGCATTTTTTACATGGTCGTAGGTTCCGTAAATGTGGTATTTGTTCCACAGTGCGAAGTTCTGCGGAATGTTTACGCCAGCCGGGCACGGCATACAATACCGACAGCCGGTACAGCCGTTCTGTACTCTGCTCTGCAGATCTGATACGATTTCAGAAATCATCTTTTCTTCTGCTTCATCCAGCGGCTTAAAGTTCGAGAAGGTCTTCAGGTTATCCTCAACCTGCTCTTCACTCGACATACCGCTCAGGATCACCTTTGCATTGGAATGGCTGCCAACCCAGCGAAATGCCCAGGATGCGATGCTGGCATCTTTATCCATCGCTTTGAACTTTGCATTGATATCATCAGAGAAGTTTGCAAGGCTGCCGCCCTTTACAGGCTCCATGATCACCAGCGGAATTCCAAGCTCTTCTGCCAAAGCGTAGCCTTTATCCCCTGCCTGCTCCTCGGTGTCCATGTAGTTATACTGAATCTGGCAGAAATCCCAGTCACGGCCGCGCAGCACTTCTTCAAATGCCTCGTAGGTATCGTGGAAGGAAAAGCCCAGATAACGGATTTTGCCCTCTGCTTTTAACTGCTCGCAGAACTCCACAATTCCGAGTTCTTTCACTTTATCCCATCTCTCTTTGCTCATTGAGTGCATCAGATAAAAATCGATATGATCTGTGCGCAGGCGCTCCAGCTGTTCTGCAAAAACGCGTTTTGCATCGTCTACACTCTCAATTGCCCAGACAGGCAGCTTTGTTGCCAGATAAAAGGAATTGCGGTCATATTTCTGCAACACTTTGCCGACAAACGGTTCACTGTCACCATTATGGTACGGATACGCGGTGTCGATGTAATTGACGCCTGCTGCGATGGCACGATCCAAAAGCTTCTCTGCTCTCGGCTCATCGATTTTACCGTCCGGTGTGGCCGGAAAACGCATACAGCCAAAGCCAAGCAGTGATGTTTCGATTCCAAGCTTTTCAAATTTTCTCTTTTCCATGTCTGTTCTCCTTTTCGTTATGAAATAATTGGACTGTCCGTATTCTTCGGCTTTGCCATATCTTTTTCCATCTTCTCCGGTTCTTTTAATTTACCGATTTCATTATGACTCTCGAAGCTCTTTTCGATCTCCTGCAGCTGGTTTGCGTAGCCTAACAGCTCTGTTGTCAGCTCCTCCTTATCCGCCCGTTCTTTTTTATAAGAAATGCGGTGTTCCATACTTGCCCAGAAATCCATCGATAATGTCCGCAGCTGTACTTCTACCGGAAAATATTCCATCCCATCCATGCAATAGACCGGAACGCCGACAATCAGATGATAGCTGCGATATCCATTTGGTTTCGGCGCTTTGATGTAGTCCTGTTCGCGGATCACGATCAGGTCAGCCTGCCGCTTTAAGCTTTTGGCAAGGTTATAAATATCGTCCACAAAGTAACAAATAATACGGACACCGGCGATATCCTGCAGATAGTCCTTAGCGTTGTCTACGGTCGGTTCTTTTCCGCGCCGGATCAACTTTTCTTCCAGGCTCTTTTTCTTCTTGATCCGGTTCTGGATGTAATGAATCGGACGGCTGTCTGACTTACCGTAAAGGTTGTGGTTAAGCACATCCAACCGGGTCAGGAGCATCTGCATCGCATCCGCATAAGGCCTCACAAAATTGTAGTATTCTTCGTCGTTCATAAAACTCCTCATTTCTGAGTGATCTGTTTTTCTGCGTTTCACAATCACCAGTATACAACAATTTTGTCAAAAAATCATGAGTTTTGGGAAAGAATTTGTTAATTTTTTATAACATCAGGCGCATCTGATACCAAACGACATTTCCGTGTACCGATTTCGAAACGCCCTCGTTGACAAAGCCAAATTCCTCATAATAATGGAGCAGTTTGTCCTTACAGGTCAGGACAAGCCCTTTGCGCCCTTCTTTTTTTGCCTGCTCAATGGCGCAGCGAATCAACTGACCCGCGTAGCCTTTTTTGCGGCATTCGGGAATCGTATTGACGCCAAAAATCATCTGCCACGCACCATTTTCGTCGTGCAGTGCTGCATTTTCATACATTTCATCCGCCAGATCCGGCGTATCCGTCACCATTCCGTCCACAAAGGACACCAGCTTTCCGTTTTTAAACAGCAGCCAGAAATGATTGCCATATGCTGCGATCCGCTCTGCAAATTCTTCCTTCGAAGCCGCCTCTGCCGCCGGGAAGCATTCCGCCTCCACCGCCGCAACACAGTCCAGATCAGATGACGTCGCTGTCCTGATATTCTGATTTGTTTCCATAAAAATCTCCATTCCGCAGGCGCTTTGCGCCGAAGGAATCGCGGGGCGAAATCCAGTTCGGCTCTGCGATCATAGCTGCTTTGTGACGCCTGCGGCACAAACAATAGAATGCACGCTCTGCGAGCATTCTATTGTCATGAATAGCTGTGTGAAAAATAAGCGATCACGGTTTCCTTACAGAATGTATTTTCTCAACGCACCGGTGAACTCTGCGATTCTCTGCTCCGCCAGCTCCTTCACCGTCACATTTTTCATGCTTTCGACATAGCCCTGCTCCTGACGATACAGCCATCTGGCGTCCTCCGGGCGGATTAAGCCGTAGTGGTTTGCCGCAATCCAGTCCTCATAGTCGATCGGCAGCTCATAGCCGAGCTTTTCTTCCAGAAGCTTCGGAAAATTGATCTGGTCTGCGCGTTCCCGGATACCCTCCCAGAATTCCAGCACCTCTTCCACGTGCTCGTGGATCTCATAGCGTCTTGCGCCGCCGTCATAAATGATGCACTTTTCAAACAGCGGGCTGCACATGGACAGCGTCTCCCGTCGAAACTCCGGTGCAACGATGCCGCCCTTCCAGTAAAAGTCCACATCCGGCAGATTGATGCCGGAAACGCCCTTGTCCTGGTAGGTTGCAAAAATTCCTTCATAATATACCGTAATAAAGCCTTCAAATTCTGGCCAGAACTCGCGGATATCGCGGGTCAGGTCTTCTAAAATATCGATTCCCTTTGTACCGCCAATCGTAAAAATGATGATGTTGCGCAGCTTTGCGCCGTGCTCGCGGTAAAAATCTGTCACATAGCGCAGGCAGTGGATCAGCGTCTCGCCGCTTGCGATGATATCACCGATCATCAGCGTGCTGTCCGGCACCATCGTCAGCTTGCTGTATTTGATTTCCAATCCGGCGATTTCTTCGTTTTCAAACACGCGCTCACTGGATAAAAAGCTGATATCATGCACACGGATATGCTCCCGGTAGCAGCTTTCTTCCAGCGGATAGTTCAACGCACCCCTAAGGATGGAAAGGATATTTGCCGTCGTCACTTTTTTCTGCTCCTTCAGATAATACAGCATCTGGGAGGTAGAAGAAATCAGGCAGTTATAGACCTCATAGCCTACGATTTCCGGCGTGTTGAGCAGCTTTCTCGTCTCCGCCTCCGAAATAATATAGTATTCATTCAAAAAATCAGCTCCGGTCAGCCGATAACAGGCTACGCCCTGTTCATTAAATTCCGGTGCAATTTTTACGTCTTCCCAATTTTTCATCGGTTCTTCCTCTTCTACATGTATTTGAAACAGTCACGGACATTTCTTTCTTTGAATATATTAACGGGATTCCCATATACCGTCAAGGCAATTAGGCGGATTCTTTTGAAAAACGACAACACAAAACGGCAGCCAGGATAGGAGGGCTGCCGTTTTGTGTTTATATGAGGGGGGAGATAGTGAGTCATTCATCTATCTGTAAAATAGAATACCGAATAAATGTGTCCTCGTTATGTCCAGTTCCTAAAAATGTCCTAAATTTTATAAAGGAAAAATAAAATCCGGATAATGAAATTCTTAAGGTTCCAAAAAAGTCTAAATTTCAACCGTTTTCCGAACCGTTCCATTCAATTCTTTCCAGACCGCCTGATTTGTTTCCAGAATCATATATCCGCGCCAGCTGTCCTGCTTTGGCAACGACACCGACCCCGGATTCATGCAGCGAATCCCGTTTTTTACCTCATTCATCGGCACATGAGTGTGCCCTTGTAAAAACAGATCGCCCTCTCGAAGCGGTGGCAACTGCTCTGTCGATGTCAGGTGCCCATGTGTGGCGTACACCAGTTTCGTTCCAAGATCGAGCATACAGTAATCCGCCAGAATCGGAAATTCCAACACCATCTGGTCCACTTCCGCATCGCAGTTTCCGCGGATGCACAAAATGTTCTTCTTTTTCGCATTGAGCATGGCGATCACCATCTTCGGGGCATATTCCTCCGGCAGATCGTTGCGCGGACCGTGATACAAAAGATCTCCCAGCAAAAGCAGCCGATCCGCCTTTTCCCGTTCATATGCGTCAAGCAGCTCCCTGCAATACTTTGCGGAGCCGTGTATATCCGATGCAACCATCCATTTCATCTTTCAGATTCCTCATTTCGTAAAAATCCAAATTCGAGCCGCGCTCAGCCCTCGAACAGCCCGGTCGTATCCAGACTGATATCGCAGGTTTTTTCCACTCCGGCTTTCCAGAAATAACGCTCTTCCAACGGAATCCAGATCCGTTCAAACATTTCCTCCCGCTCTTCTCCGTTTCTTTTCCGAATCCGTTCCAGCTGTTCCTGTCGGTCAACCGTCAGAAAAATGCGCAGGTCATAGCTTCTGCGCAGTCTCGGATGACAGGCATAGGAACCCTCGATGATCGTCACTTTTTTCGGAGAAACTATTACCTCGGGCAAAAAACAGACCGCGTGCGCGTCATAGGGGCGATAGGAGAATGTCTCTCCTGTGAGCATTGGCTGCAGCACCTCTGTTTCAAACCGCTCATAGTCCACATTTCCACCAGGCTCCCGCAGGCGCTTGGTCGTGCGCTGATGGGGCTGAAGATAAAAATCATCCATGTGGATCACGTTGCAGTCCAGCTGCTTTTGCAGATCTTTTGCCAGTGTGCTTTTTCCGGAAGCACAGCGTCCGTCGATCGCCACCAGCAGCGGCTTGTCCTGCCTCACCTGCTGCCGCAGTTTTTCTTCCAGCAGCACCATTACCGTTGTTATAGGGGTAGTTGTTCTGGTTTCCATAGGTCTCCTCGTTTCCGGTTCATCGTTGAAATCACAATTGAAATTACGTTTCCCTTTTGATTGTATCACAAACAGAATCTCTCACTCAATCTGAATCGCGATCTTAATCACGCCGTACCTGCTGCAATCGTGCCCCACCGTTCTTTATTATGCAAAAAATTGAAACCCGAGGACCACGATCCCCAAAACGACTAAAATCACACCGGTCGCACGGTTTAAGGTCTTCGGCATTGCCTTGTTGGCAAAAACAGCCGCAATCCGTGCCCACAGCAGCGTAAATACCATACACAGGATCAGCACCGTCCAGTCAGGCGCACCGCCGATGGCGAAATGCGAAATTGATCCGGTAAATGCCGTAAACGCCATGATAAATACGCTCGTTCCGACTGCAGTTTTTAATTCATAACCCAGCACGGAGGTCAGAATCAACAGCATCATCATGCCGCCGCCAGCGCCGACAAAGCCGCAGATAAAGCCGATCAGCAGCCCGCAGACGATCGACTGTACCGCACGTTTTTTCGCAGAAACGCCCTGCATTGCCTCCTTGGTTGTCATAACCGGGCGTACAATGAATTTAATGCCGAGCAAAAGCGTCATAAACACAGAAAAGCTGCCCATCGTCCGGGAAGGAACCAGGCTGGAAACATAGCTGCCAACCACGGTAAATGCCAGCACGCTTACCATCATAATCAGTCCGTTTCTGATATCCAGATTTTTATTTTTTCCATAGGTATAAGCGGAAACCGCGCTCGCAAGCACGTCCGACGCCAGCGCGATGCCGACCGCCATATACGGATCCATCCCAAGAAACGTAATCAGAACCGGGCTGATGACCGCCGCTGCGCTCATCCCCGCAAAGCCGGTACCAAGCCCTGCGCCCATTCCCGCAAAAAATGTAACCAATATTGTGATCAGTAACTGCATCTTATCTTTCGTCTCCTTTTATAATCTGATCCAGATTTTTTTCCATCTGTGAAAAATATATCGCCAGCTTTTTCTGGTCTTCGTCACTCAAGCCCATCATCAGCCGCTCTGCAAACTCCTGCTGCAGCTCTCTGCCCCGTTTCTGAATCGGCAGCGCCTTTTGCGTACAGATCAGCTCCGTTTTGCGGCGGTCCTTTTCCACCGCCTGCCGCTCAATATAGCCGTCCTGCACCAGCTTTTCCACATTTACCGAAACCAGGTTCGCCTTGATGTTACGGATTTCCACAATATCGCGTGCCGTTTTATACTCCGGATTATTGTACAAAAACATCAGGATATCAAAGGCGGTCTGCGGCAGCTTCATTTCCTGGCACAGCGGTCTGCATACCGCCGTATAGGCAAGGGCCATTTTTCTGGCAAACTCGATTTTCAGATTCATCCGTCGACTCTCCTTTCTTAATTGTTTCATTTTTGAACTATTCACTTTTGAAGTAATTATACTTCTTTTTCCAGAAGCGTCAAGGGGTTTTGGAAGAAAGGCGGAAAAAAGAACGCACTTCGCAGGAGTCTCCGATACGAAAAAGAATGTGCCTTGGCACATTCTCGCGCCGAGGCGCGGTTGCCTCGGCAACCATCTACCCTTGCGCCGAGTGCACATCCTCGCGGAGCATTTTTATCGTATGGAAACGAAGTTTCCTATACGATAAAAGAACTGCCGGAAATCGTTTTCCGGCAGTTCCCGTTTTTCTTATGAAGTTTTCACCTGAAGCAATGCACTGACAAGACACGCACTCTGCTTTCCTCCGTTTGCCATGCGGTACGCCTTAACTTTCCTCTGCCAAACTGTCACACGCGGCACTTGTCCTGTCCTCACACTACTCTGAAATCCGCCCTCAGCGGCAGATCCCCGGCATTCGCCCCGGCAAGCACTGTGAAGTCGCCCGGTTCCACTACCCAGTGATAGGAAGCGTCCAACAGGCGCAGCTCATCAAATCCGAGCATAAAGTGCAGCGTCTTTGTCTCTCCTGCTTCCAGCTCCACGCGCTGAAATCCTTTCAGCTCCATAATCGGGCGCACCACGGATGTATAATGGTCATCGACATAAATCTGTGCCACCGTTGCTCCGGCACGGCTGCCTGTGTTCGTTACGTCTAACAGTACCTCCAGCGATTCGTCCCCATGAATTTCGGAAGCGGACAGCCTCAGATTCTCAAAGGAAAATGTCGTGTAGGACAGCCCATAGCCGAAGGGATACAGCGGGTTCCAGTCCATCTCAACGTATTTTCGCCCGCCTGCAGGTTTACGGGAATAGTGGCACGGGATCTGGCCTGCACTGCGCGGATAGCTCATTGTCAGATGTCCGGATGGATTCACATCCCCGAACAGAACCTGTGCTGTTGCCAGTCCGCCTTTTTCCCCGTTAAAGCCTGCCTGTATAATCGCAGGGATATGCTCCTGCTCCCAGGTGCAGGAAACCGGACGTCCCGTATTCATGACCAGCACCACCGGGGTACCCGTTTCATACACTGCTTTCAGAAAATCCAGCTGCTTTCCGGGCAGGTTAAGCGTCGTCCGGTCAAAATTTTCTCCGGAGGTTTCTGTCGAATCCCCAAGTGCCACAATCGCCAGATCGCTTTCTTTTGCCAACCGGATCGCGCGGTCAATGGTTTCTTCTCCGTGGTCGTAGCCGAAAATCACCCGCACGCCTCTCGCATCATTTCGAAATTCCACACGCACATCATATTTTCTGTCGCTCTCAAAGGAAAACGGAACCATCTGGCTTGCTTCCTTATCTTCTCCCCAGCCGTCAATAACAAGTTCTCCGTCAATATACAGCCGCATACTGTCCGGACTGGATAACCCGATCCTTCCTTCAAAGCTCTTCGGGCTGCACATCGTTGCCGTCCAGCGGACGCAGAACTGTCTGGAATCTACTTTATCATCCGGAGCATGGTAGATCCAGTTGAAGTTGATCTGCGGATCGAGTCTCGTCAGAACCGGTTCTCCCGAAAAATCTGCACCGTTGAAATACTCCGCTGTAAAACCGTAATCGATCTCCGTGATACCCACCGCCGGACGCGGCTTTGCATTGAACCACCATCGCTCCAGCGGCTTGATCTCTGCACCCAGAATATTGCAGCCCTTGTCGTAGACAATTTCCGGATGTGAGGCATTGGCAGCTGTCTCTACATTCTCCGCCGGAACGCCCAGCACCTCCCGGATCCCCTCCAGCAGTGTTACTGCATGGTAATCCGGCTCCATACAATAATCGCCCATAACCGGAAGATTTGCGTTGGGTCCAAGCACCGCTATTTTCCGAATGCTCCTGGACAGCGGCAGCATATTATTTTCATTTTTTAACAGGACAACTGTTTTCTGTGCGATTTCCAATGCCTTGTCCTGATGCTCCTTGCAGTGTACCACCTTAGATTCCAGCGTCTCATCCACATAAGGATTTTCAAACAGTCCGAGCATATCCTTCACACGCAGCACCCGGGCAGTCGAGGTATCCAGATCCTCCATCGTAATGCTGCCGTCTGCAAGCATTTCTTTCATCAGTCTCCGATATTCTTCGTGAGAATAATCCGCAAACTGCACGTCAACGCCGGCCTTGACCGCCTTTTGCAGTGCCTCCTTCGGCGTTGCTGCACTGTGATGCGCCGTATGCTGCATGATGATCGCCGTCATATCAGAGCGTACAAAGCCTGGCATTTTATAGGTTCCCCGCAGCACGTCTGTCAGAATTTCATGATCCGATACAACCGGAAAACCATCGATCGAATTGTACGAGCACATCGTATCCGTTGCGCCCGCCTTTACAAATGCTTCCTCAAAGACCGGCATGCAATAGGAAAATACATCATGCCGTCCCATTGTAGTCGGTGCACAGTTTAATCCGCCGATCGGATTTCCGTAGCCGGTATAATGCTTCAGTTCTGACGCTACTGTATGGTCGGTTGCAAGATCCTCTCCCTGCAATCCCCGCACAACCGCGGCACCAAGCTTCGAGGAAAGATAGGTATCTTCTCCGTAGGTTTCCTCCGTCCGCCCCCACCTTGGGTCGCGGGCAAGATCCAGCACCGGAGCCAGAACCTCATGTATATTTTTCGCGCGGGTCTCTGCCGCAACCATCCGCCCCATATCCTCACACAGTGCCGGTTCAAATGCACCGGCAAGAGTCAGCTGCTGTGGAAAGATCGTTGCGTCACGGCGATGCAGCCCGTGCAGGGCCTCCTCATGGAACAAAAACGGAATTCCCAGACGTGTTTGTTCTTTTGCATATTTCTGCAGTGCATTATAAACTCTTGCATCTGCCCGCCGTTTTTCCAGTTTTTCCAGGCATTCCCTGCGCATCGGTTCTTCGATTTTTTCCCAATCGATCCCCATAATATTCGGATCCAGCTCATCCAGCTTTTCTTCCACTGTCATCTCTGACAATAGCTCTTTGATATGTCTCTCTATCGCTTCTTTGCTTTTCATCTGCATCTTCCTCCAGACTGCAGTCCGTTATACAACAAAAAGAGCCTTTGAAGGCGTTCTTATCCTAAGAACATTTTCAAAGGCCTTTTGTTCCACATGCTCTTTTCATAGGCTCATTCTCCGTTTTCTTTTATGATGACCGGGCACATTTTCAAATCAATTTTTCCGTCTTCTATCCGAATCTCCTTTCCATTCACCATATTTGTGTAAGTTCCGTCCTGTATCCCTGCCTCTACCTGTCCGCATTTCCCTTCAAAGCTGAATATTCCCAAAAGCCTGCCCTTTCCCTGTATCTCCTTATGCTCGCCGATGGCTGCGCCCAAACCTTCATCAGCCGATAAACGGTAACTGCTCTTCGCAACAACCGGAAGCTTTTTTATCTGATAGAGCTGCCTCAACATATCTGAAATGTCACGGCTTCCATCCAAATTTATAACGTCCTTGTTGAACAGATCCGGCCTGGTTTCATTTTGGTTCTCCTGCCCGGCGTAAAGAAGCGTAGCCCCTTTCTGAAAATAAAGAAATGCCGTCCAGTTACGGAGCGCCGATTCCTTCGGGATGATTTCTTTGGCCCTGTCCTGATCATGATTTTCCAGGTATCTCATCTTTACATAATTGGCAGGGTAAATGTATTCCTGCATATTGACTGCTTCCACATACCTTCCCAGCGTACCTTCCCCATTCAGGTACTGCCTGAAATATTTAAAAATATCATAATCATAACACATATCGAAGGCTTGAAATATCTCCGAATCGGACAGGTTCGTCATTCCCTTTGCCCGCATGTCCACAATAAATTCCGGTTCTACAGATTCGCTGAGCCAGATACATTCCGGATTGACCCTTGCCACTTCTTCCCGGGCTTTCAGCCAGAACGCAAGGGAAACAAGCGGCGCAACATCACAGCGGAAGCCGTCTACGATGCCGGCCCACATTTTCAGCGTATCAATCTGGTAGTCCCATAATTCCTTATTCCCATAATCCAGGTCGACAATATCTCCCCAGTCCCCCACCCGGTTTCCCATCTCCCCTTCCGGTGTCTTGTAAAAGTATTCGGGATGGTTTTTGGCGAGCCACGAATCCGGTGATGTGTGATTGTACACAATATCCAGCATCACCCTCATTCCCCTTGTACGGATTCCCTCCACCAGATGCTTAAAGTCATCCATTGTACCCAGTTCCGGATTCACTTTCCTGTAATCGGCAATGGCATAGGGTGAGCCAAGGATGCCTTTCCGCTTTTCCTGCCCTATGGGGTAGATTGGCAGAAACCAGATGATATCTACCCCCAATCCCTTTATCCTGTCCAAATCCTTTTCTACTTCCAGGAAAGTACCTTCCTCACTGTAATTTCTCACATATATGGAATAAATAACCTGATTCCTTAAGTCTGTTTTCGTACAATACGCCACAGTATTTCCCTTCCTTTCTTAATCTGCCATACTTACATCCCATTTGCTCCATACGCCCAAAGTAATACGCTGACAACTTCATAAACTTCCCGGCCTAAATCCAGCGCTGACAGTTCCTGTATGATCAATGGATTTTTCCCATACTTTTCTACCAGCCTGTAAATCTGTTCCTTCTGTGTAAAGGAAATCTGCACCTCTTTCAGGAAGTCAAATATCTCCTGCCTGTAGTCCGTCTCTGAGACCTGCGGCGGCTCTTTCCAGTCAATAGTGAGCAAGGCGGTTATGGCTGCATTGTAGCCAATATGCTCTGGACGAACGCGGCCATCTGCTATCTGCGGTATCTGATGGGGGACAGAGCGCACTAGTGTCCGGCTCAACACCATCCCAGCCAACGTGGCAACATCCACCAAACGACAGTCCTACGTCGCCCCGGTCTGGAGAGGACTGGAACACAACATCCCCATCGCCACCGGCAAGCCGATGATGATGGGGATGAAAAGCACTGTCTTCATCACACCGTAGATGGCAGCCGCCGGATCAACGTCCCCCGCACATCCAGACTGTTCCCTTCGCATCTTCTGGCAAAAAGGATTTCCCCCTGGCCCTGTATCTCAATCGGCTCGCTGCCACAGTTCAGCAACACTTCTATCCATTTTCCATCCAGATTCAGCTTTCTGTATTCCACACATCGCTTCTGGGAATACTTATGCGAAAAGTCAAAGTACAGGCTTCTGCAGGCATCTTCCTGTATACGCATACGGATTAGCGATTTCATTAATTCGATTTTTTTCTGATTTTCGGCAGAATCAATCTCGTCCCAGGGCATGCATCTGCGGCAGTCCGGATCATGGGCGCCCTCTAAGGCAATTTCCGTCCCATAATAAATACAAGGACTGCCCGGCATGGTGAACAAAATTGCAAGTTGTTGGTAAAAGATATCCAAATCCTGGCATCGGTTCATAAGCCTTTCCGTATCGTGGGAATCCAACAAGTTGAAAATCACATTATTATTCTGCTGCATGTACATGGTATAGCAGCGGTTCACCATATACTCAAATTCATCCTTCTCTGCTGCCTGATCCAGGAAAAAATCCTGGATCCCGCTGGTCAGCGGATAGTTCATCACCGAATCGTATTCATCTCCCCCCAGCCACTGACTGGCATCATGCCAGATTTCGCCCAGCAGATAGAGATCCGGCTTCACGCTCTTCAATTGTCTCCTGAGCTCCTTCAGGAAACGGTGGGACACCTCATTTCCCACGTCGAACCGGATGCCGTCGATGTCGAATTCCCTGATCCATCTCTTACAGACCTGGCAGAAATATCGGATTACTTCCGGATTGTTGGTATTCAGCTTCGGCATCCTGTCCGTAAAGGCAAAGGAATAGAATCTCCCGTCCCTGGTATCCCCATGCCTCTCAAAGGCATCCCAGTCCTGTATCATGAACCAGTCGGCATAGGGGGATCCGCTCTTTTTCTCCACCACGTCCGCCCATGGGCCAAAGCTCCTGCCGCAGTGGTTGAAGACGGCATCCACCATGATGCGGATTCCATGGGCATGGGCTTCCTTTACCAGCCGGGCAAACTCCTCATTGGTGCCAAACTGCGGGTCGATCTTCGTGTAATCCCTTGTATCGTATTTGTGGGTGGACTCCGCTTCCATAATAGGGTTCAGGTAAATACCCGATATCCCCAGGTCATGTAAATAGGGAAGCTTCTTTCGGATCCCTTCCAGGTTTCCGCCGAACCTCTCTGCGTTGGAGACAGGCCCCGTGCGCCATTTTTCGATATCCGCGCCGTTTTTCTCAGGTGTCCCGTTGCAGAACCGGTCCGGGAAGATCTGGTACCATACCGTATCGTTTACCCAGTCAGGCGTACTGTTCACATCGGCAGGGTTCATCCAGGGCATGACGAAGCATTGCAGCATCCTGCCCTCCATTCCAATCTGCTCTTCGCTAAGGAATCCGTTCTCGAAATAATACCATGTCTCCTCCTCCGTATGAAGCTCAAAATAATACTTGCACCGCTTGAACCTGGGTGTCAATGTGGTAGTCCACCACAGATGATGCCTCAGATGCTTCTTGAAACAAATCTCTTCTTTTTTTCCTGCCCACTGCTCTTTTCCGCCCAGGATTCCCGCTTCAAAGGGATCGCCATAATAGATAAAGACACGTTTCACATCATATCCTGTTTTTAGATTCACAATCAGTTCATCCTCATTTAAGGGATAACACATCTGTTCCGATGCTTTATGATATACGCCTGTAAAATCCATTCTTTTATTAAAACACCTCCTGTTTTTCTCTACTCTTTGACAGATCCCACCACAATGCCTGACACGAAATATTTCTGCATAAAGGGATAAATCATCAGAAGCGGAATGGTAGATACCACAATCTTTGCCGAGTTCAGCGTCCTACTGGAAATGCGCGCAAGCTGCTCCAGTTTGTCAGGATCGGTCACCTCCGTAATATCCACGTTCAGCTGCTGAATATATGTCTGCAAGGGATAGTTCGCCGTATCGGTAATGTAGACCAAAGCTGAGAAATAGTCGTTCCAGTGCCCCACTATGGTAAACAGCGTGACTGCTGCCAGAGTGGGCTTTACCACCGGCAGGAATACTTTCAGCAAAATCACCCACTGGGACCCCCCATCAATCATGGCGGCCTCCTCCAATGATTTGGGCACTCCCCGGAAGGCGTTCATCAGCAGAATCACATTCCCCAGCGGCACGGCTCCCGGCAATATCAGCGCCCAGATCGTATTGGTCAGCTTCAGTGAATTCACCACCATAAAGGTGGGAATCAGGCCGCCGGAAAACAGCATGGCGAACAGGATTAAGGACATATATACCTTCTGTCCGGTGAAGAACTTGGGGCTCTTGGACAGCGGATAGGCTGTCAGCACAAGCAGCGTTATATTGACAGACAATCCCAGGACCACTCTTAAGACAGAGATGCCAAAGGAACGCCAGAACTGCTTATCTCCCATGATTTCCTGATAGGAACTTATATTGAAGCCAATCGGGAATATATTCACCAGGTTGGCTGACACTGCGGCGTTGTCGCTCAGGGATATGGCGACTATATTCATCAGGGGCATCAGGCAGGACAGTGCCAGCGCTCCCACTATGATCCATATGATGATATCGGCGACAATGCCACCAAAGGTTCTCTTTTCAATCATTCCGCCCCTCCTAAAAGATCCTGTAATCTGTCACTTTTTGCGCGATTTTGTTGGCTGACAGCATCAAAATGATTCCCACGATCGAGCGCAACAGCCCCACTGCGGTACCAAGGCTGTACTGCCTTTCCACCAGGCCTACCCGGTACACCCAGGTATCGATGATGTCCGCCGTCTCCATGACCAGAGGGTTGTACAGGTTGAATATCTGGTCAAAGCCGGCGTTCAGCACATTGGGAAGGTTCATGATGGTCACCAGCATTATCGTAGGCAGGATTCCGGGCAAAGTGATATGCCATACCCGCTTGAACCGGTTGGCGCCATCGATGGCTGCCGCTTCATACAATCCCGGGTCGATTCCCGATAAGGCCGCCAGGTAAATGATGGCCCCATATCCGAAGCCCTTCCAGACATCCGTCACGATCAGGACAGAGCGGAACCATTTATTGCTGGCCATGAACAGAATCGGTTCGATCCCCAGCATTTCAAGGACTGCATTGATCGGCCCCTCGTAGGAAAAGATATTGACCACAACCGTCGCCAGAATGACCCAGGAAAGGAAGTTGGGCAGATACACGATGGTCTGGATGCTTCTCTTCATGAACTTGTTCTTGATTTCATTCAGCAGCAGCGCGAAAACAATCGTCACGAAGGTGCTCAGGATGATCTTTCCCACCGCAATCGTGATGGTATTGATGAAAATCTGCTTGCTGTCCGGCATCTGGAACATGAATATAAAGTTGTCCATGCCTACCCAGGGGGATTTCGCGATCCCCCTGGCAGGCATGTAGTTTTGGAATGCCATGATGATTCCAAACATTGGTGTAAACGAGAATATTGCCAGCAAGATCATACCCGGAAGCATCATAAGATGCAAAGCCATTTGGTCTTTTTTGCGCTTCATGCCTGATCGCTCCTTCTTATTGTTTGATAGCCTGGTTCACTTCCTCAGTAATCTGTTCACCGCCTGTCTTGTTCCACTCTGTCACGAATTCGTCAAAGTAGTCCACGGGCTTCTCGCCTGTTATTATCTTTAACATCATTTCCTGCTCCATCTTGTCCAGGGTGGGCCACTTCAATGGCATGGACTTAGTGCTCCCAAAGAACACAGGGGTCACTTTATTGACTTCCGTCTCGGCCACAAGGCTCGCGGCTGTCATGGAATTGTAGGAAGCCCATCCGGCTGATGTGGATTCTTCCCCATTGGCAAGGCTGTCCAGATATTTCTTGCTGTTCACGTATGTACCCATGTCATGACGGTTCAACGGACTGGTATCTCCGCTCTCCAGCGCATCCACCACCTTCTTGCTGCTCCTGGGGAAGGCATCATAATAGTCAATGTTCATGTCAAGTATGGTTCCGCCCGCGTTCAGCTCGCTGTAATCTGCCAGCTCCTTATAGGCCTCGTCATCCTTTTCCTCATAACGGGAATAATCGAACTGCATGTTTGCCAGCTTCACAATCAGCTCCGGATGTTCGAAGCCCTTTCTCACCACCACATAACCGCTGTTGGGATTGCCCGTGAACATGGTCACTTTCCCATCAGCACCCACAGGGCAGATGTAAGGCTCCCACCTTGCCTCTTTGTTCAAAGTCATGCTGTCAGCCACTTCCCATGCACCCCACCAGTTGCCGAAAAAGGCGCCGCTCTTCCCGCTGTTGAGAAGACCCTTTCTGTCATCGCCGGTCCTGGTGACGAACTGTTTGTCAATCAACCCCTCATTGTACATCTTGGAAAGCTGTTCAAGGGCACCTTTCATTTCAGGCTGCACGGAGCCGTAGATGGCATTGCCGCTTCCGTCATCAATCCACTGCTTCGGAAATGCCCCATACAGGGTGAAGATATTGTTGGCCATATAGCTTCCGCCGGAATCGCCTGCTATCTCCGGATCGATTACAAGGCCCACTGTCTTGCCCTCGCCGTTCCCGCCGGGATCCTGTACCAGGAACTGCTCCAGGATATTATAGATGTCCTCCATGGTCTTGGGCTCTTCCAGGCCGCATTTGTCCATCCAGTCTTTTCTCAGCCACAGGATCCCAGGCCCGTGGGAGATTTCCGTGGTAGGCAGTCCCATCAGCTTTCCGTCGAACATGGCTGTCTTCAGGCACACGCCGTCATAGGAATCATAGATCTCCTTGATTTTGTCGCTGGCGCAGTTTTCATAGACCTCTGTCAGGTCCGCAATCAGGTCGTTCTCATACAACTGCTTTAATGTATCGTAATCTCCCACCCCCATGATATCCGGTATCTCGCCGCTGACGATGGCCATGGACACCTTCTGCTCATAGTCATCCCCGTCATTCGCCTCGAACAGGTTCGTGTTCTGTACGTTCAGCTTCTCCTTCAGATATCTGGTCCATGCATTGTTTTCATCGTCATCGCCCTCATATTTCGTCCCATCCAGCACGTCAAAATTCGTTACCGTCTTCCCCAGGGTGTAGTTCACTGTTTCCGGATATTTCCCATAGGGCGTGGTCATGGCTTCCTTCCATGCAGGATCCTCCTGATTCACGCTGACTGTGCTTTCGCCCTCGTCCTTGCCGCACCCTGCGAAGGACCCCAGCACCATTGCGCTTATCAGGCACATTGCCAGTACTTTTTTGATTTTCATAAATTTTTCTCCTCCATCAAACATAGTAAAACTGTTTATCAACTGTCGATTGAATTTATTTTATCAACAGCATATCCTTAAGTAAACAATAATAAATTACGTTTCACACGAAATTTTTATCGTCTTGCCCCAGATTTATTTTGGCATAAAAAGGTTCATGACAATAGAATGCTCGCAGAGCGTGCATTCTATTGTTTGTACTTAAATCATCATATTTCTGAAATACCGGATTGTGTAATCAACGCCTCTGTCGGAAAGCTCACCATGCCAGTATGCAGATTCCGGCTCGATGCTCAGGCCGCCGTCATACCCCAAGCCGTACAGAATACCCATAAAGGAGGTCCAATCGGTCTGATCCATGCCTGCGGGCGGGTTGTCATATACCTTGCCTTCGATTTTTACAGCGCCCTTTAAGTGCACATGTATAAATCTCTTGCCCCAGTCTCTTGTCTCCTGCAGATAATCGCCGCCTGCATTGATGCAATGGGAGGTATCATACTTGATATACAGGTCTTTTAAATAACCATGAATGATCTTATATGCTTCCGCATTGCACACAAAGTTATTCCAGCGGCAGTTGTAGGTTGCAATTTTTATATTCTTTTCTTTGCCGTATGCGATGAGCTTTTCAAAATATGCAATGGCAAAGGAGCAGTTTTCATAATAAGAAAGGCTGTCTACATAGTTGCAGCCGGTGATATAAATGCCAGTGCCAAGCTCTGCTGCCGCATCGATCAGGCTGTATTCTATTGCAAGCTCTTCCTCACGGATGCCGTTTTCATCGATTCTGGCACTTCCCCAACGTCCGATGGCCGCTACCGGAAGATCGTACTTTTTGCTATATTCCTTTGTCTGCTCCAATGCATCCAAAAATTCCTTCACTCTGTCATTAACATCCAGTTCTACGAAGGACAGTCCTTTTGCTTTTACCCGCTGAAAATCCTCTTCACGGATCCAGCTAATCATCCCCAATGTCATATCCAGCTCTCCTTTTTATTCAGGAATCCACCAGTCAGACCTTCTAATGCAGCCTGGCAATTCCTTTTCCCCAAAAATCCTGCCCGACCGTCTTGCAACCGGGCAGGATCTACATTTTTATTCATGACAATAGAATGTTCGCGGAGCGTGCATTCTATTGTTTACTTCCAGAATCAGTCAAAGTAAATGGTCTTGCCAGTCTTTGCAGATTCATAAATTGCTTCCAGCAGCTGTGTAACAACCAGAGCCTGCTCCGGTTCTACAGTCAGAGGAGTGCCCTTGGTTACTGCATTGTAGAAAACTTCTGCTTCGATATCTGCGGGTTTTTCTTCTGTGCCATCGTAGAAAGCAACACCGCCTGCACCTAAGTCGGGTTTTTCTACACACTGACGTCCGTGATGTACGCGGTTGATGCGAAGGCCATCCTTCATATCAGCGCCTGCTTTGGTACCGCACAGGCTGGTCTTTGCTTCATCTACATCCAACGAATTTAATGCCCAGGAAGCTTCCAGAACGATGGTCGCGCCATTCTTCATCTTGATGAAGCCGAATGCAGAATCTTCTACAGTGAACTTCTTAGGATCCCAGTCTCCCCAAGCATTGCCGGTCTGAGTCTGGTCTGCCAGCTTACGGTAGGTAGAACCGGTTACGCTTGCGGGCTCGTAGTTGTTCATCATCCACAGTGTCAGGTCAAGTGCATGAGTACCGATATCGATCAGGGGACCGCCGCCCTGCTTTTCTTCATCAATAAATACGCCCCAGGTCGGAACGGCTCTTCTGCGAATCGCATGAGCCTTTGCATAGTAAATCTCACCCAGCTCGTCTGCTTCGCAGGCACTCTTTAAATACTGGGAATCTGCACGATAACGGTTCTGGTAGCCGATGGTCAGGATCTTACCTGTCTCTTTTGCGGTTTTTACCATTTCCTTTGCCTCTGCATAGGTCTTTGCCATAGGCTTTTCACACATAACGTGCTTGCCGGCTTTCATTGCTGCAATGCTGACCGGTGCATGTGCGTTATTGGGAGTCAGAACGTAGACAACGTCCACATCCTCTTTCACCAGCTCTGTATAATCGGTATAAACTCTTGCGTCGGGTGTGCCGTATTCTTCTTTTGCTTTCTCCGCCCGCTCTTTGATCAGGTCACAAAATGCAACCAGCTCGATCTTTCCGTTTTTCTTGATTGCGGGAAAATGCTTTCCGTTTGCAATTCCGCCGCAGCCTACTACGCCTGCTTTAATAATTTTTGTCATGTCAGACTCCTTTCCAAGTTCTTTTAAATAATTAAGGCTTTTTTTCATATCTCCCATGGGTGTCCCGTAGGGATGATCATCCTGTTCAATAACCAGCCACTGTGCACCGCACTCTTTTGCGGTCTTTACCAGAGTCGGAAAATCCTGTTCTCCTTCGCCCAGTGCCAGCAGATCTACGCCATCTGCTTTGCGCCGAAAATCCTTTACATGTACCAGCGGGCAGCGTCCGCTGTATTTTTTCAACCATTCGCTGGGATCCGGTCCGCCAACCTTGATCCAGCAGGTGTCCGGCTCTGCACCCAGCACATCCGCAGGAACCTCTGCATACAGCTGATCCAGCGCATAGGTACCGTCCGGTGTCTTTGCAAATTCAAAATCGTGATTGTGATACAGAAGCGTCATGCCGTGTTTTTTACAGCCCTCTGAAATCACCGGGATTCCCTTTATTGTTTCCTCATATAAAGCTGCTCCAAATCTGCGGTCTTCCCCCAGCCAGGGAATTACGATATAGCGGCAGCCGATGGTTTCATAGTCCTGCAGAGTCTTTTCCAAATCTCCAGCCAGCTCGTCATAGGAAACATGTGCACTGATCGCAGTCAGTCCTGCCGCTTTTATGCTGTCACGGATCTCTTCTGCACTTTTTCCATATAATCCTGCCAGTTCTACACCGTCGTAGCCCATCTCACCCAGCTTTTTCATTGTGCCGGCAAAATCACGCTCCGCCTCTTCCCTTACCGAATAAACCTGTACTGCAATCGGTAATGTTTTGCTCATGGATCCCTCTCCTTCTATCTATGCTGTCGGAACGCCCATTTTGCAGGCACTCCGACTGTTCCCCTGTTTTCAGGCTTCGAATTTGATAACCTGTTTCTTTTCTGCAGATTCGAAAATTGCTTCCATCAGGCGCATAACTCTTGCAACCTCATCCAGCTTGATCCTGCTCTCTGCTTTTCCTTCGATCACTGCCATTACATTGCGGTAGAAATCGCGGATGTCACTATCTGCCCAAGGCAGATCCTCTGTGCGGATGGTATCCTCTCTTCTCGGAGCCATGGTCTTTGTCAGGCCTGCTGCCGTGATGACCGGAACAACATCACCTTCATTGACGCCGGTTGCACATACCATCTTGCCGTCTCTGCCGAAATCCTGGATGACAGCCGTTCCGTCAGCGCCTAATACATACCAGCGAGGCAGGGATACAAAGTTGCTCGTGCCAACCTCAACCAGCACATGCACTCCGTTTTCAAACCCGAGGTCTGCAGAAAAGCCGTCGTCAACCAGCTGGTTGGTTACGTTGGTCAGAGTTGCATAAACAGTGTTTAACTTCACACCGGGATATAATAACAGCGCCTGATCCAGAAGATGTACGCCCCAGTCAAGCACCATGCCGCCGCCATGCTCTTTTTCCTGTCTCCAGTCACCGGGGATACCTCTGGAACCGTGTACTCTGGATTCAATTCTGAAAATCTCGCCCAGCTTGCCTTCTGCCATGATATTCTTTACCGTCAGGAAATCTTCATCCCAACGACGATTCTGATGTACGGTAAAGAATTTGCCGGTCTTTTCCGCAGCCGCGCGCATTTCTGCAAGATCCGCAGAGCAAAGAGTTACAGGCTTCTCGGAAACGGCGTTCTTGCCAGCTTCCATGGCACGAATGACAACACCTTTATGAACATCATTCGGAGTTGCTACCAGTACGATATCAACAGTCGGATCTGCCATCAGATCTTCTTCGCTTTTATATACATGGATGCCCTTGCCTTCTGCATAGGTTCTGCGTTCTTCCTTAATATCCCAGATACCTGCAACTTCCAGGTCGTCAATTCTCTGAATCAAATCATAATGCCAGCCTGCCATTCCGCCAAAGCCGACCATCGCAAGTCTATGTTTCATGTCTTTTCCTCTTTTCTGTTCTGTCGCAGCAGGACGCTTCTGCGTCCCTGCCTATATGCCGAGTTGCAAAAGCAACTCGGTAAAACCATCCGGAACTGTTTTCGCAAACACGCCGGGTTACGCAGTAACTCGCCGGAACTTCCGACGGAAGTTCCATGTTATGCCCAATACATATTTCCTCTGTCCTCAAAGATCAGGGAATTCTTCAGGCATCCGATTGCCTTTAACAGTCCTTCCTTACCAGACATCAGGCTGTCTTCATGCTCGATGCTGATCGCATAGTCATAACCTGCAAGACGAAGTTCGGAAGCGATCGCTTTCCAGTAATCTTCGCCATGACCGTAACCAACAGAGCGGAAGATCCAGGAACGGGTCAGTTCTTCGCTGTAATGCTGAGTATCCAGTACGCCGTTTACTGCAGTGTTGATTGCATCCACTTTGGTGTCTTTTGCATGGAAATGGAAAATCGCATTTGCCTTGCCAAGCTCTCTGATTACTGCGATCAAATCCATTCCCTGCCAGATCAGGTGGCTGGGATCCAGGTTCGCGCCGATTTCCGGACCAACTGCCTCACGCAGCTTTAACAGACTTCTTGTATTGTATACGCAGAAGCCGGGATGCAGCTCCAGTGCGATTTTATGTACGTTATGCGCTTTTGCAAAAGCAACCTTTTCTTTCCAGTAAGGAATCAGAACATCGTTCCACTGATATTCCAGAATCTCGGAAAAATCATCCGGCCAAGGACAGGTAACCCAGTTGGGAGTCTTGTCCTCCGGAGATCCGCCAGGGCAACCGGAAAACGTATTTACAACCGGAACACCAAGCTTTTCTGCCAACAGGATCGCATTGGTCAGATCCTCATCGAATTTCTTTGCAATCGCTTTATCAGGATGGACTGCATTCCCGTGTGCACTCAGTGCACTGATCTCCAAGCCATATTTGTGAATTGTGTCTAAAAACTCTTTCTGCTTATTTTCATCCGCCAGAAGCTCTGCCGCGTTGCAGTGCGCCGTTCCAGGGAAGCCGCCGCAACCGATCTCCACCATCTGTACGCCCTGTTCAGACAAAAATTTACATGCCGCATCCAGGGACATATCGCCCAAGGCAACCGTCAATACTCCTAATTTCATGTGCATTTTCCTCCTTTAGCATTGATCAGATTCGTCATTTTGTATTCATTTCCAACAATCACTGTTTTTATTTTGTTTCTATGCTACACATTTTAATGAATAAAACGAAAGAAAGATAGACCTCCTTTGCTACTCTCTCATACGATTCTGCTATTTCTTCTTTTCTTTTTCCGATTTTACATCCACTGGATCTTCTTTTTTTATGGATCCGATTTCGAAGGTTTTGATTCCTTCACTTCTACCCGGACGCTTTGCACTCTTGCCCTCGGATTCCCGCACCGCTTCCATCGGTGTACATTGATAATACCGCCGGAACAATCTTCCGAAATGATTGTAATCCGAAAATCCGACCGCATCCGCAACCTCTGCCGCAGAATAATTTCCGCTTTTTAACAGATGCATGGCTTTCTTTAGACGCACCTCATTCATATACTGCAGCGGCGCCATCCCCATACTCTCCCGAAACAGATGGTTAAACCTGTCTTCGCTGACATGGATCAGTTCAGCCAGCTGTGCATTTGATATGCTGTCCGTATAATTTTCCTCAATATAATGTACGACCGTGTTCAGGCGCTCCAGATTTTTCCGACGCTTTAAGCTCTCTTTATCCGTCAGCATCTGTTCTGCGTAGCGGCGCACCAGATAAGCGATCAGCTGCAGCAATGCTCCCTTACAGGCAAGCTTCCAGCCAAGGCTTCTTTCATTCTGTTCCTGATAGATCAGGCTCATGAGCTCCTGTATCTTTGTATCTGCACAGATCATTGGCTGAAACAAAATATTTTTTTCCGCTACCTGCGCAGACAGCTCGTCCAGCTCAAAAATAACAACCAGCACCTCTACCGGGGTTCCGTTGCAAAAACCGGCATGCAGGACATTGCTGTTAATGACAGCTAGATCGCCTTGTCGAAAGGTATACCTGGTCTGATTGAGCAAAATATCCGTCTCCCCATGTACAACGTAATGCAGCTCAATGTGCTCATGCCAGTGTGTGTGGAAATACTGGCATTTGTCCTGAATCCGGTTCATAAATACTTCGATTGGAAACTCTTTATCGCTGATAATTTTCTGTTCATAAAACTGCAGCTGCTGCGATGACATTGAAATTCTCCTTTTTGTACTTTCTCCCACTCTGTACTCATGCTACAATATATCGATGATACTGATATCCGTCGGTCAAACTACACACTCGTTTAAAAATCTTTACAGAAATGGAGAACCCATGAATCCACTTTATAAACCCTCTGGCAAAACAGCTTGCCAGCCGCTCCTGATCGGCTCCCATGTGGGCATGAGCGGAACATCTATGATGGACGGTTCCGTCCAGGAAGCGCTTTCCTACGGAGCCAATACCTTTATGCTTTATACCGGCGCGCCGCAGAACACCCGACGTAAACCGGTGGATAAGCTCTGCATCCCACAGGCACAGGAACGGATGCGCCAGAACAATATTACCCGCTTCGTCGTCCACGCCCCTTATATCATCAATCTCGCCAATACCGTAAAACCGGAGGTCTTTTCCCTCGTGGTTGAATTTCTCGCAAAGGAAATCGAGCGGACAGAAGCGATGGGCAGCGACGTGCTCATCCTGCATCCCGGTTCCCACGTCGGCGCTGGAACGGACGCTGGAATCCATCAGATCATCGAAGGCTTAAACGAAGTGCTTTCCCAGCCTTCTCCGGTCCGCATCGCACTGGAAACAATGGCAGGCAAAGGCTCCGAAATCGGCAAACGCTTTGAAGAACTGGCTGCAATCTATGACGGTGTCCGTTTTCCTGACCGGCTGCGCGTCTGCTTCGACACCTGCCACGTCCATGACGCAGGATATGATCTCACAGCAAATCCTGATCTCGTCCTGGATGAGTTTGACAAAACCCTCGGCAAGGATCAGATCGCAGTTTTCCATATCAACGACAGCAAGAACGAAAAGGGAGCCGCCAAAGACCGACATGCCAATCTCGGTGTCGGTCAGATCGGGTTTGCACCGCTGTACCATATCGTCCATCATCCTGATTTTTTGACTATCCCCAAAATCCTCGAAACGCCCTGGTATCCTGACCCGCAGAATCCAAAAAAGCTACTGCCGCCCTACCGCCGGGAAATCGCGTGGCTGCGCGCCGGACGGATAGACGCATAGTCCTATAACCAGTCGTTCCAGAACTTCTCCACCCGGCTGCCGATGCTCTCCCCCCGGACGACCTCAAACTGCTCCCACTCCCGTGGAAACAACCTGCGGTAGCCCGGCGTCAGGAACCGGTCGTCCAAAAGCGCCACGATTCCGACATCTTCCGCTGTCCGGATAACCCTGCCTGCCGCCTGAAGCACTTTGTTCATGCCAGGGTACCGGTAGGCATAGTCAAAACCATTTTCTCCGTTTTCTTCGAAATATCCCCGAATAATCTCCCGTTCCGTGCAGACCTGCGGCAGTCCGGTTCCTACAATCAGCGCACCGATCAGGCTGTCCTCCTTTAAATCGATCCCCTCGGAAAAAATCCCACCCAGCACGCAAAAGCCAACCAGACTGCTTTCTTCCTCCACTTCGATTTCCATATGGATAATATCGGACAGGTTCATTCCGGGATTTCCCTCAAAGCGCTGCAAAAACGCCTCCCTCTCAGCCTCATCCATATGCTCGGTCTGTACCAGACACTCTGTATCGTCTTTTACCGCATAACACCTCAGATAACGCTCATACACCTGCTGCAAAAAGACGTGTGATGGAAAAAAAACCATATAATTTCCATGCCGCTGCGACACGGTTTGATGAATGTAATTCGCGATTTTATCGTATTCCCGGTCGGAACGCCTCGTATAACGGCTGGTCACATCCTCCGCCAGAAACAGCCCCTTTTTCTCCGGCGAAAAAACGGACTTCGCGTAGACCTCATAATCCTCTGCCTCTCCGCCCAGAAGCTTTTTATAATACTGGATCGGAAGCAGAGTCGCGGAAAACAACACACTGCTGACGGAACGCTGCAGACACTCCTTGAGGTTCGTCGACGGGTCAACATTGAACAGTCGCAACAAAAAGCGTCCATCTTCATCCAGCTTTGTATACACAACATATTTCTGATCCAGCAGCTCATAAATCTGCAGAAAATGACTGATTTCAAAATAGAAGTCCAGAATCTCCCGCCGAACCGGGCTGTCATCGTGATTTTCGAGATAGTCTTCCATACAGGGCGACAACCGCAAAAGTGCCTGTACGAACGCATCTATCTCCTCCACGATACACCAGTCCCCGCATTCGCGTTTCAGGAAAAGCAGCTCACGATTGCACTTATCCAAAAGCTTCTCCATGCGAGGAGAAAATGCCTTCACAGTCTTTTTCAAGGTCAAGAAATCTTCTTTATATAACTGAGCGCTGTACATTTCCCGACCACGCTCCAAAAGATTATGCGCCTCATCAATCAGAAACAGATACTGCTCTCTGCCTGCACCTTCTCCGAAAAAGCGCCTCAGATAGACATGCGGATCAAAGACATAATTGTAATCGCACAAAATACCATCGGAAAACAGGCTCATATCCAGCCCCAGCTCAAATGGGCAAACCTTATATTTCTGAGCACAGGCCTCGATTTCTTCCCGGCTGTAATGCTCCTTTGTCGTCATCAATTCAAAAATCGCATCGTTGATCCGGTCAAAATGTCCCTTTGCATAAGGACAGGAGTCCGGATTGCATTCCGATTCTTCCATAAAGCAGATTTTATCCCGTGCCGTCAGCACCACCGTCTTAAAATGCAATCCGCGCTCCCGCAGAAGGTCGAACGTACGATCCGCGACTGTCCGGGCAATCGTCTTCGCTGTCAAATAAAAAATCCGATCCGCCTTTCCTTCCCCAACTGCCTTGACTGCCGGAAACACCGTCGAAATCGTCTTACCCGCCCCGGTCGGTGCTTCGATAAACAGTTTTCTGCTGTGGCAGATCGTATGATAAACATGCGTGACCAGCTCTTTTTGTCCCTCCCGGTACGGGAACGGAAAGGACAGGCTGTGAATGGAATCCTGACGAAGTTTCTTCCAGGCAATGTCTGCATCTGACCACTTCCGATATTCCTGCAGCAAACTGTCAAACCATTCTTCCAGATCTGACATCTCATACACAAACTTGAAATAGCGGATTTCTTCTGTCTCTATGTTGCAGTAGGTCATACTGACCTCCATCCGCTCTTTTCCATGCTCCTGCCCATACATCCAGGCATAGCATTTTGCCTGGGCCAAATGCACCGGATTCGGCTCCTTCATCCGGGACAAATCCCGATACGTCCCCTTGATCTCGTCAACTGCAACGGGATCGGAATCGATAATCCCATCTGCCCTGCCCTCTACGACAAGATCATATTCCCCGCAGTCTCTGCGATAACGCAGCATAACCTCTGCATGGTAACTGGAACCCATCTTTTTCTGGATCATGCGGTGAATTCGGCTTCCCTCCGCCATAGCGTCGTCCGGGGCAGATTTTTTGCGATTGTCAATATCCCCTGTGCGAAGCAAAAACTCCACCAGTCCTCTTACTGAAACCTTGATCTCCACGACACTGTATCCTCCACATGCTTTTGCCTTATTTTTTCTGAAATTCCGTCATGTGCATCCGATACTTTAACGGCACCAGCTGTTGCTGCAGGGGTTGATTTTGCCGCTCAAGGATTGAAAGAGACCGACAAAAGCTCTGAAACAGCACTTCGATCTCCTGTTCGTTCTCATCCTTCCGCTGTCCGGCCTGCTGCAGTGTATCCAACTCCTGCTTTGAAAGCTTTGTCAAAAACCACGCCTTTCCTGCCGGATGGATTCCTGCTGCTGCCCTGCGTTCATCCAGAATCACAAAATTCTCCAACGGGAAACGGTCTGCAAAATGCGGCATAACAAACGCAAGAACGTCTGCATCCGGCGCAATCTCCCCATATAAAATCCCGCCGGTGATTTCCTGAAACCGAAGAAACTGAAGCACTCTTTCCCGCACCCTGTGTACACTCCGGCTCAGTGCAAACACCCGATGGATACATGGCTCTGCAAGTGCCTGCAAAAGCGGTCCTCGGATCCGACCGGACAGACCAGCTGCAATCGTCTCATAAACTGCCTGACTCTTGTCGGCTTCCTCTGACGCCAGCGCATAGCTGATCGCTTCCCACGCCTGCTCTCCGAAACGTCTCCGCAGGGTTCGTGCTACCTTCGCCGCGCACTCTGCATCCGGCATTACCTCCCGGTACTGGGCAAACAGACATAAATCCGATGCACCTGTTTGAATTTTAACACGTTTGCCGCAAAGCTTCCATTCATAAATCCGATAAATTGCAGTAAGTATCCCTTCGACCGAGTCCTCGCATATCAGAATCAGCTCTTCCATTTCGTTTTCTCCCACATCAGATTCGGTCAGACCATCGTTTCCTTCCCCATACAGGACTTTTCGGCTCGCCGCGCTTCTCTCCCCGGTTCTCGGTTTCACCCCACTGCGCCCTTCCAGGCGCTTTCCGGCTGTACCAGCTGCTTTCCATCGTAGTCGAAGTTTCGATCATCAAATAAAGACAGCTGCTGATACGTTACGCCATCCTTTTCAAACGGGAGATTTTCCCGGATGCCGAGAAGCTGCCGCGTAATAAAGTTTTCCTCAATTCGAAGTGGATACATCTGTCTGCCGTTGCAGGTGATAAAATAAATCGCACGCTTCAAAACGACACCAATCTTTTTCAGATGCTGATACTCCAGGCGGCTGCTTCTGCGCGCCTGAACAATCCTGCGGGCGCTTTTGACACCGATTCCGGGCACGCGCAAAAGCTCTTCATAGGAAGCGCGATTGACCTCCACAGGGAACTGTTCCAGATGCCGCAGCGCCCAGTCTGCCTTCGGGTCTAAAAACAGATTAAAGTCCGGATTCTTCTCGCTTAAAAGCTCTCCTGCCTCAAAGCCGTAAAAACGAAGCAGCCAATCTGCCTGATACAACCGGTGTTCCCGCAGAAGCGGCGGACCTCCCTGCAGCGCCGGGAGGTCTTTATCCTCATTGACTTTTACAAATGCGGAATAGAATACTCGTTTTAAATCAAATTTGCGATACAGGCTCTCTGCCACAGACAAAATTTCATAATCATGCTCCGGTGTCGCGCCGATAATCATCTGCGTAGACTGTCCAGCCGGAACAAATTCCGGGGCGTGCCGGTAAAGCGCCACCTCCTGTTTGCTCACAGAAATTCCGTTCTGAATCTGCCGCATCGGCGTCAGGATCGTCTTGCGGTGCTTGTTCGGTGCAAGGCGCGATAAGCCCTCCGCCGTCGGGAGCTCCAGATTGATACTCATGCGGTCCGCCAAAAATCCCGTCAGCCGGATCAGCTCCGAATCCGCCCCCGGAATCGCTTTGACATGGATATAGCCCTGGAAATGATACTGCGTGCGCAGCTTATAAATCGTCTGATACAAAAGCCCCATCGTTACATTCGGATTCTGTATAATCCCGGAGCTTAGGAAAAGTCCCTCGATATAATTACGGCGATAAAACTCGATCGTCAGGCGACAGACTTCATCCGGCGTAAACGACGCCCGCGGCACGTCGTTGGAACGCCGGTTCTGACAGTATTTGCAATCATAAATACATTCGTTGGTAAACAGAATCTTCAGCAGGCTGATGCATCTGCCATCCGCCGAAAAGCTGTGACAGATTCCCGCGTTTACCGTGTTGCCGATCCCTTTTCCATCACCCCGGCGATTGCTCCCACTGCTCGTACAGGCGACGTCATATTTCGCCGCATCGCTCAGAATATTCAGCTTCTCCATCAGGGATATTTCCTGCATGATCCTCATCCTGTACTCCATTCCGCAGACAGAGGTTCCTGAATTTCGTTCGATTTATTCGAACATTTGTTCCGTCTGTAGTTTTATGATAGTACGTATGTTCGATTTATGCAAGCACTTTTTGTGCTTTTTTTAGACGCTCTGAGAACTGATCGTAAAAATTCTGTTCTGCATCCCAGCCCCGGAAATAAAATTCCTGCAAAATGTAGCGATTGATCCTCTGCGCTGCCTCCATATCGGACTGCTGCATCAGGCGATCCTGCAGCCTACGCACAAAAAAATGCCAGTCCGCCACAAACGTCTCATAACGACCAAATTCCGGCATATCGATCCATTTGCGGATTTTCTGCTTTGTGCGGTTTTCCCTGCTGCACTCTTTTGTCTGTAAAAAATATCGGAAGCTCCCGTTTTCATAAAAACGCCCCAGCGGAAACAGCCGGCAAATGCCCGGGCGGAACGGATGGATGCTGCAGCGTCCTTTTTCGTTCAAATATACGCACTGCTCCTTTTCCCCCGCCATTTTCAGGTTCGGCAAAATTACACCGTCCTGTACATGCAGATCCAGACTTTCGTCCAGAAGCTGTTCAAAGCTTTTGCCGCGTCCCTGCACCAGCTGCCAGACGTCCAGCGGGTCTAAAATAATCGTATCCCCCATCTGACAGCAGCAATCGCAGCACCCCTCGCAGTCCTGACAGCCGACCTTCGCAAGATCTCCCGCTGTATACAGTTTTCCGTCCGAAATTTCATCCAGATCGATATTGCGCAGCATAATGATTTCCTCCCAAATAGATGTTTCCATACGACTTGAAAAAACTTGTGCCCTGACACATGCTTTGCCTGCGGCGGATCGCAAAAGCGACTTTCTTCCGCTCCGCCGCTTATGCGTCCCCGTAGAGCGTTATTTATCGTATAGAAACGAAGTTTCCCATACAACAAAAAAGAGACCTGACTCTTCAGGTCTCTTTGGAGTGAAGCACGGGGGATTCGAACCCCCGACAACCTGATTAAAAGTCAGGTGCTCTACCGACTGAGCTAGTATCCCATACCATAGAAAAATGCCCAGAACCGGAATCGAACCAGTGACACGAGGATTTTCAGTCCTCTGC